>ERZ773359.173-NODE-173-length-86353-cov-11.020591_pt1 | contig 86353 bp, 78 predicted proteins | sample MGYA00374955_ERZ773359 | MGnify/ENA primary metagenome ERZ773359 (study PRJEB29098, sample SAMN04486028) | biogas fermenter metagenome | study: EMG produced TPA metagenomics assembly of the Biogas fermentation microbial communities from Germany - Plant 4 DNA1... | reverse complement strand
AAAACGGGGAGGATTTTAACAAGATGCAGTATTTTAAAGTAACGGTTAACGGGAAAGTTTATGAAGTTAGTGTGGAAGAGGTTGTGCAAGGGAATACGGGTGTCACTGCTGCGCCGTCAGCATCTGCTCCAGCCCCCGCACCAGCCGCAGCAAGCCAAGAGGTGGCTGTTGGCGAGAAACCATTACCAGCGCCGTTGGGTGGAACAATTTTACAGATCAATGTGCAACCAGGGGACAAGGTGAAAAAAGGACAGGTCCTCTTGACTCTGGAAGCCTTAAAGATGGAAAACGAGATTGTTGCCCCTGAAGACGCCACGATTGGCCAGATCTTTGTCAAACCGAAAGATGCGGTTAATACTGGTGATCCATTATTGTCCCTCCGGTCTTAGAGGGGGTTGAACTGAATGTTGAAAAATTTAGAAGCTCTCTTTATGACCAGTGGTCTGGCGGGGATGACCCTGGGGCAAGGTTTGATGATTCTGGTCTCTTTCTACCTAATGTATTTGGCAATTGTCAAAAAGTATGAGCCACTATTGTTATTACCGATTGCTTTTGGGGCGTTACTGACCAACCTGCCATTTGCAGGTATGATGGCTGGTCCGTCCATGGTTAATGGGAAATTTGAACCCGGGGGCTTGCTTTATTACTTGTCCCAGGGTGTTGAGCTTGGGATTTATCCGCCCCTCATCTTCCTTGGGATTGGCGCGATGACCGATTTTGGTCCTTTGCTTGCTAACCCTAAGAGTATTCTGCTCGGAGCTGCCGCTCAGCTGGGGATCTTTATTGCTTTGATCGGGGCCATTGTTTTAGGCTTTGATTTACAAGCGGCGGCGTCGATCGGAATCATCGGTGGGGCCGACGGACCGACGGCGATCTACCTGACCAGCCGGTTAAAGCCGGAACTTTTAGGACCGATTGCCATTTCCGCTTATTCCTATATGGCTTTAATTCCCTTTATCCAGCCGCCGTTAATGCGGTTGTTTGTGCCGAAGAAAGAGCGTATGATCGTGATGGAACAACTCCGTCCCGTCTCGCAGAAGGAGAAGATTATCTTCCCGATTGTCGTGACGGTAGTAGGCTCTTTATTGTTGCCCTCGGCCGCTCCGCTTCTGGGTTCTTTGATGTTCGGAAATCTCCTCCGGGTATCCGGAGAGACCAACCGGTTGGCGAAGACCGCGGAGAACGAGCTGATCAATATTCTCACCATCTTCCTGGGTTTATCGGTGGGGGCAAAGACCAGTGCCGAACACTTTTTAACTGCCCAAACCCTTGGGATTCTCCTCTTGGGGTTGGTGGCTTTTATCTTCGCAACCATCGGCGGCTTATTATTTGGGCGGCTCATGTGTAAACTGAGTGGGGGTAAAATTAACCCGCTGATTGGCGCGGCTGGCGTCTCGGCGGTGCCGATGGCGGCCCGGGTGGTCCAGAAGGTTGGAGCCGAAGAAAACCCCGGGAATTACCTACTCATGCACGCCATGGGGCCCAACGTGGCCGGGGTGATTGGGTCCGCGGTAGCGGCGGGGATCCTGTTATCCCGTCTGGGTTGAGTCGTCTCTCTGTATTGATACCGTTTCCGGCCGGAGTTCAAAAACCGGCCCGATTCTAAAATAAGAGGTGAAAGCGTAAATGGCACATAAAGTGGGAATCACCGAAACGATCTTCCGCGACGCCCACCAGTCCCTCTGGGCGACGCGGATGAAAACCGATGATATGCTAAAAGTAGCGGCAGCCATCGATGAAATCGGCTTCCATTCGTTGGAGGCCTGGGGGGGCGCGACCTTTGATACTGCGCTTCGCTTTTTGAACGAGGATCCTTGGACCCGTCTGCGGCTTTTACGCGGGACGATCCAAAAGACGCCGCTCCAGATGTTACTAAGGGGACAAAATCTGCTTGGTTACCGCCACTATCCCGACGATGTGGTGCGGGCCTTCTGTTTCAAAGCAAAAGAGAACGGGATTACAATCTTCCGGATCTTTGACGCTTTGAATGATCCGCGGAATATGGAGACCGCGATTAAAGCCTGTAAAGAGGCGGGGGCTCATGTTCAAGGCACGATCTGTTATACGATCAGCCCGGTTCATAACATCGACTCCTATGTCGAGCTTGCCAAGCAACTGAAGGAGATGGGTTCCGACTCGATCTGTATCAAGGACATGGCAGGACTGTTGATGCCTTATGTCGCGGAAGAACTGGTTAAACGGCTCAAAGCCGAAGTCGGGCTACCGGTCCAGCTTCATTGCCACTACACTAGCGGCATGGCTTCCATGACCTACTTAAAAGCAATCGAGGCCGGGGCTGATGTGGTTGACACCGCCCTTTCCGCCTTGGCGATGGGGACCTCCCAGCCGCCGACCGAGTCGTTGGTGGCGGCGCTGCAGGGTACGGCTTATGATACGGGCCTGGATTTAGCGAAAATTGCCCCGATTAACCAGCACTATAAGGACTTAAGCGCCGAATACAAGGATCTCGATACACCGCGTAAGGTGGATACGGCGGTCCTTTCCTACCAGATTCCGGGCGGAATGATCTCCAATCTGGTGAACCAATTGAAGAGCCAAAATGCACTGCACCGTTACGAAGAGGTGCTGGCTGAGGTACCGCGGACCCGGGCGGAACTGGGTTATCCGCCATTAGTGACGCCAACCAGTCAGATGGTGGGCACCCAGGCGGTGTTGAATGTGCTGACCGGGAAACGTTATGGTGTCGTGCCGAAGGAGATTAAAGATTATGTCCGCGGTTATTATGGTCGTCCCCCGGCACCGATCGATCCGGAAGTTAAAAAGCTGATCATTGGCGACGAAGAACCGATCACCTGCCGTCCAGCCGATCTGCTGGAGCCGCGGATCGATGCGGCCCGTAGCGAGTTGGCGGAGAAAGGTTTCGGCCAGCTCACCGAGGAAGATGTCCTCTCCTATATCCTCTTCCCCGAGGTGGCGTTGGCGTTCTTTCAACATCGGGCGGGGCAATAATCCGGATTGAACATTAAAACTCATTGGGCCTCCCCCCTTGCAGGGGAGGCCCTTTTTTTGTAGAATTAATCATAAATGAAGCAGTAGTAAAGACTACCATCAGGGGCGCGCGGGCGAAACACCATTCGCCGACGGACAAGCAAACGGCGCGGCTGAAGATGGTTGACCAGAATAAGGAGCGATTAGTGATGAAAACAGCCAACGAGATCCGCAGTGAGTTTGTGCGGTTTTTTACCGACCGGGGACATACCTTTGTCCGTAGTTCACCACTACTTCCGGCCGACGATCCGACGTTGTTTTTTACCAACGCCGGGATGAATCAGTTTAAGGATGTTTTCCTTGGTACCGGAACCCGCCCCTATAAGCGGGCGACCAACTCCCAAAAGGTCCTACGGGTGAGCGGTAAACATAATGACCTGGATGAAGTGGGCCGTGATACCTACCACCATACTTTCTTTGAGATGTTGGGAAACTGGTCCTTTGGTGACTACTATAAACGGGAAGCAATCCAATGGGCATGGGAACTGTTGACCGAGGTCTGGGGACTCCCCATCGACCGCCTCTACGCTACCGTTCATCATACCGATGACGAAGCGGCGGCCCTGTGGGGTGAACTGACGCCCTTGCCCGCCGAACGGATTATGCGTTTTGGCGATAAGGAGAATTTCTGGGAGATGGGGGAGACCGGTCCATGCGGTCCCTGTTCGGAGATCCATATTGACCTGGGGCCGGAGGGTTGTGATAAGGGGCATATCCCTGGGCACCAGTGCCAGGTCAATGGTGATTGTGGGCGTTACGTGGAGTTATGGAACCTCGTCTTCATTCAGTATAACCGGAAAGCCGACGGGACGCTGGAGGATTTACCGGCGAAACACGTGGATACCGGCATGGGGTTTGAACGGATCGTCGCTGTCTTACAAGGAAAAAAATCCAACTATGACACGGATCTGTTTACCCCGATCATCCAGGAGATCCTGGAATTGACCGGTGCCGACCAGAAGGGGGAAGAAGAACGGGTGGCGGTCCAGGTTGTGGCCGACCATATCCGCGCGTTAACCTTTGCTATTGCCGACGGGGTGCTCCCCGCCAACGAAGGACGGGGCTATGTATTGCGCCGGATTCTGCGCCGTGCGGCCCGTTTTGCCCGAAATTTAGGGGCGAAAGAGCCACTGCTTCACCGTTTAGTGCCGGTGGTCGTTCGCGAGATGGGCGCGGCTTACCCGGAAATTAAAGAGCAAGCCGAACATTGTTCCCGGGTGATCCTGGCCGAGGAGGAAGCTTTCGGGCGTACGCTCGATAAGGGTTTAGCGTTGTTTGCCGACCTCAGCCGGGACTTGCAGGCGCAAGGGAAAAAGGTTATCCCTGGTGCCGATGCCTTTAAGCTCTACGATACCTATGGGTTTCCGCTGGATTTAACGGAATTGATGGCGGAAGAAGTAGGCCTTGAAGTAGAACTGGATGAGTTTAACCGTTTGATGGAGGCCCAACGGGCGCGGGCCCGGGCTGGTGGCCACTTTAGCAGTGACGAAACAGATGTCCGGTGGGAGGTTGTTTCCGACGGACCCCATTCTGCGTTCGTCGGTTATGCGCAATTGCAGGCAACCACCGAGTTAAGGATGGTTGGGGCCGATGATGAATACTTCCGGTTGGTCTTCGCGGAGACCCCGTTTTACGCGGAAGGCGGCGGTCAAGTGGGTGATACCGGATTGGTCCGGGTAGAAGTCACCCCCGGTTCATTTGTGGATTTTCCGGTGGTCGATACCCAGAGGGAACAGGATAAGATCGTCCATTTGGTGGCGAAAAAGGAGGAGTTTCCCCGCGAAGCGGTCAGCTATACCCTGTTGGTGGACGAGGCACGGCGTAAGATGACGGCAGCAAACCACACCGCGACCCACCTGTTACACACGGCGCTCCGCCGTTTGTTGGGAACCCATGTCCAGCAGGCCGGTTCCATGGTGGCTCCGGACCGGTTGCGTTTTGACTTCAATCATTACCAACGGGTTGATGAAGACCAGCTGCGTCAGGTGGAAAAGGAAGTAAACCAACGTATCTTTGCCGCCCTGACGGTCCGGGCCGAAGAGACCGACTATCAGACCGCTTTGGACCGGGGGGCCCTGGCGTTCTTTGGTGAAAAGTATGGGGACCGCGTGCGTACGTTGGAGATCAGCGATTACAGCTACGAACTTTGCGGTGGTACCCATGTGCGCAATACCGCCGAAATTATGTCGTTCCGGATCATCACGGAAGGCAGTGTGGCGACGGGGGTGCGTCGGATCGAAGCGGTTACCGGTTGGGAGGCTTTACGAATGGCCACCGACGAAAGGGATCTGCTCAAGGAACTCTCCGCCCTTTTGCAGACGGAACCGGCTCAGCTTTGTGAGAAGGTCCGGACCTTGCTGGCGACCGAGGCGAAATTAAAAAAAGAGTTGGAGGCGATCGCGCGGAAAGCGGCGTTGGCCGAAGGGGAAGAGCTCTTCGCAGCGGTACAAGAGATCGGTGGTCACCACTATCTCGTGGCGAAGATGACGGCAGCATCGATGGATCTCCTGCGGGAGAATGTCGACCGGTTTAAGGATAAGTATCGTTCAGGCGTTATCTTACTAGGTGCCGCCCAGGATGAGAAGGTCAACTTTGTGGCCGGAGTCACCAAGGACTTGACAGCAAAGCTTCAAGCCGGGACGCTGGTCAAGCAGGTGGCAGCCATCGCCGGTGGCGGTGGGGGCGGCCGACCGGAACTGGCCCAGGCTGGCGGGAAGAACGTTGCTAAATTAGACGAAGCTTTGCAGGAAGGAGAACGTTTGATCCGCGCGGGCCTGGAGGGGTAAACGACCGCAGCAAGTTGTGGTAAAGCACCGGGCTCAGGATTATTGTTCGTTTAGACCGTTCGGTTGGTTTTAAATGTAATGTTGAATTTTACTCGTCCGTTTTGCCACAGTTCTATAGAAACTAAATGGAGAAGAGTAAAATCTAAAGAAGACCAGACGGAAGCCAGGTTATACCAGTGGACTTTCCGCATGGTCTTCTTTTTTTGCGGAAAGATATGGGGGGATATTGGAAAAGCCAGTTGAGGAAAGGAGACACTATTATGAACCAGCAAATGAATATGGGTGCATCGGGACAACAAGCCCAGCTTGGGAACCAAACAGTTGGGATGATGGCCAATCCGCCGGAAATCATTACGGATAAGGATCTTTCATATCTGAAAGATGCTTTGTCTTGGGAACTGTTGGCGATGAAAAAATGTAGCCATTGGGCCCAAGCCTGTCAGGACCAGGAGATCAAGAATCTGGTGCATAAGGCGGGGCAGATGCACCAAGCCCATTATATCCGGTTGCTCAATGAGCTGAATGTGAACAAAACTTTATACTAGCAATCTTTTAAAACTTTAGGAGGGGAAAACGTGCAAAACCAACAGAATCAGGGAACGATTAAGAACCCTTCAGTTGGGGTCCCGAAGGTGAAGGGACCGGAGCTGAATGACCGGGATATTCTCAATGATGTGTTGGCCACGCAGAAATACCTGACCGATAACTACAATATCTTTGTGCGTGAAGCCAGTCATGAGCAGTTACACCAGACGGTGATGGGTATTTTCCAGGATACACACCACACGGCACGGGAAGCATATAACTTAATGTTCAAGAAGGGCTGGTACACATTGACCTCCGCGGCCAGGCAAAATGTGGAGCAGACCCACCAGCAGTTCGCCAACTACCAAACGCAGTTTCCTTACCAAAACCAGCAGCTACAGTAGCTTGGATTGCCGGTTTTTTTAAACAAAATTAACCAGCGAACCCATTAATTAAACGGGGGAGCGAAAAGGAATTAAAGCCTTTCTCCCGAAATAGAAGAGATGATTAGGAGGGATCGCTGTGAAAAAACTAGGCAAACTTCGCATAGTACTTGTTGGCTTGATAATTTGGGGAGCGGTCTTGGGCGTAGGCTTACCGGTGGTCGCGGCTACGCCGTGGTCCGGGACGGTTTCCTATTCTTTACGGGATCAAGCCCAATTCCAGGTTGGTTACCAGTTGAATGATCTTTTCGGCCTTGACTTGGCCTACCAGGATCTGGGGCTCCAGGAATTGACGGGCAACCGGTGGCAAACCCGACTTTTGCTTACACCAGGGGACCGGCTCGCCTTCCAGGCCGGTTACGACTGGACCGGGGAACATTATCTCGTCGGTGGCCAAGCCAATGTACCTTTGAACCAGAACATCCGCTTTCTTTCGGAAGTGGACACCATTCTGCCGGCGAACAGCGGCGATAAATACGTGGATTATCTTTTTGGGTTGCAGATTGGTATTGGGTACAACCACTATCTACTTGCGGGTGCGCAGGGCGAATACCAGTTGCGGGAAGACCATGAACCCGAACTCTTTGTAGAGCTCGATCTGAACTGGCGGTTGCCGAAGGGTTTCGGGATCCGCGTCCAACCCCATGTCGGGGTGGAAGGTAATTTTCACCACAAAACGACCGTCGTTAAAGCATGGCCGAATAAACTTCAGACCGGACTTGCCGTGGGCCAGGACCCTGATGGTGAGTGGAACGTCGGTCTTTTCCTTCGTTACTAAGGGGCGTGGCGATGAAGAAGCTCCTGAAGAAGTTCCAGGTGATGCTTAAGCCGGAATGGAAGTGGCCCTTGCTTGCGTTTGTCTGCGGAGCGGTTTTAATGGTTCTGCTCGGCGCTTACGGTTTCTTTTCCCAACGGGCTGAGCTACGGCAAGTTCAAAGTGAACTTGCGACCGTACTGGCGGAGACCGCGGGCCTTGCGGAGAATGTGCCGCGGAAAGTGGCCCTCTACTTTATCGGAGAGGTGGAAGGGAAGAGTCTGTTGGTCCCGGAAGTGCGGACGATCGGTCCGACCGCGGAACCGGAAAAAGCAGCGCTCCGGGAGTTGATCAAAGGTCCGGAGACGGAAGGTTTAAAGCCGGTTTTGCCACCCAAGACCACCATCCGTAGTCTGGAGATCGATAATGGCCTCGCGGTGGTGGACCTTTCCCAAGAAGCGGTACGGATTGACCGGGGCTCGTGGGGTGAAGCGCTCGTCGTCTGGTCTGTGGTGAATACTTTGACCAAGTTTCCGGAGGTGGAAGCGGTACGGATCCTGATCGAAGGCCAACCGGCGGAGACCTTGGCCGGCCACTTTGATCTGTCCCGACCCTTAAGGCGAAACGAACAAGCAATCAGAGACAACTGGACCCGCTAGGGTCCTTTTTTTATCCTCGATTCGAAGCGGACCAGCATTTAAACAGGGCAAACCGCATAAAAATTGAGGGTAAAAGAGGTGTTCCCATGAATAAAAATCTTCTTCGAGCGCGCATGAAACCGTGGTGCTGGTGGTTTTTCGGGGGAGGATTACTCCTTTTCCTCCTTGTCAGTGGGAGGCTGGGAGTGGAGTTACCGGTCGGGGGCGGCTACCGCCGCGTGGAACGTTATCCACCCCTTGTTTATCTACCGCAAGTGGTGCCGCCGCCGCGGATTAATGCGGGAGCAGCCATTCTGGTGGAGGCGGTCAGCGGGATGATTCTCTACGCCAAAAACGAGCATGTGCGGAAAGCTCCGGCTAGTACAACGAAGATCATGACTGCTATTGTCGCGCTGGAAAAAGGCAACCGCCACGATGTGGTGACGGTGAGCCCGAAGGCAGCCCGGACCGGTGGTTCCAGCCTCTGGCTGAAAGCGGGAGAAAGGATCGTCCTGGGAGAACTACTGGAAGGGGTCATGTTACGTTCGGCCAATGATGGGAGTGTTGCTTTGGCGGAACATATTGGTGGTACGGAACAGAATTTTGCCAAACTGATGAACATAAAAGCCCGGGAGATAGGGGCGATCAATACTAATTTTTGTAATGCCCACGGCTTGACGGCACCAAACCATTATAGCAGTGCCTTTGATTTAGCGTTAATGACCAGGTATGGATTTGGTCTTCCCGAATTTGTTCGGATCGTGGGAACCCGGGAAGAAGCAGTGGAGTGGTACCAGGGGGCCAAAACCAGACAGGTACGGAATACCAACCGTTTACTCTGGTCCTTTGCGGGTGCGGATGGAGTAAAAACCGGAACGACCAATCGCGCTGGTTATTGTCTGGTGGCGTCGGCGACCCGTGATGGACGGCGGTTTATTGCCGTTGTTTTAAACAGTCCGGACCGGTGGGGGGAAGCCGCCCGGTTGTTGGAATACGGCTTTAATAATTTCTCCCTCAGGCTCCTGGCGAAGGCCGATACCCCGGTGGCTAAGGTTGCCGTACGGCAGGGGTACCCGGCGCAGGTGGCGCTTTATCCCCGCCGCGATTTAATGGTGGTGCTACCCAAAGGTAAAGAGGGAGAAGGGCAATGTCGCGTTCATTTGGACCCGGCTGCATTGCTTTTGCCGATCAAAGCTGGGGCTACCGTGGGACGGCTTAGTTTTTATTTCCAAGGGCAAGAGGTGGATTGGGTTGAACTGTACCCACGGGAGCGGATCGTCCGCGACTACTGGTGGCGGCGGTTATGGGGGAGGCAATAGGTTGAAGCGCCTTGGACGGATGATGGTGGTCGCCTTTATTTACATCGGGACGGTCGTGGGCGCTGGTTTTGCCTCCGGGCAAGAGATCTGGTTTTTTTTCTCCCGGTACCAGGCATATGGGACCTGGGGACTGCTTTTATCCGGGATCATCTTCGCCTATTTGGGTGTTAAAGCCATGGAATGGGGCAGAAGAGCCGAGGCCGAATCTTACCGGGATATCTTCAAGATGGTCGTCGGGAACCGCTATGCGAAATTCTGCGATATAATGGTGACCGTCTTTTTGTTTCTCTTGATCGGGATCATGCTGGCCGGATCCGGAGCGGTTACGGCCGCTTTTGGTTGGGGTTGGGCGTTGGGGACGGGGGTGGCGGTGATCGGCGCCCTCCTGGCCCTCGTTAAACCCTTAGCTGGTCTTAAGGGGGTAAATACCCTGGTGGTACCCTTGCTATGCCTGACGGGGTTGTTGCTGAATTTGGGTAGTGTGGGGGTGGCCGGTCCGCTGGTTCCCGTTGGCCTTCCGCATGGAAGTTGGCTTTGGTCCGCTCTGCAGTACTGCGCCTACAATTTAATTTTAGCCCTTCCGGTACTGGTCACCCTTTACCGTTTGGAGCCGGATCCGATTATTCTTAAGGGTGGTGGGCTGTTGGGTGGGTGCGCCCTCGGAATCCTGGCTTGTTTGTTCCATTTTGTCCTGAAAAGTTTTGATTTTAGGGGGATAGAGCTGCCTATCCTTTTTCTCACGCAAAAATGGCGGTGGGGGTGGCCGTTCTTTTATTCCTTGGTGCTCTGGGGTGAGCTGTTCACCAGTCTGGTAGCGAATGCCTATGGGCTGGTCTCCCGTTTCCGTTTGGAGGAAAGCCGGAGTTATCTCTGGAACTTGGCCCTTGTTCTGATCTTGGCGGCCTTGGTCAGCCGCTTTGGGTTTGCCCGGCTCCTACAGAAAGTATATCCATTGTACGGCTGCTTTGCTTGGACTGTCCTGGTACCCCTGGCGCTCCGCCCGCTGCCACCGCCAAAGGAAGAGGCGGATAAAGCCCGAAAAAGCCGGTTTTTCGATCAAGAAGAAGTCGACATAAGAAAATGGGAAACACTGTTATAATAAGGAGGTTGATTAACCAACAAACTTACGGGACGGGAGTTGTGGTTGATGGAAAGGGCAAAGCAAACCAAAGAACGAAAGGCGCTGACCTTCTGGCTATTGGCTTTAATCATTTATTTCGTTCTCACCCAAGTTGTCTTCTTCAGCGGCGTGGGCGGACCGATCCGGCTTAATTATCTGTTTTTGTTTATCCTGTTAATGGTGGTCAGTTTCGGGCCGAACGTGCTGACCAGTGTACCATTGGGCCTGGTTTTTCTTTTGACTGATTTGGCCGTAGGACAAGCTAAACCATGGCATCTTCCCTGGATCGGGGGGAGTAGTTTATTAATGGCCTTCCTCCCAATTAAGGGCCGAGGGCGGATGGTGCCTGCCGTTTTGCTACCAACGGTGGTCTGTGCCGTATGGTGGCGGTCGGCCCCCGAACTTTGGGCCGATCTAGGCCAGGGGGTTTTGGCTCTGTTGGCCTTTTTGTTCATCCCCACCACGACCCGGGTGCGGTGGGAAAAACGGTTTACGGCGGGATTAGTGGGACCGGCAGCTGATACCAAGAGACGTCTCCTGTGGACGGAGAGTGCGGCGCGACTACGTAGTTTGGGGGCATTCTTTCGGGAACTGGGTCGGACCTTTCAGCCGGTACCAACCGCGGACGCTAGTGCCGGAAAGGAAGAAGCCTTCGCCGTTTTTGAGGAGATTGCAAAGCAGAATTGTTTTTCTTGCCCCAAATATGACTTGTGTTGGAAAGAACGCTTTTACCAAACCTACCGGGAACTTTTTACACTGCTTGGTTGGGTGGAAATGGGGGTTAAAGTAGACTTTTCGCACTTGAAGGGGCATTTAGCGGCGGAATGTACGAAGAAACAATCTCTTCTGACCACGGTCAATCTGGTGATGGGACAGGAACGGACCGGCCATTATTGGCGCCGACGCTATGCCGAGGCCCAATTCTTCTTAGCTGAGCGTTTAACGGGAGTGGCTGGGTTTTTGACCCAGATGGCGGAGACGACCGCTGTTAGGCTGGATGATTTTCCGGAAAGCGAACATAAATTGAGCCGTACGTTGCGAAAAGCGGGCGTGCATGGTGCCCAGCTTAGTATCTTGCCCGGCGGGAAACACGGACGAACCCGCCTAATGGTGGAGAAAAGAGCATGTGGAGGGGCTCAGGAATGCCGTTTAGTCGTTGCCCCGCTCCTCGCCAAGACCCTGGGCTGGCGGTTGGCGGTCACCAGCGGAGAGTGCGGACGGAAAGGGGAGGACCAATGCCTCTTTTGTCTGGCCCCGGAGCCGGGGTATACGGTGCGTACTGCGGTGGTACAAGTCCCGAAAAAGGGAAACCAGGTGTCCGGTGATTCGTTCCGGATGCGGATGATCCGGGATGACCTGTTTTTAGCTTTGCTCGGTGATGGGATGGGGGTGGGTAAGGCTGCCGCCCGGATTAGCCGCGCGGCGATTAAACTAATGGAGGACATGTTGGTGGCGGGCTTTGAAAAAAGTTTTGCCCTGCAAAGTTTGAATTCCTTACTGCTTTTGGCCACACCCGAGGAGGAGTTTACCACCATGGATCTCTTTCTTTTTGACCGGATCACCGGTGAAGTGGAGCTCTTTAAGGTCGGTTCGGCACCGACTTATGTAAAAAAACACCGAGAAGTACAGGTGATCCGTTCTGCTTCCTTGCCGATCGGCATCGTCCCAAAGGTTGATCCCGAGTATTACCGGGACTTTTTGGACGATGGCGATCTGGTGGTAATGGTGAGTGATGGGGCCGCTACCCTCGGGACGACCCAGGAAGACTGGCTCCTGAAGGCCCTAAAACGGAGTAGTGAAAACGCGGCGGAACCCCTCAGTCAGTATTTGCTAGAATTGGCTCGTATTGAAGCGGATGGGGATATTAATGATGATCTTTCCATTATCGTCTTGCAAATAGAGTCCTCCGGTCGGTGCGGGGCTTAATCATATTTTATACAAACTTTAACAGGATAATTAAGTGGTAATGCGAAACTTATTCAGGGAAAAACACGTTTCTGTAGATGTAGGTGAAGGAATGGAAGCCTTTGAAAAGAGAGTACTAGCAACGATCCGGCGCTACCGGATGTTTTCCGCCGGCGAAAAGGTATTGGTGGCGGTTTCTGGTGGTGTGGACTCGATGGTTCTCTTAACCGTGCTGATGCGACTGCCGCTCCAACTAAAATTGGCGGTTTTCCATTTGAACCATGGACTACGCCCGGAGGCGGTGGAGGATGCGGCGCTGGTGGCCCGTTACGCCGCCGCCCACGATCTACCTTGTTACACGGCGCATCCCGCCTGTGATTTGGCGACCGCTAAAGGACGTAATTCCTTACAAGTGGCGGCCCGCCAGGAGCGTTACCGTTTACTGGCGCTCACCGCCGACCAGCATAGGATCGGGAAAATTGCCCTGGGCCATCATGCCGATGATCAAGTGGAAACGGTTTTGATGCGCTTTTTAACGGGGGCCGGGCCGGAGGGTTTGGCCGGAATCCCTCCGGTACGGGACCGTTATGTCCGGCCTTTGCTTGAAGTCGGGCGGGAGGAAATTTTGGCTTATGCGTGTAGTCTGAACTTGCCATGGGCGGAAGATGCATCCAACCAGAAGCCGGTTTATCTTCGTAACCGTCTGCGCCTGCAGTTGATCCCGTATCTAGAGGAGGAATATCAGCCGGGGCTCCGAGGAAGGTTAAGAGAGACCGCTATGATCTGTCGCGAATGGATAGAAGTCGGGGCCGAGCTGGGTAGGGAGGTTCTGGCGCGCTGGGGGTTATTACAACCGGATGGGCGGTTAACCCCGAATCAGAACGGGGGTTATTTGGTGCCGGTTACTGCTTGGCGGGAACTGTTTCCTGCCGTGCAAAGGTTACTCTTCCGTTGGCTTTTTTTTTCATTGGCAAAAACCGATTCTTACTTGGAGTTTGTCCATTCCGAAGCTTTTCTTGGGCTCATTACTGCGCCGGAGGGAAAACGGATTGAACTGCCCGGTGGGTTAATGGCTTTAAAAGAGAACCGGGCAGTCTGGCTTGGTCCGGCGAAAGCTGCCGTATCGGCCCAAGCCCAAGGGGAAGCCCGGGAGAAGTGGGAACGGCTGGCGCTAGCCGTTCCCGGTGTGACGGTTTTACCCGCCCAGATCGGGGAAGTCGAAAGCCAGTTACTCACGGGGGACGCGCTCCCGGCGGACTGGGATCACGTTGCGCCGACCGAGTTTTACTTCGACGCCGACCAGCTTACCTTCCCCCTTTACTTGCGGCCGCGTAAGCCAGGGGACCGTTTCCAACCTTTGGGTCTGAACGGCAGCAAGAAAGTGAAAGATCTGCTGATCAGTGCGAAGATTCCCCGCCATGAGCGGTGGGCTTATCCACTGTTGGTCGACGGAAATGACCGGATTTTAGGGGTTATGGGTCTACGCCCGGCGGAGCAGGGGAAGATTACCGCCGGGAGCCGACGGGTGCTTTATCTAAGATACCGGCCGGATCAGTAGAGTTGTCGAAAAGAAACGGCTATGGTATAATTTAACCTATGACATTTTTCACCTCGAGAGGGGGCTTATCTTTGCGATTTGCTAGGGAGTTAGTCTTTTATCTAGTTTTAGTTTCGATTTCCTTATTTGTTTTATGGACTTTTTTCGGAGCTAATAACACCGTCGAGACCTGGACCTGGGATCAGTTCCTGGCCAGGGTCGAACAGGGTGATGTGCTAAAGGTGACCGTTTACACCGACGGCCAGATTGAGGGTAAATATTCGGTTAATGGTAAAGAGGTTAGAGACTTTGTGGCGCAAGGGCCCAGTCCTACTTTGGCACCGGACGTCTATGAGGTTCCGCTGAAAAAGGCCGGTGTAGAGCGGGTCTACCAGCAAAAGACCGAACCATGGTGGTCCATGATCATTCCGAATCTTTTACCGATCTTAATCCTTGTTGGTTTGTGGTTTTTCCTGATCAACCAGATGCAAAGTTCGGGGAATAAAGCGATCTCGTTCGGGAAAAACCGGGCCCGCCTTTATACGGCGGAAGGAAAATCCAAGGTCACCTTCGATGATGTGGCCGGTGCTGATGAAGCCAAGGAAGAATTGGTCGAGATTGTTGAGTTTTTAAAACAACCGCGGCGGTTTACCGAACTGGGGGCGCGGATTCCCAAGGGTGTTCTTTTGGTCGGGCCTCCGGGGACAGGAAAGACGTTACTATCCAAGGCGGTAGCCGGTGAGGCCGGCGTGCCTTTCTTTAGTATCAGCGGTTCTGATTTCGTGGAGATGTTTGTTGGCGTGGGTGCTTCCCGCGTCCGCGATCTTTTTGAAAACGCGAAGAAGAATGCACCTTGTATTGTCTTTATCGATGAGATCGATGCCGTTGGTCGCCAACGGGGGGCCGGACTCGGCGGAGGTCACGACGAAAGGGAGCAAACCTTGAACCAGCTCCTTGTGGAGATGGACGGTTTTGAACCGAATGCGGGTATTATCATTCTGGCGGCTACCAACCGGCCGGACGTTCTGGACCCGGCTCTGCTGCGGCCCGGTCGCTTCGACCGCCAGGTGGTTTTAGATATTCCCGATATCAGAGGCCGGGAAGAGATTTTGAAAGTCCACGCCAAGGGTAAAAAGCTGGATCCGGCCATCGATTTTAAAGTCTTGGCCCGGCGGACGCCCGGCTTTACCGGTGCCGATCTGGCGAATACTTTGAACGAAGCGGCTCTGCTGGCCGCCCGTAAAGACCAGCAAGTGATCACCATGAAAGATTGCGAGGAAGCGATCGAGCGGGTGATCGCCGGACCGGAACGGAAAAGCCGGATTATGAGCGAAAAAGAACGGGAGATCACCGCTTACCACGAGGCGGGACATGCGTTGGTCGGCCACTACTTGCCCACGGTCGACCCGATTCATAAAGTCTCTATTATTCCCCGGGGGATGGCTGGTGGTTATACTTTAGCCTTGCCTTTAGAAGATAAAAATTATGCGACGCGGACCGAACTGACCGAAAACATCGTGTTTTTACTAGGCGGACGGGTTGCAGAGGCAATCGCGTTGGGCGAGATCAGTACCGGTGCCCGTAACGATCTGGAACGGGCCACCAAGTTGGTGCGGAAGATGATCATGGAGTACGGGATGAGCGCAGATCTGGGGCCGATGACCTTTGGGCACGGCCATGAAGAGCAGGTTTTCCTTGGGCGGGACATCTCACGCGACAAAAACTACAGTGAAGAAGTGGCCGCCAATATTGACCGGGAGATGCGTTCGATGATCGACCAGGCCTATAAGCGGGCGGAAGAGCTCATCACCGAACACCGGGAAGAGCTGGATCGGGTCGCCCGGACGCTGCTCGAAAGAGAGACGCTTGAAGCTCCGGAGTTTGAAGCGGTCTTGGCCGGGGAGGAGCTGCCCGCACCGGAGGGTGATTACGCTTCGGGAAAACAAGGGGACAGCGACACGCGGGATAAAGCTGGTACATCTGAGCAAAACAAACCCGAAGCAACGGAAAAAGTTGAAAAACCCGGAGAAAATGCTCAGTCTGGAGCGGAAGAAGAACCGCGGGAGTGAGGTCAAGTTATCGCGGATAAACGCGTAAAAGGAGGGGGTTTGCATGCAACTTTTCACAGGTTCCCCAAAGGCCCGGCCTGGATTGGCCCCAAAGTTGCTGGTGGTGGCGGTGGCGCTGCTCTTCCTTGGGCAGTTGACCCTTTACTGGACGTTGCAACGATGGCAAAACGGGACGGAAAAGTTTCTGCAAACCCCAACCAACATTTTACTGCTGGGCGTCGATGAGGCGAACTATAACGAACAGGGTGAGCGCGAACGGCCGCGGACTGACACCATGCTTTTTCTGGCCGTGCGTCCAGAACAGGGGCGGGCCGCGCTTTTTTCGATCCCCCGCGACAGCTTGATCGAGATTCCGGGGGTCGGGATGGAACGGATCAATATGGCCCATGTCCACGGGGGTTATGAGCTTACCAAGTCCTTGGTGGAAAAGATCATGGAGATGCCGGTTGACCGTTATTTGATGCTTGACTTCCAAAGCTTTGAGGAGATTGTCGACCTCGTAGGCGGGGTTGAGGTCACCGTGGACAAAAGGATGCTTTATGAGGACCACAGCGCCGGTTTTAGCATTGATCTCCAGCCCGGTCGCCAAAGGCTCACCGGGAATCAGGCCTTGGGTTTTGTGCGCTTTAGGCGGGATGCCCTTGGTGATATAACCCGGACCCGGCGCCAACAACAGTTCCTGGCGGCGTTGGCGAATAAACTGCAGGAGAAGGAGACTCTTCTTCGGGTAATCAGGCGTTTTCCTGATCTGATGCGGATCAGTCGGGACTACCTCCAGACCGATCTGCAATTTCATGAGCTGCTAGGGTTGTATATTTTCTTTAAAGACTTGAATCTGCGGGAAGAGTTGCACACTTGGACGCTGCCCGGGGAGTTTTCTGGGCCCTATTGGCGTCTACACCCGCGGGAGATTGAACACTTGACGGAGGCTTACCGCTAGCAAACCTAGACGGTATAAGTCCGAGACTGGAATGGTTTTAGTGGTTGATTTTTACGAAAGTTCAGTAGGGACCAATCGATATACAGCATAACTTGTGGAGTGGGATGACAGCATGAAAATCGATCTAATCTTTGCCGCTGGTGGTAAGGGGCGGCGGGATTTTCACGGGAAAACGGTGGTTGTGATTGATGTTTTACGGGCGACCAGCACAATTGTTACCGCACTGACCAACGGTTGTCTCGCCCTTTATCCGGTGGCCGATCCAGGGACGGCGGCCTTGTTCCGGAGAAAACTGGGGTCTGATTGTTTGACCGGCGGCGAACGCCAGGGCCTTAAAATCTCCGGCTTTGATCTGGGCAACTCCCCCCTGGAATATACGGCCGAAACCGTTGCTGGCCAGAGAATTATCTTGACAACCTCCAATGGTACCCAGGCCTTACTCGAAGCGGAACATGCCGCGGAGATCTTAATCGGCTCCTTTCTCAATGCCGGACGGACCAGTTCATATCTGGCGGACAAAGCGGAAGTGGTCTTTTTTTGTGCCGGAACCAATGGCGAACCGGGCCTGGAAGATCTGCTCTGTGCCGGGTTGATGACCGAACGGCTCTTGGCCAGTGGAGTAGAGGCGGAGTTGACCGATGCCGCCCGGATTGGTTTGGTGACTTATCGGCATCTCTTGGGCCAGCCCGAAACGGACCCGGTTGCCGTTTTGTATCAGGCGCAACATACCAAAGGCCTGGACGCCCTGGGTTTTGCCGACGATATTACCTATTGTGCGCAGATCGACACCCGGCCTTGTTTGGTTCGTTTCCGGGACGGCCGGATTACACTGGTCCCGGAGGCCAACCCCGCGCATGGGGCGTAACGAAGATTGGTCCGAACGGAGCGGGGTTCGGAACGGGGGAAGCTCTCCCGTCTTGACCGAAGGAGCCGCATTTCGTTGTAAGCGCAAAATCGATACGACAACAAAAAAGCCGACCATGAATACTGCCTTGACGAGGTTAGTAACACGGTCGGCGGTTTTTTTCATCTCCCTGATTAACTGGGTGTTTCCACGCTGTCGTAAATGACTACTTGATTACGGCCCTGATCTTTGGCTTGATACAGGGCAGTATCGGCTTTGGCGAAGACGTTGTCAAAGCCGGTGCTGTCGAGGGCGATCCCGCAACTGACCGTGATTGAAAACTCCTCGCCTGCGGTGGTCCAGAACTTTTGGGCGGCGACTTCTTTCCGGATCTGTTCGCCCAAGGCGTAAAGCTCTTCCACACTAGAATTCAAGTCCAGCATGATGAATTCTTCTCCTCCGTAACGAACGGCAATCCGGCCAGGGGTGGTATGTTTGGCTAAGATCGACGCCAATTTTTTCAGAACCATGTCGCCGGTGGTATGTCCGTAGGTATCATTAACCACTTTGAACCGGTCGAGATCGAAGATCATGCAGCCCAGCCGATTGCTGGTGCTATCTTCGACAATGGAAAGGAAGATGTTCAGGTAGTTACGGTTGTATAAGCCGGTGAGTGAATCATGCCAGGCCATTAACTTTGTTTCTTTGTGGAGACGGGTGTTTTCCAATGCTAAGCTGACCTGGTTGGCAATGATCATTAACTGTTCTTGTTGTTCCTGGTCAAAGGAGAAGTTTTGCGGGCTGGTTGCCAAGATTACCCCTAATTTATTGTTCTTGGTGGAGAGGGGCACCGTGACCAGGGAGTGAATATTATGTTCGGCCCAATAATTGCGCTCGGCAAAGGAGGCGGATGCTTCATTATGGATCGCTTGGCTTTTAATCGTCAGTGCCACCAGGCTGTCTGGTCGCTGCACAAACTCGTAGAGGTCGGGCGGGAGCTGTTTACCTGAAGCCGCGGAAAGCCTGATCGTATCGTCTTTATCTAGACTAAAGATGGCACAGCTGTAACTGCCCACGATCCCCTGGACAATATCGGTGATCCGGGTGAGCAGGTTGGTTTCGTCCATCTCCTCAAGCAGGAACTGTTGGATTAGGGTCAGGGTATAGAAAAAAGCGTATTTCTCTTCAAGATTGGCGTGGGTGAGGTAAGTCTCTTTCAAAGCAGCTTCTTTTTCATCCAACATTTGCTGTAGGTTACGGGCGAGCTGAAAGTCGGATTTGGCATAAAAATAAGCAAAAACACCGACAACAATTAGGCAAGCGAGGGCGGAACTGACAAAGAAACCATATATAAGCGGATTCGGACCGTAGACTGGAGCGAGTAACTGATAGTTGGGCCATAAAAAAGCGACATTGATGCCGAAACCGACGAGGGAAAGCAGCGTAACGTAGTAGGTTTCACCCGGGACAATCTCACGAATCGAAAGAAAGATCAAGAAGAAGTAAAGGACCAGAAGGTAGTTGACGGGGAAAAATCCCATATGATAAATGAATGAGGCGGTGGCGACATCAATGAGATCGATCAACCAAAAGTAGCGGGAAAGGAGTTGACGGTTATAGACAAACTCTTTCAACACCAAGCCGGCTAAGGAAAAAAGGAAGACAAAAGTTATATAAGGACGGAGGGAAAGCGGGTAAGGGCTGGTGTGGCCGAGGGCAAGGGCGGACACCAGCACGAGAAATAATAAGCAGATTAGCTGGTGTAACCGTAAATTAATGGTGAGGCGGAGTTGAATCTTACCGTTATTAGGTTGGGCCATCATTGATCATCCTTACAACGCTTTTTAAATTCTTTCCGACCAATAAGGATTAAAATTTCTAGTTCAGCTGTCGGTTAAAATCGGTTTAATATTAACGATTTCAAATTAAGCCGACGTTAATGGCGAGTAACATTTGTGTTAAAGATCATAGAACTGACATGAAAAGCCGGTTTTGGTCTTTAATAATATCCTCATTACCTGTTTCGGCATAGTACTAATTGTTCTTTAGGGTTAATCAGGAGCGGAACAGCGACGGAGGTGTTGGTATGCGGTTATCACGAAAAGAGACAAAAACGGCCGGAGACGGGGCGGTGCTTAGTTTAGTCGTGGATGAAAAAGGCAATCAATATTTGTTTGAACCACTAGGCCTGACCCTGGCGCCAAAGGAGAAAATATTCCTCGAAATCCTCCGTGAACTACGACAGATCATCCGGACACCGCCACCTTTGACCACTGGGATGCCAGTCTTTCGCTACCAGGGGATTGAAAAGTGTGGGGACGAGACCGGCCTTCTTCTGGCTTACAATGAAGAACTGTGGGCCAATTGGCCGCAGAAGGGACAGGCGCTTCTTCCGCCGCCGGAGGTCGCCGCGGTTGCGCAAGAACTGTTGAGCATGGTACCGTCCCCCACAGAAAAGGAGCCGGAGTTTGCCCTGTTTTATCCCGGGGATCTGGTCCCCTTGGGGAATGGACGTTGGGGGCTTTTGGACCCCCGTGTACAGCACTTGCTGGCACCGTACCGGGTTGGTGGTGAACAGCGTTCCCTTTACGAGGCACCAGAAGTTATTGCCGGATCACCCCGCACGACAGCGGCTTACCTTTATTCTTTAGGTTTAACCCTTTTTTCCTTGGCCACGGGGCAATTTCCCTTTCCCGTAAAGGACCGGCGGGTGACGGTCACGGCGATGCTGCGGGAAGACCCCCTTGATCCCCGTTATCTTCAGCCGCAAATCGGGGGTGGCTTAGCCCTTTTCCTGCTTAAGTTGCTGAGCAGGGATCCACAGGACCGGCCTGCGGTGTCGGCTTGCACGGCTGCGCTTACGCAAGCTTTGGAAGAAGGCACTTTGGTTGCAAAACCGGAGGAAGCAGCCCGTTTCCAAGCAGAAGCAGCGGCGGTGAAGGCGAAAGCGGCGCGGAAAAGGCAGTGGTATTGGCGTTGGCAGCGCTATAAATGGCCGGTGGTGGCGGGGCTGGGCGTGTTTGTTTTTGTTCTCCTGTTGTTACGTGGCGGCGGCTATGAGGAGAAGATAACGCCCGCCACGACTCCGCAGGAGGTGGTGGCGGTCTTTTACGACGGTTTGGCCAAGGTAGATCCGGTCCAGATGGAAGAGGCATTATCCAAAGGGGTGGGTCGGGAATTTATCGATATGGTCTCTGTTTTGCATGTTACGGCCAAGATCCGTCAAGCCTATGAATTGATCGCCGAGTCCTTCTTGGAACTGTCTGCACTGACCGTTACGGAAGTGGAAGCTTCTACTGCTGATTATCCCGTTTTTATTGCCACTTACCATCTGCGGGTCCGACAAGGGGATGAATGGGTAAGCCAAGAACGGCGCGACCGGTTGGTTCTGGAAAAGCCGAAGAAAAAATGGCAGATTACCGTCCTCGACTCGGTAGTCTTGGCCGAAGAGCGCACACCGGCGACGACTCCTGAGCCAGCGGGTCCGCTTGACAGCACAAACGAGGTAAGATAAGATTATAGAATCATTTTAAACGGTAAAAGTTTGCCAAGTTTATGTTGCAGGAGGATAAAAGTGAAAGAATTAGCTGAGATTTTACTAACCCAGGAACAGATTGCCCACCGCGTCCAGGAGCTGGGAGCGGAGATTACCCGGGATTACCAAGGTAAAGAGTTGGTGGTGATCGGGATTTTAAAGGGGGCACTTCCGTTTATGGCGGATCTGATCCGGCAGATCAAAGTTCCATTAAGGTATGACCTGATGGCGGTCTCTAGCTACGGGGCTTCTACGAAGACCTCCGGGGCGGTTCAGATTTTGAAGGATGTTGAGATGGGGCTCGAGGGCCAACATGTTCTCGTCGTTGAGGATATAATCGATACCGGGTTGACGCTCAAGTATCTATTGAGCAACCTGCAGACGCGTTGCCCGGCGAGCCTTAAGGTCTGTACTTTACTGGATAAACCCAGCCGCCGTGAAGTAGAGATCACCCCGGAATACAACGGATTTGTTATTCCCGACCATTTTGTAGTGGGCTATGGCCTGGACTATGCCGAACGTTTTCGGGAGTTACCGATGATTGGCATCCTCAAACCGGAGGTTTACACGGGAAAATAAACCTCCAGTCCGACCAGTATGATCCCGTTGGCGATGGGGAGAATACGAAGGGACATACTTTGGAAGGGAGGTTAGATCGTGTCCAAATCGAAACTGCAAGAGGTTGTGGACGGAATTTACATGGATCCGGTACCGATTACCGTTGGTGATGAGGTCAAGCTGAAATACAAAGGGAAGCTGGCGACTGCTGGTGCCAATAGTATTTTTCTCCGGGCCGGTTATGGTTTCGACCAGTGGACCGAAGTGCAAGACATCAAAATGAAAAAGGGGCGGGATGGTAGTTGGTCCGCTTCATTGGTGGTTAACGATCCAACCAGACTGAACTTTTGTTTTCACGATGGTGCCGACCATTGGGATAACAACTCCGGGCGAAATTGGAGTTATGAGATTCATGACGGAGAATTGACGAATTGAAAGAAGGCCTGAAAAAGGCCTTTTTTTCATAAATATTTGGTAGAAAGATGGGAGACGAAACCGGAGAAAGGCAGGAATTTAGTTTTTATCGTAGAAGTTTAATAAAATTATGAATAATAGTGGGAGGAGGGGGAAGGTGGCTAAGATTCTCGTGATCGACGATTCCCCACTCTTCAGGCTTTTATTGAAGGAGATCCTAATTCACGCTGGCAATGAATGTTTTGACGCGGCAACGGTTACTGAGGGTTTGGCGCTTTTTTTTAAAGAAGAACCAGATTTGGTGATTAAAGATTTGATCATCGGCGACGCCGACCCTGTAGAAGTGATTAAAGAATTTAAGAAGTACAATCCGCGGGTGAAGATTGTGGTCTGCAGCACCGCGACGCAGAAAAGCCTGATCTACCAAGCAATTAAAGCCGGAGCTCAGGATTTTTTAATCAAACCTTTCCATACCGATGAAGTTACCAAAACGGTCCAACGCTTACTGGCGAACTGACTACCAAATCTTTGCTAAAGGGAATTGGGCGGTTAACCCGAAAATACTTAATTACGGTAGTGCATGCAAGTAAAGACGGAACAGGCGAATCCTAACAGAGTTTTTGGCAACACCCAACACGAAATGGGTAAACAAAGGAGTAATAGACATGGCAAAAAAACATCCCGGTTTTTACTTGGTGTTACTGATCACCATCCAAATCCTGCTGGTTTTTTCCCTGCAATTGTTGGCGAAGGGCGAAACCCCTTCGGCAGAACCCCTTGCTTTCCCCGGGCATTTTTCTTTAGTGGATGCGGATGGGAACGGGACACCGGATCACCTCGGTTATTTTCTGCAGTTGCCGGCGTCCCGGCCCGACGTTTTCTGGGTCTGTGGTGAACTTCAGGTGATGATTGACGGACAATGGCGGACGATTGACTATACTGCCCGGTCGTTCGATAATACGAGTGGCGCGGAAGCAGCCCTGTATTTTTACGGCGGTGAGTTACGCCGGCTCCGGGTAAGTGGTCCTTTTCGCCTCTTAATTGAGGTTAGGGGCGTTAACCTGTACGCCTCAGGTGTGGGCGGTGTTTCCTCCGCTTACCATTATGACCAATTTGAAACGGCCGATGCCGTCCTGACCAACCAGGGGCCTTTTTCCACCGCCCAGATCGAAAAGGTCATTTATACGTGGGCGAGTGAAAACGGAATTCAGTTGGGGCCGCTGCAGACGGCAACTTTCACCTTTGACCGGTGGCGTTTTGATTTTGGGGGGATTAACGGTGGTTACGGTAAACGGGTGTGGTACGCGCCGACCGGAGAGATCAACTGGACAGTTCAATAGGATTAGGAATTGATAATGTCAAACCACAAAGATCCGGCATGGCCGGATCTTTTGTTTGTTTTGGTACGGGGCAATGGTAGCAAATGGCCCGAAAGTGGATGGCAATGGTTGAGGAAAGGAGTCCAATATGAGATAATGCGAACAAGTAGTAGAACTATATGCGGCGCAGTTTGGCAGAGGAGGAGAGACGATGGATCTATTCAGTGCGGCGCGGGAAAATCAAAGGAAGAAGGAGGCTCCGCTGGCGACGCGGATGCGTCCGGAACGTTTTGAGGATTTCGTTGGCCAGCAGGAGATCGTTGGGCCCAACCGTTTACTACGACGGGCGATTGAAGCTGACCGTTTAACTTCGATGATCTTTTACGGGCCACCGGGTACCGGCAAAACGACGTTGGCTTTCCTGATCGCCAAATATACAAAGGCACATTTTGAGACAGTGAACGCCGTTTCGACCGGAGTTGCAGAGTTGAGAAAGCTGATTAAAGAAGCGGAAGAACGCTACACTTTACACGGTAAGCGGACCATAGTCTTTATCGATGAGATCCACCGTTTCAATAAAGGACAGCAGGATGCGCTGTTGCCAGCGGTTGAAGATGGCACCATCATTTTACTAGGAGCAACGACCGAGAATCCCTATTACGAGGTGAATACGCCTCTCTTGTCCCGATCCCGGATTTTTCGTTTGCGCTCGTTGACCGACGATGAGTTGAAGCAAGTGATCGACCGGGCCCTGCAGGACCGGGAGAAGGGGTTGGGTGACCTCCGGGTGGAGTTGGAACCGGCGGCTTTAGAACATCTGGTCCGAGTGGCCGAGGGTGATGCGCGGCTGGCTCTGAACGGTTTGGAGCTGGCGGCGCTGACGACGGAACCGGGGGCGGACGGCAGACGTCTTCTCACCGAGGAGATTATTGCCGATTCGGTCCAACAAAAGGTGATTCGCTATGATAAGCAGGGTGATAACCACTATGATACGATCTCTGCGTTCATCAAATCGATCCGGGGCTCTGATCCGGATGCCACCCTTTTTTATCTAGCGAAAATGTTGAAGGCGGGGGAAGACCCGAAATTTATTGCACGGCGGATGATTGTTCATGCTGCTGAGGATATTGGTAACGCCGACCCCCAAGGTTTGGTGGTGGCCGTTGCCGCCGCGCAGGCCGTGGAGATGGTCGGGTTGCCGGAGGCCCGCATTCCCATGGCCCAGGCGGCAGTCTATCTGGCGACGGCACCCAAATCTAATGCCTGTTATCAGGGGATTGATCGGGCTTTAGCCGATGTCGACGCGGTCAGTCAGGGGACGATTCCAATGCATCTTCGTGATGCCAGCCACCCGGGTTCCCGTCAGTTGGGGCACGGCCAAGGCTATCTTTACCCCCATGATTTCCCTGGGCATTATGTGCGCCAGGAATATCTACCTGCCGAATTGAAAGGACGCCGTTACTATGAGCCAACAACGGAAGGATATGAACAGGAGATTAAAACACGGTTAGAAAAATGGCGTGTTGGGGAGAATAAGGGTTAGGACCCAAAAAATATTTTAAAGAAGAGGCTTGACAAAGCACAGCTTTTTTTGCTATAATTTTCTTTCTTGACAAAAATGGACAATCTGTGCTATACTTTATTTATGGTAAAGAAGAAGGATGGTGAACAGGTTTGTCCAGACAAGAACCGAATGTTTTAGAGAAAATCCGGAAGGATATGGACAGCTTTGTTGGCCAAGAGGTCAGTTTAAAAGCTAACACCGGGCGTAAGAAAGTTTTTGAGGTTAATGGGATTCTAGAACAGACTTACCCCAAGGTTTTCGTGGTTAAGTTTCGGGAACGGCAGGTTGAACGGAGAGTATCTTACAGTTACGCGGATTTGCTCACGGAGGTTGTTGAAATCTCCATTGGGGATACCCGCATTGGCGTACAGACAAATTAATGCGAACGCAGTTTTTCACCCGTCTTCCGTAAGGAAGACGGGTTTTACTTTATACTGGTTTAAGCGCCCAGCGCGGAAGGGACGAAAAAGAGTTTATGAAAAGGTTTCGCCGCTGTTGACAGGAAGCGGGCTTGTAGTGTCGAACTTGCTTTAGAGGAGCTTAGTCGGTTTTACTTCCTGACTACTGAAGACAGAGCAATCGATGGAGGATGGGCAAGGGAATGGACGGGCGAATGGTGGTTTTGCTGCTAATGCTCAGTATTCTACTTTTGTCGCCAGCGCCGGTAGGGGGCGAAGCCCAGACCGTTCATGGGCTTACGGTCAAATTGAGCTTGGAATCGCCCGTAACCCTCCGCTGTCTGGGACCGGTAACCCTTTTTTATCTACCGTCCAAGGGTTTGGCGCCTTCGCCCCCGCTTTCCGTCGCCCCTTGGCAGGAAGTAAACGGTGGAACCATCCGCCACCAACTAACTTGGCGGGTTGATCTGGTTGATGGGCGGATCATTCTCGCTTCCGAACAGGGGGATGTGGTAACCACGGATTTACCTTTAATGTTGTGCAGCCCCGATGGAAGCGGCTTTGAACTGAACGGGGCCTGCTATCCGGGCGCATTAATCCTTTGGCCGGAGGACGGTCTTGTGTTCTTTAACGAAGTTGGCCTTGAAGATTATGTCTGTGGCGTTTTGGGCAGTGAAGCCTATGCCAGTTGGCCTTTGGAAGCTTTAAAGGCGAATGCGGTGGCCATCCGGTCATATACTTTATATAGTTTGGGAAAACACGGGACCTTTGATCTTTGTGATACCATCCATTGCCAAGTCTATCGGGGGCTGCCTGAGGAGGCGGTTTTTCGGACGGCGGTGACGGCGACGGCCGGTGAGATCTTAAGATGGCAAGGGGCACCGATTAATGCGGTTTATCACTCCAGCAGCGGTGGGCGAACCCGGAACAATGAGGAGGTTTGGGTGGGAACACCCCTTCCCTACTTGCGTTCGGTGGAGGATTTTGACCACGACGGGCGAAACTATCATTGGCCGCAGCATTACCTCTTCTCCTGGGCGGAGTTGACCCGGGCTTTAGGGGTGGCGATGGATCGGGAGTTACATTTGGTCCCCTTCTTCAATGCTGCCGGGGAACGACTGGGCTTTCGGTTTTACAGTTATCTGACGGGGAAGCAGTTACGGAATGAAGAGTTAAGACGAATATTGTCCTTGCCCAGCCCGAACTTTCGTATTTTTATCTACCCCGAGGAGACCGAAATCACTCAGGCGGCTACCTTGCCGCCGGGGACGAATCTGCTCTTTACCGGGAAAGGGGCTGGCCACGGGGTCGGGCTTAGTCAATGGGGAGCGGCAGCCCTGGCGGGTCGGGGCTATTCTTACCGCCAGATTCTCCGGCATTACTACGGGCCAGAGGTTGTCTTGAGTGAATCTTTTGCGTTTTCTAGGTAGGGCGCCCAGGCTGGTAAGTTGGTAAGCAACAGGATGAAAATTGGGTAGTGCATATGTCTTTGCCGGATTGTTGGCAGGCGGCGTTAATCCTTGCTTGGGTTGCCCATGGGTCTGTAAAGGTTATCTAGAATTCGTTTGGTATAAATTATTCTAGGTAAAGTACTCAATCTCGGCTTGGGGAAAGCGTTCTTTGATCTCGTCGGTAAACCAATTTTTTAAGGTTTCCAGCTGTTCCGGAGGGTAGAGATATTTACCATAACCGTATTTTCCCCATTTCAGTTTGCGGTTTCTTTCGTCCATCTCCAACTTGGTCTGGGGGAACCTTTCTAAAATGACTTTTTTCGCCCTTGCGGTAAAACGGTGGGAGATCAATTCAAAGCTAAGACTGGGGGGCTGATGGGGCCGTAGCCATTGGGCCAGGTCTTTCAGTAACCGACGGTAGTCGGCCTGCCAGTGTTCGTAAAGGAACAAAGGGGCAATAATAAATCCCAGGGGGTAACCGGCCGCCGCCATTTTACCGGCGGCCGTCAACCTTTCGCTTAGCGGAGCGGTGTTCGCTTCGAAGGTTTCAATCACATAGGCCGAGTTGATGCTGAACCGGAACTTGGTATGCCCTTGATGCTCGAGGTCGAGGAGGCCGTCGACGTTGGCAAACTTACTAACGACTCGGAGCCGGCCATACTTTTGGCGACCGAAAAAGGCAATGGTTTTTCGCAGAGAGCCGGTGAGGTGCTCAACCGCAAGGGGATCCGCGGTGCTGGCGGCTTCAAAACTGGTAATTGCCGGTTGGTTCTTGTTGATGTATGATCCGACGGCCGCCAAAATTTCATCGACATTGACATAGATGCGGATGTAAGGTTTGCGTCCCAGCGTGGTGGCGAGATAGCAATACTGACAGCCCCCCGGACAACTGGTCCCGAGGGCAAATTCATAATCGGCGGAAGGACGGCAGGTGTCCAGTTTAAGTGATTTTTTGACCCCCACGACCAAAGTGCGTTTGGCTTCACGGTAAGCGATCTGGGGTGTATCGCCGGGGATCCCAAGCACGCGGTTGTGGGAAGGGGTGATCCGGCGGGGAATGCCCTTTGCGGCCATCAGCTCATAGAGCTCGCGGCCTAAAGGGTAGTTGAGGGCCCCCGGTTCGAAAAAAACCCGCGTAGGCATAAATAGCTCCATTGAGGTCCCATCCTTTCTTTTCTTACATAGTCTTTACGAATGAGAAAGGAACATACGGGCCACTACTAAAGTTTGATTGTAATCCAAGCAAAAAAAGGGATAGTATTGAATTGATAGAGGTGATTTGATGAAAGGCGAGAACTGGCGGGAGGCATTAATTGCCGAGGTGAAACCGGAGCGCTTCCGTTATGATGAGTCGCTGGCTAGTTATACTTCATTCCGGATTGGGGGACCGGCCGATCTTCTGGTGGAAGTAAACACCCGTACGGAGCTGGATAAGCTGGTTAGTTACTGTGAACAGACCGGCATCCCCTGGGTATTTTTAGGGCGGGGGACCAATGTTTTAGTTGACGATGCCGGCTTTAGAGGGGTGGCGTTACGTTTTGGGCCGGATTTTGCCCGTATTACGGTGGACGGTGTACGTTTGCGGGCTGGGGCCGCTGCTCCTTTGGCCTTGGTGGCGGAGACCGCAGCCCGCTATAGCCTAAGCGGTCTCGAGTTTGCGTCGGGGATCCCCGGCTCGCTTGGCGGCGGGGTTTATATGAACGCCGGTTCCTATGGGGGCGAGATGAAGGATGTGGTGGTGGCGGCCGAAGTATACCAGCCTGGCACCGGGTTTGCCACTTTGAACCGGGAGGAATTGAAGCTCGGTTATCGCACCAGCGTACTGCAGGAGACGGGTGGAATTCTAGTGGAGGCTGTTTTACAGTTGACCCCCGGGGACGAGGCGACAATCCGGGCCCAGATGAAGACGCTTAACGCGAAACGACGGACGAAACAGCCCTTGGAGTACCCCAGCGCCGGGAGTGTCTTTAAAAGACCGGAAGGGGCTTTCGCCGGGCAACTGATCGAAGCGGCCGGGCTCAAAGGACACCGGATTGGTCAGGCTCAAGTCTCACCAAAACATGCCGGTTTCATTGTTAATCTGGGTGGGGCGACGGCCCGGGATGTATTGGCGCTGATCGAAGAAGTCCAAACCATTGTCTTTCAGCGGACCGGTTACCGGTTGGAACCGGAGATCCGTATTCTAAGCCGGGAATAGATCCCAGCAGGAGAGGGCCGAATGGAGCACGAAGTAAGGGGGACGGAGGGATCGGACGTGAAACGAAGCAAGCTTCATCATTTCTTGCTTATCCCAATTATTGCTTTAACGCTGCTAGTCAGTCCCGCTTTACAGGGTAAGGAGAAAAAACCCGAACCGGACCGGGTAATCCCCGGCGATTACGATGTGTGGAGCCTGGATTGGGCGCCTGACGGTCGGATCGCTTTCTGTGGGAAACAGGAAGGGGAAGCGGGAACCGAGACGCGGATCTGGTTATACCGACCGGAGCAAGCCAAACCAGTCTTGTGGACAGGAACCGGGAGCCTGATTGACTTTGCACCGAAATGGGCACCGGACGGCAGCGGTGTAGTGATGGTGCGTAAAACGGCGCCGACGCCCGAGCGGCGGGAATTTGCCACCGGGATCTGGTGGAAAGAGTACCCTTCCGGTGCTGGCCTGCGGCTTACTTCCGGTCCTCAGGACCGCGATCCGGACTGGTCACCATCGGGGGAGACCCTTGTTTTTGTCCGGGGGGAAGGTTTATATAACTCATCTCTCCTCACGATCCAAAAAAACGGGCTGGGGCTTACGACCTTGGTCGCCAATATGCAAGGCTTTATCACCACCCCCCACTGGGGGAAAGATGATAAAATATACTATACATTGCTCCGGCAACGGAAGACCATGGTGGAAGTGGCCGGAAAGCGCATGGAGTGTTGGGGGCTTGACCACGGGAGCATTTGGGTTTATGATCTAAAGACAGGTGAGAATCGTCCTTTCCTTGATAATGGAGATGATAACCGCCATCCGGTGTTGTCTCCAGACGGACGTTATCTTGCTTATATTTCGACCAATGGGCAACAACCGGTGGAAGAACGGGTGGTGCGGGACCGGGGGAGCTTGTTTGTTCATGATCTGGTCAGCGGCACCAGGTTTCGGGTCAGTGACGGCGTCAGTCTAAACGGCGGCCCGCCCTGCTGGAGCCCAGACGGAAAGCGACTAGCCTTTTTTAGTTTCCGTGATAACCGGCCTGCGGTGTGGAGCCTGAAATGGAAGGAACACGCCCAAGCAGAACCCACCAGCCGGTAGTTTACGCATAAATAAAGAAGACTTCCTAAACCACAGTCTAAACGAAATCGTTAACCTGTGGTTCTTTTCTTATCTGGGGTTTAATGTATAATAAGGGCAAGCGAGGGGGCAAGCGGAAAGAATGTTTACCGATTTCAGGCGCGCGCCGAATCGGCCAGCTTATCTTCAACTCAAGGAATACCTGAAGGAACAGATTCTGAGCGGGATTATCCAGGCGGGAGAGCGGCTCCCTTCCACGCGGGAACTGGCCTTGACCCTTCGCTTGAGCCGAAACACGGTGATCCAGGCCTATCAGGATCTGGAAGAAGAGGGTTTTATCGAAACGGTACCGGGGCAGGGCTCCTTTGTCGGAGCGGTAGCGATTGAGTCCGGAACTGCGACGGATCTTCCCTGGAGCGAGCTGGTCACCGGCTACGCCACCAGTGCGGTGCGGTTGGACATTGAAAAGACCGAGTTGAAATGGGAACGGGGAATGATCTCTTTTAAGAGCATCGCTCCCGACGGTAGTTTGTTCCCGATCGAGGATTTTAAACGGGCTTTTCTCAACCGTTTCGCTTTGGAAGGGGAGAAGATCCTCAACTACGGTTACGCCCAAGGTTACCGGCCCCTCTTGGAATACTTGGCCAATTATCTGAAGCATAAAGGGGTGGATCCGGAAGGAAAAGCGGTTCTGGTGACCAATGGCTTCACCGAAGGTTTGAATCTGGTTCTCGCCGGAATTTGCGCTCCCGGAGACGGGATTGTCACGGAAAACCCCACCCATAATACGGCACTTAAGATCTTTAAACTTAGAAATCTAAAAATTTACGGGATACCCATGACTGCGGACGGAATCGATGAGGACGCTTTGGCCCAAACTCTGGCCGCCAAGCCGGTAAAAGCCGGTTTTCTAATCCCATCCTACCATAACCCCACCGGATTGGTGATGCCACCGGCCAAACGCCAGGCGGTTCTGGAGATCTTTGCCCGCTACCGGGTCCCCATCATTGAGGATGGTTTCAATGAAGAACTCCGCTATTCCGGCGCCCATGTGGCACCCCTTTTAGCCCTGGCCGGGAAGGGAAATAATGTGGTTTACATCGGTAGTTTCTCGAAGATTCTTTTCCCCGGGTTACGTTTGGGGTGGGTGGTAGCCGACCGGGAACTCATTGCTACGCTGGAGAGTATCAAAAGGAGTATGAATATCCACACTAGTTTTTTAGACCAAGCGCTGCTTTATGAGTACCTTAAAGATGGTGCTTTTGAGAAATACCTGCGCCGGGCGCGCAAGGTTTATCGCCAGCGACACGAGGCGGCAATCCGACTGGCTTCGGCTTTGATTCCCCACCGCCGAATCTGGGGGGAGGGCGGACTGCATATCTTTGTTGAACTAGACCCCAAAATCAACGCCCGCGCAGTATTGTCCGCCTGTTACCAACGGGGAGTCCTCTTTATGCCGGGAGATCTTTTTTATACGGATGGTGGTGGCGCCAACACCTTTCGGTTGGGGATCGGTCGGGTGACCGAAGAAGAGATGGCGCAAGGGTTTAAAATTATTGGTGAGGTAGTCACCCACGCTGGCTACCACCAGCACACGTGACCAGCACACGTGAAGCGATGAAATCAGAGCCAGGGTGGTGACAAGCCCCGAAGGCGGACAGCGGCTGGTCATTCGCGGCGGTGTCTCTGGCACCGGGAGAATGACAGACTAGTATTTTCATAGGTAGTTTTGATGTTAGAGGAGGAGAAGGATGCGTCAGTTTAAGAAATCGAGTAAACTCGATCACGTCTGTTATGATATTCGGGGTCCGGTGATGGACGAGGCAATACGCCTGGAAGCAGAGGGTTATGATATTTTGAAGTTGAACATCGGAAACCCGGCCCCCTTCGGGTTCGATGCACCTGAAGTGGTGATCCGGGAGGTCCGGGAGAACCTTCACCGGGCCCAGGGTTATACCGATTCCAAGGGGATCCTCCCCGCCCGGTTAGCCATCCAAGCCTATTGTCGGCAAAAGGGAATTAACGGTGTGGAGTTGGATGATATTTATATCGGGAACGGGGTTAGCGAGCTAATCGTCAGTTCGATGCAGGGCCTGCTGGATAACGGTGATGAGATTTTGATTCCGGCTCCTGACTATCCCCTCTGGACCGCCGCGGTTAACCTGTCTGGTGGGGTCGCGGTCCATTATCTCTGCGATGAACAGGCCAATTGGTATCCGGATCTGGAGGACATCAAACGGAAGATTACCCCTCGGACCAAGGGGATTGTGGTGATTAATCCCAACAACCCGACCGGGGCGGTTTATCCCCGTGCGATCCTGGAGCAGATCGTGGAGATTGCCGCGGAGCATGAATTGATCGTCTTTGCCGATGAGATCTATGACCGCATCCTCTATGACGGGGCGGAGCATATCGCCCTGGCTTCTCTCTCCGATGACGTAGTCTTTGTGACGATGAACGGCCTTTCCAAATCACAACGGATCGCCGGATACCGGGTAGGGTGGATGGTGGTCAGCGGTAACAAGGCGGCGGCCAAAGGCTATATTGAAGGCCTAAATATGCTGGCTTCGATGCGGTTGTGCAGTAATGTTCCGGCCCAGTATGCGATCGAGACCGCCCTCAGCGGGGAGAATAGTATTGCCGAACTGACGAAGCCAGGAGGGCGTCTTTACAACCAGATGGACTTTGCCTGGCGGCGGATCAACGAGATTCCCGGTCTTTCCTGCGTGCGGCCGGCGGGCGCCTTTTACCTCTTCCCCAAAGTCGATGTGGCCCGTTTCCAGATCCGCGATGACCAGCAGTTTATTAAAGACTTTTTGACCGCAGAAAAGGTGCTTTTAGTCCAGGGGACCGGGTTTAACTGGCCCGCCCCCGACCATTTCCGGGTGGTTCTTCTCCCGGAGATTACCACTTTAAACTCGGCTTTTGACCGTTTAGCGAATTTCCTGCGTACCTATCGCCAACACAGGCAGGCGATCAAAAAGGTGGTCTAAGTTAGCCTAAAAAGACACTAAGTGGTTGCCAGACTAGTGTTTTCTAAATTGTACCCACTCAAGCTACCATCTGCGCACCCCGGAGCAATCCGGGGTCATTTTCTTTTTAGTTGTAAACCAGTAGGGGTCACCATCATGTTGTTATGTTAATTATAATCTTGTGAATTATTCTTTACCAAACAGTATACATATTGACTACAGTCCGGTAAACGAGTAAAATTATTCTTGACTGACCGTTCGGTCGAGAGGAGGGGAGAGATGGTTGAGGTGGATGAACGCCCGCGCGATATAGTACCGGAGACAAAAGACCGGATTCTGGAGGCAGCGCTGCTCATTTTTGGTGAAAAGGGTTACCATAATGCGACAATGGCGGAGATCGCGGAAGCGGCGGCAGTCGGAAAAGGAACGCTTTATTGGTATTTCTCCAGTAAAGAAAATCTTTTTTCCGGGATGATCGATCACGGGCTCGGTCTGCTTGAACGGAATCTATACGCTATTATTAACGATCAGACGCTGGCTTTCCCTAATTTATTCAAGCGGATTATCGGTTATTATTTGGAGTTTGCTTATACCCACCGCCATTTGGCGCGGATCTTCTTGAACAGTCTGCATGGTTTGGACGGGGACGGGGAGATCCATGACCAGTTTCTCGAACTCCATAACCGGTTTAATAAGTTAAATGGTGAGTTAATTCGGCGGGGACGTCAGGAGGGTTATTTACGTCCTGATCTAGAGCCGGAATGGGCGGAGACGGTCCTGGCGGGGCTGCTTTCGGCCTTTCTTGGGCGGTGTATACTTATCGAGCGTGACCACCAGTTGGCGGCGGAGACCGAGTTTATTTATGACTGTTTCCTCAACGGGCTTGGAACCAGGTAGAGGAGGGGTACGCCGCTTTAGGCCAGGAGTTGGATGGAAAGTAAGGGGGTTTATTGTTTTGCGGAAAATAGGAAAAAAAGCTCATTTGTTGATCGTCCTTACCATGTTTTTGGTTTTGACTCTGCATGGTGGGACCGCAGCTAAGGAGAACGGCATTACGCTCCAGGAGGCGATTGAACTGGCGTTGGCCAATCCCAACAATCTAGGGGCGGCCCAACGGGCGGTCGACGAGGCAGCGGCGAAGAAGGCGCAAGCGGCGGCCAGTCGTTGGCCGGCACTGTCCTTTAATAGTCAGTATACGAAGATTGGACCGCATACAACGGTTGATATGACAGATCTGACGGTTTATCCGCTTCCGGATGGGAGTATGAGAGTAATTCCGGGGATTACGGATGCTGAGGCCAGCGGTAGTTATAATACCGGCTTCAGTCTGCAGTTGCCCTTGTATATGGGGGGCAAGCTCAACTCTGCGGTTAAATTGGCTGGTTACGGGGAAGAGAGTGCGGAGCTTTCCTACGCCTTGGAAACTGAAAACCTGATCCAACAAGTGATCCAGGCCTACATCGGTTATTTGAAGGTCGACCGGATGTGGGTGTTGAGCCAGGAGCAGATCAAGATCCTCAATGAGCACTTGCGTTTGGTGGAGACCAATCTCCGGTTGGGTTATGCCGCCAAAACCGATCTACTGGCGACGGAGATCCAGTTGACCCAGGCGGAGCTCGCTGCGGTCAAAGCAGAACACGGACGGAAGCTCGCCGCTGAGCACCTGAGTAATCTTTTGGGGATTGATCCGACCGCACTGGTCTTGAGGTCTGAGCCCCGGATCAAAGCCGATTTTGCCCTTCCGACAGTAGAAAGCGCTTTGCAGCAAGCGGAGAAGGAACGGCCGGAGCTGAAAAATTTGGCAGTAGCGATCCGGATGGCGGAAGAAAACTTGAAGATGAGTCAGGGTTACTGGAAGCCCAATCTGGCCCTGGTCGGAACCTACGGAACGCAAAATCAATCCAGTCCGACGCTGGATGATGCGATCTGGACTTACACGCTGAATCTGGACTGGAAATTGTGGTCCGGTGGGGCGGGCCGGGCGGAAGCCAAAGCTGCCGCGGCAAATCTAGATAAACTGCAACATCAGTGGGCACAAAGCAAGGAACTGATTGCGCTGGAGGTAAGGCAGAACTTCCTCGCTGTGGCGGAGGCCGGCCGTGTGCGCGAGCTGACCGCGCTCATCCGGCGGCAGGCGGAAGAGAATTATGAGCTGGTCAAGGCCAAGTATGAGCTGGGCGCGGCGACTAATCTGGAGTTGTTGACGGCTCAGACGACGTTGAATAGTGCGTTGAATGACCAAGTGACGGCGGAATACGATTATTATTTAGCGGTTTCTGCCTTCTATAAAACGTTGGGGCAGACCGCCCAATTCTTACAGGAGGTAAGTGAAGATGCGTAAATTATTTGTGGTCTTAATGCTCATTATTGCCGTCACCGCCATTGGCTTTCTGCTGACCCGTGGTCCGGCGCGCGAAGCGGTAACGATGGGTGACACAGAAACGCTTGCGCCAAGTTTGGCGGTGGAAGTGGTGGAAGTGGCGCGGGGTGATCTTAAGGAAACGGTGGCCATAAACGTGACCTTTGCTCCGGAGAGTACGGTACCGGTTATCCCCAAGACCAGTGGAACCGTTACTAAGGTGCTGGTTACCACCGGGAACCGGGTACAGAAGGGGCAGACGTTGTTTTACATAGACGATACCCATCTGCAGTTACAAGTCAAACAGGCGGAGGCGGCCTACGAGATGGCTTGTGCCAATTTGGCCCAGGGGCAGAAGGGGGCGACGGAAGAGGATTTAAAACAGATTGAATCGACGGTTGCCCAAGCGCGGGCTTCGTATGATAACGTAGCGGCGGAGTATGAACGGATGGCAAAACTCTTTGCCAAGGAGATGATCTCTCGACAGCAATTGGACGCCGTGGCCCTCCAAAAGGAGATTGCCGCGTCCAACCTGACGGCGGCGGAAGCCCGGTTGACGGCGGTGCAAAAAGGTGCCACCCAAGAACAATTGGATATTTTGCAGGCCCAGGTCAAGCAGGCGAAAAGCGCATTGGAGCTGGCTCGATTACAGTTGAGTTATACGCAGGTGACTGCGCCGATCGCGGGCGTGCTGGCCCAGTTTTCGGTGGAAGAGGGGAGTATGGCGTCACCTACAGCTCCGGCTGGAGTGATTATTGATGATCGGAAAATGAAGGCCCACGCCCTGGTGCCCGAGAGCTATGTGAATGCTTTAAAGCCGGGAGACCAAATCCTCCTGGAAGCCAAAGCGGTACCGGGCACCAGCTTTACCGGGACGATCACCGCGGTAACACCGCTGGCCGACCAGACGACCCGTCAGTTTCCGGTGGAGATCTCGGTGGTAAACGCGTCCAGTTTGCTCAAAGCCGGGATGATGGGGACGGCCCATCTCACTATTAGAGAAGCCCGCAATCAACTGACGGTTCCCGTGGAGACTGTGTTGTACGATGGAGAACAGGCCTTTGTTTATGTAGTCGAAGGCGGTCGCGCGGTGCGGCGTGACATCACCACCGGGCTTAGCTCCGGGGAAAGCGTGGTGGTGACCGCAGGACTGGACGAAGGGATGCCGGTGATCAGCAGAGGTCAGCACCAGGTGAAAAACGGGATGTTAGTTGAGGTGAGATAGATGAATTTACCGAGTTTTGCGATAAAACGGCCGGTTACCACGCTCATGATGTTCCTCCTCATTCTGGTCCTGGGCGTGGTCTCAATTACCCGTATTAACGTGGAGTTGTTACCGGAGATGACCTTCCCGGTGGCTTCGGTGATGACCACTTACGAAGGGGTTGGCCCCCAAGAGATCGAGAATATGGTGACAAGACCCCTTGAAGGGGTCTTGGCCACCGTGGCCAATATTGAAAAGATCACCACCCTTTCAGCTGCTGGTCAATCGGTGGCAATCCTCGAATTTAACTGGGGCACGGACATGGATTTTGCCCTCTTAGACGTTAGGGAGAAGATCGATCTGATCAAGGGTTACCTCCCCGATGAGGTACAAGACCCCTTAGTTTTTAAGTTTGATTCATCGATGATGCCGATCATGAGTCTGGCGCTCAGTGGTGATACGGATTTAGTAACGCTGAAAAAGGTGGCCGACGAGGAGATTAAGCCGGCATTAGAACGGTTGAGCGGTATCGCTTCTGTAGACGTCTCCGGGGGTTTGGGTTCGCTGATCAAGGTTGAGGTCGATCCGATCAAGTTGCATGCTTACGGCTTAACATTACAGAATATTACCCAGCTGCTGCAGGCGGAAAACCTGAATCTGCCGGGGGGAACCGTCCAGTCGGGCAACCTGGAACTTATGGTCCGGACGACCGGTGAGTTTGAGCGGTTGGAACAGATTGAGAATCTGAATATCCCTTCTTCCCGTGGTGCCGTGGTGAAACTGAAGGATGTAGCGTCTGTCAATTTTGCTTATGACGAGGTTAAAAGTTATGTGATGTTCAACGGCCAACCGGCGGTGGGGATCTCCCTGCAAAAGGAGACCGATGCCAATACGGTCAATACGGCCCGTCGGGTCGAGCGGGAGCTAACGCGGATTAAAACGGATTTACCTGCTGGTGTTAAATTGGACATCGTCATGAACCAGGCCGACTTTATCCGGTTTTCCATCGATAACCTGAAAAGCAACGTGATGGTCGGTGGTTTACTGGCTATCGCTATTCTCTTTATCTTCCTGCGGAATCTGGCCAGTACTTTGATTATTGGGGTGGCAATTCCGATCTCAATCATCACCACCTTTGTCGTGATGTACCTTAGTAAGCTGGAACTGAACATGATGACTTTAGGTGGCCTTGCCCTCGGGGTTGGGATGCTGGTTGACAACGCCATTGTTGTTCTGGAAAACATCTTCCGTTTTCGTGATGAAGGCTATGGTCTGCGGGAAGCAGCAGTTGAAGGCAGTACCGAAGTGGGCACGGCAATTTTTGCCTCCACTTTGACCACAATCGTCGTCTTTTTACCGGTGGTCTTCATGGGCGGAATGACGGCGCAGTTCTTTAGGGAGTTGTCGCTTACGGTCACCTTCTCTTTGCTGGTCTCGCTCTTTGTGGCGCAAACTTTGATCCCGCTACTTAGCTCCAGGTTCTTACATGTAAAGAAGCGTAAACCCGAAGGAACAGCCGATCATGCGGTTTCCAAAGATCGGCTCGGTTGGTACAAAAAATGCCTGGCTTGGTCTTTGGAACACCGCAAAACGGTGGTCTGGTCCGTTGTCTTTATGATGGTGATCAGTCTCGTTATGGTCTTCCGGTTGGGGGCCGAATTTATCCCCAATATGGATCAAGGGATGATCACAATTCAAATAAGAATGCCCAAGGGAACAGTGCTCCCGGAGACCGAGCGGGTTGTTCAGCAGGTTGAAGAGGTTGTTTTTGCCATGCCCGAGGTGGAGATGGTGGCAACCACGGTCGGCGGTGGTGGGCTCAGCATGTCGGGCGGCGGGATGGGTTACTCCTCGGCCAGCAGTGACCAGGCGTCACTGACCATTCAACTGGTGGATAAGAAGGAACGGCGCCGGAGTGCAGACCAGGTCGCCGAGGCCCTTCGGACGGGAATCGGTCAGATTCCGGGTGCCGAGATTCAAGTACAATCTGCGTTCATGTCATTTTCGGGGGGGAAACCGATCAATATCAAGCTGAAAGGGCCTGATTTTGACCGGCTAGGCGCGATCGCCGACGATCTTGTCCGATTAATCCAATCGGTGGAAGGTACCAGGGAAGTGGAGTCCAGTCTGGATGAGGGCCGTCCCGAACTGCAAGTGCGGATCGACCGGGAGCGGGCTTCGGTAGTGGGGCTGAATGCCTATACAATTGCTTCCTATCTCCGGACTGCCATTGCGGGCTCAACCGCGACCACCTTTAAAGTCGATGGTGAAGAATACGATGTGGTGGTGAGCCTGCAAAAGAACGACCGGGGTATTCCGGGGCTTAAGCAGTTAATGATCCCCACGCCCCTGGGAACCCAGGTACCGCTGGGGGAGATTGCCGATCTCCACATTGTGGAAGGCCCGCTCGTCATTACCAGGGAAGATCAGGAACGGATAGTGAATATTTCGGCGGCATTATCGGGACGGGATCTAAATAGTGCCGTTATGGAGATTACGGCGAAGGTGCAGTCCTATCCCCTTCCGACCGGGTACAGTATTACTATGGGCGGGGAAGCGGAAGAGATGTTTACCGCCTTTAGAGATCTATTGCTTGCGCTGTTGTTAGCGGTGATCTTTGTATATATGATCATGGCTTCCCAGTTTGAATCTTTACTCCAACCGTTCATCATTATGTTCACAGTTCCGCTGGGCTTCATCGGTGCCGTTTGGGGCCTGGCCATCGCCGGAATTCATGTTTCGGTCCCGGCTTTTCTTGGGCTGATCATGCTCGCTGGGATCGTGGTGAACAACGGGATTGTGTTGGTGGATTATGTTAATATTTTAAGGAAGCGGGGCCATACGGCGGAAGAAGCGCTGCTTCTGGCTGGACCGGTCCGTTTCCGGCCGATTATGATGACGGCGTTGACAACCATCTTAGGCTTAGTACCGATGGCCTTTGGAAGGGGCGACGGGGCCGAACTTCAAGCCCCGATGGCGGTTACGGTGATCGGCGGGTTAACTGTGGCGACAGCATTGACACTTATTGTTGTTCCCGTCTTCTATCTGAGTTTTGAGATGATCAGCCGGAAACGAAAACTGCGGCGGGAGCAGAAAGCGGCAAGGCGGGCGGCGAGCGTCGGTTAAGGAAGCCGGTCTTTTGGGCTTAACCAAAACATGGGGAATAAACAGGAATTTTCGGAAACAAGTCGAAATTAACCTTGAGATTAAGAAGATTTCCGTCAAGGCCGAGGGGCCTAAAGGAACGGAAGCAAGACCGGGAGGTTAATCATGAAGAAACTATGGTTATTCCCCATGATCTTTTTTCTCCTTATCCTACTGGCCGGGCACCTAAGGTGGGAGAAAGGTCCTCTGCAACACACCGACGCTTACCAGGTTCAGCACACGAAGGACCAGTGGACGGGGCAACGGTGGATCATCCTGTACGGTGGAATGGCGGAGGAGAGCGCTGAGCCAGATAACCGACCGTATCCTTTATATAGTGGCGAGTGGCTTCCCCATTTTACCCGGGAGGAGCTTGATTTGCGGTTAGAAGAGGTGTTGAGCCGCCCGGAGTACCACGGGAAGCGGCAGTTGTTACAACAAAGGATTAAGGATCTGGAAATGCAGGTCGTTCGGAGCGGCGAGGAGGCATCAGAGGCGGAGACGGATAGCGATCTTGCCCGCCAGGCGCTGTATGAGGCCACTTGGGAGCTGAACACGCTGTATGCCGGGGCGAAACAGGTGTTGCTTGCGGAGTACCGCGCGGAGGCCAAAAAACGCGAACTTATAGCGACGATCGTCTGGGGCTTCCTCTTGGTGGTGACCTTCAGCATTGCCCTCCATTATTTCCTGGCTGAGGTTAAAAGGTGGAAGCAAGTGCATGAAACTTATGAGATTGTCGAGTACGTGACGAAGAACAATCGTTACCCATTAGGGAAATAAGGGGCGCGCAATTATAAACCTCCTTTTTGTTGGGGACATTAAAAAGAAAAAAGGAGGTTTTTTCTATGGGGAGACTCAAAGTCGGGATCATCGGTTGTGGCTTGGCGTGGGAAAGATTACATTACCCGGCCTTTCAGGAGCTGGCCGACAAATATGAGCTAGTAGCGGTCTGCGATCGCCACCAGGAAGTAGCGGAGGATTGGGGACGGCGGCTTGGTTTGGATCCGGCACGGGATGTCTTCACCGATTACCGCCAGATGTTGGAACGCCCCGATTTACAGGTGGTTGATATTCTGGTGCCGATTCCGCAAAACCATGCGGTGGCCGAGGAGGTGGCCCGGGCCGGGAAACATATTATTCTGGAAAAACCGCTGGGTGCCACTTATGAGCAGGCAGTAGCCACCACTGAACTGCCCTATTTGTACCAGATTAAAATGATGATTGCGGAAAACTACCGGTATAGTGAGGAATTTAACCTGATCCGCAAATTGTTGGCCGAAAAGAAGATCGGCGAACCGGTCTTCTTCATATACCATAGCAGTAGTTGTTTTCCCTGTGCGATGGGGAAAGATACCTTTGCCGCCACCGAGTGGCGACAGCACCCCGCGTACCAGGGGGGTGATCTCCTGGATGCGGCCATCCATGATCTGGCCGGTCTGCGTCACCTCTTCGGTGCGATCAAACATCTGTCTGCCTTTGGTGTTCCACAGGAGGCCGATTTTAGTCCGTACGCTGTGGTCACTGTTAATATGGAGTTTATGAACGGCGTCGTGGGGACTTTTTCGTATTTCCCGGCTGGACGCGAAGTCCAAAAGCCGGCAGTGGGTCTCCGGATCTTCGGAACCCATGGCCAGATCTATCTGGAAGATACTGATTGTGGGGTAGTAAACCTTTTTTACCCTGATGGCGGGCATGAACCGCTTAACTACCGACCGAACCGCGGCTACTATAATGAGCTCCTCAACTTCTACAATGCGCTTCAAGGGACGGAAGAGATTGCGGTCACCCCGGATCTGGAGATCGGTGATTTTCGCACGGTCTACGCGATTCTCCAGTCGATTAAGGATCAAGATATCGTGAAGGTGGACCGGACCCCCGAATACGCCATGGGGTAAGCGGGGATAAAGCGCTTAGCCGTACGGGCACGGATCTTTACGATCCGTATAACATATAAAACCTGCGGATAATGCGCAGTTTGACAAGGAGGTTTAAAAAATGGAGCAAGCCCAAGGTGCTCTTCCAAACCGAGCAGAGATTCCGGCGGAGTACCGTTGGAAACTGGAAGACCTTTATCCCACAGTTGAAGAGTGGGAGCGGGACCTAAAAACCGTGGAGACGTTGGCTACCGAGTTTGTCGGCTACCAAGGGAAGATTGGTGAGTCGGCGGCGACGTTGCGGACGGTGTTAGAACTACGGGACCGGCTCGGCCGGTTGATGGATAAAACTTACGTTTACGCCAAGATGCACCGGGATGAGGATAATACCAACCCCCATGGTCAGGCCATGGTCGAACGGGCCCAAGCCTTACTGACGCGGGTTGGGGCGCAGACTGCCTTTTTTCTACCGGAGTTGATGGCGGTTTCCCAAACAAAGCTGGATACCTATCTCCAGATGGAACCGGAGCTTCAGCAATACCAGCACTTTCTGGCGGATCTGGTCCGGCGGAAACAGCACATTCTTTCGTCGGAGGAGGAGCGCATTTTAGCCTTGAGCAGTGAGGTTGCCGGGAGCGGTGAAAATATATTTACGATGCTTAACAACGCCGATCTGGAGTTCCCGGCGGTCCATGATGAAGAAGGACGGGAGGTACCGTTAACCCACGGGCGGTATCTGCGTTTTCTGGAAAGTCAAGAACGGGAGGTTCGAAAAGAAGCCTTTTTGGCTTTACACCGGACTTACCATCGGTACCGGAATACGCTGGCCGCCGCTTTAAACGCGGGGGTGAAGAGTAACGTCTTTTACGCCCGCGCCCGCCGTTATCCTTCGGCCCTGATTGCCTCTTTAGACGATGACAACATCCAAGAAGAAGTATATAACAACTTAATTGGCGGGGTCCATGAAGCTCTCCCCGCTTTCCAACAATATTTCAAACAGAAGCAGACCATGCTTGGTTTAGCGGAGATGCACCCCTATGATCTCTATGTCTCGCCGGTGGCCGATTTTGAACTGAAGATCGGTTACGAAGAGGCGAAAAAAGTGGTTAAGACCGGTCTGCAGCAGCTGGGCGGGGAGTATGCGGCGCTCCTGGACAAAGCCTTTACCGAAGGCTGGATCGATGTTTATGAAAACAAGGGGAAGACTAGCGGTGCTTACGCCTGGGGGTGTTATGATAGCCATCCTTATGTGCTTTTAAATTACCAAGGGACAGGGAATGACTTGTTTACCCTGGCCCATGAGTTGGGGCATGCGCTTCATAGTTACTTGTCCAACCGGACGCAACCATACATCAATGCCCAATACCCCATCTTTTTAGCGGAGATTGCCTCGACTGTCAATGAGGTGCTGCTGGCCCTTCATTTAATTGAAACAGCGCAAAACCAAAATGAGAAGCTCTATTATCTCCACCATTTCTTGGAGCACTTCCGGGGGACGGTTTTCCGTCAGACGATGTTTGCCGAGTTTGAAAAGCTCATCCATCATCAGGTGGAACAGGGTGAAGCCTTGACGGCGGATTGGTTAGAACGTGAATATTTAAGACTGGCCCAGCTCTACCATGGGGCGGGCGTGACTCTCGATCCGGAATTGAAGGCCGAGTGGTCGCGGATTCCCCACTTCTTTTATAATTTCTATGTCTATAAGTACGCCACCGGCTTCTGTGCCGCGGTCGCCTTTGTCCAGCGCTTCCGGGCGGAAGGCCAAAAGGCGGTCGAAGCCTATTTGGAGCTTTTACGCAGTGGTGGTTCGGATTATCCCTTGGACCTCCTGGCCCGGGCGGGGGTGGATCTGTCAACGCCGCAACCGATCAGTGCGGCGATGGCGCTGTTTCGCCAACTGCTGCCCGAGTTTAACCTTTAGGTACCGCCGTTCGGCGGGTACCGCTGGAGAACAAACCGAGGGCATGTTGGACCGCGACGGAATCAGATAAGTAGAAGAGACGAAGTTCTCCGCCCGCATCCGTGGGCGGAGAACTTCGGGGGACGCGTTGAAAGTGGTAAAGACTTTTAAACATGGTGAAAATGTAGTTGTGGGGCTATTTTAGATTTGGTATAATAAAGGCAAGTTTACCGGATCGATTTCCCTTTCGGACTTTAAGACCGTCAGGCGGAAGACGGTCTTTGGTTATTATAAAAGTAGGAAATAGGATGCACGTGAACGAGTTGCAGGAGGTGTTTTTTTTATTGTCAAAAAAGAATAAGGTCGCTCTGATCCCCCTTGGGGGGTTAGGAGAGATCGGTAAAAACATGTGGGCCGTCGAGTACCGGAACGAGATCCTGGTGATCGATGCTGGCCTCATGTTTCCCGACGAGGATATGCTCGGGATCGACGTGGTGATCCCGGACATCTCTTATTTAATGGAACATCGGGAAAAAATCGTGGGGATTATCTTAACCCATGGGCACGAAGATCATATTGGGGCCCTTCCCTATGTGATCAAACAGCTCAATGTACCGGTGTACGGTTCCCGGTTAACTTTAGCCCTGGCCGAGACTAAGCTGAAGGAGCACGGTCTGGAACGAAAAGTCCAATTGATTCCGGTTAACCCCCGGGATGCGCTGAAGATCGGCTCGTTTAAAGTGGAATTTATCAATGTCAACCACAGTATTGCCGGGGTTTTAGCCTTAGCCATCCATACGCCGGTGGGGATCATTGTCCATACGGCCGACTTTAAAATCGATCATACGCCTGTTGATGGTGAACCGTTGGACTTCCGAAAATTTGCGGAGCTCGGCGAGAAAGGTGTTTTAGTCCTTCTTTCCGATAGTACCAATGTGGAGCAGGAGGGCTACACGGTTTCGGAACGGGTTCTGGCCGAGAAGTTTGAGGAATTCTTCCACGGCGCGGAGGGACGTTTAATCGTTACGACATTTGCTTCCAATATCCACCGGATTCAACAGGTGGTGAACGCTGCGGTCTTGCACCGCCGGAAAGTGGCCTTTATTGGGCGGAGTATGGTGAATGTGGTTTCGATCGCCAAAGAACTGGGCTATTTAAAGATCCCCGATGGCCTTGAGATTGACTTGGATGAAGTTCAGCGTTTGCCGGCGAATGAAGTGGTGTTGGTGACCACGGGGAGCCAGGGTGAACCTTTGGCGGCCTTGAGCCGGATGGCCATGGGTGAACACCGCCGGATCACGATTATGCCCGGGGATACGGTAATCATTTCCGCTTCCGCGATCCCGGGGAATGAGAAGCTGATTGCCCGGACGATCAATCATCTTTATAAGCAAGGAGCGCGGGTAATCTATGAAGCGCTGACGGGGGTCCATGTGTCGGGGCACGCCCGCCAGGAAGAGTTAAAGCTCATGCTGCAACTGGTGAAACCGAAGTTCTTTGTACCGGTCCACGGTGAGTACCGGCATCTGGTGCAGCATGCCCGCTTGGCTCAAGATATCGGTGTACCCAACGAAAATGTTTTTATTGCCGAGAACGGTGATGTGCTGGAGTTTACCGCTAACACGGGCCGTATTGCCGGCCGGGTGCCAGCCGGGCGGATTTTCGTTGATGGTCTGGGGGTCGGCGATGTCGGTAATGTGGTGCTCCGGGACCGCAAACAACTTTCACAGGATGGGATTCTGATTGCCATCATCACCCTGGACCGGGACAACGGACAAGTATTGGCCGGGCCGGACATTATCTCCCGCGGGTTTGTCTACGTCCGCGAATCGGAAGCACTGATGGAAGAGGTCCGGGTTAAGGTGATCGAAGCCCTAGATAAATGCCAGACCCAAGGCAATAATGATTGGGCCTTTATGAAAGGGCAGATCCGGGAGACGCTCAGCCGCTTCCTCTATGAACGGACGAAGCGGCGGCCGATGATTCTCCCGATTATAACTGAAGTCTAATGAACAACAATTCTCCTGCCGCAAGGCAGGAGAGTTTTCTTTCCTGAAGTAGTGTTGGGAGGCAAGCAGATGAAGACAGTGGCGCGACGTTTGTTTGGTTTGTTTGGCGATCCGGTCGGGCATTCCCTCTCCCCACACCTCCAGAACGAGGCCTTTCGTCTTCTGGGGATCAACGGGGTTTACCTAAGTTTCGCGATTAAACCGGCGGAACTGGGGGCAGCGGTGGAAGCGGTGCGCTGTCTCAAAATGGGCGGGGTTAACATCACGATCCCCCATAAAGAAAGGATCGTGCCCTATCTGGACCGCTTGGCCGGTGACGCCCTCCTCACCGGATCGGTGAATACGGTGGTGCCGGAGGACGGCAAACTGGTCGGATATAGTACCGATGGGGAAGGATTTCTCCTTTCCCTGCGGCACCAAGGGCAAATGGAGCCCGCGGGAAAAAAGGTGGTGCTGTTGGGGGTTGGCGGGGCGGCGCGGGCGCTGGCCTTCCGTTTTGCCCAAGAAGGGGTGGCTGCCCTCTATCTGGTCGGGCGCAATCCGGAGAAGACCGCAGGGTTACGGGCGGATTTACTTGACCGGACCGGCTTTTCGGCGCGGGGGCTTTCCTTTAGCGAGCCTGCATTGATGAAGGTGGCGGCGGAGGCCGATTTGGTGATCAATGCGACTCCACTGGGGATGTTTCCCGCTGTCAAAGAGCAGCCCGCTTTCCCGCTGGCGGTATGCCACCGCGATTGTTTGGTGGCCGATCTGGTCTACCACCCGCTGGAGACGGCCTTTTTACGCGAGGCGCGAAAGCTCGGCTTGCCCACGCTGGAGGGGTTGGGGATGCTTGTTTACCAAGGGATTTTAGCCTGCCGCTTGTGGACGGGGCTTACTCCGCCCTTTGCCCCATTGTTTCAACTATTAAACGGATTGCTTGCGAAAAAGGAAGCGTTCCACGGCTAATCATGGAAAGCAAAATTCTGGGTACGGCAGGAAAAACATTGCTTGTCGCGAAGTAGATCATGCAATAAATGGACGAGCTCCGGGGGACTGGATACTAAGCTTTTTGCGGGCCAGGTCAACGCAAAAAGCCCATACATAAGAGGGTGCAAGCATGCAGTACGATAGAGTTCAGAGGCCTAGTCGCCGGTTCTTACCTCTCCTGCTTTTTTTAGTGATCCCGCTGGTGCTGTCAGGAGCGGAAGCGGGCGCTAGAACGTTACCCGAATTGCATCTGGATAATGCCGATCTTCGGGCGGTCTTTCGTAGTCTGGCTGAGCTTGGAGAGTTTTCGGTCATTTTAGCCCCTTTTGTTCAGGGGAAGGTGACCCTCCCGCTCAAACCGGGCTTGACGGCGATGGAGACTGTTGAACTCTTAGCAGAAATGCACGGTTACCCCTGCTACTGGGTGGAGGGTACCGCGCTGATCGGTGCAGATCCAACCGCTATGGACCAGCGGACGTCCGAGCGTTTTGAATGGGCACTGGCAAACGAGGAGGCCGTGGTGGCCGCTTTAACCCGGGTTGTTCCCCGGGAACGTCTTGAGGTGGATGCGGGACAGAAAGTAGTACATGTTACGGCCAGTGCTTTGGAAGCTGAGAACATCCGCGAGGTTTTGGTGGCGGTGGACCGGAGCACCCCTCCATACCTGATGGTTGCCGAATTAGTCGAGATTGAGCTTGAACACGCACAAGAACAAGGTTTGAACTGGGCTCTACCCGGGAAGTCTGTTCATACTCCTTTGCGGCTGGGGACTATTACGGTCACCGACAACCTGCAACGCCCAGCGGCGGGACGGCGGCTGGCGGGCGGACGCTTTTGGGCGGAAAGCAACCGGCCTGGGGTGGTTTTTCTCGGGGATCAATATCCCGTTATTACGACTAACCCCGACGCGCAGGTGAATTTGGTTCAGTACCAAAAGGTTGGTGTGGGGATCGAAGTTGTCCCCCGCACCCGGGAAGACGGGGAGATTGGCCTTGAGCTAACCCTAACAGTGAGCGGGATCGGGGGTTGGCTTGAAACGGCCGATGGCCGTCGGGTGCCGCAGATTGAAAACAAGCAAATTATTGCTCAACAGACTTTGACGCCGGGGGAAACCTGTGTGCTTTCGGGTTTGACTTTTACCGGGCAGGCGGCGTCCGCATTGCTGCTGACCCCGGGACAAGAAGGACCGTCGAAAGAAAAAACGGTCTGTTTGTTCCTCACCCCCCATCCGGAAGGAACCGCCCCTACGAACACCGGTGGAACCGCGGCGGCGACGGTGCCGCCCGCAGCCGGTACGGAAGTGATTCACATTGAGATCTTCAGCAGTGACCAAGCGGAGACGGTGTCGGCTACCCCGGTACCTCCCCCGACTCCACAGGTCCTGACGGAAGTCGTCGGTTTCGGGGAGACCAAACCCTCCAGTGGTGAGCCCCTGGTTTCGGGATCAGAGCTGGTGGTGGAACCGGGGCCAGAACCGCCGGGGCAAGGACCGGCGGCGGTGGAACAAAGCGGGGATGCATTGTTGCCCGTTGCTTTGCGGGCACCGTACCGGGTGGTAAGCGGTGATACTGTCTTTTCGATTGGACGAAAGTATGGGGTAGATCCGGCGGCGATTCTCCATGAAAACGGCCTTCCGGCTTCAGGGTTGCTCCGCGTTGGCCAGACGATCCAGATCCCGATTCCGCCAAGTCATCTTTACCAACTGCAACCAAAAGAGACCCTTTGGCGGATCGCCCAGCGTTACGGTACTACTGTTGAGTTACTGATGGAGATTAACAGTATTACTGATGTAACGACGCTTCGGGCGGATCAGATCATTATTTTGCCGGTCCCCATTGACCAGGTAGTTAATGATAACTATTGAGGAGGAATTGGGGGGAATGGGATGAAGAACTTTATGGAAGATGTAGTTCTTGAGGTTTTAGAGGAAGCTCTCGAGACTAATCCTGAATTTTGCCGGTGTGAAAAGTGTAAACAAGATGTGGTCTTGCTTGCCTTAAGTAAAATTAAAGGAAGTTACGCCTCGAGCCCGGTGGGCGAGATCTTTGCCCGGGTTGGCCAGAGTGACCGTCAGGTGCGGACCGATGCTTTGCTGGCCGTAATGCAAGCTCTCGAACAGGTCGCCGCCAACCCGCGACATGATGGGCGGTCTAACTTAACGGAGAAAAGATAAGCACGGGGGAGTAACGGAGGGTGAACATGCGATTTTTGACTGCTGGTGAATCCCACGGACCGGCCCTGGTGGCGATTATTGAAGGTTTTCCCGCGAAGGTTCCGGTGACGCAGGAGGCAATTGACCGGGATTTGGCCCGGCGCCAATTGGGTCATGGTCGGGGCGGTCGGATGAAAATTGAACGCGACCAGGTGGAGATTATGTCGGGGATCCGCGCCGGAATGACAATGGGGAGTCCGATCTGTTTCCGCATTAACAATCGGGACTGGACCCGCTGGTCGGGGGTGATGGCACCCTTTACCCCGCCGGAAGCGGACACGGTGACCTTGGCGGCCGATCCACTCCTCGACAAGGTTTCGACTGTTGTAACAACGCCCCGTCCGGGTCATGCCGATCTGAGCGGGGCTTTCAAGTACGGCTATACTGATCTGCGTAATATTATTGAACGGGCCAGCGCCCGCGAGACCGCGGCGCGGGTGGGTGTTGGTGCCTTTGCTAAACTCCTGTTGGCACAGTTCGGAATTTTTGTTGGAAGTTATGTGACCCGTATCGGGGGGGTCGGGGTAGATTACAGTAAGCCTTTGACCCCTACGGAGCAAGCCCAGGTCGATCAGTCGCCGGTCCGTGCGGTCAATCCAGAGCTGGCGGCGGCGATGGTGGAAAAGATTGAAGCCGCCCGGGGGCAGAAGGAGACCCTGGGGGGGGTTTTTGTCGTCTACGCCACCGGTGTCCCACCGGGACTGGGCTCCCATGTCCACTGGGATCGGCGGATCGATGGGCAGTTGGCCCAGGCCGTGATGGGTATTCCCGGGATTAAAGGGGTCGAGTTTGGTGCGGGATTTAAAGGGGCCGATCTGTTAGGTTCGCAGATGCATGATGCGATCAGTTATACTCCGGAAACCGGATGGGAACGGGCGGGTAACCAGGCCGGGGGGATCGAGGGTGGGATGACCAACGGGGAACCACTGATCCTGCGGGCCGCCATGAAACCGATCCCCACTTTATACCAGGGTTTACCATCGGTTGACCTCGAGACCAGAGAGCCCCGGACCGCTGGGGCCGAACGCTCGGATCTTACTGCTGTTCCTGCCGCGGGTGTGGTAGCCGAAGCGATGGTTGCGTGGGTGTTGGCCAGTGCTATGCAAGAGAAGTTCGGCGGCGATACCCTGCCCGAGCTTCAGCAGGCTTTCCACGCCTACCGGGAGGGATTGGATGGGGGAACGAATGGAAGTTAAACCGAACCTGGTCTTAACGGGGCTGATGGGGTGCGGCAAGACAACCGTCGGCCGGCTGATCGCAAGCGAACTAGGTTGGGAGTTTTGCGATACGGACCGGTTGATCGAGGAGGCCACTGGTTGTTCGATCCCGGTGTTGTTTCGGGAGAAAGGAGAGCCTTTCTTTCGCCGAATCGAAAAAACGGTTATCCAAGGATTAGCCGGAAAAAATCAGATGGTGGTGGCGACCGGTGGTGGCGCGGTCCTGGATGGGGAAAACCGCAGCGTATTTAAGGCGCTAGGCCTTGTTGTTTATTTAAAAACTTCCCCGGAGGTATTGGGTGACCGCGTCCAGCGCAGCAGTGACCGTCCCTTACTAACCGGGCAAAACCCCGTGGCTGTTCTGGCGAAACTACTGCAGGACCGGGAAAAATATTACAACGAAGCGGATGAAGTGATCACCACCGACGGACGAACGCCGGCGCAGGTGGCGACGGAGATTATTTGCCTGGCGCGGCGGAGGGGAATCGGTACCGGGTCACCGGGCCGTCGGTCGCAGGAGGAGGATGAATTTGGCAATGGTAAGACGGATGGAAATAACGGCGGATGCTGAAGCCTACCCCTTGTATTTGGGCTCCGGGTTGCTGGCGCAGGCTGGAGCCATCCTGCGGGAGGAAGGGTTGGCCGGGAAGGTTTTGGTGGTGACGAACCCGACCGTCGGGGCCTTGTATTTGGCGGTGGTGGTGAAAGGACTGGAAGAGGCGGGTTTTGCGGTCCAGACGGTGACGATTCCTGATGGTGAAGCCTATAAGCGGCTGGATCAGTTAACGAAGGTCTATGATGCGGCAGCCGTCGGCTGCCTGGAAAGGGATTCGGTGGTTCTCGCTTTGGGTGGTGGCGTGATTGGTGATCTGGCGGGCTTTGCCGCCGCTACCTACCTGCGGGGAGTAAGACTGGTACAGGTGCCGACGAGCCTATTGGCGCAGGTAGATAGCTCGATCGGCGGCAAGGTTGCCGTTAACCACCGGGAAGGCAAGAATTTGATCGGTTCTTTTTACCAACCATCGGTCGTCCTTAGCGACCTGGAGGTTTTGGGCACCCTGAATGAGCGGGAGTTTAAAACGGGGCTGGCGGAGATCATTAAAGCGGGACTGATTGGCGACTGTGACCTGGATGCTTTTCTCCGCACGCACAGCACAGTCGTGCGCGAGCGCCAACCCGAAGCTTTGCTGGAGATCATTGCCCGGGCTTGTGCCTTTAAGGCCCAGGTCGTTTCGGAGGATGTCCGGGAAAGAGGACGCCGGGCGATTCTCAACTATGGGCATACCATCGGTCATGCCCTGGAAGCAGAGACCGGTTATGCGGTATACCGGCACGGGGAAGCAGTGGCGATCGGGATGGCCGCGGCCGCAGCAATCAGCGTGGAGATGGGCCTGGCGACTCCAGACTTAAATCAAGCTACAATTGAAATCTTGCAGCTTTATGATTTGCCGACGACGATCGAGGAGGGAATCTCGGCGGAACAGTTGGTGGCCAGGATGGCTTGGGACAAAAAGGTCAAGGATGGCCATCCCCGTCTGGTTTTAAGCCCCAAAATTGGTGATGTAGTGGTGAAGGACGATGTGCCGACGGAAGTGATCTTACCGGTGTTGCGCCGGATGGGGGCGGTTTAATTACGCGCTTTAGCAAGGAGGGATTGCCATTCAGATCTTGGTTTTACACGGTCCGAACCTGAATCTTTTGGGGGAGCGCGAGCCACAGATTTACGGCGGAGTCACCCTGGATACAATAAATCGGGAACTAAGGAATCTGGCGGACGAGCTCCAAGTGGAGCTGGCGATCTTCCAGTCTAACCACGAGGGCGCGTTAATCGACCGGATCCATCAAGCCCGCGGGGCTGAACAGGGGATCTTGATCAACCCGGCTGCTTATACCCATACCAGTGTTGCCCTGCGCGATGCGTTGGCGGCAGTGGCCCTTCCGGTGGTTGAAGTGCATCTTACCAATATCTACACCCGGGAGTCTTTTCGCCACCAGTCGCTGACGGCGCCGGTAGCAGCCGGGTTAATCTGTGGGTTTGGCGCGGACAGTTACTTGTGGGGGTTGCGGGCCTTGGTTAGACTGCTTAGGTCCGAAGAAAAAGCGGTAAAAAAATAAAAGAGGCTGCGGGTTGTCACCGTAAGCCTCTTTTTTTACGTTGAGCGGGTGGTCTTAAGGGACCACACTCGCCTTAGCATTGGAGTGCTTATAATTGGAAAGGAAAAGAAACTGCTCGGTTGGGGTTGTCTCAATCAACCCTAACCGCTGGGCGGTTTTCCAAGAACCAATATTGCCAAGCTGCGTCCGCCAGCAGGGACGGCGGCCAAACTGTTCGAACTGGCTTTGGCTTAAAGCACGGGCACACTCCAGCGCCAACCCCCGGCCCTGGTATTCGGGGCGGGTGGCGACGCCCAGTTCGCAGTAGCGATCGGTAAAGGCCAAAGTGGTCGCCACCGAGGCAAGTTCGCCGTCGACGAAGGCAGCGGTCACCTGTCCATGGGTTAACAGATGCTCTACGGAAGGGAAGAATTCCCAGAGCCAATCTTCAGAGGTGAAGACGCGCTGGAAAAGGGCGGCATCCTTCTGGTACAAAAAGCGGATTCGAAAGTCAGCCGCTGGTTGCGGCCGCCAATCAGCGGGGGCGGCCAAAAACAGAATTGGAACTGTGAAAAGAACCGGCCAGTACCGGTTGACGATGGATAACAACGACTGGGGGACGACAAGGTCGGTCGGCTGTTTCAGCGGACGCAAAAAGCGTCTACCCGTAATCAACTGGTCAGCGGATCCGTACAAGAAATAGATGGGTGGGAAGGTATGTGGATAAGCGATGGCAAAGAACCGCGGAGTATGCTCTTGGTCGACAAAAACCTCGCTGCGGTCCGAGTTGAGCAGGAAAAGCGCAGAACAGTTTTCGGGGGTATCGTTCAGGAGCGACTGGACGGTATCCCGTTTGTGTGGAGGTAGCCTCCTCATCGTTTCATCTCCCTAATATATTCAGTCACGATTGACGCCAGGACGCTAGGAAGATCCGATGGCTACCGTCAACTGCCAGGTCCGAAAATAAAAACCCCCCCCTTTAATTTCGTCTCAGAATTGCCGCAGGACCAGGAGTCCGAAGTGACAATTCCGTAATCTTAAGAATAGAATACGCTTTCACCCGCGAAAAGGCAATCCGGAAAAAACCCTATTTCTCCCTAAAAAAGCTCAGGTGGGATTAAAAACGCCCCTTCGTGAGGGGAAGGGGCGCTGAGGCGAACTATTTTCCGCACAAGCAAAGATGGGGCTTATTTATCCTCTTTATCATCGGGGAAAAATTTAACGAGCAATTTGATTGCCGAGTAAATAACGATCATTCCAAAAAAGGTCACTGCTAGACTCTGCAGTAGGATGCGTAGTGTTGTTGCAATAGTGTCGGTCATTTCGGAACCTCCTTTTTATGATTATCCGAGGGCGCTGACGAGATAAATGAGGACACCGGCGGCTAAAATGGAACCGACCTGCCCGGCAACGTTCGCGCCAACCGCTTGCATCAGCACAAAATTGCTGGGGTTCTCTTTTTGGGCAATCTTCTGAATAACCCGGGCCGACATGGGGAAAGCGGAAATCCCGGCGGCACCGATCATGGGATTGACCTTCCGGGGGAGGAAAAGGTTGAGAAGTTTGGCGAATAAAACTCCACCCGCCGTATCAAAGATAAAGGCAAAAAGCCCCATTCCCAAGATGAGCATGGTTTTCCCGGTTAAGAACTTCTCGGCGACCATCGTGGACCCGATTGTAATCCCCAGGAGTAAGGTGACCAGGTTGGAGAGTTCGTTCTGGGCGGCCTTGGAGAGCTTGTCCAAGACACCACATTCCCGGATCAGATTCCCGAACATGAGGGAGCCGACCAGAGCCACGCTCATTGGCGCAATCAAGCCCGCGACCAGCGTGACGATGATCGGAAAGAGAATCCGTGTTGTTTTGGAGACCTTTTGGAGATTAAGGTCCATCGTAATGCTTCTCTCTTCCGGTGTGGTCAGGGCTTTAATCACCGGCGGTTGAATCAAGGGGACCAGCGACATGTAGGAATAGGCGGCGACGGTGATTGGTCCGATCAACTCGCCAGCGAAGAGATTGGCCACATAAATCGAGGTCGGGCCGTCAGCGGCACCAATGATGCCGATGGAAACCGCCTCTTTCAGCGAAAAGCCAAACGCGCGGGCAAGAAGCGTCGTGACAAAGATGCCAAACTGGGCAGCCGCGCCAAAGAAGAGCATGAAGGGTTGTTGCAGAAGAGGACCGAAATCAATCATCGCCCCGATGGCAATAAAGATTAAAACCGGGAAGAGTTCGGTATATATCCCCGCGTTATAAAGGATGGTTAAAAAGCCGTTTTCGCCGATGGCCGAAGAGAAGGGGATGTTGGCGAGGATAGCACCGAAGCCGATCGGCAGGAGCAACATGGGTTCATAATCCTTTTTGATCGCAAGGTAGATGAGGAGTCCACCGATGATAAACATAACCAAAGATTTCCACGTGATTGCTTGGAAAGATGCGAGTAGAACCTCCAACACAAGATACCTCCTTGATTAAATTCGAGCGTGTAATTAATGGTAAAAATTAGGCTTGGCGTGCAAACGCACTATTAAATATTATAACAATAAACACGAAGGAAAAAGAGATTTAACAAATATGCAATCATTTATTTCATTCGGTAGGATAGGTGGTCGACTCACCCAGTTATGATTTAATTTACTTTTTGAAATTAAAGTAGCCAGCGTGAGCGACGACATACAAAAAGACCCGGGTTCGTCTAACCATTCTAGACATGGATCCCGGATCGACTCGTGGCTGCGTTTGTGCGCTCTGGCCGCAAAGTAGACATGAGTTTTAATAATAATTATTTGGTGGTTATTATTCGGCGGTTTCGTCCTCCGTGGCTGTCGTTGCCCCGCTCAAGCGTGCTTCCAACTCTTTAACCCGCTCTTCTAACGCAGTGTATTCTTCCGCCCTGATGTAGCCGAGATTTTTCATGATATCACCGACGGATTGTTGGATCGTCTCTTGGAGCGCGGTTTTTTCCTGTTCCCCCTTCTCCATCAGCTCGTTGAGGATTCTTTTTCCTTCCGCCGCCGTGACCTCGCCCCGTTCTTCCAAGTCACGTAGAAATTTCTCTGCTTTTTCTCGGGTTAGCGAGAAGGTGCCCAAGCCTAAGACCAATGATTTCTCGAGCAAACTTTTCATCGGCTCCCTCCTTCCTCACCATAGTATGAACGTTTCAGCATTAAATTATCACCGGTTAAAGCGTCGCCCCACCGAAAATTCGATTGAACTTCGACTAACGAAAGGAACCGGCGGGTGAAAGGCGAAAATAGACAATAACGGCCACTTATTTATACACGGCGGAAAGGAATGATTACTGATGCGGAAGGCAATAATCGTCATTTGCGGTCTGGTGATGCTGCTCTGCGGATTGGGTGGGCTTCTCTTCCCGGTCTTCGGTTATTTGTGGGCACGGGAATGGGCAACTTTCATTTTCACGCTAAGTTTTCCTTTTTTTCCCGTGTTTTATCTACCTTTTACCGGTTGGCTTCTGGTCACCGGAGGGGGACTGGTGGCCTGTCGGCAGTGGGCCTGGTATTCGGTGCAGACTTTTTGGGTCTTTCTCCTCTGTGTGGGGGTATTGTTACTCGTTGGCTTTAATCTCCTGTCTGACGTGATGACGTCACTGGTTGATGCGGGTGGAAATTTCCGTGGGGTTGGTAATATCATCCTTGGCGTGTTACTGGTCCTTATGCCCGTGGGGGGCCTGGTCTTCTTTAACCGCGCCCGCCGATTATTTACAGTACCGGTTGAGGAGAACCCGTGGCAAAGATGGTCAGCGGCGGTGGAAGAAGAGCAGTCCGAATGGTTAGGGCAGGGATAAGGGGGTTGTCTTGCGGTATCATCTAAATGAATAAGGTTACCTCCAAAAAATATATGGATAGGGAGCGCGAACATGTTAAAAGGAAAACAGAAAGCATACTTGCGGGGGCTTTTGAACAACGAACCTTCCATTTTTCAGGTGGGGAAGGAGGGGCTTTCGGAGAATCTATTGCAGCAGTTGGATGACGCCTTGGAAGCGCGAGAGTTGATTAAGATTACCGTTCTTAATAACCAAAAGGAAGCCCCGGAAGTGCTGGCCAAGACGATTGCCAGCCGCACCGGGGCAGAGGTGGTTCAGGTCATCGGGCATAAGATTGGCTTGTACCGGCGTGCCCGGAAGCCGCGGCTAAATGTACCCGATTAAAGTTTATGGACATGATAGGATAAAGGATTAACGCAGTCAGTTTTGGCTGCGTTTCCTTAACCGGGTGCGGGTTGTGCGGTCGAGGATTTTCTTGCGCATCCGGATCGATTGGGGTGTGATTTCCACCAGTTCATCCTCGGCAATAAACTCCATCGCCTGTTCCAAAGTATAACGGAGGGGTGGAACCAGACGGATCGCTTCTTCGGCGCTGCTGGAACGCATGTTGGTGAGGTGTTTCTTCTTACAGACATTGATGTCGAGATCATCCTCCTTATGGTGGATCCCGACGATCATTCCGGTGTAGACTTTTTCCCCGGGGCCGATGAAGAGTACACCGCGATCCTCCACGTTATGAAGGCCGTATGCGGTGGCTTCACCGTGTTCAAAAGCCACCAGTGACCCCTGGTGACGTTGCGTAATCCCTTCTTTCCAGGGTCCGAAGGAGTCGAAAAGGTGGTGCATAACCCCTTCGCCCTTTGTGTCGGTTAAAAATTGGGAACGGAAACCGATCAAGCCGCGGGCAGGGATTAAATATTCTAATTTCAGACTAGAACCGGATGGTTCCATATTAATCAGTTCAGCACGGCGCTCGCCCAGCTTTTCAATGACGGGGCCGGCAGCGGCCTCCGGGACCAGAAGAAAGAGGCGTTCATAGGGTTCCAGCAGTTGGCCGTCGACCGTTTTGGTGATCGGTTTTGGTTTGGAGATCTGAAGCTCATAGCCCTCCCGGCGCATGGTCTCAATCAAGATCGAGAGATGAAGCTCACCCCGGCCGGAGACCTGAAAGGCGTCGGGGGAATCGGTGGTCGTCACTTTCAGACTGACGTTGGTCTGGACTTCCTTCCATAACCGGTCCCGTAAGTGGCGGGAAGTTAAGTATTTGCCTTCCTGCCCGGCAAAGGGGCTGTCATTCACCATAAAGGTCATCGTGAGGGTCGGTTCATCGATCGTTAATAGGGGCAAAGGCCGGGGCTGTTCAAAATTATTGATTGTTTCCCCGATCTGAATCTCACTTAACCCGGCCAGGGCAACGATCTCCCCGGCGGCGGCCGTCTCGACCGGGGAGCGTTTGAGGCCTTCGTAAACCCAGAGTGAGCCGACTTTTCCGACGCGTTCCATCCCGTTTGGTGTACAGATGGTGATGGGCGCGCCGCTTTCGATGGTGCCGTTGGTGATCCGTCCGATCGCGATTTTTCCGACATAATCATCGTAATCTAAACTAACAATCTGGAGCTGTAAGGGCTGCGCCGGATCGCCACTCGGTGCCGGGATCTCGTTTTTAATCATCTCCAGGAGCGGCTGCATGTCCATCCCTCGGACCTGCGGATCGGTGGTGGCGTAGCCTTGGCGTGCCGAGGTATAGATCACCGGAAAGTCCAGTTGCCAACTGGCGGCATCTAAATCGACAAAAAGGTCAAAGATCTCATTTAACACTTCATCCGGCCGGGCTTCGGGCCGGTCCAGCTTGTTGATGACCACAATAATCCGCAAATTAGCCGCAAGGGCTTTCCTGAGGACAAACTTGGTTTGTGCCATCGGCCCTTCAAAGGCGTCGACCAATAGTAAAGCGCCATCCACCATCTTCAGAACGCGTTCCACTTCACCGCCGAAATCAGCATGACCAGGAGTGTCGACAATATTGATCTTCAAATCGCCGTAGCGGACGGCGGTGTTTTTTGCCAGGATCGTGATGCCCCGTTCCCGCTCGAGTTCATTACTGTCGAGGACCCGTTCGACCACTTGTTCGTGGGCACGAAAGACCCCCGCCTGTTGCAGAAGGGCGTCCACTAGTGTGGTCTTGCCATGGTCCACATGGGCAATGATCGCGATGTTTCTTAAGTCACCTCTGTGTTTCTCGTTCAAGGATGGTCCCACCTTTTATGTTGAAAAAATTTAAAAATCACGTTTATCATTAAATCACGATTTAGGCGGAAAAACAATGGGCGGGGTCGAGTTTCAATCATTTCTTAATCTGGTATCGATTTTGATTTATCGTAGGTCAGGCAAGATTGCGAAACTTCCTAAATTCCCCTTGACAAATTAGTAACAAATGGTATAATCGATAATATGTAAACTAGAGACAGAGGCCGATATTTTTTAGTGCTATTTTATAAGCAAAGGGGACGGTACCCATTCTGTTGAAACCAGGGTTTTATCGTGACCCGCCAACTGGTTTTTTAAACCTTTTTGGGTTGATGAAGGCGGTAAAAGAGAACCGCTGCGGAGACCATGGCGCCATTGCCTTTTTGTGGTGCTCCCGGCACTACGGTTTGTACTGTGAAATGTACCAAAGCTTGGCGGAAGCACTTACCGACCTAACGCAGGAATTGAAGGCGGAAGGAAAGAAGCTAAAGATCATTCCCGCCCGGTTGGCCGACGATCGGTTGTTGTTATTGTTTCCGGGGACTAGTCCAAGGCGCGCGCAGCTCCTTACCGAACGTCTGCAGGCCGCCTACAACCGGCGCATGACCACGAAAGGCGCTTCGGGTCATGATTTTTGCACCAAAGTTACCGGATATGGTCCCAAAGAAAAAGAGCTGGCGGCTTTCTTGCGTCTGGTCATTCTTAACTTATTACCGGATACGGAAAACACAGAAAATGGTTTGGGCGCGGAGCAAGGATTTCTGATGATGTTGGCATCGCATATTGCCGAAAGTTATTTATTACTTGAACACGCGCAAAGTCTAGCCCTGAGTGATGATATCTCTGGTTTGCCGAACCACCGGGCCGCCCAGACTGTTCTGGGGGAAAAGATTAACAAATCCCTGAAGGAGCAGGCCCCTTTTAGTATCCTCTTTGTGGATGGTGATAACCTTCGGCAGTATAATAACATCAGCTACCAAAAGGGGAACTCCATGATCAGAAAATTAGGGGAGATTCTGGCTAGCCAATTGCGGCGGGGGGATTTTTTGGCCCGCTGGTTTTCGGGGGATGAGTTTTTAATTGTCCTCCCCGGTGCTGACCGCCAAAAAGCCTTACACGTTGGCGAACGCTTACGGCTTCTGGTGGAAAAGACCACCAAGGACTGGCTCTTTCCAATTACGATCTCGGTGGGGGTGGCTAGCTTCCCTGAGGACGGGAAGACCCTTGAAGCACTGCTTCGCAAGGCCGAAGAAGCAAACGCGCTTGCGAAAAAATGCGGTAAAAATCAGGTCTGTGAAGCAGGGGCTTGCTACGGAAAGACTACCCCCGCGGTCTACAGGAGCTGTTAAGCAGTTATGCGGGCAGAAGATAAATTTTGGTGAATATGTATTCGCAATTGACAAAGGGGCGTCCAAGTGATAAGATAAGGCAAAATTCCATAATTACTTCGAGGATCGGGTGAAGTAGGAACCGGTACCGACGGCAGAGAGCCGGTGGTTGGTGCAAACCGGTGCGGCCGTTTCTGAAGTTACCCCCGGGAGAACGAAAACTTGAACCTGCCGACGGCAGCAGTAGGGTTTTCCGGCGTCAGTCGTTAACAAAAAGAGTGGCCATTGCCCTACGGGAATGGCAATTAGGGTGGTACCGCGAGTAACCTCTCGTCCCTTCCGGGACGGGAGGTTTTATTTTTACGGGGAGGTAGTGAGTTTTGACAAACGCATTGGATCTTTTAAAGGAAAGGGGTTTCTTTAAACAAGTTACCCATGAAGATGAGCTCCGCCAAACCCTGGCGACGACGGAAGTTACAGGATATGTGGGTTTTGATCCGACTGCCGATAGCCTGCATGTCGGCCATTTGATGGGGATTATGGGTCTGGCTCACCTCCAAAGGGCCGGTCACCGACCGGTAGCGTTAGTCGGAGGCGGTACGGTTATGATCGGCGATCCGAGCGGCCGGACGGAACTGCGGCAGATGCTTTCGGTCGAAGTGATCAAGCAGAATGCGGATCGGATCAAAAAACAACTAAGCCAGTACCTAGATTTCGAAAGTGACCGGGCTTTACTGGTCAATAACGCCGACTGGATTCTTTCCTTAAATTATATTGAGTTTTTGCGGGAGATCGGGTCCCAGTTTTCGGTGAATCGGATGTTGACCGCCGAGTGCTTCCGGTCCCGGTTGGAGCGGGGGCTTTCGTTTATCGAGTTTAACTACATGTTGTTGCAAGCTTACGACTTTTTAGTTTTACACCGGGAATATGGCTGTACTTTGCAGATGGGCGGCGATGACCAATGGTCGAATATCCTGGCGGGGACCGATCTGATTCGGCGGTTGGAAGGAAAAGAAGCTTTCGGTTTAACGTGGCCGTTGTTGACGACGGCCAGCGGTAAGAAGATGGGCAAGACCGAAGCTGGGGCGGTATGGCTTGATCCCGCAAAAACCACACCCTTCGACTTTTATCAATACTGGCGGAATACCCACGATGATGACGTAGGACGCTTTTTAGCCTGCTTTACTTTCCTGCCAATGGATGAGGTGAGAAGGCTTGGTGCCTTACGCGACCGGGAGATCAATGAAGCCAAAAAGATCTTGGCCTTTGAAGTAACCAAGCTGGCCCATGGTGAGGAAGAAGCCCGGAAGGCGCAAGAGACGGCTGAGCGTCTGTTTGCGGACGGGGGCCAGGGCGGCGCGGCTGTGCCCGTAACTAAGCTGGAAGGGGCTGCCTATCCCGAAGGGATTTCCCTCCTCGACCTCTTGGTCCAGACGGGATTGGTCTCTTCCAAAAAGGAAGGGCGGCGTTTGATTGACCAAGGAGGACTCCAGCTTGACCAAAAACCCGTTACCGAAGTGGGCATGGTGATTCAACCCCAGGATTACCAGGAGTCCGGTTTACTTTTGCAAAAAGGGAAGAAAGTCTTCCATAAAGTGGAGTTCAATTAGGGGCCGAATGGTCCCTAATTTTTTCTACGAACAAAAGGATGTTCCGTAAGAATGTGGAATTAAAAAAGAAAGGAGGGATTACTCTAATGAGAAGAACCTGGGGTGTTTTCTTTTTTTGTTTAATGCTACTATTAACTATGCTTTCCCCCCTTGTCGCGCAAGCCAATAGCGATCTCCTGAATTATCTACCTCTCGGTGCCAATATTATCCAGTGTTTTGCCTTAGCCGAGTTTGATCCGGATGCGGATGGCGAGTATCTGGTGCTTTATACGCTCAAGGATAATTACGCCCTCACGTTGCTTGACCTGATTGATGGGCGTTACCAAGAGGTCTACTACGTGAACCTTGGGAAGGGGAATAGTAAGACCGGAGGAAAAATGAAATTCGGTGAGACCGGTTATTCCTACCGGATCCTCCATCTTGATGACTTGGATGGCGACGGGATCCTGGAATTTTGGACCATCTTTCAACCGGAAGGTTCGTCGTATGCCGAGTTAACAATGCATAAATACAAAAACAACTGTTATATCGCGGTGTTTACCGCCCGGGGTCAGTATGACCTCCAGTTTATGGACTATGGAGGTCAATTTGTCGTTCATGAAGTGAATTATCTGGACGGTAAAACCAACAGCGATCTATTGACGGTGACTAGCCGCGTGTGGGATCTGCGGGATCACCGCTTGAAAGGCGGGGATGAAGCCTATCAGATGACCCGGGAGGACTACCGGCATTTTTCCTACTCCCGGCAGCGCCCGGTACTGTTTGGACCGGAAGCCAAGAAAGAGCGGACCGCCTTGTGTTGGGGTAATGCCTTAAACAAACTGGCCGAGATCCCCTCTGGCGAAAGGGCGATCCTTCCGCTGCTGCCCGGTAACGCCAATCTGCTCGAGTGGGAATCGAATCAGGCTCTGGATGATGATATCGATGAAGAGTATGTCTTTACATACTTGGTTCCTTCTGCGGACAGTCCCAGCAAAATTTTGATCCAAGCGGCTATGGCCGATTGGGATTTTGAACGGTGCCGTTTCCGTTTGGTGCCGTTACCATTTCAAGCCTACGGCCGGGCCCGTGACCAGGAAGGTTACTTGTATAAATCGGTTTATATTTTACCGGGTAACGGCCTGAACCACCTGGCGTTTTTAGGCAACGGCCTTGAACTGCCCTCCTTAAAACTGAGCATTTTGAACAATAACGGTCTCTTTTTGGAGGAAGCAGCCGTCTTTAACGCCAATTGGCATCTGCAGTTTCTGGAGAAATATGAGAAGCGGACCCTTAGCTATCAGGTGATCACCGCCGATCTGGATAAGGGGACCGGGTTGTTGAAGACAAAGGTCTATACCGCCTATCCGGAAGGGGCTTATCATGAGTTTGGGCCTTTTGTGCCGCGTGGGGAAGAAGTGCTGTCGACCAGGAGTTATAAGGAACGTTATTACCATATTGAGGAGCCGGTCTGGTGCGATGGTGGTTATGACTACCTGCTTTTTAGGACCTTTCATGAGAAGATTAATCCTTTTGCCAACCGTTTACCTGACGCCAATTTCTCCGGATCACTGACCGATTATATTTTCAAATACTTAACTCCTTTTCGGATCCACCATTGGGTGGTGCGCGATTTGGATAAAGACGGCAAGGAAGAGGCGTTACTGTTGATGCGGACCGATGATGACCTCTGGGGGTGGCCCGAATACCGGGTTGGCCTCTTACGCCAAGAGAACGGATGGATACAACTGCAAGAGCTTGGTCCGGTCTTCTCCAATCTGGGGGAAGGGGAACCGGCCAGTGGGGTTTATCTTGCCGATATTCTGGAAGGCCGGGAATCGGAGATTATCTTTCTCCACCGCGAGTATGACCTAAGAACAAGAAGCAGGAAGCTTCGGCTGGAGATCTATGCCAAACAAGGTCCTGCTTGGAAACGGGCCCATGAGATTGATTTGGTCTACGATGACCTGCGGCTTTGTATGAACAATGGGGAACTTTGGCTTTATGGATTTGCGCGGGAAGGACAGAATAACGTCGAAGGAACCGTTTATGGTTTTGAGTGGCGGAATGGTCGCTTTAACTACCAACAAAGAAATAATGTTCCCCAGTTCAGTGCCTTTTTAGACAACCTTTCCCCGCGGCGGACCGACTTTTTACGCCCGGAATACATGGTCTTTCCTCCCGTAGCTGAGCGCTTGGTAGGAACAGATCCCCTTAACCACCAGTAAGATAACGAAGGGCGTTTCCGGTGTGGAAAAACTGGACGGCGGAACGGAGGAGGGATGAACCTGGCTTACCGATTGGTCGGGGTTGGTTTATGGCTTCTTTTTCTTCTGATTGTTCCGCGGCGGCAGTGGCGTGCGCTATATCCAACCCTTCTTTTCACGGCCTTACTGGCGATCGTTGCTGATCTGCTGGGGGTGGTATATGGCCAATGGGAATACATCGGGCCGACGACTGGCGGGTTGAGTCTTTGGTCGGATTTAGGTTTTGCCCCCCCACAAGGGGGGCTTGCCGTTTATATATCGAAACGTTACCCCCGTTGGACCTGGTTGAACTGGCTCTTTTGGATTGGCGCGAATGGCTTGGGGGAATGGCTCTTTGTACAGTGGGGCTTAATCCGCTACCACCAATGGACGACTTTCAAAGCCAGCCTTTTCTATATCCCCTTTTTTGCCCTGATCTATCTTCAGGAACGGTGGTGGCGGCTCGAAGGTTAATTAAAGCCGCAGCTAGGGTCGTGTTGTGGCTTGGAGAGGTAAAAGAAGGGCTTTTCTGGCGGAGAAGCCAATGGACAACAAATAGAGATAGGGCTACCGAAACGTGACCTCAGGATGAAAGGTTGCGGATTTACGAATGGAGAATAGGGATGATGAATGAGGAAATCAGGGAGATTAATAAACAACAAGGGGAGCCAGCGGCGACCGGGACTTTGTATTTAGTGACCACACCCATCGGCAATCTGGAGGATTTAACTCCCCGGGCGGCCCGGATCTTAGAGGAAGTGGATTTAATCGCGGCCGAGGATACCCGGCACACCAGAAAGCTCCTGGCCTACCTTGGGATCCAGCAGCGGATCATCAGCTATTACCGGGAGAAGGAACAGGAAAGAGCCGAAATGCTGCTCAAGCATCTGCACAACGGGGAGAATATCGCGGTGGTAAGTGATGCGGGGACCCCGGGGCTTTCCGATCCCGGTACCGTTCTGGTGGCGGAAGCGGTGGCGGCTGGAATTCGGGTCGTTCCAGTTCCGGGGGTGTCGGCTTGTCTAGCTGCCCTGGTGGCTTCGGGATTACCGACCCACCGTTTTGTCTTTGAAGGTTTTTTGCCCCGGAAACCAAAGGAAAAAAAAGCCCGCTTGAACGCGCTGGCTGACGAAGAAAGGACGATCGTTCTTTATGAAGCCCCCCACCGTTTAACCGAAACCCTCCGGCTTCTCGCCCAGGAATTGGGTCCGGAGCGGCCAGTGGTGATTGCCCGGGAATTAACGAAAAAATTCGAAGAATTCTGGCGGGGCGCGCTGGCGGAAGCGGTCCGGGTCTGGTCGGCCCGGGAGGTAAGAGGAGAATTTACACTGGTACTGGCGGGACGGTCCCCGGAAGCAAAGGAAGAGCCGGAGGCGGCTGATTATGAACGTTTTTGCCAAGAAGTACGTGCGCGCTGTGAGGCTGGGGAGAAAGCCTCCGCTGTGATTCGCGACATTGCTCAGCGCGAAAGCCTTTCACGGAGCGCCCTTTATCAGTACTACCAAAAAAGAAAAGGGGATTAACTCCCCCTTCTTTCCCGAAACAGGTAATCGAACATCTGAATTTAAAGGATTATGGAAAAGGATGGCTTTAGGAGACCACTTTCATTGCATCCAAACAATCCTGGCAGATGTTTTTTTCCTTGAAATTCCGGACATTTTCGGCATTGCCGCAGAAGATACAGGCTGGTTCATATTTCTTGAGGATGATCCTCTCCCCGTCGACGTAAATCTCTAAAGCATCCTTCTCTTCGATGCGAAGGGTGCGGCGTAATTCGATGGGAATCACAACCCGTCCTAACTCATCTACCTTACGGACGATTCCGGTGGATTTCATCATGACTTATTCCTCCTTTTCCGATAAGTTTCGACATTCAACTACAAGGTAATTGTACCTTAATTTCCAGACTAAGTCAATGGTGGGAATAATTAATTTGGGAATTTTTATCAAAACGGCTTAAAACTTGACAAACCGGTTGACAATAGGTATTAATAGATACTAGATGATCCTTAAAAGCGATGATGGGTAGGAGTAGTCTTCCGGAAGCGGAGACAGCGAGTCGGGATGGTGGGAGCCGACCGGGGACGGAGAGACGAAGATGGACCTGGAGCAGTGCACTGAAAGGGGAGAAGACCGCGAGTAGGTGTTCCGGTGGCGTCCGTTAGCACGCAAGGGCAGGGCTGGTTCCTGTCCGCCAAGTCTCTGTTTTACGGAGAGAATTGGGGTGGTACCGCGGGAGATCCTCGCCCCCAAAGCAACGTTCTTTGGGTGGAGAGGTTTTTTTATTACCAAAATTTAAGGAGGAGATTAGCGTGGGAAAATTTTACGTGACAACACCTATTTACTATCCGAGTGACAATTTACATATTGGTCATGCTTACACAACGGTGGTTGCGGATGCGTTGGCCCGTTACCATCGGTTGTTGGGGGAAGAGGTTTATTTTCTAACCGGCACCGATGAGCATGGACAAAAGATCCAACGCCGGGCGGAGGCGGCGGGTAAAACTCCGCAGGCTTTTGTCGACGAGATTGTCGACAACATTAAATCATTATGGAAACTACTGAAAATTAGCAACGATGACTTCATCCGGACCACGGAGTCCCGCCATAGCGAAAAAGTACAGCGGATCTTCCAACGCTTGTACGAACAGGGGGATATCTATAAAAGTGAGTATGAAGGCCTTTACTGTACACCGTGCGAAGCCTTTTTACTGGAACGCCAGTTGGTGGAGGGGAAATGCCCGGATTGCGGGCGGGAAGTAGAAAAAGTCCGTGAAGAGAGCTACTTTTTCCGCTTATCAAAATACGCGGACCGTCTCATGGCCCACATTGAAGCTAACCCCGATTTTATCCAGCCGGTTTCGCGGAAAAATGAGATGATCAACAATTTTCTCCGGCCGGGGTTGGAAGATCTTTGTGTTTCACGAACGACTTTTTCGTGGGGCATTCCCGTGCCTTTTGACCAAAAGCATGTGATCTACGTTTGGCTTGACGCCTTAACCAACTATATTACGGCTTTAGGCTATCCCGATGATGTGGACGAAGGTAGCCTCTTTGCCCGTTTTTGGCCAGCCAACCTTCATTTGGTGGGTAAGGAGATCGTCCGCTTTCACACGATCATCTGGCCGATCATCCTGATGGCGTTGGATTTGCCATTACCGAAGCAGGTTTTCGGCCACGGCTGGTTGGTTCTGGACGGTGGCAAAATGTCCAAATCCAAGGGTAATGTGATCGACCCGGTCGTTCTGGTTGAGAAATACGGTTTGGATGCCATCCGCTATTACCTCCTGCGGGAAGTAGCCTTTGGTGCGGACGGCGTCTATTCGGAAGAGGCGTTGGTCCTCCGGATCAATACGGATTTGGCTAACGACCTGGGAAATCTGTTACACCGCAGCCTTTCGATGGTGGAGAAGTTCGCTGGTGGTGTGGTTCCCGCTCCAAGTGAGTACGGACCATTGGAAGAGGCCTTGATTGAAGAGGCGAACCTTACGATCGAAAAGGTCCAAAAACACATGGACAAACTGGAGGTCTCCGACGCACTGGCCGCCATCTTCGCATTGATTGGACGCGCTAATAAGTATATTGACGAGGCAGCGCCCTGGAGCTTAAATAAACAGGGTAACCGGGAGCGTCTGGGAACGGTCCTTTATACGATGGTGGAAGTGATTAGACTGAGCGCGGTCCTCCTTACGCCTTTCCTGGTGGAGACCCCGACCCGGATCTTTGCACAGTTGGGATTGGATACGGATCCAGCCGCCCAAGGATTGATGGCGGGGGGGAAGTGGGGTCAGTATCCGGCCGGAACAAAAGTGCGCAAAGGCGCCCCCATCTTCCCGCGGATCGACTGGGAAAAGGAAGCCGAGGCGGTGAAGGAAAAACCAGCCCCTGAACAACCGAAGAAAAAGGCGGTATCACCCGCCGCGGAGCAGGAGCAGATTACCATTGATGAGTTTGCCAAAATACAGTTACGGGTGGCGAAGGTCCTGTCCGCGGAGAAGGTCGAAGGGGCCGACAAACTGCTGCGTTTACAGGTCAGGCTGGGTAGCGAAGAGCGGCAGATCGTGGCGGGGATTGCTAAATACTACCAACCAGAGGAGTTGGTTGGGAAGGAGATTGTGATCGTCGCTAACCTGAAACCGGCAAAACTGCGGGGGATCCTCTCCCAAGGCATGATCCTGGCTGCGGGTGATGGCGACAATTTAGCCCTTGTTGTTCCCGAGAAAGCAGTGGGAGATGGGGCGGAAGTCCGATGAGGCTCTTTGATACCCACTGTCATTTGAATGACCCGGCCTATCAAGCGGATTTGGCCGCAGTTCTAAAGCGGGCACGCGCCGCGGGGGTGGTCCGGATGTTGGTGGTGGGGTATGATCTCCCCTCTTCCCAGCAGGCTTTGGCCTTAGCGGAGGCCGAAGACGGGATTTATGCTGCGGTCGGGATTCACCCCCACGACGCAGCCGGAGTGACTACCGCCGATCTGGTGCGTTTAGAAGAAATGTTGGCCCACCCGAAGGCCGTTGCCCTCGGTGAGATTGGCCTTGATTATCATTATGAGAATTCGCCCCGCCGTGAGCAACAGGAAGTCTTCCGGGCTCAACTGGCATTAGCGCAGAAGGTCGGAAAACCGGTGGTGATCCACGGACGGGAAGCCCACGCCGATTTGGTGGCGGCTTTGAAAGCGGAAGGCGATCGTTATCAGGGTGTGATGCATTGTTATTCCGGTAGTAAGGAAGCAGCCCGCGAATATTTGGACTTGAATCTTTATATATCGGTGGCCGGGCCGGTGACTTTCAAGAACGCCCGTAAACTACTGGAGGTAGTGCCTATGCTACCTCCAGAACGCTTATTGCTGGAGACCGATGCGCCCTATTTAACTCCCCATCCGTGGCGGGGACGGCGGAATGAACCGGCCTGTCTGGTGGCGGTGGCCGAACGCGTTGCACAACTACGGGGGATGACGACGGAGGCGGTAGCAGATCTGACCTGGGAAAATGGCGCGGCCTGTTTTGGGCTGCTGTAAGGCTTTATCGAAAGCGTACGACGAGCAATGAGCAACAAGAGTGGAGGCAGCGAATGGGGAATACATTTGTTTATCCGATCGAAGATCGTCTTTATATCAATCTTACCAACCGGTGTCCGAACCGTTGTGTCTTTTGTATTCGCAATACCGAGCAAGGGGTCGGGTATGACTTGTGGTTAGACCGGGAACCGTCGGTGGCGGAGGTACTGACGGCGGCGGGTGATGTCTCGGCTTACCGGGAAGTTGTCTTCTGTGGATACGGCGAACCCTTACTCCGTTGGGAAGTGGTTGTTGGTGTCGCCCGCGCCCTTAAAGAACGTTATGGAGTACCGATCCGGATTAACACCAATGGTTTGGCCGAGGCGGTACTGGGACGTCCGATCTTGCCTCAGTTGGAAGGTTTAGTGGATGTAATTTCAATTAGCTTAAATGCGGCTGATGCCGCCATGTATGAGCGTTTGTGCCATTCCGATCTGGGGTCGGAGGCCTATCCGGCTTTGCTCCGCTTTATTCGGGACAGTAAGTCGTATATACCGCGGGTGGTCGTGTCGGTGGTGGCGATCCCGAATTTCGATCCGGAACCTGCTAGGGAAATGGCACGCGAGCTCGGCGTTGAACTGCGTATTCGCCCCTACCAAGCCGAATAGTTTATGGTTATTCCTCCCGCATATTTCCAGCAGGAAACGAATGGCCGCGGACGGAATAGATTAGAAACAGAACCAGCTTTAAGCAGAAGGTTCGCCTTGAGCTGGCCTTTTTATGTACTGAACGGCCTTTGGTAGGAGGGATAATTTTGCAGGCGCGGAGGTTGTGGGCGAACGGGTGGCATATACCCTTCCAGGATAGTACTTATTGGGTAAACTTCCTGGCGGTACTGGTCTTTTTGGTGTTACTTTTCTATGCGTGGCGAACGCAGACGATCACGGTGACCGTGGATGGTGCGCAGTTTAAACTGACGACGGCGGCACCTACCGTCGCAGCGGCGTTGACCAAAGCCGGAATTGTCATCGACTATGGTGATGAGGTCTCCCCTGGTTTAGAGGCAAGGGTGCGGGAAGGGATGGATATTGCGATCCAGCGCGGAGTCAAATTTGTGATTGAGGCTGATGGACAAGTAGTGGAGGCCCGGATGCCTCCGGTCACAGTGGCTGAAGCGCTCCAGCGGGCCGGGATCAGTCTCGGTACAGCCGACCGCCTTTCTTTGTCCGCTGACGCTCAGGTTTGGGAAGGATTGCGCCTGAAAGTGACACGGGTGACGACGGAGCGCTTGACCATTGAAACGAAGATCAACCCGGCGGTGACCTATATTAACGATGCTAATTTGGACAAAGGGAAACAGCGCGTTGTTAGGCAGGGGGAAGCCGGAGTCCTAGCGCGAGATTACACGGTGGTTTATGAGAACGGACAAGAGGTGGACCGGCAGCTCACCGGGGAACGGGTGGTGAAACCGGCCGTGAAAAAAGTGATCGCCCGGGGAACCCGGCCAGTGGTTCGCACTGCGACCGTGGGCCGGGGACAGACGATCCGTTATACTGATGTGTTAACCATGGAAGCGACGGCCTACGAGCCCGGCCCCCAATCCTGCGGGATCTATGCTGATGGTTATACGTACACGGGGAAAAAAGCGACCTACGGGATTGCTGCAGTAGACCCGAAAGTAATCCCGCTCGGGACGAAACTCTATATCGAAGGGTACGGTTTTGCCGCCGCCGAGGATATCGGCTCAGCGATTAAAGGAAACCGGATCGATGTCTGTTATGATACTGTTCGTGAGGCTTTACTGTGGGGCCGGAAGCGCGTAAAAGTTTATATTTTGGCGCCATGAGTTGGCGAGGGGATGATCCTCTAAGAAAAAACCGGTTTTTTCCGGATAAGGAAGAGGAATAGGTTGCCTTTCGTCGAACCATTGAATACGGAGGGAAAGCGAGGGGAAGGAGCGAACTTTTGATGAATCTGGACAGGGTGTTGATAGCCGAGAGCGATCCGCACCTGGCTGAGCTCATGGTGATCCGGCTTTCAAATGCCGGTTATCAGATGGTCACGTGTACCCAGGGGAGTGAGGTGTTGACCAAAACCCTTAACTTTAAACCGGGTGTCGTGATCGTTGATCAATGTTTGGCTGATAAAGAAGGGTTGGAAGTCTGTTATGAATTAAGATTACACTCAGCCACCCGTAATGTGGGGATTGTTCTTTTAACGCAAGAAGAGATTAACCTGGCGGACCTTATTGGGCTGGGCGTACGGATTGATACACAGTTAATTAAGCCCTTTAAACCAAAGGATATTCTGACCGAAGTAAATACTTTGATGGCCGAACGACGGGCCACCACGAAGGATTCGCTAACGGGCTTTCCCGCTTGGGATGTCATGCGCAGGGAGATCACGGAACGCATAACGGGGGGTGCCGATTGCGATCTGCTCTATCTTGATATCAATAATTTTCGGATCTACAATCAATGTTACGGCTTTAGCGCCGGTGATGAAGCCCTTCGTTTATTATGCCGGCTGTTGTTGGAGGTCACCGATGAACTGGAGTCGCCGGATATTTTGATCGCCCACATTCACGGCGATGATTTTGTGGTGATGCTGCCGGAGGGGACCGGCGAGCAAGTGGGACGTCGACTGATTGAGCGGTTTGACCAGGAGATCCTCGAGCTTTACCTCGAAGACGACCGGGAACGGGGTGGGATGTTTTTGCAAAGACCCGATGGTCGCCTTGAGCAATGGCCTTTGATGTCGTTGGGAGTTGCGCTGATCGGTGGTATCATCGATAAATACCGGCATCCGCTGGAAACCAAGGCGGTTGGCGAAGAGATCCTCAAACGGTTGAAAGTAAGGCATGGTAGTAATCTGATGCGGGACCGGCAGAACAATCCGGCGGAATAATATAATCCTTTTCAAGGGGTAATAATTACGGAAGGGGTTTTCCTTCTTGACCAAGACAGGTGGTAGAAAATTACGGACGAAAAGAGACTAAATTTAACCTCTCCCCGTCAGGTCCAGCAGTTAATGGCCAAGTATCAGGTGGTTACCAAAAAGGGCCTGGGACAAAATTTCTTGGCGGATGCCAATATTCTCCGCAAGATTGTGGACGCGGCAGAGCTCACCGCCGCCGATGTGGTCTTGGAGATTGGTACCGGGGTTGGCGCATTGACGATCGCTCTAGCCCAGGCGGCGGGGCAGGTAATTTCGGTTGAGACCGACCGCACGCTCGCACCACTGCTGGCGGAGGTACTGGCCGGGTGGGACAATGTGCAGTTGGTCTTTGGTGATATTTTAAAGCATGACCCGGCGGCTTTGCTGCCGTCGGCCGCAATTAACCCTAAAGTCGTGGCTAACCTGCCCTACTATATAACCACCCCGATCATCTTCCACCTCCTCGAATCCACCGTTCAATGGCAACGCCTGGTTTTTCTGGTGCAAAAGGAAGTAGCCGACCGGATGGTTTCTCCACCTGGGAACAAGGTATACGGCGCTCTCTCGGTGATGATCCAGTCTTATTGCCGTGTTGAGCTAGTTGGGGTCGTGCCGCCGACGGTCTTTATTCCAAGGCCGAAGGTCCATTCGGCAATTGTTAAATTAACCCCGCAACCAAGGAACTTCTCCCCGGAAACCGCGCGTTGTTTCTCCCTGATCGTTCGGACTGTTTTTTCCTCGCGCCGCAAAAATCTGTACAATTCACTCCGTCGGATCTTTCCTCAACTGGGGGGAGAAGCAAACGTGATGGAAGCTTTGGATATCCTAGGGTTTGATCCGCAACAAAGGGGAGAAACCCTTTCGCCAACGGAGTTTTATGCTTTAGCCGACTATTGTGGGAAGAAATTGAATGGTCTTTCGAAGACGGAGGCTATTTACCGAAAAGAGGATGAAGATGAACTTTATCAGCCCGAGCAAAGGACGACTTAGTTTCAACCAAATGTTCCGGGACATCCTTGCGTACATCAATGAACATCCCGATGATACCTATAAGATGATTGTCGGTACCGACTCGCAGGAGCGGAGAGATGTTTATTACGTGACCGCGGTCGTGATCTTGCGGGAAGGAAAAGGTGGACGCTTTTATTACACCAAGGAACGGCAGAAGGGTAAGATCTCCATGAAGCAACGGATCTTTTTGGAGACGGCCCGCAGTCTAGAGGTGGCTTCGCGTCTGGCTGGGAAGTTTATGGCGGTGGGTAAAACCGATTTTAATATTGAGATCCACTTGGATGTGGGGCAACAGGGAAAAACTAAGGAGATCATCAGAGAAGTAGTGGGTATGGTTACCGGTAGTGGGTTTGATGCGCGGATCAAACCCGATTCCTACGGTGCTTCGAAGGTGGCGGATAAGTTCACAAAATAACGGTGATTGACACATTTGTTCTCTTCTGTTATACTCAAGGCGAACAAATGTTTGGAGGGGGCATAAGGATGGCCGTTGATGAGAAACAGAAAGCATTGGAGGTGGCGATCCTCCAGATCGAAAAGCAATTTGGAAAAGGTTCGATCATGAAAATGGGGGAAGCAGACACCAAGATGAACATAGATGTGATTCCAACCGGCGCGATCACTTTAGACTTGGCGCTGGGGGTGGGGGGGATTCCCCGCGGCCGGGTGATCGAGATCTACGGACCCGAATCATCAGGAAAAACCACCGTGGCGTTGCATATGGTCGCAGAAGCGCAGAAACTTGGGGGGATTGCTGCTTTTATCGATGCCGAGCACGCCTTGGATCCACTATACGCGCGTAAGTTAGGTGTGGATATTGATAACCTTTTGATCTCCCAACCGGATACGGGGGAGCAGGCGCTGGAGATCGCCGAAGCACTGGTCCGGAGCGGCGCGGTCGATGTGGTCGTTGTCGACTCGGTGGCGGCTTTAACGCCTCGGGCGGAGATCGAGGGGGAAATGGGCGATTCCCATGTGGGTTTACAAGCCCGTTTGATGTCCCAGGCTTTGCGGAAACTAACCGGGGCAATCAGCAAATCGCAGACGGTGGCGATTTTTATCAACCAAATCCGGGAGAAAGTCGGTATTATGTTCGGTAATCCAGAGGTCACCCCGGGGGGGAGGGCTTTAAAGTTCTACTCCACCATCCGGTTGGATGTGCGCCGCGTTGAGACCTTGAAACAAGGGGGCGACTTCATCGGAAACCGGACCCGGGTTAAAGTGGTCAAAAACAAGGTCGCGCCACCGTTTAAAGAAGCGGAGTTTGATATTATTTACGGGGAAGGGATTTCAAAGGTCGGTTGTATCCTCGATTTGGCCGTGGACAAGGATATTGTTAGCAAGAGTGGTTCCTGGTTTTCCTATGGCGAGACCCGTTTAGGGCAAGGGCGGGATAATGCCATTGAGTTTCTGAAGCAGAATCCGGAACTCTTGGAACAGGTGGAGAACCAGATCTATGAAAAGTGTGGCTTACTGCGCCCGGCGAGAAAAGGGGAAGAAGCCCAAAAGGAAGAAGAGGCGAAGGCCAGTCGCCCCGCCAAGGCTAAGCAAAAATGAGTCCGAAACGACCGGCGCTCAGTTACGCCTTAACGCTGCTTGGGCGGCGTGATTATTCCACCTGGGAAATGGAGCGCAAACTGGAAGGCAAAGGTTACCAGCGGGATGAGATTATGACGGCGGTGGCCCGCTTACGGGAATGGAATTATCTCGATGATGAGACCTATCTCCGGCGTCAGATCGACAAGTACCTGGTGGCGAAGAAAAGCCGGTCCTATATCCGCCAGCGGTTACGCCTGGCCGGACTGGACCCGCAGTTGGTCGAGGACGGGCTTGATCTGTACTACCCGGTGGACAAAGAACGGGAGTATGTTCAGTTTTGGTGGCAAAAGTGCTTTGGGGGATCGGAATCTGCACCCGATGAAAAGCGGGCGGTCATTCGGTGGGCCCGTCGCATGTATGCTGCTGGTTTTCCCGTCGAGGAAATTCGGCCCTACTTGGACTATAATAAGGAGTCTTGACAGCTTTTTTCAAAAAAGATACAATTAAATCTGGAGGAGAACACCAAGAAGCCGAGTTCTTACTCGGCTTCATTTAGTATTAAGTTTGTTAATAAAGGAGGTGTTGGGCATCGAATTTTGGTTGATCGCATTATTGATTCTTCTGGGTTTAGCAGGCGGTATTATTTTTGAAAAGATTAGGACCGCGATGAGCTTAAGGTCGGCCGAAGAAACCGCCAATATGATATTGCAAGAAGCCGAACGGGAAGCGGAAGCAAAGAAACGGGAATCCATCCTAGAAGCTAAGGAAGAAGCCCTTCGGATTAAAAATGATTTAGACCGGGAGATCCGGGAACGACGTAATGAGATCCAGCGGTGGGAGAAACGGATTGAACAAAAAGAAGCGAATATAGACCGCAAGACCGAAGCGCTGGAGAAGAAAGAGGATAACCTCAACAAGAAAGAGAACGAGTTGGAGAAGCTCAAGGCAGAACTGCGGGAGTTAAAACAACAGGAGCGGGAAGAACTAGAGAAGATCTCTGGCCTTACTGTTGAGCAAGCGAAGGAGTTCCTCTTCTCTGAATTGAAAAAAGAACTGGCGCAGGAGATGGCGGTACGGGTCCGGGAACATGAGGCGAAGGTTAAGGATGAAGCCGATAAGAAAGCCCGGGATATAATTGCGACGGCAATCCAACGGTACGCCGCCGATCATGTGGCCGAAACTACAGTGTCGGTAGTGGTATTGCCGAATGACGAGATGAAAGGCCGGATTATTGGCCGGGAAGGCCGGAATATCCGAGCGCTTGAGACATTAACCGGGATTGATCTCATTATCGACGATACCCCCGAGGCGGTGATTCTCTCTGGCTTTGACCCCGTGCGGCGAGAGATCGCACGGATTGCTTTAGAACGCTTGATTGCTGATGGCCGTATCCATCCGGCCCGCATCGAAGAGATGGTGGAAAAAGCCCGGAAAGAAGTGGAAACGGTCATCAAAGAAGAAGGGGAACAAGCCGCGATTGAGGTGGGGATCCCCAATCTACACCCAGAGTTGATTCGGTTATTGGGAAGGTTGAAATACCGGACCAGTTATGGACAGAACGTCTTGAAACATTCGATTGAGGTAGCACATCTTGCCGGTATGATTGCGGCAGAATTAGGAGCCGATGTCAATTTAGCCAAACGGGCAGGACTCCTCCATGACATTGGAAAAGCCATTGACCATGAGGTGGAAGGACCACATGTGACGATTGGTGCTGATATTGCGAAAAAGTTCCGCGAATCGGCGGCGGTCATTCACGCGATTGCCGCCCACCACGGAGATATAGAGCCGAATACAGTCGAAGCCGTTTTAGTACAGGCGGCGGATGCGATTTCAGCGGCGCGGCCGGGGGCCAGGAGGGAGACGCTAGAGAGCTATATCAAACGGTTAGAGCGTTTGGAGAAGATTGCTGATTCGTTTGATGGTGTCGAAAAAGCCTTTGCGATCCAAGCTGGACGTGAAATCAGGATTATGGTAAAGCCGGAAAAAGTGGATGATTCAGCGGCGGCTTTTATTTCGCGGGAGATTGCGAAGAAAATTGAAGATGAATTGGAATATCCCGGTCAGATTAAAGTCGTAGTGATTCGTGAGATCAGAGCGGTCGATTATGCAAAATAAAGGCAGTAAGCCACACTGTGGCTTACTTGCCTTTTCATTACCATGAGAGGAATAGTGGGAAAATGAAGGGTGTATTTAGTCGGGACGGCGAAACCTTCACGAGCTCCATGAGTTTAATCGTTTCTTTATTGATCCGTTACCCGGAGATTGCCACCTTAAGGTTAAACCCCGCTGACTCTAGTTTGATCTTTAGTTTTATTTTTCGGCATAAGTTTTCCGCCGAAGAAAAACAGGCGTTTCGGGAAGAATTAAGGATGAGCCTGGAAGCACTGGCCCTTTTGGACCAAGTTAAACCGGAGATTATTGAGTTGTCATTCAAAAGGCAGGGTGCGCTAAGTTTTCTGGAGATTAAACGAGACATTGCTTCCTTTTCCCCCGATGAACTTTCTTTAACCATTAAAATTATTAATAGCCGTTACGAAGATAAAGTGGTTAAAGAAGAGGATGGCGAGGCCGGGGAAGAAGATCTGCTTTTTCAAGAAGAAATGATCGCGCACATGTTGGAAGAGTTGAAGGAAGTGCCGCAGAAAAAGGAGTTAACTGGAATTCGAGAAGAAGGCCGCGTCTTGATTTTTAACCACTCGGACCCCCCCTAAACGCGGGGATGGGTTTAGTCAAGGGGGATCTAAATTTGAAAATTATTTTTTTAGGCGACATCGTGGGTCGGCCTGGGCGGAAGTTAGTAAAGGCGCTACTTCCGGAGTTGGTTCAGCAGTATGCACCAGATTTAACCGTCGTGAACGGAGAGAATGCTGCGGGTGGTTTTGGGCTGACCATGGATGTGGCCAATGAGCTTTTACATAGTGGGGTGGACGTGATCACTCTGGGCAACCACACCTGGAAGCACCGGGAGATCAACCAAGTTTTTGACCGTTACAAACAAGTGTTACGTCCGGCCAATTACCCGCCGGGGACCCCAGGGGAGAGTGCCGGTGTCTTTGTGGCGAAAAACGGGTACCCGGTTGGGGTCCTTAGTCTGATGGGTCAGGTTTATTTAGAGCCGGCCTTGGATTGTCCCTTCCGCGTCGCGAAGGAGCAAGTCAGTCGCTTGAAAGAAAAAACCCCTTATGTTCTGGTTGATTTCCATGCCGAAGCTACGTCGGAAAAGATCGCCCTTGGGAACTACCTTGATGGTATGGTGTCGGCGGTCTTGGGAACCCATACCCATGTTACCACCGCTGACCAGCGCATTCTCCCCGGTGGGACCGGATATATTACCGATGTGGGGATGTGTGGACCGACCGATTCGGTTTTAGGCGTTAAAAAGGAGTTGGCCATTGAGAAGTTTATCACAAAACGACCGGTGAAATTTGAAATTGCCAGTGGGCCCGTGGAATTAAACGGGGTCTATCTCGAACTTGATGAACAAGGACGGACAAGGCGAATTGACAGAATTAATTACCGTAAAAATTAAAAATAAGTGATAAAATTAAAAGGAATTTTATGGTCGGCATAAAATATAATAGATGTAGTTAAGAAGTCGACATGGTTTAGGAGGGGGATAAAGCAATGGAAGTATTAAAGGTTTCGGCAAAATCAAACCCAAATTCGGTGGCCGGGGCATTGGCTGGAGTATTACGGGAGAAGGGAGCAGCGGAAATCCAGGCGATTGGCGCTGGTGCACTTAATCAGGCCGTGAAAGCGGTCGCCATTGCCCGCGGTTTTGTTGCGCCCAGTGGAATTGATTTGATTTGTATTCCCGCGTTTACTGACATAATGATTGAAGGACAAGAACGAACAGCTATTAAACTAATCATTGAACCTCGGTAGTTCTTATCCAGAGCACCGATCGGGACCTATAAACCTTTATAGGTTCTTTTTTTTGTTTAAAACGGAAAGGAACAGAGAGGAAAAGGAAGATGAAAAGGGATTTTGGACCGGTTCTTGATGGGCATGCCGATACCTTAGTCCGGATCGAAGAGGAGGGTGGGAGCCTGGGTGATGCCCCCCATCTTCACCTTGATCTACCCCGTTTAAAAAAAGCCGGGGTTTCCCTGCAGGTCCTGGCGATCTGTGCTGCCGAGCGACCGCAGGCTTATGCTTGGGCTAAACGGGTCATCACCCGGTGGCGACAGGAGTATCGCCGCTGGCGGGAGCAGTTAATCTGGATCCAGTCGCCGTCTGATTTTGAAGCTTGGTGCGACGGAAGGAAAATCGGGGTAATTCTGGCTCTGGAAGGGTTGGAGCCGTTGGAAGGGAAGCTTTCCCGGCTGGACGAGTTTTATGAACAGGGGGTGCGGATGCTCTCACTGACCTGGAACGGGATTAACGCCTTTGCGTGCGGGGTGGGAGTGCCAAACGATAGTGGCTTGACCGGATTAGGTAGGACCGTGGTACAAATGGCGGAGGAACGGGGGATAATTTTGGATCTTTCGCACCTAGGCCGGAAAAGTTTCTTTGATTTAATTGATCTGGTCCGGCAGCCGGTCTGTGTTTCCCACGCCAATGTGAATCCGGTTTATGCGCACCAGCGTAACTTGACCGCGGATCAGATTCGCTTGGTGGCGGAAACCGGGGGTACGGTGGGGTTGACTTATTACCCCCCTTTTATCGGCCCGGGGCCGGTCCGTAGTGCCGACCTCATTCCCCATCTGGAGGCTTTGATCCGGATCGGAGGTGTGGATTGCCCGGCGTTGGGTAGTGATTTTGACGGGGTTGATTGCACCCCAAGGGATCTGCCTGATGTGACTGGCGTCCCTCATTTTTTGAATGAAATGGCTGCTTTTGGGTTCAGCCCGGAAATTATCGGTAAAGTGGCCGGGGGTAATTTCTACCGTTTTCTCAAGGAAAAATTTACGGCAACACGCTGAAAAAGGTGTTAAAAAGCCCAGAACACCTATCTCCTACCGGTTTTTACTTAGAGGAGTAACGGGCCAACAACAGAAGATGTAGATAGTCATCCACGCTGGCATCAACCAGTGCACGTGAAGTGATCAACATTCAAAGCCAGGTGGGCGACAAAGCCAAAGGCGGACTTAAGTTGGTCATTCGTAGCGGAGCCTCTGGCACCGCGAGAATGACAGACTGGTATTTTCTTAAGGAGTCGCCCACGGCAGCGAGAACGGTTTCACCAAGTGAATTAATTATTTAAATCAAAATACCGCAAAACCAGCAAAGCATCGAAGTAAGGGCCAAAACATTGCAGTAAGCACCAAAGCACGAGTTGTAGTTTATTTGTCGAAGGAGTGGCTGTACATGTCAAAGCAAGCAGATGCCGTTCATATCCGTCCGTTGGAGAAGGATGACCTTGCCCGGTTGGTCCGGTGGAACAGTGATCCGGAAGTGGAACGCTTTGTCGGTCTGGGTTTACCGTGTGATCTCGAGGCTTGTCTTGCCTGGTGGGAAGAGAGCAGAAGTAGCAAAAACAACCAGCTTTTTGCGCTTGAGGATGAAAGGGGCCAGTTGATCGGGGATCTGGAACTCGCCCATATTTGCTGGCGCGGGCGTGAGGCGGAACTCCGGATTCGGATCGGGGAGAAAGAATATTGGAATAAGGGTTATGGAACCTTGGCGCTCGAGCAGATCAAGTGCTATGCCTTTGATGCGCTGGGCCTCGACCGGCTCTACCTCAGGGTTTATACCTTCAACACCCGCGCGATCCATTGCTATCAAAAGCTTGGTTTTAAGAAGAAGGCCATTCTTAAGCGGGCGCAAGACCGGGATTGGAAAGATATTTACTTGATGACGATGGAAAACCCGGCATTAAGAAAGAAAGGTAGACATAAAGTTTTACCTTTTACAGCAGGAAATGGTAAAAGTGTGTAGAAAACAACTGGTGAAGGGAGGGGTGTTTTTGGCGGAGGATCGCATTCGGGTCGTGTTGGCTGATAATAACCGAGAGCTCTGCAAAGTGTTGGCCGAGCATATTGGGATCCAAGACGATATGGAGCTGGTGGGGATCGCCTATGATGGTTTACAGGCGATTGAACTGATTCAAGCCCACAAACCCGATCTTTTGATTCTGGACATTACAATGCCCTATTTGGACGGGATTGGCGTTATGGAACGTTTGGCGGAGATGAACGATGCGCCGCAAGTAATTGTACTGACTGCTTTTGAGCAGGAGTCAATGGTGCAGCGGTTAATCGCGATGGGTGCGGTTTATTATATGGTTAAACCCTTTGATACTTTAACGCTCTTGGAACGGATCCGCCAATTCGGCCGCCACCAGGAGGACTACGCAAAGGAAAGCCGGAATTTTTATAACAACCCGTTACCGACACCGGCGAAGAATTTTTCCCGCCAGCAACTGGAGTTGGAAGTGACCAAGGTCTTTCATGAAATGGGGGTTCCGGCCCATTTCCGGGGTTATGCTTATCTGCGGGATGCCATCATCATGGCCATCCAGGAGGAGGATATTCTCGGTAATATCACCAAAAACCTTTACCCGCGGATTGCGGAGAAATACAACTCCACGGCCAGTGGGGTGGAATCCGCAATTCGGCATACAATTGAGATCGGTTGGGAACGGGGGAATTGCGAGTCGTTTAAGAAGATGTTTGGGACTGATCAGTACCAAACGGAAAAAGCGCGCTTCCCAACAGCCGCCTCTTTCATCGCGAAAGTGGCCGACCGCATTCGACTCCAATTACAGATCTCCAGCTAAGACCATTGATTGCTTTTATACATAGATTATTATTTAAATAAAACGCCCGTAGGAGGTTGTTCACCCCAGTACGGGCTTTTTAAATTAATTCCTTACCCGACGGGTATAATTTAGGAGGAAAAGATTACCGTGAAGCGGAAATAGTCAGCGTCACGATCTTTGGTGAATTGGAATGGGGGGACCACTATTTGCAGATTGTCGGCTTAAACCTGGAAGAATTGGAAGAGTTAGTGCTAAAGCTTGGTGAACCCCGTTACCGGGCACGGCAGTTGTTGGATTGGGTCTATAAAAAGGGGATTGATGATTTTGGGCAAATGAGTAATTTGCCCGCTCTTTTTCGGGAGCGCCTTCAGGAACAGGGTTTGGCCGGAAGTGCCCTGACCCAAGCGGGTGCGGAGGAAGCGACCGATGGAACTAAAAAGTATTTATTTCGTTTACCAGATGACTTCTGCGTGGAAGCGGTATATATTCCGGAGAAAAAAAGAAAGACGGTCTGCTTTTCAACGCAGGTCGGTTGCGCGGTAGGTTGTACCTTTTGTGCCACCGGACAACAGGGTTTTAAGCGTAACTTGACGGCGGGTGAGATCGTCGACCAGGTCAGGAAGATCGGGGTAGACAGAAGAACCCGGATCTCCCATGCCGTAGCCATGGGCCAGGGGGAGCCCTTGGCCAACTACGCGGCGACTTTAAAGGCGCTGCGTCTTTTAAATGCGGATTACGGGCTCCAGATGGCGGCCAGACATCTGACCGTCTCCACTAGTGGGGTCGTACCGGCGATTTATCGCCTGGCCGACGAGAAGCTCCAGATTAATCTGGCACTATCGCTCCATGCGACCAATGATGAGTTGCGTTCGCAACTGATCCCATTGAACCGGACCTATCCACTGGCCCAAGTTATCCAGGCTTGTCGGGATTATGCTGCCAAGACCAAACGCCGGGTCACCCTGGAGTACATTATGCTGGAAGGGGTGAACGACGGGGAAGCCGATCTGGCGCGTTTAGTCGAATTGACGGTTGGGTGGCTTTGCCATGTGAACCTTATTCCGTATAACCCGGTACCAGCGGTCGCTTACCGCCCGTCAGCCCCGCGGACCCGCCAGCGGTTTCTCGGTTATTTACAAGAAAAGGGGGTGGCGGCGAGCATCCGGCAAGAACGCGGGGCGGAGGTTAATGCCGCCTGTGGCCAATTACGACAACACTTAAAACTGTAACTCATTTTTAATAGGAGATGTGTTATAATGAAGTTTAACAATTGGGTTCTACCTTGGGCAAAATCAAAAGAAAAAACAAAGCCCAATTTTGAAACCAAGGAAGAAGACACGAAAGTCTTTGCCCGGACGAAGCGTTTTCGTGCTACCCGGCCATCTCTGGCTCTGGTGGTGGTGGCTGGCCCCGACTGTGGACGGGAGTTTCTGCTTGCACCGATGAACGTGCGGATTGGACGCCAAGCCCAAAGTCACATCCGCTTAAAAGACGTGAAAGTCTCGCGGGAACATGCTGTTTTACAATATCAAACCCAAAAAGACGCTTTTCTGCTTAAGGATTTGGGAAGTACCAACGGTACTTTTTATAATAACTGCCGTATTAGCAGTACCGTTATCTCTCCCGGAGGGGAGATCCGGCTGGGAGAGACCGTCCTGAAAGTGATCGCGCTTGGACAAAAGAAAGTTCCGGAGCCAGCAGGAGTAGAATCCCGCTAAGTGCTGAAGGGAAGTAGCGAGGTGGGTAAATTGAAGGTAGGAATGGCTTCCCATATTGGTCAGGTTAGAGCAGTAAATGAGGATAGTATTGGCTGGAAGGGCACGCTTCTGGTCCTCGCCGACGGTATGGGCGGTCATCAGGCGGGCGAAGTAGCAAGCGCTTTAGTGGTGGAAAAAATGTTGGCGTTGGACACGACTGTACCGGACTTTAAAACGGCGCTCACTTCCACCCTGAACCTGGCGAATCAGGCTTTATTAAATTATGCCAATGAGCACCGGGAATGTAAAGGCATGGGGACGACCGTGGTTGTGGTTCAGGTGGAAGCGGACCAGATTAAAGTGGCCCATATTGGGGATAGTCGGGCTTACCTTTGGCGTGCTGGTCAGTGCATCCAACTGACTTGCGATCATTCTTTAGTGGCGGAACTCGTCCGTAGTGGTGGGATTACGGAGGAAGAAGCCAAAAACCATCCGCAACGGAATGTACTGACCCGGGCCCTGGGGACCGCGGGACCGGTTGAACCAGAATACCGGGAATTCCCGGTGAAGGCCGGTGACCGGCTGCTTTTGTGTTCCGACGGACTAACGGTGATGCTTTCCAATACGGAAATCGGTGAAATCTTGGGTGCGGGCGCTACTCCCCAGGAGGTGGCCGACCGCCTGGTGGCCGTGGCCAATGACCGGGGCGGGATCGATAATATCTCGGCCATCGTTGCTTTTCTTTAAAGGTCGTTGTTTTGGGCAGGAATTTGGCCCGATTGTGGAGAAAAAACTACCTGAAGAAAAAACGAGTTGTCACTCAATTCACCCCGTATTACTTTCACTTCACTTCGTAACATTAATGGAGCTGGTTTGGGCGACTACTTTAGATTTTGCTGATTATTACAGGGGTTTTTCGGCCCATCGAGGTGAATTTATTGATCGGACGTCTACTGGGCAATCGATATAAAATTCTTGAATTGATTGGTGAAGGGGGAATGGCCTTAGTTTATAAGGCCGAATGCACTCTGCTTCAACGGGTGGTTGCCATCAAAATTTTGCGGGAACAATTCTCCGCGGACCGGGAGTTTGTGGACCGATTTCGCCGGGAGGCGCAGGCGGCGGCCAGTCTTTCCCATTCCAATGTGGTTAATATTTTTGATGTGGGTCAGGATGGCGACACCCATTATATCGTCATGGAATATATTGCGGGTCGCAATTTGAAAGAAATAATCCAAGAGGAAGCACCTTTTTCTTTAAACCGCGCTTTAAGAATAACTTTACAGATTAGCGAAGCGTTGCGGCACGCCCATGAACACAATATTGTCCACCGGGACATTAAACCCCATAATATTTTGATGACCGCCGAAGGGGTGGTTAAGGTCACCGACTTCGGAATTGCGCGGGCCGTGACGGCCAGTGGGTTTACCCAGACCGGAGTCGTCATGGGGTCGGTGCAATATTTCTCACCCGAACAGGCAAAAGGGATCCCGGTTGGTCCCCAGTCGGATCTGTATTCTTTGGGTTGTGTTCTTTATGAGATGCTCACCGGAGAAGTACCGTTTACGGGGGAAAGCCCGATTGCGATTGCCCTTAAACACTTGCAGGAAGAACCGCCTCTCCTCGACTGGATTGCGGCAAAGCACCCGAAAAGCGTGGTTGATTTACTAAAGCGTGCCCTGGCGAAAGATTTGGAGCAGCGCTACCCTTCGGCTTTGGTCTTTAGTAAGGATCTACAGGAGATGTTAGGCTTGAAGCCGGACGAAACGAATCTGGAGGATTATCCAACCCAGATTCTGGATTTCACTTTGGAGCACGAAGTAGTGGCGAAGGACGAACCAGCGCCGCAGGGGAAAAAAAGTTTTAAACAGACTATGCAGAGTATCGGGATCGTTTTTATCTCACTGATGGTTGCTTTGGGCCTGGCCGGTATCGGTTATTTATACCTGATTCCACCCCGCGCGGAAGTAACGGTTCCGAATTTTGTCGGTTTTGATTTCAGTGCCGCCGAGCGTATTGCGGATGAGAATGGTTTAAAGTTAAATGTGGTGAAAAGAGAGCCGGATGATGCGGTACAACCGGACGGCGTCCTTTCTCAGGTGCCCAAGGCTGGGATGATTGTCCGGCGCGGCCGTGTGATTGATGTGGTTTTGAGTTCGGGGATCGAGACGGTATTAGTTCCGGATTTAACCGGTAAAACTTTAACCGAAGCCGAAATTTTGCTGGATCAAGCGGGCCTTAAACGGGGCGACGTTTACGCCGAGAGTAATAAGAATGTTCCTAAGGACCGTGTTGTGCGGCAGAAACCCGCGCCCAACACTAAAATCCAGAAAGGCGCGGCCGTTGATATTTACCGGAGTCTGGGGCCGGAATACGTGGAGGTGCCGAATTTTATCGGGTCTTCGCTGGTTAAGGTCCAATCGGAGTTGGCTAGTTTAGGGTTGGTCTTTAATAATTCGGTGGTCTATAAGACGAGTCCCTACCCGAAAGGGAATATCTTGGACCAAAGTCCCTTGCCGGGCGAGGTCGTTCCGTTGAATACAGAGATGAGTTTTACCGTCAGTTCTGGTCCGGCCGGTTTGAATTCGGATCCGGCTGGGGAGGAGCGGATTAATAGTGAGTAGCTATTTGTACTAAGCTAGATACAGGAGGAGTTTGTTTGCCGGTTGGGCGGATCAACAGAATAATCGGTGGCTTTTACTATATAAGCACAGAGGAAGGACGAACAATCACGGCGGTACCCCGGGGCAAATTGCGGCGGGCCGACGGGCTCGTTGTTGGCGATGTGGTTGATTTTGAATTAACCGCTCCCGACCAAGGGGTGATCGAAGGGGTACACCCCCGCCGTAACCTCTTAAAACGCCCTGCGGTTTCCAACATTACTCAGGTAGCGGTGGTTTTTGCGCATAAAAACCCCGATTTCAACTATCTATTGATCGACCGGCTTTTGGTGATGTTAGCGGCATCGAACCTTCCGGCGATCATCCTTTTTAACAAGGCCGACTTGGTTGACGAGAAGACTGCTACAGAAAATGCCGAGCCTTACCGAAGAATAGGATATACCACTCTCTGTACAAGTACCAAAAGTGGGCAGGGCAAAGAGCAATTACTAGCCGCCTTGCAGAGCGAGATTACCACATTGGCTGGTCCATCCGGGGTTGGCAAGTCGGCGCTGATTAATATGGTGGTTCCGGGAGTCAAGCAACAGACCGGAGCCGTCAGCGCGAAAATTGGGCGGGGGCGGCATACCACCCGCGAAGTCCGGCTGCTTGCTCTACCGCAAGGGGATGGTTTTCTTGTCGATACGCCCGGTTTTACCCAGTTGGATCTGGATTTTATTTCCCCTGCGGAGCTGGCCGCTTGTTTTCCCGAGTTTGGTGCAGTAGAACAGGATTGTCGGTTTCAGGGTTGCTGCCATGACCAAGAACCGGATTGTGGAGTGAAAGCAGCAGTCGCGGCGGGCGCGATTTATCCTTGGCGTTATGAAAATTACCTCGCCTTTCTTGCCGAAGTAAGAAACTGGGAAGAACAGAAACGCCAACGCTCCCGACGGACGCGAAGATAAAAGGAGTTGATTATGATCGCCGGTATTGAAGTTGCGCCCTCGATTTTGAATGCCGATTTCGCAGATCTCCGCTCCGAAGTGGCAAAAGTGGCGACGGCGGATTGGCTTCATCTTGATATTATGGATGGGCACTTTGTTCCTAATCTGTCTTTTGGACCGGCGGTGGCTGAAGCCCTTCGTGCTCACACGGCCCTCCCCTTTGAAGCCCATCTCATGGTGGAAAATCCGGAGGTTTATATTTCTCCTTTCAAAGAGGCGGGAGTCGCCCGGATACTTGTCCATCCGGAAGGGACGATCCATCTCCACCGTTTGGTGCAGCAGATCAAGGCGTCCGGTTTGGAAGCCGGGGTGGCTTTGA
>ERZ773359.170-NODE-170-length-87132-cov-7.184262_pt1 | contig 87132 bp, 79 predicted proteins | sample MGYA00374955_ERZ773359 | MGnify/ENA primary metagenome ERZ773359 (study PRJEB29098, sample SAMN04486028) | biogas fermenter metagenome | study: EMG produced TPA metagenomics assembly of the Biogas fermentation microbial communities from Germany - Plant 4 DNA1... | reverse complement strand
GTGATATCTTCTCTTTTTGTCTGTAAAACTCCTACAATAACTTTACACTAACCCTGCTGAGAATTACTTGACTTCCAATTGAAACATATTGTGAGACAAAATAATATTTGATATATTAGTTTTGATGATTTTGTAGCTTGTTTTTTCCTTTTTGCTGCAGATTGCGTTGATTTTATTACGGATTGATTTTGTCCATATAAACGTACGCACGGTCAGTGTTTCAACAATTGCCAAAGGACTGCCAAAAGAAATGTTCGCTTAAAGAAGGAAAAGAAATATTTCTCTTGAATAACCATAGTAAATTCCACATGGAAAGAGAGAGAAATAAATAATGAAAAATCAAACCTCACATCAAATTTTTCTTGATTTTAACAGGGAGTTTGCTAATGTTACAGTGACCGGGGATATGCTTACCGTTAATCTCCCCTCACAAGAAAGCTTAGAATTGGCGAAAGAAAAAGGAATACCATTTATTAACCTTTGCCCCCCCCGGGTTAGACCCTCTGACTTTTTTACAGTATTAAACAAGGTCGCCGAAATTATTTGGAAGTATAAGCCGGAGCTTAAGGATGAAATATCCGGGTATTTGGCAGCTTTACCCGGGGAGATTGAAGCGCAGGAACTCTTTGTTTCTCAGGTCTTTACACCCGGTGTAAATCTTACAGAAAAAATTGAAGGGAATATAGCTCCTGAAACCATGACTTTTTTGCTAAGCCACGCGGTTAAGCCTTTTATGAAAGAGTACGGGAGAATAATGAGTTCTTATTACGACCCGGAAGGTTGGTTAAAGAGTATTTGTCCGGTCTGCGGGGGGAAACCCACCTTTTCTTTGCTCAATAAAGATGCCGGAGGCAGATACCTGTTTTGTGGCTTATGCGAAGTGAAATGGCGCTTCCAGCGCCTGGGTTGTCCCTATTGCGGGAACTATGAATCCAAATTTTTTACAGTTGAAGGAATGGAAAAATATCGGGTTTATTTCTGTGACAAATGTCACGGTTACATTAAAACCATAGATGAAAGAAAACTGGACGAGAATTATCTTGCTCATAATACCTTGGATTTGTTCTGGGAAGATATTAACACAGTTCAGCTGGACCTTCTGGCCATGCAGGAAGGCTACTCAAACCAAAGAGTTGACGATGCCGCAAAAGATACTGTTAAATAATCTGTCCAGAGCAGGATTTATGTTCAGCCATGTCGTAATTATTATTGAAAGGGGGTTGTTATGATGCCACACATTGGTGCAACTGAATTAATATTGGTATTGGTCCTTGCTCTAATAATTTTTGGACCGGGTAAATTACCTGATCTGGGAAAGGCCGTGGGTAAAACCATCAGTGAATTCCGTCGATCTTCTCGTGAAATAATGGAAGATGCGTCAACAGAAACAAATGAAGCGCAAAAAGAAGGATCGCAAGTAGCAAAAGCAGTGAAAAGCTAATACAGCAAAGACAGATAATCCCATAAAACTGTTTAAGGAAAATAAGGCAAAGTATTATAACTTTGCCTTCTAGGATTTTTTATAATATTTTTACTATTCTATGCCAGGTTTCAGGCAAATTGGATTTAGGTTTTTCCGGGAAAAGCAGCAATACATCATCATAGCGGGGGAAAGCAGTGAGTAAAAAAACTGATGAAATGTCTATAATAGAGCACCTGGAAGAACTGCGTAGGGTTTTAATTGTTTCTGTTATCAGTATTATTGTATTTGCCATAGCTGCTTATTTTTTTTGTGATCAGATTCTGGCTGTCCTCTTGGAACCAATTACCAAGCTTGGCCATAAAATCTTCTTTACAGGCGTTACGGAAGCAATCTGGGTAAAAATTAAACTGTCAATTTTTATGGGGTTTCTCGCTGCCATGCCGATAATCCTGTGGCAGATCTGGAGTTTTATCATCCCCGCCCTGAAAAAGAATGAAAGATTCTATTTTACCCTTTTTGTTCTGGTTTCTTTTCTCTGTTTCGTAGGGGGAGTTGCTTTTGGCTTTTTGGGGGTTTACCGGCTTGGTATTACCTTCCTGCTCCAGTTTGCCGGCCCCCAACTGTTTCCCATGCTAACCATTGATAAATATATATCCTTTACAATTGGCTTTTTGCTGCCATTCGGTGTTGTTTTTGAATTCCCTTTAGTTTGCTATTTCCTTGCCAAGCTTGAACTTGTTTCATATTCTTTCTTCGCCAGAAACCGGCGTTTCGCAATCCTGATCATTGTTGCGCTGGCGGCAGTCATTACACCCACTGCAGATCTAATTACATGTGTGATTGTCAGCGGACCTCTCTACTTGCTGTACGAACTGAGCATACTGATCGTCCGGGTTGTCGAGCGAAGGATTCAGCGCAAAAAAAAACATGAGGATCTGTCTGCACTGTCAATGAGTACTTGAATAGGAATAGTTTTTGCATATATTGTTTTTACAGATTTAGTGTTGTAGTCTTTTATTTATTCAGAAGAATCAGTTTTTTGTATCTATTACCACCAAAAAACACCTGAAAGGAGTGATATATCCCAGTTGCCGCCATTATCTTAATCTAATCAGCGAAAAAGACAAAATAATGAGAACAGATTTTAAATATGTTTCCCGCAAACATGGCAGGTGCAACCGGGGAAACGGTAAAGAATTTGTTGTGAATTGTTTTTAATATTGTTTGGGGAGGTAAGAGATTAGAGTATCCAGTCCTGTTCTACAGGTAAGGATATTCAAAGGGGGAATTAAGTTTATTGTTACTCTCCGCAAGGGGAGTACAGGTACCTTGTTTAAATGTCCTTATAATTAAGCAGTTAACTCCAGAGTTTAACTAAAGGGGGTTATGCGTCTTCATGCGAAAACTTAGTCGCCGTGATTTCTTAAAAAGTTTAGGCATTGGCGCAGCAGGATTGGCCTTGTTTGAAGGAGCCGGCAAGGCTCCGGCCCTGGCCAGCACGGCAGAAGAGAATTTGCCGACCTTTGACCTGGGTGAATTCAAGCTAAAGAAGACTAAAGAAACAGCTTCGGTCTGCGCTTTTTGCGGCTGTGGCTGCGGCCTTATCGTTTATTCCGATGGTCAAAAGGTTATTCATATTGAGGGGGACCCCGACAACCCCAACAATGAAGGTTCTATGTGCTGCAAGGGCATTGCCCTTGGCGAAGCCAATACTATCGTCGATGCAAAACGCAACCGGATTACTAATAACCGCCGGCTGACAGAAGTCCTTTACCGTGCCCCAGGCAGCAGCACCTGGGAGAAAAAGGATTGGGACTGGGCCCTGTCTGAAATCGCCAAGAGGATAAAAAAGACACGTGATGAAACCTTTGAGGAATATGATGAAAACGGTGTACGGGTGAACCGTACCCAGGCTATTGCCCATCTGGGCAGCGCCTCTGTTGACAACGAAGAAAACTACATCATGCATAAGATGCTGCGCGCAATTGGTGTCGTCAATATAGACCACCATGCCCGTCTCTGACACTCCTCCACTGTGGCCGGTCTTGGCCAAACATTTGGTAGGGGTGTTATGACCAATTTATTCCCCGACTACAAAAACTCCGATGTGTTTTTGATGATCGGGGCTAACCCCGCAGAGAACCATCCCCAGGTGATGCGTTTTGCGGGTATGGCCATGGCTAACAGGGGCGCCAAAATAATCGTCGTAGACCCGCGCTTTACAAAAACAGCCGCGAAGGCACATATTTATGCGCCTATCCGGCCTGGTACCGACATTGCCTTCCTTTACGGCATGATTAACTATGCCATCGAGAACAATCTTTATTTCCACGAATACGTAGTTAATTACACCAACGCGTCCTACCTGATCAGCCCGGATTACAAATTCGAAGATGGTGTTTTTTCTGGGTTGGTTGAAAAAGACGGTAAGTTCAGCTATGACACTTCCAGCTGGGCTTATCAGAAAGACGGGGACACCATAAGAAAGGATCCAACCCTGCAGGATCCCTTATGTGTATTTCAAATTCTGAAAAAACACGCTTCCCGTTACGACATAAAAACTGTTTGCAGCATCACCGGTACGCCGGAAGATGTCTACAGGCAGGTCTGTGAGCTTTACTGTTCCACCGGCAGGCCGGATAAAGCTGGAAACTTGCTTTACGCCATGGGTATTACCCAGCACACCTACGGCTCCCAGAACGTGCGGGCAGCGGCCATCCTCCAGCTGCTTCTGGGTAACATCGGCATTCCCGGTGGGGGCGTCAACGCCCAGCGGGGTGAATCAAACGTACAGGGTTCAACTGACCAGGCAATGTTGTACCATCTCTTCCCCGGCTACAACCCGTCCTTTAGTGCGGCAGCACATCCGACCCTTAAAGATTATATTGAAAAAGAAACACCCAAGAGCGGTTACTGGTCCAACAGGCCTAAGTTTATCATCAGCATGTTGAAAGCCTGGTTTGGTGATAAAGCAACAGCAGAAAACGATTATTGTTTCGATTGGCTACCCAAGCATACCGGCAAGGATCATTCCCACCTGGCCATCTTTGAGCGGATGGCGGAAGGAAAGATTAAGGGCTTTTTCGCCTGGGGACAAAACCCGGCTGTGGGCGGTCCCTCAACTATTGCGGCCAAAAAAGCTCTGGAAAACCTGGAATGGATGGTCGGCGTCGATCTATTTGAAACGGAAACAGTTTCCTTCTGGAAACGTCCAGGCGTCAACCCCGCCGATATTAAGACTGAGGTTTTCCTGCTGCCCACTGCTTTTTCCTACGAAAAGGAAGGTACCGTAGCCAACAGTTCCCGCTGGATTCAATGGCGCTGGAAAGCGGTTGATCCCCCCGGGGAGGCAAAGAGCGACCTCTGGATTGCCGACCGGCTTATGAAAGCCATTAAAAAGGAATACCAGTCCGGCGGCAAGTTCCCAGAACCCATTCTGAATATTACCTGGGACTATCCCGAGCTTCCGGAACACCACGGCGAACCTGACATCATGGCCGTTGCGAGAGAGATGAACGGTTATAATGTAGCGGATGGTTCTCTGCTGGACTCCTTTGCAAAGCTCAAGGACGACGGGTCCACAGCCTGCGGGATCTGGATCTATGCCGGCTATATGTATGAAGATCCGGAACTGAAAGTACCGGCCAGCCAGAGGAGAAGCCGGGAAGACAAGAGCGGCCTCGGTCTATTCCCCAAGTGGTCCTTCGCCTGGCCTGCAAACCGCCGGATCGTTTACAACCGCTGCTCGGCCGATCCCAACGGTAAGCCCTGGGATCCCACCAGAGTGCTGGTTGCCTGGGATGGTTCCAAGTGGGTAACCAACGACGTGCCGGACTTCTCTTTCAAGGATGCTGCTACAGGCGAATTTATACCACCCCATGTATCAGCAGCCAGTCCGTTCATCATGAATGCCGAGGGACAAGCTCGCCTTTTTGCTCCCACAGGCATGAAGGACGGTCCTTTGCCGGAACATTACGAACCCGTTGAAAGTCCGGTAAAGAACATTATGAGCAGCCAACAGTGCAATCCCATTGCTGTTTACTATAAAGGTGAATTCGCAAAAATTGCCGAGATGGCCAGTCCGGATTATCCTTATATCGGAACGACCCACCGCCTTGTTGAGCATTACCAGAGCGGCGCTGTAACCAGGTGCTGCCCGACTCTGGCCATGTTGATGCCGGAGATGTTTGTCACAATCTCTCCGACCCTGGCTGCCAAACTGGGAATTAAGCCCGGGGACATGGTCAAAGTCAGTACAATTAGAGGCGAGATTAGATGCAAAGCCAATGTTTTGCCCATCATCAAACCTCTGAAGGTTAACGGAAAAGAAATAGAAATCATCGGCATCCCCTGGCACTGGGGTTACCAGGGCATTGTTACAGGCGAAACAGCAAATGATCTCACTCCTTGCGTGGGGGACGCCAACACAATGATTCCGGAATCGAAAGCGTTTCTTTGCAACATTCAAATAGCTTAGGGTATAAGCCATCTTGAAAAAGTTTTTACCTGTGCAGGGAGGTGTAATCTTTGTCTAAGGGTGTATTGGTAGATATTACTAGATGCATTGCCTGCCGAAGTTGCATGGTTTCATGCAAGTCGTGGAACGACTTACCATCAATTCCAGGTAGCTTCAGTAACAACTGGGATAGCCCTGGTAAGATGGATTCTAACAACTGGACTGTTGTGACTAATCACATCATTGAAGAGGGCGATCAGATCAAGTGGCGCTTTGTTAAAAGACAGTGCATGCACTGCCTTGAACCAGCCTGTGAATCGGCTTGCTTTACCCACGCCTTCGTTAAGACCAAGGAAGGCGCCGTGATTTACAAGCCAACGGAAGTGAACAAGGATTACTGTGTGGGCTGTCGCTACTGCATGATTGCCTGTCCCTTTGGCGTGCCGTCTTTTCAGTGGGAGAAAACATTCCCCTTCGTGCAAAAGTGCCGCTTTTGCTATGACCGTATGAAAGAAGAAGGCAAGGAGCCTGCCTGTGTGACATCCTGCCCCACACAAGCGCTGAAATATGGTGAAAGGGAGGAGCTTCTGGCCGAAGCCAGGGCAAGAATCGAACAGAATCCAAATTATGTAAAACATATCTATGGTGAAAAAGAATACGGGGGAACTTCCTGGCTTTACATCTCCGACGTTCCCTTCGATAAGCTGGGCTTCAGAACAAATGTATCGGAAAAATCCATTCCTTCCTACACCTGGGACGTCCTCAAGTGGACCCCATATATCTTCTTTGGCTGGGGTGCCATCCTGACGGCTATGCGTGCTTATACCAAGAGGCGCGCCGCAGTCCACCACGAAGAAGATATGTATGCTCCCGTCGATGATGAATAATATGGTATTGGAGGTGAATACACGTGAGGATAGGGAAAAATTGGAAATTTAAAATAACGCCCTTCAGGATTCTCCTAATCATCTTCGTACTAATTGCTGTTGGAGCTTCCCTTTACCGGTTTATTTTCGGTCTGGGCTCAGTTACCAACTTGAGTGACGAGTGGCCCTGGGGATTGTGGATCGGCTTTGACCTGCTTTGCGGTATCGCCCTGGCGGGCGGTGGCTTCAGTACTGCTTTGATCGTTCACGTCCTGCACAAGGACAAATACCTCCCCATTGCCCGGGCAGCGCTTTTAACTTCGTTAATTGGTTACATCATTGCCCTGGTCAGCCTTTTCCTGGATATCGGCCGGTGGTTTAACTTCTGGCGGCCCTTCTTCTACTGGGGCTACCACTCCGTGTTATTTGAGGTGTTCTGGTGTATCTCCCTCTATACAACGGTTCAGATCCTGGAGTTCGGAGATATCTTCTTTGAAAAGGTTAAGTGCCCCCCTCTGAAAAGGATCCTGGGCGCTCTCATGACACCATTGCTGATTCTGGGTATTGTTTTACCATCTTTGCACCAGTCATCCCTGGGCTCGCTCTATATCGTTACGGTGGACCGGCTTTATCCCCTGTGGTGGTCCATGCTGCTCCCGTTCTTCTTTGTCTGGTCCGCCTTCTTCCTGGGGCCGGCCATGGTCACTGTGGAAGGCACGCTGGCGGCAAGGGCTTACAAGAGAGAGCCGGAATTGCATGTCTTTGAGAGCCTGACCAAGGTTACCCTGGTTATGATGATCATTTACCTCATCGTTAAGATTGCTGATCTGGTCTACCGGGGTGTCTTCTCCATGGCTTTCAACGGGTCCTTTGAAAGCAATATGTTCTTAATAGAAATGATTGTGTTCGTAATTGTTCCAATCATCATGTATTCCATTAACTCCATCCGGACCAAACTCTGGGGCGTTCTGACAGCCTCAATCCTGGTTGTTGCCGGTGTTATCTTCAACCGCATGAATGTGGTCTTTACCGGTATGGCTGATGCCATGGGAGGGCATTACTTCCCCAGCATCTGGGAATGGCTGATTACCATCGGTATGTGGAGCGCCCTCGTACTGATCTACTGCTTTGTGGTGGAAAACTTCCCGATTCTGCCCAAGGAAGAACAACATGGACATGGCAGCAGCATATCTTACGGAAAGGCCTTTCATGCTTAGGTTATAATTGAATAATAAACCCTCAGGGGTTAATTCCCTTGAGGGTCTTTTTTTTGAGAGCTATCATAAAATCTATAAATTATTAATTTTTATCTGTGTGTTAAGAACGCTTTTTGGTCAGGTTTTGCTCCAAGTTGTTTTTTTAAGCCTATTTAACAGGCTTGTCCACAGAGATATTAGTGGCTTGCTTGACCTCTTCCTTGATGTTTTTAAGTTCGTTAACTGCTTCCTCTACTTCACCAAAGCTGGCAGCCGAAGCCCTGCGAAATTCGTTGATTGTTTTTCCCAGGGATCTTCCTACTTCCGGTAATTTGCGCGGCCCGAAAACAACCAGGGCTATAACTAAGATTAAGATCAGCTCTGACATACCCAGGTTTGGAAACATAGTTTACAATACCTCCTCTCTCCACAGTTCATTGCCAGTTAAATTAAGACATGGGTTTTAAATCATATTCTAATATCTTCATAACTGTACTTCTTGCAAAAAACGAAACTTCCTGCTTATTCACTTACAATTCCCTGGTGGAAATACTGTTTAACAGCCAGCTGGCCAGGCTGGTAATGATGGCGCCCCAGAAAGCGCCCCAGAAACTGTAAACGTAAAACCCGGGGACAATCCAGGAAGCAATAATAAAGACAAAAGCATTAATAATTATAATAAAGAAACCCAGGGTTAAAATAGTTATGGGAAGGGTAAAAAGAATCAGAACAGGCCTGATAAAGGTATTAACCAACCCTAATACAAGGGCTGCCAGGAATGCAGAAAAAATGCCCTCAATGCGGAATCCCGGGACCAGGGCGTCCGCAATCAACAGGGCCAGGCTGTTCAATAAAAGTGTAAGGAGCCAGCTCATAACTTCTTAACCTCTGACGTGGTTTGCCGGGTCACCCATCAGTTTTAAGTCTTTCAGGCCTATCAGGCTCAAAACAATAACCTCTAAAAAACATCTTACCATTCTTCTGCTCTTTCCACCAGACATATTTTAATTAAACAGCATTCCAATATGTTGCTCCAGCACATGATTTGTCCTTTTTTGTGCTTAGGAAATTATATTTTTCAATATTTTTTGCTCATCCAGATCTGAAACACCTGCGTCCTGGAAGGAAGCCATCTCGTGCATGATTTTAAGCGACGCTTCAATCAGGTGCATGGCCAGGGCGGCCCCGGTACCTTCACCCAGCCTCATTTTTAGATGAATAACTGGAGTAAGGCCCAAAAGCTCCAGCATTAACCGGTGCCCCTGCTCCTGGGACAGGTGGGATGCAATCATGAACTGGCGGGCGCCTGGATGTAACTTGCTGGCAATCAGAGCTGATGCGGTGGTAATAAACCCGTCTATTAAAACAGGAACCCGTCTTGCCGCAGCAGCCAGGATAACCCCTGCAAGTCCCGCAATTTCCAGCCCACCTACCTTGGCTAGAACATCCAATCCGTCATCCGGGTCGGGCTGGTTGACTGCCAGCGCCCGGTCGATAATTTTGACCTTTCGTTCCATTACCTCATTGTTAACCAGAGTCCCCCTGCCAGCTACTTCTATAGCTTTATAACCACCCAGAGCTGCCAGAATGGCGCTGCTGGGGGTGGTGTTACCAATTCCCATGTCACCGATAGCAAGCAGGCCGGCTCCCCTGTCGATTTCCTGATTGGCTATATCGATGCCTACTTCCAGGGCCTTTATCGCTTCCTCCCTGCTCATTGCCGGTCCGGCGGCAATATTGCCTGTTCCCGGCCTTACCTTACGCTTTTGTATTCCCGGGTCGTCAACGGGCCCGGCGACGCCCACGTCAACCACGATCAACCGCGCCCCCGCGTGTTTGGCCAGAACGCCTATCCCGGCGACCCCTCTCAGCATAGCCTCCATCATCTGGGCGGTAACTTCCTGGGGAGCAATACTAACCCCTTCCTCTACAACACCATGATCGCCTCCCATAACAATTATCACCTTGTCCCCGATTGTAGGTCTGGGAACACCGGTGATACCAGCCAGGCGAACTGCTATTTCCTCCAGGATGCCGAGGCTCCCGGGAGGTTTAATCAAACTGTCCAGATGTTTCTGGGCCTGTTCCATTGCTCCCCTGTCCAATACGCCAATCTTTCCTAATGTTTCTTGCAGCAGCATTGATACCCACTCCTTTTTTATCTTGTTTTTAATTGTGGCTGTGTTTAGTTTAAAAAAATCCACAGCCTTAACAGGCCGTGGATTTTTCCATCATCCACCGGTTGCCCCTATACACCGAGGGGTTTCTTTAACAACAGGCAGGTCTCCTGGCTTCCGTTCATCGCCTGCCGCGGCCTTCCCGGTTAACACCAGTGGCGCAAATGCGGCTGCTCCCGGTAACAGTGGCGGGACCGCTCAGGCCTTGCACCTGATTCCCTATTCTCCCTTTACGGGCACCTGTTGACCGATTCAATATTTTATTTTTCTATCGTTATATATTCGTAGTAAAAAGCAAATTTCCTGCACTTAAGAAAACTTATACCATTTTTAAGCCCAGGGTTATTTAACCTTGCTTAACCTGTTCCCGGGCATTAATATAAGCTACTTTACCCACCATTTGAGAACCCTGCTTACAACTGTTGCAGTTTCAGCCCGGGTTGCCCCGTCAAGGGGCCGGAAAAGCCCGTTACTTCCCTTGAACAGCCCGGCCGCAGATACTTTAGCCACGGCATCCCGGGCAAATCCGGGAATGGTACTGGAATCTTTATATTTCACCTGCTCCTGGGCATCTTCCTGATTCTTGGGTTCCTCCATTGCTTCTTGCTCTGCAGTTTCTTCCAGACCCAGGGCCCGGCTGATCATCACTGCCATCTCGCATCTTGTGATCCGCGCCTCCGGCTTAAAGGTACCGTCCGGGTAACCAGTGATCACACCCCGGGAAAAGGCTGCAGCAACAGCCGGTTCGGCCCAGGCCGGGATATCATCCTTAAATTCGGGGGCACTTGCAGGGGCCGGCCATTGCAGGGCGGCCGCCAGGAAGGATACAAACTGGGCCCGCGTTACCCCCTGGTCGGGTTTGAAACTCCCATCCGGAAAACCTTTGGCCACTCCCCTGGCTGCCAGGCTGGAGATGTCCTCTCTTGCCCAGTGTTTGCCTGTATCGCTGAAGGACGGGCCGGGACGCTGGTCATCCACCAGGACGATTGTACCAAACTCCCAGAGCCTCGCTCTAATAGAGCTTTCGCTTTCCTCCCCGCTCTCCGTTCCAGACGGTTGCTCCCGCCACTGGGCAGCTTCAGCGTCCCATAACAAGATGGCCGGGCGACCGGTTATTGTTTCCGCATCATATTGCCAGTTCAGCTGCCAGGGAATCTCCGTACTGGTTATTTCCTCATCTCCTGCTGGTTCAATCCGGATAACTCCGGCAGGCAGGCAGCCGGAGGGCAGCTCAGCTGGCAATTCAGCTTCCATCAACCTGAATTCAACTGGTTTGGTAACACTCCCGGCAGGGAAAAGGACCTGAATCCGGTTTTCGATGCTAATCTCCGAGTCATCCTCCGGAACTACCTGCAGCTTAAAGCCGGGCGGCTGAACCTTCACCGGAACGCTGGCAGTTAGACCCTGGAAGGTGACCTGGATAATCCCTGAACCGGGTTTATTTGCTGCGGTAAATTTACCGTCAACAATTTGACCCAGATCGCTATTGTCCAGGGACCACTTCAGGTCAGCAGGCTTCAGCTCAAAGATTTCCCCGAAATGGGTACTTACCTTCACCGACAACTTGGCGCTTTGCCCGGGCTCAAGATCCAGAGAAGCAGGTAGCACCGACAAACTGGACAGGGACTCGGGTCCGATAACCCTGATGGCTGACTGGCTAATCACACCTTCATAACTCGCCGTAATTGTTGCGCTGCCGCCAGCCTCGGGGATAAAGGTATTCCCTTCAAATGCTCCGGCTGAGGCGGGAGAAACCGTCCACTCAACCTGGGTCGGAATAACCCGGAAAGGATTGTAGTATTCATCGTAACCTTTCGCCGTAAACTCACCTTTGGTACCGGTCAGGATCGTATTCGGCCCGCTTATGAACAGGCCCTTTAAGTCGCCTGCCGGAGCAGTGGAAAACAAACCGATGGCATTGGGTACGGCACGCTGGGAAAGGCCCTGGGGACGGTTGATCAAGCTGGCTTCGCTGTCCCCCAGGTGACGGGCGGCCAGAGTTGTTGAGCCGCCTCCGTCCAGATTAATGGCCCGCCAAACGCCCAGAGAGATCAAGAATTCTGCCAGTTCCTCCTGGGTCATGCCCCTGCTCAGCACGCTCCCGTCAGGTGCAGTCTGTTTTTCCACAGCTACGAGGTAAAGGGTGCTTCCGTCCCTGGAAATCCCAACAGCAGTCCGGGCGTTATTCCCGGGTATATTCTGGGTGAAGTAGGCCGGGAGGTGCCCGTCTTCAACAAGTAGGGCCTGTCCCCCCACAGCAGCCAGCAGATCCTCACCCCTGGGATGCACCGAGTATGTATAGCTTACTTTGGAACCTACCGGCAGGTTTTCGAGAATGAAAGCAGCGGCCTCTCCATGCCCCTTAAGAACAAATCCGTCCTTTGGTATAGGCACTCCGGGCTGGTCGATCAGGATTTGCTGCACCACCCCCTTACTCACAACGGCTTCCACCACGCCTGTGAGGTCCGGCAATTTGCCCCTGCTGGTGGTTCCCCACATGGGGTCGTACAGGTTAAGGGTTTCGCTATCCGATGATACACCCGACATAAACAGGTAACCCGGTTTGTTGATTCCGGACAGGGGGAAGCTTTTTTGATTTTCAGCCGTAACCTCTCCGGAAAACTCGAAGACCTCCAGTAACACCGTATTATCCTTTGTTATACCAAAGCCGAACATATCGTTACGCAGGGCGGGACTTTCGATCAGCTGCCCGTCCTGGTAGACCAGGCCGATGGGCCTTCCGCTATCTTTCATCTGGAAAAAATCGCCGTTTATGGCTGCTACCGCACCTGTGCGCCTAGCCATTTCCAGTACAGGCTGGTTTTTGTTTAAAGTGCCGTCGGCCCCGAGCACCGTATCCACCTTCAAATAGGGATCAGTCAGGTCTATCTTAAGAACATAGGCATTTAAGGGCCCCTCGCTGGTTTGAAGGGCAAAGGTTTGCAAAACCGCCCCCCGGGTCAGGATCTCTTCGCTGGTTTTTCTGCTGATTTCCTGGTAGGCGCCGGCCCAGGAAGGCAAAACCAGGTTGAGGGCCACGAAGGCAATAATGATCATTTTCCAAAACTTCACTGGGGAACGTTTGCCGCACAAAGCTGATAACCTCCTTAAGATGTCAAAGAAACTTTTAAAGTCTTATTCTCGTGCATTTTTTAACCAGTCAGTCAACTAGGCCAGTTTTTGAACCACTTAAGTCCGCTAAGATTTGGCAACCGGGGGAATTTTTATACATAGCGAAACCGGAAGCCATGTTCCTGTAAAATAGATCCACCTCCTGTATTAAATGACGTCTGCGGAACAGTTTTAGTTCTACATAAAGGATCAAAATACCAAATTTATTTTAACTACCTGTTATAGATCAAGGGCAAGGGTCTTCAAGAAAGTTCAGGATATGTAGAATTATGAAATATTAAACCTGTGTTCTTATGTGTAGATCCGGGTTAAGCGGGCATTTTTTGCCAGATTCAGCGCCTCCCTGAATTCTCCGGGGGTTATCCGCCTGTTCAACTCCTCATATTTAGAGGCCTTGAAAGCCGGGTAATACTGGTCCATTAGATTTATAAAGGTATCCGGGGAGATCTCCCTGGCCAGGAACTCCAACACCTTGTCTGTCCCGGCCAGATTGTTGGGCAGAATAAGATGGCGGACCAAAAGACCCTGTACAGCCAGACCTGTGTCGTCGATAATCAGGTCTCCCACCTGTCTGTGCATCTCTTTAATGACATCCTTGACCACAGTAAAATAGCCGGCAGCACCGGTGTATTTTCTTGCGGTGTCATCGTCCCCGAATTTGATGTCCGGCATATAGATGTCCACAACACCATCCAGCAAAGCCAGTGTTTTCAGGGAATCGTACCCGCCGGTATTATAAACCACAGGGATCTTCAACCCCCTGAGGGTGGCAAGCACCAGGGCTTCTAGAATTTGAGGAACGTAATGGCTTGGTGAAACAAGGTTGATGTTGTGGCAACCCATCCCCTGCAGGTGCAGCATCAGGTTTGCCAGCTCGGCCGCTGATATTTCCTCCCCCTTACCTTCCTGGCTGATATCGCAGTTTTGACAGAATTCACAGCGGAGATTGCAGTGGGTAAAAAATATTGTCCCGGAGCCTTTTTTGCCGACAAGGGGGGCTTCTTCCCCAAAATGCGGGCCGTAGCTGCTGACGACGGGGTACCTGCCTGCCCTGCAGATACCCAGCTCACCACGGAGGCGGTTGACCCGGCAGGCCTGGGCGCATACTGTGCAATCCCTCAGCATGGCAAAAGCCTGCTCAGCCCTTTTTAACAGTCCTTTTAGCCCCAGCCTGCGATACGCGCTTTTTTCCACAGAAAATCCCTCCCAAATAAACCAGACTCAGCCTGTGCCCTTAAACAGGCATAGTAGTTCCCGGCACAGCCAGGGCGGAGGTCTTCACATCCACCAGGGACGGGCCTCCGTTGTTCAGGGCATCCATCAGCGCGGGTACCAGCTCCCTGGAGTGCTCCACCCTTAAACCCAGTCCCCCGCAGCTATTTGCATAACCTGCAAAATCCGGGTTTTGCAGGGAAGTGCCTTCCGGCAGCAAGCCCCCGGCGACCATCTTGTTCTTTTCCATGGCCAGGCAGGAATTATTCATAACCACAATAGTAACGTCCAGGTTGTACTTTACTGCAGTCAGGAAGTCAGCCATGGTCATGGCAAAGCCCCCATCCCCCACCAGGGCCAGTACCTTTTGCGCCGGCCTGTTAATTTTTGCAGCCAGGGCAGCCGGCAGGCCAAAACCCATGGTCCGCCACTTGCCGGACAGTAGTACCTGTTGCCGGACCGGGCGGAATACCCTGCCAAACCAGACAGTATGGTCCCCGGTGTCCAGGCAAATGATAGCATCATCCGGCGCTAACTCCTGGATAGACCGGATCAACGCGGCCGGGTGGACCGGCGAGCTTTGCACTGATGTTTCCTGCTCCAGCCGGGTAAGCCAGCTGTTAATTTCCTTGCGGATCAAACCTGTCCATTCCCGGTTGGTATCAGGTATGATTGAGCCGGAAAGCTGCTCCAGTATGCTCTGGGCATCCCCCACAAGACCGTAGGCGACCGGCATGGTGGAACCTATATGGGCAGGGTTGAGATCGATTTGAATCACAGGTATACCTTTAGGAACATAATTCTTGGGCCACCAGTTCGCCCCCACAACCAGGCATAAATCCGCCTGGCTCAAAAGCCTGGTAGAGGACGGACTGCCGGCATGCCCCAGGCCCCCGACGTAATAGGGATGATACCTGTCCACAACGCCCGTACCGGCAAGGGTGGTTACTATGGCCGCGCCCCAGCGCAGGGAAAGTTCGCCCAGAACACCTCCCGCCTCTCTACTTCCTGACCCCGCGAGGATGACCGGACGGTGTGATTCACGCATCAGCTCCAGGGCCCCCTCGACAACCCCAGCAGGTGACCTGGGTTGGGTACCCAGGTAAGGAGCAGGCGGGATGATTGCTGCCTTACAGGGCATGGCCAGCACATCCATGGGCACACTGAAGTGGCTTACGGATTTGCCGGCAAAAGCCGTCCGCCAGGCGTTTTCCAGGACCTGCGGCGCAGCAGCCGGGTCGCAGAGCAGGCCTGTGTAGGATACCAGCGGCCGCAGCAAAGATTGTTGATCTACATACTGTTTTTTGTTTGCACCAATGTCCTTTCGTGCAACTTGCCCCGTAATGGCCAGCACGGGTACCCTGTCCATAAAAGCGTCGGCCAGACCGTTGATTAAATGAGCCGTGCCCGGACCCCCGTCCACAAGGCAGACGCCCGTTTCCCCGGTCAATTTTGCCTGGGCCGAAGCCATAATAGCAGCGGATTCCTCATGTTTTACCTGGTAAAACTTGATTGTGTTACGCCGCCCCAGGGCATCCATCAAATAAAAAATATCGTCCCCCACCAGCCCGTAGATATTTTTTACACCCCAGGCTGAGAGTTGGTCCAGGATAACTTCAGCTACGCTCCTTTGTTCTGACATAATCCGGCCTCCCTTGGGTTATTCGGTCTTTTAAAGTATTATGCCTTGGGGGAGGCCGGCCTATCAGGGTAAGCCGGTGCCGGTTTGAGCGGCATAGTAGTCTGAATAGTAAAAAACCACCATAGTGGTGGCTCGATTTGGAACGGGTGTTACCGGGCAAGAAATACTCAGCGGTAGTAAAAAAATTTCTCTAAGTATTAAAATCTAAGTTATATACTGTTCCTGAAAATAGAATTTTTCAACCTCTGCTGGTGCAGCGTCAGCGACATGTATGTCTATATGTTGAACCTGAAATTAATAATATCACCGTCAGCTACAACGTAGTCCTTGCCTTCCAGGCGGAACATACCCTTCTCCTTTACTTTGGCCATACTACCCATTTGTCTGAGGTCGTCGTACTTCACCACTTCCGCTTTGATGAAGCCCCTTTCAATATCCGAGTGAATTTTTCCTGCCGCCTTCCTGGCTTCGGTCCCTTTCAGGATAGTCCAGGCCTTAACTTCATCATCTCCTACCGTAAAAAAGGAAATCAGGCCCAGGTAGTCATAGGCAGCCCTGGCCAGACGGTCAATCCCTGACTGGGCAATGCCCAGGTCGGACAGGAACAACTCCCTGTCTTTGTCTGGGAGCTGGCTAATCTCCATCTCTATCTTGCCGCTTATTTCCAGGATGGGGAGCTTCCTTGCGGAGGCATAGTTTTCAACTTCTTCTTTGCCGGGGTAATAGTTCTCTTTAAACTGCTCCTCATCAGTGTTGATGACAAGCATTAGCGGCTTCTCGGTGAGAAAGCTGTAGTTTTTCAGGATGAGCTTTTCTTCAGGCGACAGCTCAAGCCTGCCCAGGGAAACTTCTTCTTCCAGGGCCTGCAGGCATTTTTCCAGGACTTCCAGTTCAAGCACATTTTCCTTTTTTATTTTTTTACCTGACTTGATCCGCTCGATCCTCTTTTCGATGATCTCCATATCTGCAAAGAGCAGTTCCATATTTATGGTCTCAATGTCCCTCAATGGATTAATGGTATCGTCCACATGGGGCACGTCAGGGTTGGAAAAGGAGCGAACAACATGGACAAGCATATCAACATTCCGGATGGCGTTTAAAAACTGGTTCCCCACTCCTTTCCCCTCACTTGACCCCCGCACCAGTCCCGGCACATCGCTGAACTGGATCTGGGCATAGGTTGTTTTGCGGGGGTGGTACAGGCTGCTCAGGTAGTCAACCCTGGCGTCGGGCACCCTGGCCGCGCCAACATTGGTTTCTGTTTTGCCTGTTAAGAAATTTGATGTTTGTGCACCGGCGCCTGTTAATAAATTAAAGATTGTTGTTTTACCGACCATCGGCAGGCCAATCAGGCCGCAGTTAAGAGTCAATTTCATCACCCGATCATAGTGTATCATCTTAAATTCTTATTTTCAAATTTATTACCAGTTTAAGTATTATTTGGCGTGTGAAAAATGAATTATTATCTTTAAATAGCACTATATTTATTTAAAATGGTACCATATAATGTCGTATTAGGGTATTATGATTATGTTGGTTTGGTGCAGCGGAACCAGTTTTATCTAAACAACTATATATTGAAAATACATGATATAATACTTCTGGAGGACGTACAATGAATATAGCTATAATGGTTGGTCTAGGTGTACTGGTTGGTATTGGTGCCAGTTTTTCAGGTCTGGGCGGCGGCTTTATAATGGTTCCACTATTGATTTACTTAGGCTTTACGGCTCAAAGAGCCGTAGGGACTTCCTTTCTGGCCATCCTGGTAATCAGTTTATCCGCCCTATTTGCCCATGGAAAACTCAATCACGTAGACTACCGCATGGGGATATTTCTTGGTCTTGGAGGTATCCTGGGCGCTCAGATTGGCTCCAGACTGGTAGAGTATGTTTCTAATGAGGCATTTAACAAAATATTTGCCATAATTCTTATAGCCCTGGCCGTACGTATGTTTTTTCAAAAATAATCCTTTTTATGGTTTCGCTTGCTCAACCAGTCCGAACTGAGAGTTTCCCCTTTCAATTTCCAGGAAATATTTAGCTGTGCGGGAAAGTTATTCAAGGAGGTACAGTATTGAAGGAATGGCAGGTTGAAGACGCCGGCTGCGGGTGCAGGGCGTTTTCAGAAGTTATCGTACTTGCATGCCAAAAAACAGGTGAAATATATTCATCCACCTTACCCCTCACCTGGGACGACGGTTCCAGTTTGGAAGAAAAGGTCTGTAGCCAGTTAATTCAAATGATGCAAAATGCCCGTGTCGCCAGGGATGATTACCTCTACGTATGCTCCGGCAATATTTTTCACGCCTTTCATAAATGGCTGGATGAAAACAAATACAATTGGGAGCTTAGTAAGATAGAAGGCTTTGCCCACGAGCATGCCGAATACCTTTTTCACTGCCAGGCTGTTGCTGCCGGCTTTCCGGCTGAAATCAGCCTGGTGGACCGTAATTATCGCGATTATTACAGGGCTTTGGAAGAATGGGTATATGCTGATGAATCCCGCTTAGTTCTGTTAAAGGATCGTGAAGTACGGCGAAAACCAGCCGAAACACGTTATGTACTCAAAGGAAATGGGAGGCAAACCCGTTCCTGCCTGAAATGCGGTAAAAAGATTTTACCCTATACACCTGTCGTTGTTTACCGTTGCCGTGAATCAGGCAGAAGAATTCGCCGTTATTTCCACCCGGCTTGTACACCTGTTGAACCCCTGAAAAACACACTGGAGGTTGTGACAGTCCCCTGGGCTTCCAGCAATGTGGAGGGTATCATCCTGTGCGCCGGTACAGAAAACTACCAGTGTGCAGTCTGCGGGCAAAATGTTTTACCAGGGGAAAAAACCTTTTACGGTTACCTGGAAGAGGTCCTAATTACCGGTCACCTTTCCTGTTTCCTGAACAAAGAGGAACTGTTCCCGGTCCAGGTTTGTAACCCTGGTTAACCTCCCAGGTGATCAACCAGGCTTTTTGAAGCAGCTGTTGGAAAGTAACGCTAAGTCTGGCCCCCCTTATTCATCTAACATTGCCTTCTTACGTAACCAACTACTTGGCAACAGCGTTGTTGTGCACTCCTGGGTAGGCCAGATCCATTCAGTAATACAATAAAGCAAAAGGCCGGTTCTCCGGCCTTAAATAACATTTTCAAAAGTTTTAACGGCAGCAGGTTAGACCGCATGTCTCTTCTCCCCATTCACTAAAGGGCCCCCGGGGGATAAAATCCTCACAAACTTTATTCTGAGCTTCTACTGGCTTGTTCCCGGAAGGTCCAGTACAAATGGCAGCTTCAAAATACTTCCACTGTTTAAAAAACACGCAATCCTTGCAATATATAATATGTCACCTGCCTCCAGTAAAGCTTCCTTGCCAAGTCAATTTTATAATGAATCATCCGGGCTTTCAATATATTGTTTAAATATTTTTATTTTATAAAATTGTTTTTTGTTTTAATTAATTCATAAGGATAGGGGAGTCTATCATGGTCCGGAACGGTTACAGGGTCGGTGATAGAGTTGAAGTTTGCCTGCCGGACGGCAGCCTGTTCAGGGGTAAAATCATAGAAATAATTACCGGGAGCAATTCGAACTGTTATCTTATCCAGTATCATAGCTCTTACGCCCTGGTATCGCAGGGGGACATTGTTAAAAAAATATAAGTCTGGACCTGCTTATAGCTCAATAAATAAGATATAATTGCTGACATCATATCATTTCAGAAGGATTATTGGTTTTTATCTAGAATAACTATACTGATTAGCATTCTTAATAAAATAAGCATTTTTAATAAAAGAAAAAAATATGATACATATAATTACATTTTCATAAATTGTTACCAATGAAAGAGGTTGATATGATGCAGGAAGAGCTTGGGGTTATCCACTGTTTAAGCAGTAAGGAAAAGCAGCTGATTAAATTCATCCGTGAGTTGGGCTGGGGCGATCTGAAAATAAGGATCGAAAATAGTCAGCCTGTTCTAATCTATGAAGCGATTAAAACCATACGGCTGGAAGAAGAACCGGCACAACAAAGAAAGAAGCTGCAAGCCACCCGTTTTAAAAACAAATAACTTATCTATATTGCCTTACCTAATACTGACTATATTTCCGCCTGTTCCACAACAACCCCGGGATCTCCCCAAAGTAACCTTACCACCGGTTCCACCACCCCGGGTTCACTACTGGTAAAAAAGTATTCTTTGCCTTTTAGTGTTGTATGCCGCAGCAGGCCGTGCTTTTCAAGCACCCGAACAACCTGTTGCGACACTGCCCTTCCACTGTCAATAACACTTATATTTTTTCCTACCAGCCTTTCTATCACTGGGCGCAGAAATGGATAATGGGTGCAGCCAAGCACAATGGTGTCAATGTCCCTGGCCAGCAGCGGTGTGAGGTATGTTTTCAAAAGGCTTTCAGCTTCAGGTTTATTAAAGCCGCCTGACTCAACCAGTTCAACCAGGCCGGGACAGGCCTGAGGATAAATCTCCACCCCATTCCCAAAACGCTCCACCAATGAGTTAAACCGGTCTCCCGCAAGGGTTACTCCTGTCGCCAGGACCCCGATCCTGCCGTTGCGTGTTGCTGCAACAGCCGGCTTGACCGCTGGCTCAATGCCCACAATGGGTAGATTATAGCGCTGGCGTAAAGCGTCCAGGGCTACAATAGATGTGGTGTTGCTGGCAATCACAAGGAGTTTGGCGCCTCTGGCAACTAAAAACTCAGAGATGGCAAAAGCCCGGGCAAGGATTACCCCGGGCGGTTTTAGGCCGTAAGGACAGTGGGCAGAATCAGCAAAATAAACCAAATCCTCTGCCGGCAGCAGGCGGCGCACTTCCCTCATGACCGAAAGCCCCCCTACCCCTGAATCAAAAATACCCACCGGCTTCTCAAACGGCATTTTTTACACCCCATTATAGCTATTATTTGAACTATAACAACGGGTTTATCCCCTGGTTATTTAGAAACGTGTTTAATTAAGCCGCAAAGCACAACCATTTTATTATATTATATTAACCCGGGCTTCTCAAGCCAACTCCAGTATTAAAACGGATTTCTTACTAATCCAAAAATTTAGAGGGAAAACCCAAAACTTCGATATAAAATCCGTGCAGCTGGCAAAATGTCAGTATTTTCTTACATTTTTAAAAAACTTGATAATTAATCTCATAAATAATAAAATTATGTAGAAATTAAGAAGACTTAATTTATAGATAGGCTGTCACGGAGGGATTTTATGATAGAGAACAACCAGGTTTTTATAGCCACCGCAATTTTTTTAGTTACATACGCGGTTATCGTGTCGGAGAAAATACACCGGACGGTAGCGGCTTTTGCCGGCGCAGCGCTTGTTGTCATCCTGGGGATTATTCCTGCTGAAACAGCAATCCATGCTATAGATTTTCACACCATCGGTCTTCTGGTGGGCATGATGGTCATTGTGGGAATAACAAGGCAGACTGGCGTTTTTGAATACCTCGCCGTGAAGGCGGCCAAAGGTTCCAGGGGAGAACCCATGAAACTTATTTACGCCCTGGCCCTCGTCACTGCAGTATTATCAGCTTTTCTGGATAACGTAACAACCGTTCTCCTGGTTGTTCCGGTTACCATCGCCATTGCCCAGCAGCTTGAAATGTCACCCCTGCCCTTTTTAATATCTGAAATAATTGCTTCTAACGTCGGCGGCACGGCCACGCTTATTGGCGACCCCCCCAACATCATGATCGGCAGCGCCACCGGACTCGGCTTCATGGATTTTATCCTGAATTTGACGCCGGTGGTCGTGGTTATCTACGTGTTGACAATATTTATTTTGCAACTCATCTACCGGAAATCTCTGGTCATGCGCCCGGAACTGCAGGCCAGGATTATGGATCTAAATGAACAGGATTACATCAAAGATCCCGGTCTCCTGCGCAAGTGCCTGATCGTTCTGGGCCTTACCGTACTGGGCTTTGTTCTGCACCAGTACATTCATCTGGAGTCATCCGTCATCGCCCTCACCGGAGCCAGCCTCCTGCTCCTGGTTACCGGGCGGGACCCGGAACAAGCCCTGCACGCTGTGGAATGGCCCGTGATTTTTTTCTTTATCGGTCTATTCGTGGTCGTCGGCGCCCTGAAAGAAGTGGGTGTGATTCTGGCCGTGGCAAGATGGGCCCTGGACGTGACCGGGGGTGTGATCGTCCCCACCGGCATGCTCATCCTCTGGTTATCGGCCATTGCCTCCGCTTTTGTTGACAATATTCCCTTTGTGGCCACAATGATCCCCCTTATTCAGGATATGGGCCAGCTTGGCGGGATCGCAGACTTGAACTTTTTCTGGTGGTCCCTCTCCCTGGGGGCTTGTCTGGGGGGCAACGGGACGATCATTGGGGCTTCAGCCAACGTGGTGGTAATCGGTATTGCTGAGAAAAGGGGCCTTCATATCAGCTTTATCGGGTTTATGAAGGTGGCCTTCCCGCTTATGCTGATGTCTATTATAGTTTCCACAGGCTACCTCCTTTTCTGGCACTACTTCCACACCCTGACTGCCATGGTCGTAACCCTTGCCGTGGGGGTTCTCCTGGCACTTGTCTTAAGAACTGTTGCAGCCAGAAAGTTATATGCTCCTGCTGTTAAGTCCTCCTTGGATAAAGCGTAGAACTTTCCAGAGTTAAAAGGACCTGTCGCTGTTTACCTGGTGGAGCGACAGGTCCTTTGTTATATACTGGATTAATGATTATTGTTCCGGTGTTTGCTCTCCAATTTAACACCCTTATTTTTGTAATTCATTGGCCTAAAAAAGGATATCCTGGAATAGGGAAGAAAATAACCAGCAGTTTCTAACTGAGGCCCCCATGCACAGGCCTAGAACTCCGGAGATGGTAAGCTGCCGGGTTCCTGTTGTTAGAGGTTAATCGCTTACCGGGACAGGAGCGTAGCTGTTGTTCCCGGGTTATAAACCAGATTGACTGTTACTGGAGGGGTGTTTATGTTCAAGGATTTTCAACGTTTTGGCAGGGACCTCTTCCTGGCTGGATTGAACAATTCCCACAGCGGAAATCTGAGCGTCCGCCGCGGAGATAAAATTCTCATAACCAGAAGGGGTTCCATGCTGGGAAACCTCGCTGAACAGGACATAATAGAGACGGGCCTGTATAAGAATGATGAGAAGTCGAGCCTGGCATCCACTGAAATTGGTGTCCACCGTTCCATCTACATGGGAACACCCGCTTTAGCTATTGTGCACGCGCACCCGGTACATGCCATCGCTCTCTCCCTGCTTGAGGATCAAATAATTCCAATCGACGCGGAAGGCGCCTATCTCCTGAAAAGAATACCTGTACTTGAGGCAGTAAACCCTATTGGTTCCAAAGAACTTGAAGAGAAACTCCCTCCCCTGTTAAAGGAATATAAAATTGCCCTGGTTCGCGGCCACGGCAGTTTTGCTGCGGGTCAAAACCTGGAAGAGGCCTATCACTGGACATCCAGTCTGGAAAACGCCTGCCGGATAATCTATCTTCACCGCACCCTCCGGGCTTTGGATAGGCCGGCAGAGAAAACCGGGGCAAGGGCAACGGGCTGTTGAATCCGGATCTATTCTTCCCTGAGGAGGTTAATCCATGAGTATGTTAAAGAATTTGCTCCAGGGAAACGTGGCAATCCACCAGGAAATGATAAATAAATTCTTGAAAAAACTAATTGAAGAAAGCAACACCCTTGACAAACTAAGTGTTACCATTGCTGAAGGTGTTTTAAATCTGACGGCAGAAATCCTCGCCGGCCTGGGCACCCCCATCAATGTCAGGGTTGCCCTGTCCATAGGCAGCTTTACATTTAACCGGCATGAACGGTTTGTGGAATTTCAAGTTAACGGTCCGGTGTTAATATCCCTCCAGGGTATTGAGATTAGGGCCAGGCTTGGAATAAACCTGACCCCGGATCCGGCAGAGCGCTCCGGGGCCCTGTCAGGTCTGGTGCATGCCCTGCAATATCTGGAAATAAAAGAAGACAAGATTACAGTAAATTTTAACAGGATTCCTGGTTTCAACAATTTGCTGCAAAAGAAACTGGGGTTTTTATTAAACTACCTGGAAATAACTAAACTAGAATTGATTGAAGAAATGTTAATCATCCACCCATCCATGAAGTTTTGAAAATATGTATACTATTACCAAAGTTGACCCTGCAGCTTAAATTAGACTACTTATTAACACACATATAACAAAGGGTTTCCCCCAAAACTATAAGTAAACAAAAAAAAGGGGGGTTTTTATGCCTAGAGAGGGAATGATTCCAACAGCACTTGGTACAGTTGTTACATTAGCAGGGCTGACGCTGCGTAAAACAAATCCTGTAGTTGGCTGGGGTGTTGCCGGTTTTGGGTTGGCGCATGTTTTGCTGGGCGCCATAGATTTAATTGAGCACGCTAAGGAGTAGGGTTATTTTTTAGAGGAGCCCAGGCTCCTTTTTTTATACCAGGACCAATGGCCCGGCAGGTAAATTATGGGTCAATAACCATGAAAGTTTAGAACAATATACTGCTGGCTGAAGCTCCGGCTTCAATAAATTGGTAAACCTCCAGGCAATCCTTTAGCCGGCCAATAAAATTCTCTATAAAGACAGGTAATGCCTTTTTCTCAGTCACAGCAACAATGAACAGTTCCAGGCTTAACCGGCTGGTAAAATACATATATAATATACTGTATTTATTTATTCAGGAGGTGTTGCCATGCTGCGCAAGCGCTGGATGCTGCGCCAGGTTGCTCATTGCAAGGGGGGGTGCTGTAGTTAGTCCCGGGCAAGACGTTAAACTGCCCATAAAAAACTGCTTTTTGGCTTCACCTGAGAGTTGAGCTTCACCTGAAAGCTGTTAAAAAAGCGCCTGTTTAAGGCGCTTTTTGAGCATTACCGGGTTCAACAGTTTCCCTTTTCTGCCGGTTTAAGATTTTGTTTTTCAGTTCCCGGTACCAGGATGTTAGATAAAAAGTATTCTGTGCTTCCCGGTGGTCATAACCATAGGCCCTCCTGCTCACTGCCAGGACTGGTGGCGCCTGGATTCTCTTGGCAACGCCCATACCGGTATACTGTTTCCACCAGTATTCCAGGTCCTCGATAAAGTCCTTTGGTTCTGGAAAGAGCTGGTTGACCAGGCCTTTCCGGCAACCTATTCTTTCCTCCAGGCTACCTTGCACATACCAAGTTAAAATATCCTCCGGAGTAGCCCTTTGCCAGTGCTCCATGAAAGCCCGGAAAAGATAATCGTGATAGGGATAAATAATGGGATCACCCTTGCCCTCTTCCACAGCCTGGTCGGGAGAAAGCTCCGCACTGGGTACAAGGTCGATTATCCCCTGGGGAATGACCTCCTTCCTGAAAACCTCCTGGTTTAGATACAGGGCAAGGTCATATACCTGGTGCTTCCAGAGGTCGCCCAGGGCAGCCAGAAAACCGGCCAGATCACCGTACAGGGTCGAATAACCGACGGTCATCTCGCTTTTGTTGGAATTGCAGGTGAAGGCTCCTCCAAAGGCAGCGGCCAGGCCTGCTAAAATCCGGGCTGAACGATCCCGGGCCTGAATATTTTCAAGAACAAAGGGAGTGACGGGAATTTTAAACTCCCTGCCGCTTTTTAAATCAACAACCGGGGTCTGAGAAATCTGGGCGGCTGTATAATCAACTGAATCCTGAATCGGCATGACGGTGTACAGGCAGCCTAAATTTTCGGCCAGCCTGGCAGACAGGCTCCTGGTGGTTTGCGAGTTGAAAATACTGGGCATATTGACCAGCAGGACGTTTTCGGGACCCAGCGTTAAAGTGTAAAGGCAGGCGGTTACGGCCGAGTCAATGCCGCCCGAAAGACCAATGATTACTTTATTGATCCCGATTGAGGACATAAATTTACTGATCCCGTATGTAATTGCCTGGTAAATAACATCTATCCCCGAATCGCCGGGAACCGAAACCGGCTCCCGGTTTCTACCTCCTGTTTCCAGATCCAGATCAAGTATTTTTAGTTCCGGAGAGAAGGCCGGGCAATAATCTATAATTTGCCCCCTGCTGTTATAGACTGTACTGTTACCGTCATAGGTGTAGACGGTTTTGCCGTTGTTCTGGATCCCTACATTGTTGACGTAAATCAAGGGTACCCCGGTATCTAAGGCCTGCCTGGAAAAAACACGGTTGCGCTTGTTGTTCTTACCAGAAGTAAAGGGAGAGCTGGAGATGTTGATGAAGAGGTCTACCGGGCCGTTTTGCTGGTAGACATCAATGGGCTTGAGATAATAGTTTTCACTCCAGCCATCCTCACACAGGAGGCAGCCAAGCTTAAGCGTTTGCCCGGCAACCGTAAGCTTTACTGGCTGTAATAACTCCTCCACCTTTTTGCCCATTTCCATAGCCAGTTTTCGCAAGCTGTAAAAATGGCGGGTATCATCAAATTCCCGGTAATTGGGCTGCAGGGTTTTAATTCTATAGGGGTAGGGGAAATTATCGCCGCCGTGCAGTACACCGTCTTTGGCAATAAAAAAGGCGTTGTATTTTCTTACCCTGCCGTCGTCACCTGTTTTGTCCCAGTCTGCGGCAACATTACCAAACAGCACACATATTCCATTCCGGGAGGACTGGATAATCTGACGGCCGTACTCCTCGCAATCCCTGATAAAAGCATCCTGTTCCCAGGTATCTCCCAGTAAATACCCCGGGACAGCCATTTCCGGGAAAATGACCATCTGGGCGCCCCCTTGCCGTGCTTCCTCAACCATATCCAGGATCGTACTGGTATTTAAGTCCGGTCTCCCGGGAATTACTTCCATTTGTCCTAAGGCTAAACGCATTAATTAAATCACCTCATTCAAATCTAAAACAGTTATACGGTGTATTACACGGGCTGCAGGGAAAATTCTCATTTATTCTCAAAAGAAGTATGTGCGTAATCTGTTGTATTATCTTTTCTTTTATGTATAACCTGTTCGTCTCCTGCTCCTTTTAAACTGAATTAAGTACATCTTCTACGACTTTTTTGTGATAAGGGCCGATGAAGGTGATGTTTTTTCCGGTATAATCCCGGTCCAGCCACAGGTAATCTGTGTGTTCTTCGCTTAATCTTACTTCCGGTTCCGGCTGGTTACCCAGATCACAGAGGTAGAACACCCCGAACCGTTCAATCCCGTCCGGAAACATAACTACATAAGTTCTCAATAATTTGATTTCCTGTTCAAGCTGCAAACCTGTTTCTTCCCTTACTTCCCTTAACAGGTCTTCCTCAGGTGTACCCGACATGTAGTGCCCGCCGGGTAAACCCCATAGTCCCTCTACTCCCTTACCCTGATAGGCAGAATAACGCAACAGCAGAACTCTTCCTTGATTGACAATAACCACATGCTGCATAACAGCCAGCAGTTTATGCTTGAAAGATCCCACACCATCACCCTGACCCGAGTTTTTTATTAAAACGAAAGGTTTTTGGGCTAAAGTAGCCTTTGGGAAAATAATATCTAAAAATTAACTTTGTGTATCATTATATCCTGCTCCTGATTTAAAATAAAATAAAAGATAATATCTGGAAGGGGGAAGAGCGGGGATGAAAGTTGTTTTTCACGAAATATTCAGAGGGGTTTACGATTATGACCCTGCGGCGGCCAAGGGAAGAATCGATTGCATCTACGATGAGCTTATAGGCCATTATGAATTTGTTGAGCCGGCTCCTGCCACTGAAAGCGACCTTTTACTTGTCCATGATCAGAGCCATGTAAATTACGTTAAGAGCAAGGGAGTTATTTATGATGTCGCCTTGTTCGCTGCCGGGGGAGCAATTCTGGCGGCTGAGTTAGCTGTCCAGGGCGAGCCTGCATTCGCCTTGATCAGGCCGCCGGGGCACCACGCCAGCCGTAATTCATGCTGGGGGTTCTGCTGGTTTAATAATATTGCCATAGCAGTCGCCAAACAACGCCAACTGGGCACTGTCAAAAAAGTCGCGATCGTAGATATTGATCTTCATTTTGGAGACGGGACCAGTAATATTTTCCAGGATAACCCGGATGTCAGTTACTATCACCTCTACAACCTGAATGGCCTGGAACAGTTCCTTTCCATCAACCAGGACTGCGACCTGGTTGCTGTTTCAGCTGGTTTTGATATGCACGTGGAGGACTGGGGTTTAATCCTGAGTACCAAGGACTATACCACAATCGGTAAAATGGTGGCGGAACATGCCAGCAAGTATTGCAGCGGCAAGTTTTTTGCTGTTTTAGAAGGCGGCTACAACCACCGGGTCCTGGGTAAAAACGTCAAGGCCTTGCTGGAAGGGTTCGATATGCGTTAACTGCCGGCGCTCTGCCTGCGGGAAAGCTCACGGGAACCGGGTAGAAAAACAGCAATTACCAGTCCAACCACCGGAAACACGACCATCATCTTGAAAACAGCAAGCAGGCTTCACTGATCAGCCAGCCAACCTAAGAGAGTTGTCCCCAGATCAACCAGATCGATGGAAAAACCCGGGAGCAGCCCGAAGCTAATCCAGGATTATTCGGCAGCATCTCCTGGGTCACTAACCTTTAACATAAATGTTAAAACCATTACAAAACCTGCCTGCCCTTGAGAATTATCATCCTACCATGTGTTTTCCAGGTAAAAAACAGGAATTTACAGATTTTTAGGAGAATCCCACTATGGCTCAAGATAAATCAAGATTTAGGGAGAAAAAAATGGAGAACTTAATTGATGTTGCCAGAGGCAATATTCCCGCCGATCTTTTGCTCACAGGTGCTCGAGTAGTAAATGTATTCAGCGGGGAGATCCTGAACACCAATATTGCCGTTAAAGACGGGCTTATTGCAGGATTGGGCGACTACAAGCAGGGGCTGGAAGAACTAAACCTTGCCGGCAAATATGTTATCCCCGGCCTCATTGACGCCCACTTTCATATTGAAAGCTCCATGCTTACGCCTTCCGCCTTTGCCGCAGTTGCCGTGCCCCACGGAACTACAGCAGTGGTGGCCGACCCGCACGAGATTGTCAACGTAGCAGGCCTGGAAGGTTTCCGCTTTATGCTGGAGGATTCCCGGGGATTGCCCCTGGATATCTTTTACATGGTTCCTTCCTGTGTACCGGCAACACCACTGGAAACTTCCGGGGCTGAAATCGGACCGGAAGATATCAGCCAGGCCTTGTCCCTGCACCCCGGTTCTCCCGGGCTGGCCGAATTAATGAATTTCCCCGGGGTATGTTCCAAAGCGCCGGACGTCCTGGCAAAAATCAGGATGGCCCGTGGGTTCGAGTGTCTCGTTGACGGCCACGCCCCGCTTCTTGGCGGCAGGGACTTAAATGCCTATTTGAGCACCGGGATCCTTACCGACCACGAGTGCACCAGTGCCGCCGAAGCACTGGAAAAAATGAGACTGGGCATGCGGATAATTATCCGCGAAGGCTCCGCCGCTAAAAACCTGAACGCGCTGCTGCCAATTGTCACAGACCATAACTACCAGAATGTCTTTTTCTGCTGCGATGACCGCCACCCGGCGGACTTAATGGCCGAAGGGCAGATAGATCATGTTTTGCGCAAGGCCGTGGCTGCCGGTCTCGACCCGGTCCGCGCTGTACAAATGGCCACATTGCATCCCGCCAGGCACTATAACCTGCGCGGGCTGGGCGGCATTGCCCCCGGTTACCAGGCTGACCTGCTGGTGGTAAGCGATTTATCCCGTTTCCAGATTGAACTAGTGTTTAAAGCCGGAAAGCTGGCAGCCCGGGAAGGGCGCTACCTCTGGGCACAGACCGGGAAACCCGCTAAAAGCCTTTCTAATACCATACACCTCCCGGAACTCCGGGGAAGGCTTAGCTTAAAGAAAACTGCCCAAAATGCCCTGGCCAGGGTCATTGAGGTACAGCCGGAACAGATCCTCACCAAATGCCTCCTCATCCCTGCCGCTGAAATCGATGCCTCGGGTGAGCTGGCCAGGGTGGCCGTCGTGGAGCGCCACGGCAAAAACGGAAACATTGCCGTCGGCCTGGTTAAAGGTTTTGGTAGATTAAAGGGAGCGCTGGCCTCGACGGTGGCCCACGACAGCCATAACCTGATCCTCGTTGGTACGGATACCCAGGACATGGAACTGGCAGCAAGAACGGTTGCCGCTGCAGGCGGCGGGCTGGCTGTTGTCTCGGAGGGCCGGGTTCTGGCCGCCCTGGCTTTGCCCGTGGCGGGATTGATGTCCAGCGAAGATGCGGGCACAGTATCCCGGCTCCATGAAGAATTGCACCAGGCCGCCCGGAGAATCGGCTGCGTCCTGCCCTCACCTTTCATGACCATGTCGTTCCTTGCTTTACCAGTTATTCCCGAGTTGAGAATAACGGACCTTGGCCTGGTGGACGTGCCTGAATTTGAGCTTGTTGACCTCTGGATACAGAAGTAGTTTAGCAAGCGGTATCAAAAAAGAGCGTCCTTTAAATTACAAAACCTTGCTTCCCATGACCGAAAAGCAGCCTTGACACGATCTAAAACAATGGTTAACATACCCCTGTAGCTTCCAATCAGTTAAGGAATGAGGAAGATAAATGGCTTTAAATTTAAAAAAGACAACGGACTGGCTTTTGACCATCCTTCTGGCAGTAATGCTGTCCCTGGCTATTCGCTCCTACGTGGCAGAGGCACGCTGGATCCCAAGTGAATCCATGCTGCCCACCCTCAGGATCGGTGACCGTCTGATTGTAGAGAAAATTTCCTATAAATTCGGAGCTATTGACCGGGGCGATATCGTGGTCTTTAAAGCGCCGCCCGCCAGCCACCTGGAAGAGGTCATGATCAAAAGGGTTATCGCCCTGCCGGGAGAAACCGTATCCATTAAGGACGGCGTTGTTTATATTAACGGTATTCCCCTGGAAGAACCCGAACTGGAAAAACCCAGGGAGGATTTTAACCCGGTTACCGTACCCGAAAACAGCATCTTTGTAATGGGAGATAACCGTAATAACAGTTTTGACAGCAGGTTCTGGGGGGTTTTAGAGAAGGACCTGGTTATCGCAAAAGCCTTTGCCCGGTATTACCCGCTGGGCAGCGCCTCCATGTTATAAAAATAAAAAGAAGAAGGTTTATTTCTGTAGAATTAAGCCTTCTTCTTATATCCCTGTTCATTAACTCCTTATCAGAGTGGCCTAGTCAAAACCAAGCCAGTGGATCCTGTTGCCCTTCCGGGGCGGAGCAGGAGGGTCCTGGTCAGGATAGCCGATGGGTATTAGGGAAACCAGTTCCTTGTCCTTCACCCCGATAATCTCGTTAATAAGATCTTCCTTACATTTTGGAGCAGTCATCTGGCAAGTCCCCAAGCCCCTGGCCTTCGCCAGCAGCAGGATATTTTGGACCAGGGCCGCTGCGCTTAATAGGTTGACAAACCGCTCCCGCTCCCTTTCGTACCTTTCCTGCCCGGTCATATCCGGGCGCAGTTCTACAGCGGTCAGTGGTATGTAAACCAGGATTATGACAGGGGCGCCCCCCAGCGTTTGGAAGAAATTAAGGGTCAGGTTGACCATTTTTTCTGGAAATACTTTTTCCAGTTTGGGTTTGTAAAGCTCTTTTACACCTTCCATGGCTTTAACCAGGAGGTCTCTCTTTTCACCCCTGACAACATAGATATACCAGTTTTGCCTGTTTGTCCCCGAGGGGGCCCAAAGGGCCTCTTCCAGGATTTCATTTAATAATTCCCGGGGAATCTCCCTGTTCTGGTATTTACGGATGCTGCGTCTTTCCTTGATCGCTTTACTGATATCCATGAGAAGTCCTCCTTTCAACGGGGCAAATTTAATCAAATCTTTTTTATGCTATGTTTTTTGGCCATTCTTGATATTGGTTAAGCTTGCCGGATTATTTAAAAACTATCACAGATTATATTCAGGTTTCAAGTGCTTACTTTTTCTGGAGGTGGTCCCTTGTCCTTAAAAAGTTCGGCTAATTGGGAAAAGGTCAGTTATCTTAACCCTAAAGGCTTGAGGCTGACGGGATTGCTCTATTCCTCCCGCAAAAAAGGAGACGTGCTTATTGTCTGCCACGGTTTTACTGGGAGTAAGGAAGGCGGGGGCAGGGCCCTGGAAATGGCGGAAGAACTGGGAAAAAGGGGATATGCTACCCTGCTTTTCGACTTTAGCGGGAATGGTGAAAGCGAGGGGGATTTTGCCGACATCAGCCTTACGGGCCAGATCAATGACCTGAAAAGCTCAGTTGATTTCTGCCTGGGCCTGGGTTTTGAGAGGATCATAGTCAGCGGGCGCAGCTTTGGCGGTACTACCGCCCTCTGCTACGGCGGGGCGGACAGGCGTGTGGCCGGAGTGTGCACCTGGGCGGCGCCCTCCGAACCCTTTGACCTTTTTAATCCTAGAAGAGGTCAACCCCTGGTAGAAAAAGGCGGGCTGGTACCACTAACCGGAGAGCAGGGGACCGTCTACCTGCGGGAAAGTTTTTTCACTGACCTGCGTCAACACGATGTTTACGGCCAGGCAGCCCTGCTGGCGCCGCGCCCGCTCCTGGTGGTCCATGGGAGCAGCGACAGCGTAGTACCCCCCTGGAACGCCCGGGCAATCTACGACGCTGCTGGTGAACCAAAGGAAATCAGGATTGTGGAAGGTGCCGACCACCGGTTTACAGGGCGGCACCTGGAGGCCTGGGATGCCCTTTTTAACTGGCTTGGTGAACATTTTCCCCAGACCTCAACGTAACCTGATTTAGCTTAGTTTTATCCGCGCATCCAGAACTAAGGCCCCCTGGGGGAAAACAACAACAGGGTTCAAGTCCATCTCCTCAATATCTTCAATCTCTACGGCAAGCTGTGAGATGCCGGTAATGACCTCCTGCAGGGCCGGGGTATCCACAGCCGGGTATCCCCGGTAGCCCCGCAGGAGGCGGTTCCCTTTAATCTGGTAAATCATTTTTTCTGCTTCTTCGGCACTTACGGGGGCCATTCTAAAAACAACGTCCTCCAGGACTTCGGTAAAAACTCCACCGAGCCCGAAAGCAACCACCGGGCCGAACTGCCTGTCCCTCATTGCACCGATTAAAACTTCTACGCCCCTTTTGATCATGGGTTGTACGGTCACAGAAGCATCAGGATCCACAGCTGCACAATTCCTCCTGATGCTCCTGAAAGCTTCCCGTACAGGCTGTTCCCCTTCAAGATTCAGAAAGACGCCTTTGTGATCCGACTTGTGAATGATGTGAGGGGAATTCACCTTCAGGACCACGGGAAAGCCAAATTCGCGGGCCATTCTAACCGCTTCCTCCTCATCCCGCGCCACCCGGCAGGGTACGACGGGGATGCCCCTCTCGGCAAGGAGTTCCTTGGATTCGACCTCGGTTAAGAAAGTCCTGCCCGCTTTACGTACATTTTCGATTATTCTACGGATTTCCATGCAGGGCCCCCCCCTCCGGCTGTAGTGAACCAGGGCGGCAGCTCCCCAGGCTGCCTCATCCGGTGAGCAATAGAGCGGGATGCCCGCCCGGTGCAGGGCTTCCCTGTCCGCGTCCACGCCCTTTACCGTGGATATGTAACAGGCCAGCAGCGGCTTGCTGCTCCTTTGCCGGGCCGCAATCAACTCTCTGGTGGGATTGGGCCAGTTTTTGTTGGGACAGCAGAATGTGAGCAGAAGGTCAAAGTTGGGATCGGCAAGGGCAGCCTCCACCAGAAGTCCGTAGGTATCGGGCCTGACGCCCAGCCCCCCGGTATCTATGGGGTTTTTTAAAATAACGGGGAGGTCCTCACCCAGGACTGCTTTGATCTTGCGCACAGTTTCCGGTGAAAGCCCCGGCATGCTGATCTTACGGCCGGCCAGGCAATCCAGGGCTACGATGGTAGGCCCGGCTGTGTAAGAATACAGGCCTAGTCTCCCCCCGGCAGGAAGCCGGCACAGGGATAGCGCCTTACAGGCAGCCACAAGTTCGGGCACGCTGCTGACCAGCAATATTCCATACTGGTTAAAGATGTCCCGGAAGAGTTTGTAGGGCCCGGCCATGCTCCCGGTATGGGTTAAAGTGGCTTCGTTAATTGCATTGGATTGCCCCACTTTGTAGATAACTACAGGCTTCCTCCGGGCTACCTCGCCGGCTACCAGCACCAGCCTCCGGGCGTCCTCCACTCCCTCCAGAAATACCCCGATGACCTTTGTACCGGGATCTCCGGCCAGAAACTCCAGGTAGTCCGCTATTTCCAAAACAGTGCGATTGCCTACGCCGACGAACTTATTAAGGCCGACTCCTTCATCTGAACACTTGTGGATTATATTAAAACCAATTCCCCCGCTCTGTGATACCAGGGATACATTCCCCTTTTGCAAAGTGACCGGGTAGAATGTGGCATTTAGACCGGCTTCCAGGTTCATGATCCCCAGGGTATTGGGACCGACGACCTTCAACCCGTATTTTTTGGCTATTTCAAGCAGCCTTTTTTCCAGGGACTGCCCGTCGTCCCCGGTTTCCCGGAAACCGCCGCCCACAATGACGGCGCCCTTGATGCCCAGCTTTCCGCACTGCTCCAGCACTTCGACCGTATTTCTCTGGTTCAGGGCAATGAGGGCCAGATCCACCCGTTCCGGGATATCCAGGACGGAAGGATAGACAGGGAGCCCGAAAATTACTTTCAACCTGGGATGAACCGGGTAAATTTTACCCTTATAACCCCCGTGAATCAGGCTGTCCAGGAGGCTATAACCGATTCTATCAGGTGAAGCGGTAGCCCCGATCACAGCAACACTTCCGGGGTTGAATAGTTTTCGCATAACCCCGCAATCTTCTTCAGTCAATTTACATCCACCTCTATTAATCACAAAATATAATATTATTAATCAATATTTCTACTTGATCCATCATCTTCCTTCCGGTGAACCGGGCTATAACAATGACCATATTATGAAAAATATAAAAGTAGCAAAATAATACTGGGTGAGATATTATAATATTCAAGTAAATGTTTTAATGATTTTTCGGAGGTGGGGAGAGCCTGGCTGAACACGGGATTGATGTCTGTGATATCTTCTGTTACAACAAGGAAAAGGTGCGCCGGCTGCGCCGGAAAGTTCAAGATGTTGAGGGTCTGGCTCCCCTCTTTAAAGCCCTGGGGGACGAAACCAGGCTGAAGATAATCTATGCCCTGGTCTGCGACGAGCTGTGCGTTTGCGACGTGGCCAGCATTACCGGAACCACCGTGGCAGCAGCATCCCACCACCTGCGCTACTTGAGGAGCGCCGGGCTGGTCAAATACCGGCGCCAGGGCAAGATGGTTTTCTATTCCCTGGACAACCCCTGCCTTTCCCTCATGCTCGAAACTGCTCTGACGCACCGCAATTTAAAGCTCTAATTTAATCTAAACTGGAGGAAATTCAGCTTGTCACAAACACAAATACCGCATCCAGACGCCAGAAACAAGACAAGCTCGCTCAAAGTGCACGGGCTTGATTGCGCCGGGTGCGCAGCTAAACTAGAAAAAAAACTGGCCCGGACGCCCGGTGTGGAATTTGTTCGCGTTAGCTTTGGGACAGGAAAACTTACAGTCAGGCATACCCTGCCCCTGGACAGAATCATCTCCCTGGTAAAAGAAGCAGGCTATGATGTTGAACAGGAAGAGCCTTGCTTGCAGGAAACCTCGGAACTGTCCATCTATCAAATAGAGGGGCTTGACTGCGCCGATTGTGCCGGCAAGCTAAAAGCAAGGCTGCTGCAAGTGCCCGGTGTGGAAGAGGTGGAACTGAACTTTGGCACAGCCAGGCTGAGCCTGCGGCATACCTGTCCCTCCAGCACAATCATCAAACATGTCCAGGCTTCAGGCTACGGCATCCGGCCTGTTTCCCCGGGTGGAGCTAAAACTATGAACGCTCCCCTTTTCAAGCAGCAGAAAGTATGCTTGACCGTGCTCTCAGGCCTGTTTATTACCCTGGGGCTCTTTTTGTCCCTGACGGGTGGTCTCAGTGTTGCCATTATAACGGCCTACCTCCTGGCCATTCTGGCGGGGGGCTTTAATATCGGGCGAAGCGCCCTTTACTCCCTGCGCTCCCTGAGCCTGGATATGAACGTGTTGATGACCCTTGCCCTGATCGGGGCCATGGCTATCGGCGAGTGGCTGGAAGGGGCCGCCCTGGTCTTTCTCTTCTCCCTCGGTACTGCCCTGCAGACTTATACAGTTGATAAGGCGAGGAACTCCATCCGCTCCCTGGTAGACCTCACCCCGAAGGAAGCCCTGGTCCGCCGGAACGGCCTGGAAATGAACCTTCCCACCGGCGAGATCAGGACTGGTGACACACTTCTGGTGCGGCCCGGGGAGAGAATTGCCACGGACGGCTATGTCCAGTCCGGCTTTTCCAGTGTGGACCAGTCTCCCCTTACCGGGGAGTCCCAACCAGTGGTGAAAAAGGCCGGGGACATGGTCTACGCAGGAACTGTCAACGGGCACGGGTACATGGAAGTAATTGTAACCAGGACTGCCAAAGACAACACCCTGGCCAGGATTATCAACTTGATCGAAGAGGCTGAGGCCCAAAAAGCTCCTTCCCAGCAGTTCGTAGACATCTTCGCCAGGATTTATACACCGCTGATCATAGCCGGTTCAGTGGTCACAGCGCTATTTCCCGTCCTTGTCCTGGGCCAGCCCTTTGCGCCCTGGTTTGAAAAGGCATTAATCCTCCTGGTTATATCCTGCCCCTGTGCCCTGGTCATCTCAACTCCGGTAGCCATTGTAGCAGCAATCGGCGGTGCCGCCAAAAAGGGGGTCCTCATTAAGGGCGGCGCCTACCTGGAAGAGGCCGGCGCTATGAAAGTAGTTGCCTTTGACAAAACCGGCACCCTGACCACGGGACAGCCGGAAGTGGTGGAAATATTGCCGGCACCCCGTTATACAGAGGAAGAAGTGCTTAAGATTGCCGCCACCATTGAACAACGCTCAGAGCATCCCCTGGCCAGGGCAATCCTGCAAGCTGCCAGGGAAAGGAACCTTAAGCCAGGGAAATGCTCCGGATTTAAATTCTTCTCCGGCAGGGGTGTGGCCGGCGAATGCGAAGGTACTACGTATTACGCCGGCAACATCAAGCTCTTCGATGAGGTGGAAATAGCGCCGGAGCCTGCGGCGTTTCTGGAGGATCTGAAAGAAAGGGAAGGTACGCCTGTTCTTGTGGGAAGCCGCCAGGGAATAATCGGGGCTTTAATGGTTGCTGAAAAAACACGGCACGACGCCGTGGAAGCCGTAGAAGGCCTGCGCCGCACCGGGATCAGCCGGATTGCCATCCTCACCGGCGACAGTCCTGGAGCGGCTGCAAAGATAGCCCGCCGGCTGGGTGTTGACGAAGTCCATGCCGGACTGCTGCCTGAAGACAAGCTCCAGATAATAAAGTCATTAATGCAAAAATACGGCAAGATAGCCATGGTTGGAGACGGGATCAACGACAGCCCCGCCCTGGCTGCGGCCACGGTGGGGATAGCAATGGGCGCTGCCGGCACGGATACGGCCCTGGAAACAGCCGATATCGCCCTGATGGGGGATGACCTGGCCAACCTGCCCTACATCATCCGGCTGGGCCGGAGCACCTTGCGGGTTATCAAACAAAACATCGCCTTTTCTTTGCTGGTCAAGGGTGTTTTTATCGCCCTTACCTTCGCCGGTCTGTCCAGCCTTTGGATGGCTGTGTTTGCAGACACCGGGGCATCCCTGCTGGTCGTCCTGAATGGAATACGGCTTTTTAAGGCCGGCAGGTACTCTCCTGCCGGGAAAAACCAGCATGTTTGCACTCCGGAACTTTCCTGTGGTAAAGCCTGAAGCGGGACAAATTTATACGGCAATTTTTGTTAAGTATTTTGTGAAGTATATAGTTTTGTGAAGTACATTCCATCACAATTAATAATAAATAAGAAAAATTATTTCTCTCCACAGTCAACCCGGGAAACTTAATAGGTATCCTTTAAGATTTCAATGGTGTATGTAGTACCCAAATAGCCGGCCAGGCCGGTTTTTTTTATCACCCGGCGTAGAATGTTCCAGGTTCGGGATTGGGCTTTGTTCAAAAAACAAATCATTTAGGCCTGGTCCGGCGGGTAACCGGACAGCTAAAGAGTCTTTTATTTATCGGGAGCGTAATCTGTAAAGTTTAGACAAACACCAAAGATCCTTTCTTTTAATAAAGTAAAAGCAAGGAGATTTAGCCGCAGGCAACTTTCTTAACCGCTGCTTAAAGCCGGTTAAGATTGCATCAATAAGCAGTACAGGGGGTTTTGGTACCTTGAACACAAAAACACTGGCCCTGGCCCAGCTTCCCGTAGGCCACACAGGCAGGATTGATACACTCCTGGCCGGAGGTATGACCAGATGCCGCCTTTTGGATTTAGGGCTGGTTCCGGGTGCAGAAATAAAAACTATCCGGCGCAGCCCGGTAGGGGATCCCACTGCCTATCTGATTCGGGGAACGGTTATAGCACTGAGGGAGGAAGTAGCCAGGCAGGTTTTAGTCCGCACCAGTATTTATTCTTCAAAGGAGGATTCCAATGGGTCTGTTCAACCTTGCATGCACTAAAAAGTACTGCCTGAACTGTTCCGTGCCGCAAGACCAGTTCCCGGTGGTGACTGTAGCCCTGGCCGGTAATCCCAACACCGGCAAAAGTACTCTTTTCAACGCGCTGACGGGGCTCCGCCAGCGTACGGGCAACTGGCCCGGGAAAACAGTGCAAAGGGCCGAGGGCAGTTTCTTTCACAGAAACAAGCGTTTTACCCTGGTTGATCTTCCGGGCACATACTCCCTGTTTGCAAACTCGGTGGATGAGCTGGTGGCAAGGGACTATATCTGCTTTGCCCGTCCCGATGTAACAGTGGTCGTTACTGACGCCACCTGTCTGGAACGCAACTTGAACCTGGTGCTGCAGGTAATGGAAATAACCCCCAAAGTGGTGGTCTGCGTAAACCTGATGGATGAAGCAGAAAGAAAAAAAATTTGGGTTGATGTGGAGCTTTTATCCAGTGAACTGGGAGTGCCGGTTGTCGCTACCGCCGCGCGAAGCGGGCGCTGCCTGGACAAACTGGTGGATGCCATTGACGATGTTGCCTCCGGCCGGATCAAAACTTCTCCCAGGCTGGTTGCCTATGATTCAGAGATAGAGCGGCTGGTGCAAAGTATCGAGTTAAAAATAAGGCCGCTGGTCCCGGAAGGCTTGAACCCCAGGTGGGTAGCCCTGCGCTTGCTTGACGGCGACCGCAGCATTATCGACTCGCTGCAGCGTTACCTGGGGGAAAGCAAGGACAGCTCGTTTTACTGGGGGGGAGAAGGGGCACTATGTATCAGGTAGGCAGCCACGGATCTCTAACCTCTGCCCTGGATGAAATTAACAGGAGCCTTCCCCCGGAGGCAAAAAACGCCATGCGGGACCGCATTGCCGGCGGGATTTACAGCTCTGCGGAAAAAATTGCAGGTAAGGTCGTCAGCCGGAAGGGGAAACAAATAAACTGGGACCAGAAAATTGATGATGTGCTAACTTCCCGCTGGCTGGGATTCCCCATAATGCTACTTCTCCTCGGAGTTGTTTTATGGCTCACCGTTACAGGAGCCAACTATCCATCTCAAATCCTGACCTCCGTACTTTTCCGGGTTAAGGACATCCTCAGCGGCTTGTTCGTCCAGGCCGGTGCCCCTGCCTGGCTGCAGGGCCTGCTGGTAGATGGGGCCTACTTGTCTCTGGCCTGGGTTGTATCGGTGATGCTGCCTCCGATGGCCATCTTTTTCCCCCTTTTTACAATACTGGAGGACCTGGGCTACCTGCCCCGGGTCGCCTTCAACCTGGACAAATTCTTTCGCCTGGCCGGCGCCCACGGTAAACAGTCCCTGACCATGAGCATGGGCTTCGGTTGCAATGCCGCGGGTGTTATCTCCTGCCGGATCATTGAATCACCCAGGGAGCGGCTCATTGCCATCTTAACAAATAACTTTATTCCCTGTAACGGGCGTTTCCCCACCCTGATCATCCTCTCTACCTTGTTCATGGGGGGTGCTGTTGCCGCCTCCTTTCGCTCGGTGGTAGCTTCCCTGGTGGTGGTGGGGCTTGTCTTAACCGGCATTACGGTTACCCTGCTGGTCTCCAGGTTGTTGTCGAAAACACTGCTGCGAGGGGAACCTTCCTTCTTTATCCTGGAACTTCCCCCTTACCGCAAGCCGCAGGTGGGCAGAATCATCATCCGCTCCGTCCTGGACCGGACCCTTTTCGTGCTGGGGCGGGCAGTGGTCGTCGCGGTTCCGGCCGGCGCCTTGACCTGGGCCCTGGCCAATACTTTCGTCGACGGTTTGAATCTCCTGAGCCACGCTGCAGGTTTCCTGGATCCATTCGGCCGGCTCCTGGGCATGGACGGGTTTATCCTGATGGCCTTTATCCTGGGCCTGCCGGCCAACGAGATTGTTCTCCCCATCCTGTTGATGGGCTATGTTTCCGCCGGCACCATGGTTGAAGTGGAAAGCCTGGCGACCCTGCATAACATCCTGGTGCTCCAGAACGGCTGGACCTGGCTCACGGCACTGTCTGTGATGCTCTTCTCGCTGCTCCACTACCCATGCGCTACTACGCTGCTGACCATCTTCAAGGAAACCCGCAGCCTCAAGTGGACGCTAATTGCCCTGCTAATGCCGCTTTCGGTGGCGCTGCTGGTTACTTTCACCCTGACCCAGACAGCCCGCTTGCTGCGCCTGGCTTAGTTCCGTGATGTTGAAAAGATTTATGCTCAAAGTGAGGAGTATTAATTATTAAGTATTAAAAAATGGACGTTACTCCCTGGCATAATCCCCTGGGGGAATTTTCCCAAGAGGCGAAAAGGCAACCTTCAGGAGTGCATCCAACAATTGATTGGGGGAAAACCCATGAACAGCGATGAGTTAAAATTCTATACCATAAGAGGATACGCGCTTTTACGCCGGGAGGACGCCCTTACCCCCAGCATGGAGGATTACCTGGAAATGGCCTACCGTCTGTCCAGGGACAGGGGCTATACCAGAATCGGTGACCTGGCCTGCTCATTGAATGTACAGCCGTCTTCAGCCAGCAAAATGGTCCGAAAGCTTTCGGAAATGAATTATCTTAAATTTGAGAAATATGGTGTAATTGAATTAACCAGCCGCGGGCGAGAGCTGGGGAATTACCTGCTACAAAGACACGAGGCAATTGAGGAGTTCCTCCTGCTCATTGGGGTTAAAGAAGGAATCCTGGAGGAAACTGAAAAAATAGAACACAATATCCGGGAAGAAACTGTAGATAGAATTAAGATCCTGGTCGAATTTATGCGAAATAACCATGAAAGGCTGCTCGAATTTAAGGAGTTTCTGGAAAAACGGCTCAATACTCAAACTTAACCATCCAGTTTACCAGGCTAAAATTCAAGCTAAGTAGCATCGGAAAAACAGTTTTCAGCTTACCCTCACCTCTCAGACAAGAATCAAGAATATAGAGGTGTGGAATAATAAAGACGCTGATTGACGGCAGTATAAACCTGCCGTTATAATGTTTTGGAAGTATTATCAAGCAGCAAATAACTTAAAGATGCCCCCTTAAAGAACGGAGGTGCAGATGTATGGGTAAGATCCTGGCGATTAATATCGGCAACGTCAGGGGAATTGATAAGACTCCAGTGGAGAAAGCAAATATTGTGGAAGGCTGGGGTCTGGAAGGTGATGCTCATGGTGGGAACTGGGACAGGCAAGTCAGTATCTTTCCGCTAGAAGCCCTGGAAAAATATCCTGAACACAAAAGGGATGAGTTTTTGGAGGGCGGCCCCACTGAAAACATTATTGTTTCCGGTATTCCTCTGGAAGCTCTGGCTGTGGGAAAAACTTTGAAACTCGGCGAAGCGGAAGTGCAAATAATGTATATTGGCAAAGATAAGTATAAAGAAGAGGGCAGGCCATACATAGTCAGCCGGGAAGGCCGGTTTTGCCGTGTCGTCAAAGGGGGTCAGGTTAAAGTCGGCGACGAAGTAAAAGTTATTTAAGGTTTTTTAGCAAGCTATATTGTTTTTATAAATTGTTCGTAAATGGAGGATTATCGATGAAAATAGCCATGCCTTACATTAACGGAAATGTAAACCCACACTTCGGCAGAAGTCGTGAATTTGTTGTTTTTGATACTTCAGATGGTAAGATCACCGGGAAAAAAATAATCAACAATGAAACTTTGCACAACCACAGCAGCCTTGCCAGGACTCTAAAGAGCGAAGGTGTTGAAGTAGTTATTGCCGGTGGAATCGGCAGGCCTATGATCAATGCGCTCCATGAAGCCGGTTTCAAGGTGATCACCGGAGCTGCGGGAGAAGTTGATAAGGTCGCAGGTGACTACTTAACAGGGCAGCTTGTACCCGCACCTGCAATCTGCTCCTGCGGCGGTAAGCATAACCACCCCTAGGCCTGCGTTTTTTTAACTTTTCCTTCTTAAATAACACCCAGGCCTAAGGGTGTTTATTTTACTGCAAAAAGGTGCTGCCTTCCACAGGTCCTGCTGCCGGAGTTTGAGGCATTTGCTGCTCCAATTCCGGAAAATGGAATTTGTCCTCCTGCTCAGCCTCTACCCCTTCTTCCTGGAAGGGCTTCAGACCATCATAGGACTGCCTCAGGATCTCCTCCAGTTCCCGGATCAGGGGCAGGCGGGGATTTGTGGTAGTACACTGGTCTTCAAAGGCCTTCTCGGCCAGTAAAGGCAGCTTGCTCATAAAGAGTTCCCTGTCCACTCCCAATTCAGCAAAGGTGGCCGGTATCCCCAGGGAGCGGTTCAGGCGGTGTATGGCTTCAATTAAACTCTGGACGCCCTCATCTGCAGAAGCCGCGGGAAGCCCCAGGTGGGCTGCGATGCGGCGGTATTTTTCCGGCGCCAGGTGGTGCTCGTATTTCGGATAAGAGACAAACTTCGTGGGCACCCCGGCGTTATAGGCAATGACGTAAGGAAGAAGAATAGCGTTTGTGCGCCCGTGGGGAATGCCGAATTCACCTCCCACTTTGTGGGCCAGGCTGTGGTTGATGCCCAGAAAAGCATTGGTGAAAGCCATTCCGGCAATTGCAGCAGCATTATGCAGTTTTTCCCGGGCTTCCAGCCCACCGCTGCGCCAGGAATCGGGCAGGTATTGAAAAACAAGCTCAATAGCTTTGAGCGCCAGGGCGTCAGTGAAATCCGAAGCCATCACCGAAACGAAGGCTTCGATGCCGTGGGCCAGGACGTCCAGGCCGGTGTCGGCAACCAGGGAGCGGGGCAGGGTTTCCACAAAATCCGGGTCGATGATGGCCACGTCCGGTGTCAGTTCGTAGTCTGCCAGGGGGTACTTGATATCCCTCCCCCGGTCGGTGATTACCGCAAAGGCCGTGACCTCGGAACCGCTACCGCTGGTGGTGGGAATAGCCACAAGCCTGGTCCTGCGTTCCAGTTTCGGGTATTTATAGGTCCGCTTCCGGATATCCAGGAACTTCAGCTTCAAAAACTCAAATTCAACATCGGGGTGCTCGTAAAAAAGCCACATACCCTTGGCTGCATCAATAACAGAACCGCCGCCCAGGGCAATAATAGTATCCGGCTGAAAGCGGTTCATCAAATCCCGGCCCTGAAGTACCAGGTCCAGGGAGGGATCGGGCTCAACCCCGCTGAAAACCTCGATCACGGGCCTTACCGGTCTCTTTTCCAGGTGATAGCGGACTTTTTCCAGGTGGCCCAATTCTACCATACTTCTGTCCGTTACAATAAATGCTCTTTGCACCCCGGGCATTTTAGCCAGGTACTGGATGGAGCCTCTTTCAAAATATATTCTTTCAGGTATCTTGAACCACTGCATGTTGACCCGCCTTTTGGCCACCCTTTTGATGTTGACAAGGTTGACGGCACTGACATTGGCGGTTGTAGCGTTCCTCCCGTAGGAGCCGCAGCCCAGGGTCAGGGAAGGTACGTTTGTATTGTATATATCACCTATAGCCCCGTGGGTGGCCGGCGCGTTCACGATGATCCGGCCGGCCATAAGCCGGTCGGCAAATGCCTTGATCAAATTATTATCGGAGGTATGGATCACAGCAGTGTGGCCCATCCCGCCGAATTCCACCATCTGCTCGCAGCGCTTGATTCCCTCTTCGGCATCATTTACAACGTAATAGGCCAGGATGGGACTCAGCTTTTCCCGGGACAGGGGGTATTCCGGACCCACCCCCTCCAGCCTTGCGATCAGAATTTTGGTTCCTTCCGGCACTGTAAACCCGGCCATTTGGGCAATTGTGGAGGCAGATCTGCCCACCACATCCGGACTCATGGAACATGCCTCCCCACAGGTGGCAAGCATCTCCAATTTCTTAACCTCTTCTTCGGTCAGGAAATAACACCCGTACTCGACCAGAAGCCTTTCCACTTCCGCTGCTACTTCCCGGTCCACAATCAACCCCTGTTCGGATGCACAGATCATGCCGTTATCAAAGGTCTTGCTCAGGATCAAATCTGTGACCGCCCGCTTTAAATCCGCTGTCTTTTCAATATAACAGGGCACATTGCCGGGCCCCACTCCCAGGGCCGGCTTGCCGCTGCTGTAAGCAGAGCGGACCATTTCTGCGCCTCCCGTGGCCAGGATCAGGGATACACCGGGATGTGCCATCAGCATTTTAGCCGCTCCCACAGAAGGATGCTCGATCCAGCCGATGCAGTTTTCCGGCGCGCCGGCTTCCACAGCCGCCTCCAGCATGATCCTTGCAGCAGCGGCGCTGCATTTCTGGGCCCCGGGATGAAAGCTAAAAACAATGGGGTTCCGCGTTTTTATGGAGATGAGGGATTTGAACAGGACCGTGGAAGTGGGGTTAGTGACCGGTGTTACTCCAGCGATGACCCCCACCGGTTCGGCAATCTCCTGGTAATCCTCCTCTTCGTTCTCATGAATCAAGCCCACCGTTTTATGGGCTTTAATGCTGTGATAAATATATTCCGTGGCAAAGATATTTTTGGTTATTTTATCTTCGTATACTCCCCGGCCGGTTTCTTCCACGGCCAGCCTGGCCAGTTCCATGTGCTTATCCAGTCCGGCCAGGGCCATAGCCTTGACGATCTTGTCTACATCCTCCTGCCCCAGGGACATAAATTTTTCTAAAGCTCCCCGGGCCTTCTCCACCAGGCCATCGATCATCCCGCTAATCCATTCCTGTTGCTCCCTGTTAACTGCCTCCTGCACCGACTCCATCCCCCCATCGTAGGATTCCTTATAACCTTATAATGAAGTATTTCCTGCCTGGAAAGTAATATTCCAGAAGGAAAAGGGATTCTAGACGGAGGCAGGTATTGCTCAAAGCATTATCAGAAATATCCCCGGGAAACAGTGCTATATTAAAGAATCAGAAAAGAACAAAGGTTTTTTCAGTATGTGCAAAATTGCAGGGAATTTATTTCTTCTGGAGGATTAAAGGTTTATGACGCGAAACCGTCAACTAAGAAAGGAAGTGGGGTTATGGTCAACTGCGCTAAGTGTGGTATTTTTTCTTGCTATACGGGGGAATTGGACAAGGTCCCTGCAAACTGCCCCATGCGGCTTTGTCCGGAGGTTTATGATAGGGCTTCCGCTGTCTACAAGGAATCAAAATCATCCGGAAATATAGCTTGCCTTTCAGCCAGGGTGGAGTCTGCCGGCTACCGGGTCTGGCCCAGGCTTCGGGAGATCATGGAATTCTCCCGCCTGGCTGGCTTTAAAAGGTTGGGGCTCCCCTTCTGCGTCGGGTTGCGGCGGGAAGCCCTGGAGGTTACTAAAATATTTGAAAACAACGGTTTTGAGGTAGTTTCCCTGATATGTAAAACCGGCTCCAGGCCCAAGGAGGAACTGGGCCTTCTGGACCAGGAAAAAGTCCGCCCGGGCAGGCATGAACCTATGTGCAACCCAATCGCCCAGGCCATGATCCTGAATAAATTAAAAACCGATCTAAACGTCCTGCTGGGCCTCTGTGTCGGTCACGATACCCTCTTTATCAGTTATTCAGATGCTCCCATCACCGTCCTGGCCGTCAAAGACCGGGTGACCGGACACAACCCGCTGGCTGCCATTTACGCCACCCACTATTTTGAACCAAAGCTGAAACTAACGTAAAAAAGGATTAATAAAGATGATTATTTGAAGTATCTATTGTTGCAATTATGAGAGTTAATAATTTTTCTGAAGACAGCAAGGAAAAAAGAACCACAACCTGTAAAACATGTTAAAAGCGCTGCCCCTGGCAGCGCCTCATCATTTTCAGCACGCAATATTATTAATTTTGGTTGGCCCGAAGGAAAGCCCCGAATCAGTTATCACCGGGTAATAAACACTGTTTTCGTAGCTTCATCATAATCCACCTGACAGCCGAATTCTTCGGCAATAAATCTCAGGGGAACCATGGTCCTGCCGTCTTTGATGAACGGGGGTACATCCAGTGTTTTTTCAATACCATTGGCGATATAAACAGGATTGCCAATGTACATGGTGATGGATATATCCTCCCGTTTCAAGTCAATCCGGTCGGGTTCCGTCCAGGTCACCTCAAACCCTAAGGTTTCTGCAAGATTTCTCAGCGGAACTATGGTCCTGTCATCCTTAATAAAGGGGTCTACGTCGAAATGAACAGGCATACCGTCAACCAGTACGCTAATACCTGTCGGTTTATTCAGGTAATCCACCAGGTTAACGCTATTGGTTTCGGTCAGTACGGGTATATTGATTTGTAGATTCTGCTCTGCCTTTACCTCCGATTGTCCCTCCAGCAGCAGCTTTAAATACGTATTTGCCCCGGTGGAATCACCGGCCAGGACCCGGACCCGGAAATATGAATTCGCCTCTTTGTCCGTTTGCCGGTATTTCCCGTCCACTTGCCCTTCAAAGATAAGGTTTTTAGCGTCCCGGATGTCAAAAACGATGGAATAGGTGCCAGTTTTGTTATCAGCGGGACCGGAGACCAGGGCTTCCACTTTGATCCTGCCGCGCAAGGCCTCAGCTTCGCCAGTGGCCTCCATTCCACTCGTGTCAAAAGCCAGATCCAAGTTGAACTTGCTTTCCCCGCCGGGCAAAAGCGGTATTTCCCAGCTCAATTGATTGATTGTTACGTTCTTTAGCAGCTCCTGTATTTCATCTTTGCTTTCATTAAAGCTGCTATCCTGAATACTCTCTTCCAGGCTGTCCAGAATATCTCTCTTTATGTCCGCCTTGTTTTCCCCTGGAGCATAAGCTGTAAGAAGACCGGCTATTAGTTCTGCAAATCTCTCGTCTTCGTTTTTGACCTTTTGAAGAATTTGTAGCAGGACATCTTCCAAGCCCTCTTGATCAAGGCTTAAGATAACCTTCTGGTTAATTAACGAGGTGGTAAAGTACTGCCCGGGAACAGCTTCAAGTAAGAATGCCAGCAGTTCCCTCAACTCCGGCGGAATCTCCTGCTCGCTGTTGATAGCTATGTTTTCCCAGATTTGAGCAATTTCAGGGTCGCTCAAATAAAGATATTGGGGTAGGGGTTCAGCTGCGCCCGTGTCAAATTCTGGATCAAATAATTTCAATAACGATAAAACGTCCTGGGTCAGAATTAACCTGGTCGTGTCAAGATAAACCTCTCCCCTGTATTGACCTTGCTTCAAGGTAAGTTCGTATTTAGCCGCCAGTTTCTCCTCGGGGACGTGAAATCCGTATTTTACCTTTAGTTGCGCTCCGGCCAGGGATTTCAGAGGTTCATCGGAAACAAGCAGGCCGTCCAGTTCCTTGATGGTGTAGGAAACCGTACCCGAGGAAGTATTGTAGAGCTCACCCGCAGTCCTCGGATCCCATTTCTTAAGCTTGTCCAAGAGCAGCTGTTTAGCCTGCAGCGGGGTCTCCGCAGCAGCAGTGTAAACCACACTCAAACACAGAATGAAACACAATAACAATAACCCGATTTTTCCTTTTTTCACTGATCAACCTCCTTAAATTCAGACCTTCTGTCCAGGTTTTCCATGCATCCGTCTTAAGGGAAACCTTTTGCCAAATCACGGACCGGTAAAAACGGACAGAACTCGTCCACATAATTACACTTTTATATTACCAGATTTATGTATGGTTGGAAACAAATTATCTCCAGGCAGCTGCAAAACAATAGCTTTCCTGGAGATAAGATTTGCCCAACCTGGATTCAGCTTAAAGGCCAGGGTCTTCCACTGGTACCTCGATGTTCAGTAGCGGGGCATGCTGCTGTGCCCCGTAAATATCAGTGTCGCCCGGATCTCCCGAAACTACCGGCCGGACGAGGGTTGCCTTGATAGCGTTGGCCTGCTCATATTCAACTACCCCGAGAACATCCTGCGGGTTAACGTTGTAAAGTCCAGCAAACAGTTCCTTTGTAAAAATTCCAGAACGGCGGGCCAGTTCAAAGGCTCTACTGTCTTTAAAAATAAGATCCAGGGTCAACTCTAAGGGGCCGGAATTCTTACTGCGAATAACTTCGGCCAATTCTGTAATTTTTATTTTTTTCATCTTCTCATCCCTTGCTGTAAAATATCAAGCATTTAATTAATTCGGTAATTAATTCGGCGCCATCTCCTGGAAACCCTGCGCCCAATAGTAGAATACCTGCTTCAATTAAGCGTTTTTACGCACTGGAGCAATTATTCTTGCAAATACCGGTTTAGAAATTAAAGCCAGAATCACTCCAGTTGCCAGCGTGACGACCATTGCCGTCATAGTATGAGAAAAATACCAGAATAACAGATAAGCTGTTGAGAGCAGGATAGACATCAGCATCAGCGGAAAACCAATTTTGAAATAGTCCATAAAGCTAATCAGCTCTCCTCTTTTTTCAGCCATACCAATTACAATAAGGTTGGCCGAAGCCCCGATGATGGTGCCATTGCCGCCCAGGCAGGCCCCCAGGGAAAGGGACCACCAGAGGAAATCCAGATTTGTGATTCCGCCCAGGCGTCCCATGTCCTGAATTAACGGGATCATCGTGGCCACAAAGGGAATGTTGTCAACAAAGGACGAGGCGATAGCCGACAACCAGAGTACCAGAACTCCCGTTGAAAAGATATTGCCGCCGGTTAAATCCAGAGCCCAACTGGCCACAGCCTCAACAACTCCGACCTCCTCCAGGGCGCCCACCACCACAAAAAGACCAATAAAAAAGAAAATAACAGGCCATTCTACGGATTGCAGGGGGTGCTCCGGGTCCTGCCGGGTAATCAGGAGGAGTAGGCTGGCGCCCGCCAGGGCAATGACCGAGGATTCAAGGTGAACATACTGATGCAGAACAAACCCGAAGATGGTCAGGGAAAGCACGATTAACGATCTGCGCAAAAGGACAGGGTCCTTAATTGCCTCCTTTTCGTTTAAATCCATAATCCTGGCCTGCAGTTCGGGCTTCGTCACCAGTTGTTTTCTGTAAATCAGGCGGATGATCAAAATGGTTAAGACGTAGATGACTACTACAATAGGTGTCAGATTGAAAACAAAATCCATGAAGCCAAGCGCCGTAGCGCTGCCGATCATAATGTTGGGCGGGTCACCGATCAATGTAGCCGTCCCCCCAATATTGGAAGCTAAGATTTCAGCTATCAGAAAAGGTATGGGGGTAACCTCCAGTTGCCTGGCAATTGCAAAGGTAACAGGCACAATCAACAAAACCGTTGTAACATTATCCAGGAGGGCGGACAATACCGCCGTAATTAAAGAGAGTGCCGCGATGATCCGGAGCGGTTCACCCTTTGAGCCCTTTGCGGCTCTAATCGCCAGGTACTCAAAAACGCCGGTATGGCGGGTGATGCCGACAATAATCATCATTCCCACCAGCAAACCGATGGTATTGAAGTCGATGGCCCGGATCGCCTTTTCCAGGTCAATGATCCCAAGAAGTAGTACCACCACCGCCCCAGAAAAGGCTGCCACCGTCCGGTGAATTTTTTCGGATACGATAACAGCATAGGTTAGCAAAAAGACCGCAGTGGCGATAACTAACTGCTGCTCGTGCAATACTAATCCCTCCATGATATGGCTTATAAATAATCCCAGCTTTTTCTATTCATTTTTTGTTCAAGATAAAAGAACGGGCACCATGTTTAAACTTTGCCCGCCCCGGAATATACTTATTTCGTTATTAAATAAAGAAGGGCAGGATTCTTGAAAGACTTCCCACCCCAGAAGCCGGTTCCTTGAATGAAATTATTCATTCAACACGATGCGCTCATATAAAAGTTTTATATATTATAACATTTTTTTGAATGTTAATCAATGGTATACCTTTTGCCTTCTGCATCCAATTTTAGATATCCATTTTTAGATATCCATTATTTCCAGGGGAAAGAGTTCAAAGGGATCGTCAACTTCCATCAGGTGATAGATACTGAAACGGTAAACCTCCCCTCCCCTGAAATCCGAGGGAGAAAATGGAAAGGCCAGGTTCCCTGCTGTGGCCACACGGCCCGGGTAGCTGCAGTGAAGCATGGTGGAACGGGCAAAACCGCAAATGGTGTCCGCCAGTTCCTGGGTCCCGGCAATTGCTTCAATAAGAATACCCAGTTCGTGGCAGGTGGTTTCTTTATTCCGTTCGAAATTGCCCATCACACCATTGCGCCCGTACAGCTTGAAGTCCAGGAAATAATCATCGACATGGCTGAAATTATCCCGGACCCTTTCCCGCACGGAGTCAAGAACATAATCTATTTCCCTCACCATAACCGGGTCGCGGCAACCGGCAAGGGAGATTGTCCTGTAACCCGCCTTCCTCACACCCTCCAGTTTAACACAATAAGAATCTGAGGGAATAAAACTGCTGCCTGTCACCCGGACCCGGCTTTCGCTAACCTGTTCAAAACTTGCTTTCTTAAGGTTGAGGCACCCTCCGGGACCGGGCAGCAGCACGGGGTCCGCCTTTTCGTAAAGGGTGTGGGCGGCTACGGAGCTCACAGTGCAGCGCCTCTGCGGGTTTAAAGGCTCCACTTCAAAAAAGCTTTCGGTCAAAATGCCTAAAAGGGAGTCGCTGCCGCTTCCCGGGCTTGCTGCAATAGCACCGCACTCCAGGATTTTACCCAGGTGAATGGCAAGTCCAGGATCAAAGCCTCGTCTAATGGCCTGGGCAGCAAATACTGCGGGATCATAAGCCCGCCCGGCCAAAACTACGTCCGCACCGGCATCCAGAGCGCCTATCAAAGGCTCGACCCCCATCTGCCCCACAATTCTTGCCGAAGCGTCCAAATCCTCTTCAGTCAAGGGCTGTGCAGGGCCCAGGGGATGCACCTTGCCCGATCGCAGGGACTTCCTGACCCTTTCCCGGTCCACTTCTGCATGGACAAGCGCCAGCCTGAAGTGAAGTCCCCGCTCCCTGGCAATCTCCCTGACCAACTCGACATCCCTTTGAAGGTGGGGACGGCCGCCGCTCCCTCCTGACGTACCGATGAGCAGCGGGATTTTCCGGCTCACCGCCGCTTCCAGCAAGAATTCCAGATCCCTTTTAACCGCACCCCGGTTTGTGAAAGACACGCCGGCACCCAGGTAATACGGCCCCGGATCAGTTGAACCGGCATCCACCGCAATCACGTGGGGCTCCCGCTTGAGACCTTCTTTAAAGGATTCAACAGGGAAACCATAGCCCAGGATTGCTGTGGGTGACAGTATGCGCAGTTCGTCCACCCAAACACCTCCAAGTTTTCTAAAGACAACATGCTATCCCTACAATATCTTATCGGGCGGAAAAAGAAAAGACTATTATATTGCTGAAATTCGACTAAAATAAGAATCAAAACCGGTTATCTTAAATTACATGAGGGTCGTTTTGCCTGGTGAGCAGGATTCACCGCTAATCAGGAGAAATACCTTTTAGTATTTAAATTTCCAAAAATTAAAAGGGAGAGCTTTGTCATGAAATACGTTGTTTTACTGGGCGATGGTATGGCCGACGAAAAAATTGCCGCACTGGATAACAAAACCCCCCTGCAGTACGCCAACACACCCAACATGGATTACCTGGCTACCCATGGCGTTATTGGCATGGCCCGAACGGTTCCCGAAGGTTTCCAGCCGGGTAGCGACGTGGCCAATCTTTCCGTGCTGGGCTACAATCCCAAAGAATACTATACAGGACGCTCCCCCCTGGAAGCGGTAAGTATGGGCATTGAACTGAAGGATGAGGATGTTGCCTTCCGCTGCAACCTGGTAACACTTTCTGAAGAGGAAAAATACGAAGAAAAGAAAATGGTGGACTACAGCGCAGACGAGATCCCTTCCGCAGAGTCCGGGCAGTTAATGGCTGAAGTCAACAAAAGGCTGGGCAGCGAGCAGCTGAAGTTTTATCCCGGCTTCGGCTTCAGGCACCTGCTGGTCTGGACAGGGGGACACCCTGACGTAAAGTTAACACCTCCCCACGATATTTCAGGACGGGTTATCAAGCCTTATTTGCCGCAGGGCTGGGGCAGTGAGATCCTATTTAACCTGATGAAGGCAAGCAATAGCTTCCTGCCCGGGCATCCGGTCAACAAGAAGAGATCTGAAGCAGGCCTGAGGCCTGCCAATTCCATCTGGTTCTGGGGCCAGGGCAAGCGGCCCGCACTCCCAAAATTCAAGGACAAGTTTGGGTTGTCCGGATCAGTGATTTCCGCAGTCGATTTAATTAAAGGGATTGGTATCTGCGCGGGACTGGACGTGGTAAAACTGGAAGGCGTTACCGGTACCGTAAAAACCAACTACAAGGGAAAGGTACGGGCCGCCCTGGCGGAGCTTCATAAGGGCAAGGATTTCGTTTATATCCACGTGGAGGCGCCGGACGCTGCCGGGCACAGGGGAGAGCCGGAGACCAAGATCCGCGCCATAGAAATGGTGGATGAAATGCTGGGAATGTTAATGGAGGGACTGAAGGGTTTTCAAAACTACAAAATCTTGTTGCTGCCGGATCATCCCACCCCCCTCCGGACCATGACCCATTCCAGCAACCCGGTTCCCTTTGCTATCTATGCCGGGGATTCTCCGAAGGCGAAAAGCCGGACCTTTGATGAGGATTCCGCGGCCGCATCCGGCCTGTATCTCACCGGGCATACCTTGATGGACTTTTTTGTCAACTACAAAAACTAGGGTAAAGGAAGTTGCTGAGTCTGTTCAGAAAGTAGGCACTTTCACCCTTCTGCTGGTGCCGCCCCAGCAGCATGGTGTCAATCCTGAAAAGGGCTAGGCTACAAGACTACCATACAATAAGTTGATAAGTTGGTGTCAGGCACCTTCGGTGTGGGGTAAAGGAAGTAATGGTTCCAAGCTGAAAGTAGAGAATTTGCCGGTGCCACCCAGGCTACAAGGGTGTCAATCCTGAAAAGGGCTAGGCTACCATGCTACCTACCATAAGTTGATAAGTTGGTGTCAGGCACCCGGGACATCAGTTGGTGTCAGGCACCCGGGACATCCCAAAAACTAGGGTAAAGGAAGTTGCTGAGTCTGTTCAGAAAGTAGGCACTTTCACCCTTCTGCTGGTGCCGCCCCAGCAGCATGGTGTCAATCCTGAAAAGGGCTAGGCTACAAGACTACCATACAATAAGTTGATAAGTTGGTGTCAGGCACCTTCGGTGCCCCTTCGGCACCATAAGTTGGTGTCAGACACCTTCGTCATGAGGCACCCAGGGCACCCCTTATCTACTGGCAAAAGGCCTGTCTCAGGCACTCAGGCACCTTCGGCACCCGAGGCACCCAAGGTGATTGGCACCCGGTGATTATCATCAAAATATTATCACTGGCAGGAGGGCTGTCAAACTGCCTGCAAAAAATGATTGATATAATTGTTATAGCGCTTATTGATATTTGGGGAGTGTTATGCTATGATCGGAGCTATTTGCGGGGATATTATCGGGTCAGTATTTGAGTGGAACAATATTAAGACAGAGGATTTCCCCCTGTTTAGCCCTAAATCAACCTTTACGGACGATACGGTGCTTACAGTGGCGGTAGCTGACTGCCTTCTGAGCGGCAAGGATTATGCGGTTGCGCTTAAAGAGTACGGGCGAAAATACCCCTCTGCCGGTTACGGGGGTATGTTCTACAGGTGGATGTTTTCAGAAGCGGCGGAGCCCTACAATAGCTACGGCAACGGGTCAGCCATGCGTGTCAGCCCGGTAGGGTTCGCCTTCAATACCATGGACCAGGTGCTGGAAGAGGCAAAAAGATGCGCGGAGGTTACGCACAACCACCCGGAAGGGATTAAAGGTGCCCAGGCGGCTGCCGCAGCCATCTACCTGGCCAGGCAGGGGGAGAGCAAGGATAAAATTAAAGAATATATATCCAACAAGTTCGGGTATAACCTAAACCGGACTCTTGCAGAAATCCGCCCCTCCTATGTTTTTGACGTGACCTGCCAGGGCTCGGTGCCGGAGGCGATCATATCCTTTTTAGAGTCCAACAACTATGAGGATGCTGTCCGGAAGGCTATATCAATTGGCGGTGACAGCGATACCATCGCCTGTATTACGGGAGGTATTGCCCAGGCTTATTATAAAAAGATACCGCTAGAGATCATTGAAAGGGCAAGGGAAGTACTGGACCCGGATCTTCTGGAAATAATAGATTCTTTCAATGCAAAATATTTAGTCCAGTATTAAATACACCACTCATCCAAATTATACCCCTAAACAATAATGCCGCCGGTTGCACATGCCGGCAGCATTTTTTGATTATGAGAGAAGAAAGATTCCACTGTTCATAATAAAGAAGTTTTCTTAACCAGTCACCTAACAAAATCCTAGGAACTTGTCCCACCGGCCAGGTTGAACTTCCGGTGCAGGGCGCGGACTGCCTTCGTGGCTTCTTCAGCCTTAAGGACGCAGGAGATTTTGATCTCCGAGGTGCTGATCATTTCCAGGTTTATACCTTCTTCATAGATGGCCTCGAACATCATTGCCGCAACGCCGGGGTTGCTGGCCATTCCGGCTCCGACAATAGATACCTTGGCCACACCGCTGTCACTGGTATAGCCGCTGGAACCCAGTTCCGGCTGCAATCTTTCCACCACGGCCAGAGCTTTTTTCAAATCACCCTGGCTGCAGGTAAAGGCAATATCGTTCCTGTCATCCCGCATGGCACCCTGGATGATCATATCCACGTTAACGTTTTCATCAGCCAGAGCTTTAAACAATTTATAGGCAATACCCGGCTTGTCGTAAACGTTGTACAGGCCGATTTTAGCCACGTCCAGGTCATAGGTTACGCCTGTTACCAGTAGAGATTTTTCCAAGTTTCCCGCCTCCTTGACAATTGTCCCGAGATTATGGTTAAAGCTGGAGCGCACATGCAAAGGCAAGCCATATTGCATGGCCAGTTCCACAGAACGTGGATGCAGGACAGCAGCCCCCAGGTGGGCCAGTTCCAGCATCTCATCGTAGGATATTTCAGCAAGCTTAACGGCATCAGGCACAACACGGGGGTCAGCGGTAAAGACACCGTCAACGTCGGTATAAATCTCACAGAGATCGGCCTTTAAGGCAACCGCAAGGGCAACCGCCGTAGTGTCGGAACCGCCCCTGCCCAGGGTGGTTATGTCATTTGCGCTATTGACCCCCTGGAAACCGGCAACTACGATGATTTTTCCCTGCTTTAACTCATCCTGCAGGCGGGAGGTGTTGACTTCCAAAATCTTTGCCTTGGTATGAACATTATCAGTCATAATTCCAACCTGGGCTCCGGTCAGGGAAATAACCTGGTATCCCAGGTCTTTGATGGCCATGGCCAGCAGGGCTATGGATACCTGTTCCCCGGTGGAAAGAAGCATATCCATTTCCCGCTCCGGAGGGTTGTCGGTGATTTCATACATTAAATCAATCAGCTCATCGGTGGTGTCTCCCATGGCCGATACAACCACCACAACATCGTGGCCTTCGGCGCGGACTCCGGTCACACGCCTCGCCACACGGCGGATCCGTTCAGCGTTTGCTACTGAACTGCCACCGTATTTTTGTACAATCAACATTAAAATCGCCTTCCTTTTGTCGCCGGACAACCGCTGTCAAACGGTATCGCCAGTGTAGAATGATGGCAAAATCTATTTTATTTCCAGGGCCCTTGCGCCAATGGGGCTTGGCTTTAAAACCAGGACTCTGCTCTTTACACCGTTCTGGCGAAAGGTATCGCCCATAACCCTGGCAATTAGCTCCAGGTTAGAATCCGCAAAGGCAATTACCGTAGGTCCTGCCCCGCTCAGCGTTACCCCCCGGGCCCCCGCCAGTTTGGCGGCGGCCAGGACTTTTTTAAACCCCGGAATACATGAGGAACGTATAAACTGGTGAAGGCGGTCTTCCATGGCCACCCCCAAAAGACTTAGATCTCCCTGCTGCAGGGCTGCAACCAGTAAGGCAGCCCGCCCCACATTAAAGGAAGCATCCTGAAAGGATACCTGGGCGGGAAGCATATCCCTGGAGGTTTTGGTGGCAAAGGTAAAATCCGGTATCGCCACCACCCCCCTCAACCCCGGAGGCGGTTGTATTTTCAAACATTTTACGTCACCGTCCGCCTGAACCGACACCACAATGCCTCCCAGGACGGCTGGAGCCACATTGTCGTGGTGTCCCTCTATGGTGGTGGACAAATTGATTATATCCTTCAGGGATAGCTTTCCACCGGATAGGAGGTTTGCCGCGATAACCCCCCCGACAATGGCAGAAGTACTGCTGCCGAGGCCGCGGGCTATGGGAATCTGATTGAACAGGCGTATTTTTAAACCTGCCGGGGAGTAGCCAACCTGGCGAAATACATGTTGAACAGCTTGATAAACCAGGTTGTGCTCATCCCGGGGCAGTTCAGCAGCCCCTTCTCCTGAAATATCAATAGTCAATCCCCGGGAAGCAGGGATTACCTCAACCGTATTGTAAAGTTCCAGGGCCATGCCGAGGCAGTCGAAACCTGGCCCGAGGTTAGCTGTGGTAGCGGGAACCTGAACCCTAATCATCAGGGCAACCCTCCTGTACCGGTCCTTTCAGGGAATCAGAGGTGGTCCGGTGATGCTAATCCTCAACCCTGATCACATTAGATACCTCATTTACGGTTGACAGTTCCTTGATGATTTTCAGGGCGTCCTGCAAGTTTTTCTCAAGGACATCGTGGGTAACCAGTACTATTTCCGCAGCCTGCCCTGTGGTGTGTTTCTGAATTACAGAAGCAAGGCTGACATCGTTATTTCCAAAAACAAAGGCTATGCTTGCCAGGACTCCTGGTCTGTCGGCAACATTCAGGCGGATATAATACTTTGTTGAAGTCAAGCCCATGGGCTTGATTTCCTTTTCAGTAAAACAGGTACAGCTGCCCATGCCGGGAACACCACGTAGCTGGTAGCGGGCAGCGCTCATCACGTCACCCACAACTGCGCTGGCGGTAGGCAGTTCACCGGCGCCCCGCCCAAAGAACATGACATCGCCTACAGCATCACCACTGACATGAATGGCGTTATAAACATCATCAACCGGGGCCAGGGGATGATCTTTAGGCAACAGCGCGGGGTGAACCCGCACCTCTATCCCGTCATCGCTGTCCTTGGCGATTCCCATGAGTTTAACCACATAATTGAGTTCAGAGGCATATTTTATATCTTCTGTGGTTATGCGGGTTATTCCTTCAATATAAACCCGGTCCAGAGGAACCCTGGTATTAAAAGCAATGGAAGCAATTATAGCCAGCTTCCGGGCGGCATCATAGCCTCCCACGTCCGCTGTGGGATCAGCCTCGGCATAACCTAAAGCCTGTGCCTGGGCAAGTGCCTCGTCAAAGCTGAGCCCTTCTTTGCTCATCTGGGTCAGCATATAATTGGTGGTACCGTTGATTATGCCAAAAACCTGGCGGATCCGGTTGGCTGCCAGGCACTCTTTTAAAGGCCGGATAATGGGTATGCCACCGGCTACACTGGCTTCAAAAAAGATATCACAGCCGTTCTCCCCGGCCGCTTGAAACAGTTCTTTGCCGTGGGCGGCAACCATGTCCTTGTTGGCGGTAACCAGGCTTTTGCCCTGCTTCAGCGCTCCCAGCGAATACTCCAGGGCAGGGTTGATTCCCCCCATTACTTCTACCACGATATCAATGTCCGGATTGTTAATAATGTCGCCGGCATCCGTGGTTAAAAGGTCTTGTTCCAGTTCCAGGCCACGGTCCTTTTTAGGATTGCGTACCAGTATTTTTTTAATTTCCACAGGAGCGCCAACCTTTTGCTCTATTTCTGCCCGGTTATCCTTAAGGATGCGGTAAACGCCCCGGCCAACAGTACCCAGGCCCAGCAGACCGACATTAATTCTGCTCTTGGACACCTGTTAACCCCCTCTCTATCCTTAAAAAATATACATTTTTTCATCCTTCTGCTGGTGCCGTGCCAGAGGCATGTATGTCTCTAGTCCACAATATGCCCTATAGGGCTGATTTCCCGGACACCATCCAATTGCCGGAGCCGGGCTGTGACTTCTTCCACATCCCACTCCATGCCTGCTGTTTCAAAAGTGATGGAAACACTGGCAAGGCCGTTTACGGGAATACTCTGATTAATTGTCAGAATGCTGGTTTTTGCCTCCGCCAGAGTCTTCAGGACCCTGGACAGTATCCCCGGGCGGTGTTCCAAAACCATGGAAAAGCTTACCGTAACCCCGGGGTTCCAACGGTAAAAGGGAAATACCCCGTCCCTGTACTTGTAATAGGCACTGCGGCTCAGGTTTACCTTTTGTACGGCTTCAGTCACCGTGGTAGCCTCGCCGCGCAGGAGTAATTCCCTGGCCAGGGCTGTTTTCTGAATAGCCTCCGGCAGGAGATCCTCCTGAACAAGAAAAAAACGGCGTTCTTTTCTGGCCATTCCCACCACCCCGTCCTCCATCAGCGGATATTTTTCCACCCATGGTAGACATTATAACACTAGCCGGCTGAACAGGCAACGCAATTAAAGAGCAGATGTATTTTTTTGTCAGGAAACCGCCGGCCTTTTGACCAGCGGATCCGGAGGAGCAGGACAGGGCGCTTTTACCCCAACCTAATTATACAATTAGCAGGAGTAATGTCAAACCTGGCCGTAAGTCAAGTGCGCTGGCTTAGATAGAATTAATAAGGGTTTCAGGCTGAAGTGTTGTGGACTTTAGAAGGGCTGGTCATCTCACAGGCAGCCCCGCTATATCAATACATAATATGTAATAAATGGTAGATATGACCTTGAAAAAAACAAACGTTATTATTCCTTAGTAAAGAAAAAACCCCAAAGGGGGTTTAGTTTTTTTAGAATAGAGGTCCTTTTTGAAATAATAACCGGCCAGGCGACCGGTCATACTTTCAAATGATAATGCAGATGAGCCCGCCGGAACCTTCATTGACGATCCGCTGAAGGGTCTCCTGCAGCTTAACCTGGGCGTTTTCCGGCATACGGTGGAGTTTGTTCTGGATCCCCTCCCGCACGAGGTCATGCACCGATTTACCAAATATTTCTGATTTCCAGATTTTTTGCGGGTTATCCTCAAATTCTCTGAGCATATACTGCACCAGTTCTTCACATTGCTTCTCAGTCCCGATGATAGGTGTAATTTCAGTGGTAATATCGGCCTTAATCATATGCAGTGACGGGGCGGTTGCTTTTAATTTGACACCGAAGCGGTTACCCTGACGGATCAACTCCGGCTCCTCCAGGACCAGCTCATCCAGGCTTGGCGTTACAACACCATAACCGGTATCCCTGACCTCGCTCAGGGCATGTGCAACCTTGTCATACTCCCGCTTGGCCACGCTGAGTTCTTTAACCAGACGGAAGAGTTCCCTTTCTCCTTCAATATTAAAACCGGATTGTTCGCTCAACACCTGATAAAAAAGCGCCGGATCCGATGTGATCCCGATGGAAGCCGAACCAGTGCCCATATCAAGACTGTGCAGGCTGACCTGGTCCACAAATTCATATTCTGCCAGAGATTCCACAGCTCCGTTAACGTCTCTCAAGCGGCGGACATTTTTAACCGTCTCCCGCACCGAATCCTCAAATTTTTGCCGCAACCAGTGTTTGAAATCCAATTCTTCCACCCAGGGCGGAAGGCTGATGTTGACTTCGTTGACTGGAAACTCATAAAGCAATTTTTCAAGAATGTTCAGGATATCAGCCTGGGTCATCTGGGCACAATTAATGGGCAGCACCGGCACATCATATTTTTCGGTCAGTTCTGCTGCCAGCTGCTGTGCTTCCTCCCCCTCCGCATTGGTGCTGTTTAGAAGCACCAGGAAGGGGCGGTTGATGTCCTTCATTTCTTCAATTACTCTTTCCTCGGCGTCAATATAGCTTTCCCTGTCGATTTCTGTGATGCTTCCATCAGTGGTCATAACCAGACCCATGGTGGAATGCTCGGAAATGACCTTGCGGGTGCCGATTTCGGCAGCTTCCTGGAAGGGAATAGGTTCTTCAAACCACGGGGTGGAAACCATTCTTGGGCCGTCATCTTCCTCATACCCCAGGGCTCCTTCAACCCGGTAGCCCACACAGTCAACCATGCGCAATCTTACGGTTAAATTTGGAGTTATTTGTATTTCCACTGCTTCGTTAGGAATGAACTTGGGTTCGGTGGTCATAACCGTCCGGCCCGCCGCCCCCTGGGGCAGTTCATCCTTAGTCCGTTCCCGGTCATGGACATTTTTCATGTTGGGGAGTACCATTAACTCCATGAACCGTCGAATAAATGTGGATTTACCGGTACGAACGCCCCCAACTACGCCGAGATACAGATCTCCCCCGGTGCGTTCCGCAATATCGCGGAAAATGTCGGTTTTTTCCATGTGCGCACTCCCTCCTTAAAAATTTTGCAAAATACATCTGAATATATATAAACTGTGTGCATCCCTCCCCCGTACCAGCAAAAACATATCATTAAGCCCCCATGAACCTAGTCCACGTCTATTTTTTTCCAATGGCATACAATAACATTATATATATATGAGGATAATGGACTAATATGACCTGGCCCAAGAAAATTCAAGAAGAATAATACCAATTATTAACTCCTAACAATTATCCTGATATAATATCAAACATTAGTTCTAATACTTATTTTTACCCCACCAACTTCGTGACCTTTTTTCTTTTGCCCGAGTGTAATGTATCTCACTGTTTCAAAAGGATTTTTTTATAACTTTCTGGATAAGGGCTTCTGTGAGGTTGTCCTGATTAAAGCCAAATTGAGTGGCCTGACCAGCTATTTGGATAAAAAATTTATGAGGCCAGAAAGGCCTCCTCATTCCATTAGGATTCATTCACCACAAATACAACCCTGTCAGCAAAAATGATCTACATTATTTACTTGTATATGCCCGGGCGGAAAAACTGCTAATGCGTATTGGAGGTTTTTGTCGACGTCAGGGGAGATAATCAAGCCCCTGACTTTTTCCTCAGGTGAAGCCAGATGTCGTTTTACCCAACCCATATAACGCAAGATCTGTCCAATTACCCGATCCGTGCTTTGGCTCTTTTTGAGCTCTATCACCAGCCATTCGGGGTAACTTCTATGCCGCGCCAGGATATCAATGCGTCCTGCGTCGGTGGGATATTCAAATCCGGCTTCTTCATCTCCAGGTTCTCGGTAGATTTCCCATTCGCGCCCCAACTTTGTGTTCTCCCAGTTATCCCGGAGAAAATCATGGAAATGCCGCTCAAGACGAAAACTATGTTCATTCAGCGGAATATCGGGTTCGGTTTCTCCGTTTTCTTTTTTCTTCAAAATTCCCCAAAAAAGGGAGTCAAGAGTCCAAAAATCTACTTCAAGCTCGTCGGATAGCCTTTTTAAAAGATCATTAATGGCGGCATAGCGTTCCCCCAATGTGAGACCCCGGTCGAATTCTGGCCAGATTTCCAGTTGCTTGAGAGCGGCTTCAGAAGTATTATTCCATACCCCGTAGCGTTCCGGGTACGCGGCCAGAAGGATGGCTGAGGCCAAACCTTTTCCAAGCCCTTTGACGACAGAGGCGCCAACTACCTCAGTAAAGCGTTCGGTAAGGGGGCGATTTTCATCCAACAGGATGGCCAGAGCATGGCGAAGGGCGTCCATATCAGCGGTGAGTTTCCCCGCATGGCGGTGAAGCCCGGTCCAGTGCTTGTTATTTTCAAAATAAAGAAAGGAACTAAATTCTTCCTGGGTTAAATGAGGAAGATGTTCCAGGGAAAAAACAGGTTGGTAGCGTGCTAAAACCTCATCCCGCGCCTCAATTATAGCCTTTAGCTCTAGGTCTTTTTGAGTTCGGGAAAGGGTGTCTTTAAGTTGACTTATAGCTCTCATCCATTTCTGATTCATTTCGTTTTCTCCTTTCAGCAAAAGTAATGAAGCAGCACTACCGCCTCTTCTCTGCCCCTGTCCCTCGGCAAACTTCCGAATGAGGTACTCATAAGCCCAGCTCAAGATATCCGTTATATTCAATAACATGCATCTTTTTCCTTCCTTCCTTCCTTTCCTCTATAAATAATAATTGGAGCCAAGCGTTTTTTATAAAAAATCAAACAAAAAACACCCGGTGTTACCTCAGGTGTTATTTGAAGAAATCTTTACCGGCCTTTCCAGCCGGCGGGCTTGCTTTATACACTTTAACATCCTTTCCGGAATATTTCGCCGGCCCCAGGCCGGCACTTATACTCCTCAGGTCCCCCCAAAACCAATTTTGATCTCGCCTTTCTCAACGATTACCGGTACTCTGCGCTTTCCTCCGGTAAGCTTAAGCATTTTATCCATTGCAGCCTGGTCTTTTTTTACATCATAGTAATCATAGGGAACCTTCCTGCTGTCAAGGTCTTCCCTGGCCCTCTCCGTATATGGACAGCCTTCCTTTCCAAATACCTGTACCCTTTCAGACATTTCCCCAATACATACTCCTTTCCTGTATTTACTATTTTTATTTTTTATAACAGAGAAATTTAAAAAAGTCCGGAGATTTTTTACCTGTCAAAAATCAACCTTCCGAACGTATGCCTCCACCCTGGCCACTTCTTCCATTTCGTGAGTCTTGTTGCGGGTCATCAACTTGTTGACTGCGGTTGCAGGTTGCAAGCCCTCAAACAAAACCTGGTAAATCTGCTCGGTAATGGGCATCTCCACAGCAAAACGAGCTGACAGGCGCCTGGCGGCTTTCGTGGTCCGGACACCTTCAACCACCATTTTGACCCCTGCTACGGCCTTTTCCACAGGCTCGCCCTTCCCGATGGCAATTCCGGCCCGCCGGTTGCGGCTGTGCATGCTGGTACAGGTTACAATCAGGTCGCCCACACCGGACAGCCCGGAAAAGGTGAGCGGGTTGGCCCCCATGGCGATACCGAGGCGGGTTATCTCCGCCAGGCCGCGGGTCATTAAGGCTGCCTTGGTATTGTCCCCAAAGCCCAGCCCGTCGGCTATCCCTGTACCAAGGGCAATTATGTTCTTAAGGGAGCCACCCAGCTCAACCCCGGTCACATCCGGGTTGGTATAAACCCTGAAGAACTCGCACATAAACAAATCCTGCACATATTCCGCGCTTTTCAGGCAGGACGAGGCAGCTACCACCGCCGTGGGAATATCCCTGCCTACCTCCTCGGCATGGCTGGGTCCGGAAAGAACCACATATTTTTCCAGTAAATCTGACCCCGCTTCTTCGGCAAAGACCATGGACATCCGGCAAAGGCTTTCTTCTTCAATACCCTTGGCAACGTTAATAATTGTAGCCTTGGCAGGGAGATAGGGGAGCGCTTTGCGCAGGACTTCCCGAAAAGCATGGGAAGGTACCCCAAAGAGGACCACATCCGCTTCAGCCAGAGTATTATCCAAATCAACAGTGGCCTCCACACCGGGGGGTATTACAACCCCGGGCAAAAACTGTCTGTTTTCCCGGGTTTCGTTTATTTCCCTGACCTGTTCTGGAAAAATCGACCACATCCTTACCTTATGGTCTAACCGGGCCAGGAGCCTGGACAGGGCAGTTGCCCAGCTGCCCGCGCCAAGAACCCCTATTTTCTTGCTCACCTGTCCACCTCCGCTTAAGCTTTTTTCTTGCCGATCCTGGGTTCTGTCTTCTCAACCAACCTTTTGATATTGGGAATATGCTTGTATACTGAAAAAGCCGCGAAGAACCCTCCCAAAACCAGATAAGGCCACTCCAGCCTGTACAGGAGCATCAATACAGGAACTGAAATAACAGCCGTGATTGAACCCACGGATACATACCTGGTCAGCCCCACAACAACCAGCCAGATTACCATTGCCAGGATTCCCACGGGTAAGGAGATGGCAGTAATGATCCCCACCCCGGTAGCAACAAGCTTTCCGCCCTTGAATCCCAGAAACACAGGCCAGCTGTGCCCGGCCAGGGCAGCCATAGAGGCTAACGCTACCAGCAGGGGCGGGCCGTAATACTTGGCCAGCAGGACAACCAGGACCCCCTTGCCGAGGTCACCGGCCAGGGCCAGCACACCCGCTACCGGACCGGCATTCCGCCAGACATTGGTCATGCCGACGTTGCCGCTGCCGCACATGCGGATGTCAATCCCTTTCCAGAAGCGTGCCACAAGATAGCTGAAAGGGATTGAGCCAATCAGATAGCTAACTATGACAACCCAGTAAGACATTGCAACTCTCCTCCAGATAGCGATGTCAGCGGTGCCAGTGGGCTACCGGCGCGGGTGTCGGTTGGTCCGGGCTGACGCAGGGCCAGGGGAAACTGTTCTACTGGTATGGCAAGTATCAAAGAAACGGTCCTCCTGTCACCTTATTCGCCTGTTTGACACCATTACTGTACGAAGAAAAAATAAGAAACAGCTCTTTTAGACATCTTTTGCCCTTTTCCGGAGAATGAAGCGTATAGGGGTACCCTCAAACCCGTAAGCCGACCGGACCTGGTTTTCAAGATAGCGCAGGTAAGAAAAATGCATGAGTTCCGGGTCATTTACGAAAAGAATAAATTTCGGCGGCTTCACTCCGGCCTGGGTAACGTAAAGGATCTTGAGCTTCCTGGACCTGTCGGAGGGAGGCGGGGTCTGCAGCACCGCTTCCCGGAACAAATTGTTCAAATTCGCAGTAGCAATGCGGGTGGAATGCTGCTCGGCAACGAAATCAACCAGTTCCAGCACCTTCTGAACTCTTTTCCCTGTTAGGGCCGATGTAAAAATCAAGGGTGCATACTGCATAAAGCCAAGGTCCATCCGGATTCTTTCAGTATAACGGTTCATGGTGCGGTCGTCTTTTTCCACCAGGTCCCATTTATTAACCACCAGGACCGACGCCTTGCCGGCCTCGTGGACATAACCGGCAATGCGCTTGTCCTGTTCCGTGACGCCCTCTGTGGCATCAATAACGAGCAGGACTACATCGCTCCGGTCCACGGCCCGCAGCGCGCGAATCACGCTATATTTTTCCGTGGGGCGGCTGATCCTGCCCCTGCGCCGCATCCCCGCCGTATCGATGATCACATAGTGCCTGCCGTCCCGCTCAAAGGGGGTATCGATAGCGTCCCTGGTAGTGCCGGGCACGCTGCTGACAATCACCCGCTCCTCTCCCAGGATGGAGTTGACAAGGGAGGATTTGCCCACATTGGGCCGGCCCACCACGGCTATTTTAATGACGTCGGCTTCATACTCCTCGGCTGTCACTTCCGGCAGGATCTCAACCAGCCTGTCCAGCATGTCTCCGGTATTCAAACCCTCCGCTGCTGAAACGGGTACCGGGTCTCCCAGGCCCAGCTGGAAAAAATCATATACTAAAGAAGGCTGATCAAAGCTCTCAACTTTATTAGCCACCAGTACTACAGGTTTTTGGGCTTTGCGGATCATTAAAGCGATTTCCAGATCATCAGGGTGCAGGCCGGACCTGGCATCCACAACAAAAAGAACTGCATCCGACTCGCGGACGGCAAGTTCCACCTGTTGCCGGACACCTTTCATAATTTCGTCGCCTTCCTGGAAATCGAGCCCCCCGGTATCAACCAGGGTGAAACTGCGCCCCGCCCACTCGGCGTCTTGATACAGGCGGTCCCTTGTCACCCCCGGCTCTCCTTCCACAATAGCCACCCTGCCCCCCACAATCCGGTTAAAGAGTGTTGATTTACCTACATTGGGGCGGCCTAGGATGGCGACAACAGGTTTAGGCACGATCTTCACCTCCTCCGCGTCTACAACCAGCCAGTGGCACCTCATCAATTCTGTCCCATCTTATTATTTTGCCCTGGTTTTTAGGAAAGTTAACTCCCTGCACTGGTAAACCATGTGGCTTTCGGCAAGCCCTCCAGCAAGACGTCCACCAGCTGGTCCGGTCCCGCCACCGCAGCAACCGGAACCTTCAAGCGCCGGCCCAGTTCCGGCAGGCTGATCCCGTCTAAAAAAACAGGCTCATCTTTTTTTAGCGAAACTGCCGGGAGCACCAGCAAATCCCCGGTTTCCGGGGGACGAACCTGGGAAAGCAGGTCTGTGCCCGTAATCAAACCGGCAACCGTAGTACTCTCCCCGAAAAATCTGTTCCTGATAACCTTCAGGCTCGCCTGTAGGCCTTCCACCTGGTTCAGGGCGGCTACCACCGGGTTGAGCAATTGTTCCCCCAGCACACCGGTGACCAGGGTTATTTTTTTCTCGACCCGCTTCCGGAACAGGCGGGCCCTGGCTTTTTCCCATTCCTCCAGAAAAAGGCGGGTTAAACCCACCCCGTTTTCCAGCTGGGGAAAGCCGGCGTAGCGTTCCACCGGGGGTATTTCCTCACCGGACAGCAGGTAAAACTCATCGGAGGCAAAAACAAAGGGGTTGCCAAGTGTGGTCAAGAATTCCTCCTGCCTGGCCTGGAGCCAGCGGAGCAGCTCGCGGGCTCCCGCCCGGGTATAACCCCGCAGGGGATAGCAGTTTTGCCTGAACCTGGTTAGACCCACAGGTACCACTGCCAGGGACCGGACCTCCGGCCAGAGGCCCGACAGGTCCTCAACTGTTCTAGCCAGTTCCCTGCCATCGTTGATTCCGGGGCAGGCGACCACCTGGGTATGCATTTCTATACCTGCTGCCGCCAGTTCCTGCAGCTGTTTCATAATCAAACCGGCCTTTTTATTGCCCAGCATGCGCCTGCGAAGTTCCGGGTTGGTGGTGTGGACAGATATGTAAAGGGGGCTTAAACGCATGGAGACGATCCTCTGCATTTCCTTTTCGGTAAGGTTGGTAAGAGTGATGAAATTACCACTCCAGAAGGACAAGCGGTAATCGTCGTCCTTTACATAAAGTGTCTTGCGCATACCCGGCGGCATCTGGTCGACAAAGCAAAAGATGCAGTGATTGGTGCAGCGGATGGTGGGTCCGAAGCCGGCACCTTCGAATTCGAGGCCCAGGTCCTGGTCGTAATCCTTTTCCAGCTCCAAAACCCATTCTTCACCGTCAGCTTTTTTAAAATCTAAAGTAACAATCTCATCGGCTTCCAAAAAGCAATAGTCAATTAAATCACGAACAGGCATACCGTTAATAGCTGTAAGCCGGTCCCCCTGACCGATCCCTATTTCTTCAGCTATACTTCCCGGCTTCACCCGGGCTACAGTCAGTCCCCTGGAATTCATCTGGGGCAGTCCCCCCTCATACTCTCAAACCATTATCTATAATTTAAATACGGCAGTCAAGGAAGATTTACCAGCCTGCTTTGCACATCGACAGTCAACTGCGATAACCTGCCGTAATGTTTTTTTAGCCCGGTGGAAATCAAATAGCGTCCCAGGGGTACCAGTAAAGGAAAACGGCAGCAGTATAGCCCGGCTAGAAGATAAAAACTGTCCCCGGCCCCGCTGTCAACAAAACTCAGCTCATTTTCTCCAATCCCGTACATATTCAGAAAACTCTCCACCAGACGGTAAACCATACCCCTCTCGCCTTTTACGGACAGGGCGTAAACATCATTGCCCCGGGCATCCTTTCCCAGGGAAAGGACCTTTCCGGGATCATTTTTTTTGATATTCAAAAACGGCTGGCTCCAAATATTTTTGTCCGGTTTCTCCCCTGCCATCAGGCGTCCCGTGTGAATCGTCCCTGCCAGAGCGGCAAGTGGAAAAATGCTTTCGCTGAAATACAGGATTTTCACCGTAACCCCCCACCTCGCTCTTTACCCTTTGCACCAGTTTAACGATCTGGAAATAGGCAGCCTGGGTACCCACGGTTACTATGGGCCGTCCGACCCTGGTAACTCCCCAGCGCCGGGAGAGAAAGCCACCAAGTTTCATGGTCAGGTTTACCTTGCCCATCACGTTGACCAGGTAATAATCAGCAGAACTTATGCCGAAAATTCCTGCCAGGCCGGTGAAGATGTTCTCCAGAACTTCCGGGCGGCTGCGCCTGGCGGTAAGATAGACCTCGTGGCCGGCTTGATCTTTCCCCATAAAGAAAAAATGACCGTGTTCGTCGGCTCCCTGGCGGTCATAAAGGGGTACCGCACAGATTTCTTCCCGGGTAGGAACCCGGTTTTCCGGTAAAAGACCCAGGTGAATTGCGGCAGCGATCACTGAGGAATGAGCGCCCCCGTAACAGTGATAGATTATTTTCATCCATGCTTCACCAGGATGTAAGTCCCGCTTTCCAGTTCGTGGACCGTTGCATCCAGGATCCTGGAAAGGTTGTTGGAAGTAGAAACCAGTTCCTCCTCATTGCGGGCAAAAAAAATGGGGGCACCCCCGCTCACCTTATCCTTATTGACGGTGATAACTGCCAGGATCGTATCTGTATTCTGATTCATTTTGAAAAGCCCACCTTTCTCAGCTTGCTTTCTTCCTGGCCTTTTTCGTAACTGAACCCGCCGTCAGCGGCTTGCTCCTGGCGCTTTCCAGCACCGGGGTAAGCTTGACAGCTGCGATTAGTTGCTCAATATCCTTTTCCACCGGTACAATATAAAGTCCCACTTCACCTGTATCGGGGTTTTTCCTGGCCATGGGCGTGAATTCAGGAATATCTACATCCTTTTTTGTACCCAGGATCACAGCTGCTGTAAAAGCAATGGCATTGCGCTGGCCGATATCATGGATGGTAGCCCTGGCATTGCCGTCCCGGGGTATGATTTTGACGGCCAGGCCGTCTTCGAGGATTTTCGACCGCCTTGAGGCCAGGCCCACGTTCATGATGCCGATTTCGTCCACCATGAGCGTGGGGCCTTTAAAGGATAATTTGGCCGGGACAACATCACAGATGTTGCCAATCACCTCGCCGGACATAAAGTAGCGGCTGATGATCAGGGCAACTAAAGCTGTCACAACAGCTGCAAAGATCCCTCCGAACTGGGCGGCCAGGCTAGTGGCAAAGGCAGTACCCATAACCAGGTAGTTCCTGGCCTCAAATGTCCGGGCAATCCCCTCGATATAATCAAGGCCCCTTTTAACCAGTTCCGTATTCTCCAGGCTTTCCAGGGTCCTGCGCTCCATGCTCCGGATTTCCCGGAACTGCTGCGCAGCCAGGGCCAGGAAGGTTACGGCGGTATAATCCGGTTTTAAGATGGCGGGTACCGCCACGGCCCCCAGCGCAGATGCTATAAAACCCAGGGACATGTGCGCCAGGTAGCCGTGCGGGTAGCCCGGGTACTGCCTGTAATCGATGCGCAAAAGCAAAGCCCGGGTGATGGTGCCGGCCAGGACGCCGGCCAGGATGACCACCAGGTATTCAGGTTGATTTATCCACTCAAAAGCACCCATCAGTCTTTGGTTAAATCATCCTTTTCTTCTCTCAGGATTGCATTTGCCTCGGGATTGTTTGTGTCACCCTGCTTCCTGAATACTTTACGCAGGATCTTACCCGGTCCCATAAAGCTGGTGAGCTCACTTCCAAAACCGGTCAGCCTGCGCTTGAAGTTTTCCCAGCTACCGGAGCTGACCAGGAGGAAGGCTAAGCCGCCGATGATGGTAACTCCCAGAATCCAGCCCAGTGCCTTCCAGGGACCCCTTCCTGCTGCGCGCCCCGCCCCGGGTTCCTCAGGGGTAGCTGGGGCAGCGGGAGCAACGGGAGCAGCGCTGAGGCCCAGAACAGTGGGCAACGCCTCAGTGAACATGGCAATACCCCGGGCAGCTTCTTCCTTTGTATTGGTATGGGTGCCGGCTTCGATCAAAAGGGCTGTGGGCATCAGATCCTGGTTGTAATCCCCTTTACCCACAAATATCTCCTTCACCACATTGCCGTGGAGGTTGTTTGCCGCCGTCATCATCCGCCTGGCAAAATCCATGTTGGCGCTCATGCCGGGGTTTTCCCTGCCCACAACCAGGCGCAGCCTGGCCACATTTTGGCCGTCAATTGTAGCCCGGTAGTAATTGGGATCCGGCACGCCGTCCCTGTGCACATCAAATATCGCTGCTGGTTTGTTCTTCAGCAAATTGACAGCCGTCCGGCGGGAACGGGTGTAGGCATTATTATCGTGGGGATCGTGCGGGGTTTCATCATAGTGCACCTGGGCCCCTTTGCCTTTGAGCTTATCCACCATGGCTTTGCCCACCTGGTAGATCCCGCCCTTAAAGGGTATGGATTCTTTACCATCACTGGGCACATAGGATTCGTCCGTGTGGGTGTGATAAACGGCCAGGCTGCCTTTTCCCTGCTGGGCCAGCTCAGCGGTAGAGACAGGCACGCTTTGTTCCGCGTAAAACTCCTGGTAGGCTACTATCTGGGGGTCCATGCCCACAAATTTCGCTTCCGCCCGGTCTCCCTCAACATTTTCAATCCGGTAGATGCGCCCTTCGCAAGTGTAAAGCTCATCTCCCGCAAAAACGGTGCGGGCCATCATGCTCAACACTTCCCCCTGCTCATCTACGATTGTCGAAAAACTTCCCACCAGGTGGTCAGGGGAGCTGTTTTCAGATAACTCTGCCGCAGCCGGCGCCGGTTGCTGGCCGGAATAAGGCCAGAGAGCAATTAAAAGGGCAGCGCCAGCCAGTACCGCCAGCACACCGCCTAAGAACCAGAATCTATTCCTTAACCTACTCCTGCTCACCAAGTTCACCCGCCTTTTTTTCATCGACATTGTTTCTGTCCCGGCCGGTACTCCCTTCGCCCTGTTCGCCGGGCCTGTTCAGTTCCGGTTTTTTAAGGGCTTTGAGCAGCTCCAGGGGGCGCCCTTCTGCCCTGGGACCGCCCGCAAGGCGCTCCAGGGATTCGCCAACCAGCTCGGCCAGCAGAATAGCAAAAATCCCTGCCAGAACAATGGTATCAAAGGCGCCGGCTCCGCCTACGGCTACGGCATAGTTTTGCGGTGCCCCCTGGTTAAGCAGCCAGAAATAGTGAAAAACATCCACCAGCAGCACGCCCAGGGTTGCCGCTATAAATGCCGCTCTCCTTGACCTCCCGATCAGGTAGGCGACAATCCCACCTACCAGGGGGTAGAGGTAAATGGCATCAATAAAGGCGTAGCGCCCGGCCGGTTCTATGGTGGTCCCGGTGTTGATCAGGGAGCCCACCACGTAAACCACAACGGCCGTGAGCACAGCTCCCCCCAGGGCCCTGGCCCATTCTCTGGCGGTGCCCGCCCGTTTCAGGAGATAAACTGCCAGGCCAACGGGTACCAGCGCACCTCCCACGTTTACCGAGGTTGTAAAAGGTAGAAAGGGGAGGGGAATGTTGATAAAACTACCAAGAATAATAGCTGCGATAACAACCAGCGCCCCCCTGTCAGACAGCCTCATCCGGTCCAGGGCACGCTGGGCCAGTCCAAGATAAATGAGAATTGAAACAATGATCAGGATAATGATTCCGACGGGAAACCGTTCCAAGTGTCTCAGCCTCCTTGTGTCAACAAATATCAAAATTAGACTGCCACACCCGGATTAAAAATATGCAAAAAAAAAGCGGCTCTTCACCGCTTTCTTTTTAGATATATTATTCATTATCTTTTTTCTCGTCATTATCTTTTTTCTCGAACAGGTCGCCCACCATATCGCCAATAGTCACCACGTCGCTGTTATCCTGGGGCTTGCTGTTACTGTAATCCTGAAACTCTTTGCTTTGTTTTTCCCTGGCAACCTCACGGATGGAGAGGCGGATCCGCTTCTCTGCGGGATCTACACTCAGAACCTTGACGTTGACCTCTTCACCTTCGCTAACAACTTCATCCGGCTTGGCCACATGCCGGTCCGCCAGGTGGGAAATATGAACCAGTCCCTCCACACCGGGCTCAAGCTGGACAAAGGCACCGAAGGGAGCCAGCCGGACCACTTTGGCTTTAACGATGCTACCGACTGGGTACTTCTCTGCCACCGTGTCCCACGGGTTGGGCAGCACCTGTTTTAAGCCCAGGGAAATCTTTTCATTTTCCCGGTCTATCTTTAAGACCATAACCTCAATTTCATCGCCCACGTTAACCACTTCCGACGGGTGGTTAATCCGGTGCCAGGACATCTCTGAAATATGCAGCAGGCCATCAACGCCCCCGATATCCACAAAGGCTCCAAATTGGGTCAGGCGCCGGACAACGCCCTTAACAACCTGGTTCTCCTGCAAGCTGGCCAGTAACTCCTCGCGCCGCCTGGCATATTCTTCTTCCAGCACAGCCTTGCGGGAAAGAATGACTTTCTTACGGCTGCGGTTCAACTCTATAACCCGGGCTTTGATGACCTGTCCAAGATACTTGGAGAGGTCCTCTACATATCCCATGTCAACCAGTGAAGCCGGTAGGAATGCACGCACGCCAACGTCTACTAACAGGCCGCCCTTCACAACTTCCCGGACCGTTCCCTCAACAGGTTCCTGGGTGTTTAAAGCTTCCTCCAGCTTAACCCAGGCTTTTTCGGCGTCAGCTTTTTCCTTGGAAAGGATTAGTTTACCCTCATTGTCCTCTGCTTTCAGCACGTATACTTCTATTTCATCCCCCACCTTGACTATGTCTTCTAGGGAGGTAACTTCACAGCAGGACAGCTCCCTCGCGGGAATAATACCTTCCGACTTCGCGCCAACATCCACCATGACTTCGTCCATTCCAACGTGCACAACAGTGCCCGTGAGGATATCTCCATGGCGGACTGCCTTGACTTCTACTGCTTCCTTCATACCTTCTTCGATATTGTTCACTTCTTCTGAACTGTTGATTCCTTCAAACTCACTCATTCGTCTCATAACCTCCTCTATAATCCAGTCAGGTGTGGATGCACCCGCCGTCAACCCTGCCACTTTTACTCCCTGGAACCAGGCCGGATCCAACTGGCCTGCTTCCTCGATATGGTAGGTCCGTGTTCCTGATGCGTGGCACAGGCTGGCCAGCTTTCTCGTGTTGGCGCTGTTTTTGCCTCCTACCACAACCATAACATCGACCTGCCGGGCAAGATCAAGGGCGGCTTTCTGCCGCTCGGCCGTTGCATTACAAATAGTATTGCAAACCCTGACTTCCGCACCTGTCTTTCTCAAAATATCTACTACTTTGTCGAAATTCTCCTGAGGCTGGGTGGTCTGAGCAACTACCCCGATTGGCCCCGCCACTGTTAGCTCAGCAGCCTCTTCCGGATTCTCCACCACCATCGCTTTCCCGGAAGTCCAGCCGATTATTCCCTGAACTTCGGGGTGTGCCTTATCACCTACCACCACCACCTGTATGTTTTCGCCGGCCAGCTGACGGGCCAGGTCCTGGGCCCTGCGGACATAGGGACAAGTTGCGTCCACAATATCCAAACCCTTTTCCCGGGCAGTTTCCAACAAGGCCGGACCAACGCCGTGGGATCTGATTACCAGCGTACCTTCTTCAATCTCCCCAAGATCATGTATTTTCTCGAGACCCATTTGGGCCAGGTAAGAAACCACCTGAGGGTTATGGATCAACGGGCCCAGGGAATAGACCGGGCCTTCCTTGTTGTCTAAAGTAGCTCTGGCCAGGTCGATGGCCCTTTTTACACCGAAGCAAAACCCGGCTTTTGAGGCCAACCGTATTTCCACAAAATCACCGCTTTTTGCATCCCATATTAATTCGTTAGATCCCCTTCGATTTCCTTCCGGTTATTAATTAATTTAAGGAAAAACCTCGTTTTGTCCATCAAAGAAGGGCAGCTATGTGGGACATGGCCAGATTGGCCAAATTCTCCAGGTCTGCCCTGGAGTCTGTTTTTAATGGTCCCACGGGAATAGGTTTGCCCACCCGGACTTTGACCTTGCCCCAGACCCCTCTTGTCCCGCTAAGGGCAACGGGTAAAATCGGAGCACCGGATTTGAGCGCAAGCATGGCGGCGCCGAGGTGAGGTTTTAGCATTTCGCCGCTGTGGCTCCTGGTACCCTCGGGGAAGATCCCTACCACCTGTCCCTCTTTTAATAGCCTGAGGGCAGTCCTGATGGCGATGCGGTCGGTTTTATCACGATGAACCGGAAAAGCTCCGGAAAGGGCAATCACGTGGCCCACCACTGGAATTTTGAAAAGCTCGGCCTTGGCCATGAAGTAAACCCTGCGCTTGAAGGCGCAATATATAACAACCGGATCCCAGTAACTGGTATGATTGGCGATTAAAACTACGCTGCCGCTGGCCGGGATGTTTTCTGTACCCTCAATTTCCCAGCGCCTGACCAGCGCCAGGAAAATCCGGACCAAAAATTTGAGTATCCTTATAATCATAAGCCCTGCCTCCAGGCAGATACCCGTGCCAGGATCATCTTTACCACCTGTTCAGCCGGAATTGTTGAAGAGTCAATAACCTCCGCATCCAATGCCGGCTTGAGGGGAGCTGTGTCCCTCTGCGTGTCTATCTTATCCCTGGTGAGGATTTCCTCTTCTACCTGGCGCAGGTCTACATTAGCTCCCTGTTGCAGCAACTCTTCCCTGCGTCGCCTGGCCCGCTCGCCGGGGGAGGCTGTGAGAAAAATTTTAACCTGGGCATCAGGCAAAACCACCGTTCCGATGTCCCGGCCTTCCATGACCACGCCGCCCCGGCAGGCCATTGACCTCTGCAGCTCCACCAGGCGTTTTCTGACCGCAGGTACCCTGGCCACCAGGGAAACGTTCCTGGATACTTCCGGGCTACGGATTTCCTGGGTAACATCTTCGCCGTTCAAGAGCACCCTGAGCATGGAATTCCCGCCTGGAACAAGCTCGATGGAGGCAGAGGCAGCAACCCGTTCCACTGCTTCCCAGTCGTTTAAGTCAATTCCTTCCCGGAGCGCCTGCAACGTTACAGCGCGGTACATAGCCCCCGTGTCTATATATAAAAAACCAAGCTCTTTGGCGACCATCAGGGCCACCGTGCTCTTACCGGAACCGGCCGGCCCGTCTATGGCTATGTTGGGGTTCGCAGCCATAACCCCTCCTGAAAGCGAAATTTAGATTTTTTTAGGAATTCACATAGTTCACTTCGACACTGTACTTTTTTTCCCTTTTTTTATCTTAAAATAAAAAGCCCGGGGAAGAAAAACCCTTCCAGACTGTATTATTCTTACCTGAATAATTTTTAATACACCTGGAGCAGCAGGCCGGCGTTTAGAAAAGACCGGGAACCGGGCAACCGGCCTGTGGGAGTACAATTTGCTACTTAATAAAAGAGATTTATTAAGCGGGAAGAACGGGAGTTAAACACATCCCTTGCGCTGATGCCAGTTAATCTTCTGCCCGGATCTCTTTTAAAACGCTGGCAAAACCGGGGAATGATACATCCATACACTCCGCATCAAGCACCGTGGTTTCCCCTTCAGCCAGCAGCCCGGCTACCGCTGCTGCCAGGGCAATACGGTGGTCGCCGTGGCTCCTGCAGGCACAACCCTTGAGGGGTTGCCTGCCCCGCACCAGAAACCCGTCGGGTAATTCTTCCACAGCAGCCCCGAAGGAAACAAGCATTTCGATCACCGTAGAGATCCGGTTGCTCTCCTTGACTTTCAACTCTGCCGCGTCCCGGATCTCGGTTTTGCCATCGGCCAGGGCAGCGGCTACGGCCAAAGCGGGAATTTCATCGATCAAACGGGGAATCATCTCCCCACCCACCGCTATGCCGGTAAGCTTCCCCGTGCAGCGGACCCTGATCTCTGCCACCGGTTCGCCGCCCTCTTCACGGGGATTCAGCAATTCAACGCCGGCACCCATAGCAGTGAGCGCGTCTATGATGCCGCTTCTGGTGGGGTTAATACCCACCCTTTGCAGGATGAGATCCGAGCCCGGCAGGGCGGCCGCCGCCACCATGAGAAAGGCCGCCGAAGAAATGTCTCCCGGAACGGTAATCTTTCTCCCCAGAAGGCGCGGTCTGCCCACAACCTGCACAGTAGTACCGGATACATCAACCTTGGCCCCGAAATGCCTGAGCATACGCTCTGTATGGTCCCTGGAAGGGCAGGGCTCGGTTACGCTGGTAACCCCGCCGGCAAAGAGCCCTGCCAGCAGTACCGCCGACTTGACCTGGGCGCTGGCCACAGGTGAGTTATAATGAATGGGTTTTAAATTACCGCCCCGCACGGCCAGGGGAGCCAGGTTCCCGCCCTGCCTGCCCTCAATCCTTGCCCCCATCCGGACCAGGGGAGTAACGACCCTGGCCATTGGGCGGCGCCGCAGGGAAGCATCACCGGTAAGCACGCTGAAGAAGGGCTGACCGGCCAAAATCCCCAGGGAAAGACGCATGGTTGTGCCCGAATTGCCCGCATCCAGGACGTCTTCCGGCTCCCGCAGGCCTTCCAGGCCACAACCCTGTACCCTGAGGGAGTCCTGCCCGGACCAGGAGATCTCTACGCCCAGTTTGCGAAAGCAGTTTACAGTAGCCAGGCAGTCTTCTCCAGGAAGAAAGTTTTCAATTAAGGTAGTTCCCTCCGCAAGGGCGCCCAGCATTACCGCCCGGTGGGAGATGGATTTGTCCCCGGGAACGGACACCGTCCCCCGCAGGGAACGGGCCGGCTTAATAACCAGGTTCAAATTAGATCACCTGCTTCACCAGTAATTTGCCCGGTGAATAAGGGCACAGGAACACTTAACCAAAAAGTAAAAATAAGCCTTATTATTATACCCTGTAACCCGGGCAAGGAAAAAATAGGAACAAGGCAGGTGGAAGCAACAAAACCTTATCTTTTAAATACCGTGTAACCCTGCTCCCGCAGCAACTGGACAGCTTTCTCCTGCTCCTCCCGGGTTGCCAGGCCGACCCGGATGGTTCCACCTTCACCCTCACGGACCCTGAGGATCTCGATATCGCTGATATTAATCCCTGCTTCCAGCAGGTGCCGGGTAAAACCATTAATGGCGCCGGGCCTGTCAGGCACAGTGAGCACAAGATCATGGAGCTCGGGAAGGTAACCCCTGGTTTTAGCCGGAATTCCCGCGCGCACCTGACTGGCGCAAGCCAGCCAGTCCTGAATTTTCTCTCCGTCCCCGGCCAGGAGCATATCTTCGAATAAGGACAATTCCTCTTTGAAATGCCGGAGCATCTTCAACACCTGCCGGCGGTTGGATATAAAAATATCCCGCCACATAGAGGGGCTGCTGGAAGCAAGCCTGGTAGTATCCCGGAACCCCCCTGCGGCCAGGGGCAGGGCCCTTTCACTGCCGGGCGCCCGGGCCACCGTGTTGACCAGCGCAGCCGCAACTAAATGGGGGAGGTGGCTGACCGCTGAAACAGCCCAATCATGCTCCTCCGGATCCATTTCCAGAACCCGCGCCCCAACCCCGGCGGCCAGCTTCCTGACAGCATCTAGGGCGGCGGCAGGGGTCCGGGGAGTCGGCGTAATAATGTAAAAGGCATTTTCAAATAAGTAGGGATCGGCGCCCCGGACACCAGTCACCTCCGATCCCGACATGGGATGGCCTCCCACAAAGCTGATCCCGGGCCTAACTGCCCTTTCCGCTTCCCGAACCACCTCACCCTTGGTACTCCCGACGTCGGTCACCACGGTCCCCTCCGTAAGATGGGGCAGTATTTCCAGGAGTACCGGGACAGTGATGCTCACCGGGGTGGCGATGATCACCAGGTCCGCGCCGGCCACTGCCCCGGCCGGGGGAACAGCAAAACGGTGAATCGCTCCCAGCTCCAGGGCCAGGCGCAAATTTTCCGGATCCGAACCAGTTCCCACCACTTCCCGGGCCAGCCCGCGCCGGCAGAGGGCCATACCCAGGGAACCGCCAATCAGACCGACGCCTACGATGACTACCCGGTTAAACTCCGGGTTCAAGGCATTTTCCTCCCCATTACACCGGCAAACCTGCGCAGGTCTTTCATCATGGCCTCAAAATTAGCGGGGGTAAGGGACTGGGAACCGTCGCAGAGGGCTTCCGCCGGTTTTGGATGCACCTCCACCATCACCCCATCGGCGCCGGCTGCTAGGGCTGCCCTGGCCATGGCCGGAACATAACGCCACTTGCCGATGGCATGGCTGGGGTCGACTATAACCGGCAGGTGCGAGAGATCCTTCACCACCGGCACGGCTGTCAGGTCCAGCGTATTCCGGGTATAGCTTTCAAAGCTGCGGATACCCCGCTCACACAGGATCACATTATAATTACCCCCCGACATGATGTACTCAGCCGCCATAAGCCACTCTTCGATGGTAGCCGATGGCCCCCTTTTCAAAAGCACCGGCTTATCTACCCTGGCCACTTCCCTGAGGAGCAAAAAGTTCTGCATATTGCGGGCGCCAATCTGGAGAATATCCGCATATTCAGCCACCAGGCGCAGGGTCCTGGCATCCATGACCTCGGTTACAATTAAGAGGCCGGTTTCCTCCCGGGCCTCCGCCAGGAGTTTCAAACCTTCCTCCTCCAGCCCCTGAAAAGAGTAGGGTGAGGTCCTGGGCTTAAAAGCCCCGCCCCGCAGCATGGTGGCGCCGGCGTCCCGGACAATCCGGGCTGACTGCAGAAGCTGTTCCCTGCTTTCCACCGCACAGGGCCCGGCAATAACGTGAAAGGTGTCTCCCCCTATTTCCAGGCCGCCGACCCGGATGATAGTGTCCTCTGCCTTAAAAGTCCTGCTGGCAAGTTTAAAAGGCTGGAGGATGGGGACGACCTTTTCCACAGAGGGCATGGCTTCCAGGGCTAAGCCAGCCAGGCGTGTCCGGTCTCCGATGGCCCCTATGATCGTCCGTTCAACCCCCCTGGACAGGTGAACCTTAAAGCCTTCCCGCTCAAGCCAGGCCGATACCGCTTTTATTTCATCTTCCGTGGCGCAGTGACTCATGACCACGATCATCTTTTTCCCTCCATGTCTTTCCGAAGTATTTACAATATGTTTTCCGTAAAGCCGGAGAACAAACCAGGCGGTGATGGTAAGCTCATCAAAAGCGCCCGGAAAGGCAGTAAAATTAAAAAAACACCCCGGGAGGTGTGTTTAAACAGACCATAAGCGCATCCCTTATCGCCTCCCCTTCCGTTCTACCGTTCTGCCCTTGTCCGTAAAGCTGGAATTCGCGCCCGGTTTTTTTACCGGACCCATTGAACCGTCCTGCCGTCAAACCTGCCAATCTACCGTAAAGAAAACCTGCAGCAATTCCCGGGTTACGGCTCGTACTCAAATCTCGACTCACCCGCCCCGCTTGCTGCCTGCAGATCCCCAGGGGAATCCTGCAAATCCGGATTAATATTAGCACACAGTCAAAAATATGGCAATGGTATTAACATAAAAAGAGTGTAAAGTGACTTTACACTCTTAAATTAGACTTATTAGACTTTCTTTAAAAAATTCGCTAGCCGGATCTCGCTTACCCGTTTTTTATTTATGGTGATTGATGGGTTTATCGCCTCAGGAATGCACAGCCCTGTGTCCTAACCCCAGAGCAACTTCGTCCAGGTGTAAAAGTCCCACTCCGAAGTAAATGGCGACGCAGATGTGATCATCCTTTCTGGCAATGCCGATTTTCCCTCCCACATTGAAACCGATGGCTTTCGGCATAATCTGAGAAAGAGCTTCCCTGGTGGCCCCGGCCACGGCCCCTTCATCGGCATGCGTTTCTTTAATCACACCTTCCCTCTTGGAGGCTACTACAGCCCGTTCAATAATTTTATTTACTGAGGAAATAAAATCACCACCATAATCAACAGCCGCCGTTTTAATCCCTTCTTTTAAAAACCGCTGTTTTAATTCCCGTTCCTCTTCCCTGCTTTCGGTCAAGGCCATTTCAATCGCTATCCGGGAGACTTTCCTGCTTCCGTAATGGGCCAACGCACGATCACCTCGCCCAAATTAAGATCCACTCCGGGGAATGCAAACATACCATTATACTCATTATCCTGGTTTATACTACTGGTAAGATTATAAAAGCGGGTAGAAAAAAAAGCAACTTTTCCTAATTTTTTATCTTCTTTAAACAAAACAGCATATAACCGTCTTTCTTCTTTAAATAATCAGTACACCATTAATTAAATGCACCGCCTCAATCCCGGCGTTCTGACAAATGCACTGGTCCAAGAGAGTATATGTTTCCCTCAACCCGGATTGTCGTATCTACCGCCGGGCTCAGCACATCACCGGAAACATCGAAGATTTCAATCTCCAGAGGACGTTTATAGCGGGTACCGTCCACTTCCAGGATATCTCCTTCCCGGACATAGACAGTCACATAACGGTCCCGGAATTCACCCCGCACTTCACCATTTACCAGGACCCTGGCCAGGGGAAGGGAAGAGAAGTTTTTTAACCGGAAGGTAATTACGGAATCCTGTAAGTCCCCGCTGGTGTCCCCCAAAACAGGCCGGGATGCCTCCAGGGAAGCTGCCGGCGCTGCTGCCTGCTCCGCATAGTCGCCGTAGATGCTCAACTGGGCAAGTACAACTACAGCCGCAATTACAACTATCAGCCCGATTAAACCCTTTTCCAGGGCCTGGCCCGGGGAGCTGCTAAATGGAGCTTTCAAGGGATCTTCCCCCATATATGAAATATTTTGCCTTGATCCATTTTATGTGAATTCCAGGCAAAACATTCTTTAAGCGGGGTTTAATAGAATTCCTTTTGGAGAACATTAAGCAGTGCCTATCTCAGATTATACTTCTTTTCCAGCCTGGTCCTGTATTCCTTTGTTTCCTCGTATACCTTAAAGAGCAGGCGCTCGATTTCATAATGACTCAAAGTAACGTAGGCCGGATCCAGGATTTCAACTTTCCGGAAGTCCTCCCTGGCAATAAAGCGGATAATATTTTCCAGGCTGTCCGCCTGGATTGTTAATATTAGAGGAGCATAAGCGGTAGTTGTGCCGGTTAACTCGTCAGAGACCGTATAAACCTCCGTAGATAAATCAATATCCATGATTTCCACGCCATGCAGGGGAACATTCTTAAAGATTGCAACCTGCTGCTCCCTCGCCTCTTCTGCGGCTTTATCCGAAGGTTTGCCCCCAAACAACAGGCGGCCCGGCTTGCTATCCCCCTTAAAATCAAGGCGCACCTTGGCAAGGATGCCGTTCCTGTCATTACGCCTGTCATCGTCTTGAAGTGTTGACAAGAAAATCCCCCACTCTCAGGTATCCGTAAGATAAACAAAAATAAAACAGCACTGGTTTTCAGTACGGGCTATAATTCTCCCCCGGATAGTTAAAGTCCTGCTTGCCCCTGCCAAACTATGTCACTATAACCACTAACAGGGCGTTTTCTCCTCAATCATTGAAGGCTTCAACACGTCCAGCATCCTGCAACCTTGTTTGTTCTCTAAAATTTAATACATGTGCTAACTATCTATCAATCTTCATTTTTATACTGGTACCGCGCCAGCAGCATGATGGCTAATTGTTTTTTAGCCCTGCTTTTAAACGCTTCACTTCTTCCCTGGTAAGGTGGCGGTACTGGCCGGGCCGCATATTTCCAATGGTGAGATTGCCAAACCTGGTGCGCTTAAGCCTCAGTACCGGGTGGCCGATGTGGTCGCACATCCGCCTGACCTGCCGGTTGCGCCCTTCATGAATGGTAATTTCCAGCAGCGCATTGCCTTCCCTGCTTTCCAGCATTCTGACCCTGGCGGGGGCAGTGGGACCGTCCTCCAGCACCAAGCCTTTGGCCATTTGTTCTAATTTGGCCGGTTCGGGTACACCTTTAACCCGGGCCAGGTAAGTTTTGGGCACCTGGTGCCGGGGGTGGGTTAAAGCGTAGGTCAGGTCGCCGTCATTGGTCAGCAAAAGCAAGCCCTCGCTGTCGTAGTCCAGCCTTCCCACTGGGTAGACCCGCTCTGGAACGTCCCTTAAAAGGTCCGTAACCTTCTTCCTGCCCTTTTCATCACTTAATGTTGTGATATAGCCCCGGGGCTTGTACATCAAAATGTAGATTTTACGCGGAGATGGGATAAGGGGGGTACCATCTACAACAATTTTATCCCTGTACGGGTCCACCTTTGTGCCGAGTTCGGTAACAACCTTCCCGTTGACTTTGACGATTCCCGAAGCGATCATTTCCTCGCAGCGCCGCCTGGAAGCAATACCGGCCCGGGCCATAACCTTTTGCAGGCGCTCCATGAAATCCACCTTCCGGCTAGAACCTATCGTCATCTATCCAAGAAATATTGAGATCATGATTGAAACTATTTATTAGAAGATCTCCAAATGATTTCGCGACAAATTCTTAGCCTATTATTGGGATTTATAAAAAAATATAAACTGATAAAGCTTTAATTGTCAATTACAACCCTTTAAATAAAAGCCACTGAAAGACATAAACCGTCACTTCCAGGCATGCCGGATTCAGCGACGGTTACTCATCAATTTTATTTTTCTCATCTCTATTATGTTTATTGAAGAGTGGGTTTAACCAGCCAAACCAAAAATAACTCTGACGATGAAAACAGAGGCTACCAGCGTCGACAGGTCGGCGGTCAGCCCCAGGATAACTGAGTAGCGATATTTTTTAATCCCCACAGAACCGAAATATAAAGTGAGGACGTAAAATGTCGTATCGCAGCTCCCCTGCATGGTTGAGACAAGACGCCCCAAGAAGCTGTCCGGACCGTAAGTTTTAATAATATCCGAGGCAATCCCGAGGGCCGCGCCGCCGGAGAGCGGGCGCATAACGGCGTGGGGCAAAACCTCAGCCGGCAGCCCGACAAAATCCAGCACAGGGGACAACACCGTAACCAGTACTTCCATGGCGCCGGAGGCCCGGAAAATACTTATGGCCACAATCATTGCCACCAGGTAGGGAATGGTTTTAACCGCCGTTGCAAAACCCGCCTCAGCCCCGTCCACAAAGGTTTCGTAGACCTTAACCCCGCGCAGCATGGCGGTAAGCGGTACCACCAGCAGGATCAGGGGGATAGCCCAGCGGGAAAGTTCGGCGATAACTTCAAACATCCCCTTACCCACCTTTCCTGGAGTAGATTTGGCGCAGGATCCGGTCCACAACGATAGCCACGGTCATACTGAAAGCTGTGGCCATGATTGTCGGCCCCACTATTTCTGTAGGGTCCGTTGAGCCGTAGAGCAGGCGGATGCCGATAATCGTAGTCGGGATCAAAGTCACACAGGAAGTATTGAGAGCTAAAAAAGTGCACATAGCGTCTGAAGCGGTGTCCTTGTTCCGGTTGAGCTTCTGGAGCTCCTGCATGGCGATGAGGCCCATTGGTGTTGCGGCATTTCCCAGGCCCAGGATGTTGGCGCTCAAATTCATCACCATGGCCCCCATAGCCGGGTGGTCTTTTGGTACACTGGGAAAAAGAAAGCGCATTACCGGGCGTACCAGTAAGGCCAGGGCCCGCACCAACCCAGCTTCTTCGGCCAGCTTCATGATCCCCAGCCAGAAGGAAATGATGGCAATCAGGCTTATGGATATTTTAACCGCATCGTTTGCTCCATCCAGGGCTGCCTTGGTCACCACATCTATATTGCCCTTTGCGCCGGCTACGAGAATCCCAAAGACAATCATAGCCAACCAGACGAAATTAACCATGACCATTCCCCCGCAAGAAAGCTTGTCTTATGCTACTTTATGAAAAGGAACGGACAAATATTACATATAATGGTAAGGGAAAGACTCCCCACCAGGCATCGGCCTCTTAATCAAAGGGCAAACGGACGCGGTACCTGTAAAATTATATTATATTTTTCTTAATGAGACGATTTTTAAACACCCCTGTAAGATCAGCGGCAGCCACCCTGGCCCTGATCGCCTCCTTGTCCGTTGAGTACAAGCCCTTCTCCAGCATCCGCTGGAAGTAAACGGAACCCGAGAATGTATACTTTTTGCCCATCCCTTCGGGTTTTTTCATTTCCCTGTGCATGAATGAAATAATGTCCCCGCAGGCCAGTTCGGGCGGCAGAACCAGCGGCTCCTTCCCTGCCAGCAGCCTGGCGGCGTTGTGTCCCGCCAGGAAACCGGTAACAATAGCTTCGGTATGCCCTACCAGGAGACCGGTTTTTTCGCCGGCGCAGAAAAGATTGGGGGCTCCGGAAACCTTCAGGCTGTCGTCGCATGGCGCCATGGCCATAAAACGGACGGAATTGCCCTTCCCCCCGGAATAGGGGTCTGCGTACCGGGCATCCTGAAAACCATCCAGTGTCCGCAGGATTTCCAGCGGAAAGTAAGGGGTCATTAATTTGACGTGGCCGGTATCCAGGAGAACCAGGTTCCTGGCAAAATCACTAATGGCGTACTGCTGGCAGGCTTTGCGCTTGAGCTGGTCTTCTTTTTGTAAATGTTCCGGCAGGGGAATGACCAGCACGCCATCCCTCTCCAGTGCTGCGACCAGTTTAGGGGCAAGAGACTTCTTTTCCAATTTACAGGAACCGCTCATTGCTTCAAACTGAGGAAAACCTTCCCCCGCCTTGATTTCCTTGATACCTGCCTGCTCTGTTAAACTGACCCGGGGGCCGAAGGCGGGGCAGCGCAGGATACACATGGCGCAGCCGGTGCCGTAGCGGGAACAGTTCTGGGCCGGGCCCGCAGTTCCGGTACAGTCTATAAAAACCTCCCCCGGGATGACCTCACCGGAGGATGTCACAACCCCGGTAAGGCGGCCTGAAGTTTTAATTACCCCGGTTACTCTTGCCTGCAGCCTTAATTCAACGCCCTGGTTGCGCAGCATAGCTCTAACGGCAGGTTCAATCCGGGTAACATCATATAACAAGGCGTGGCGGTGTCCCGGAAAATCCACCCGGCGGTGGGTCGCTACTTTTTCAATCAAGCCGAAGAACTCTTCCGCACCCATAGCCCGGGCTTCTTCCATGGCAGTCAGCCGGCCGTTGTTGCGCATGATCCCGCCCACAAGACCGGTGCCCAAAAGCATATCTGTTTTTTCTAAAATTACCACATCTGCCCCTGCGTACGCCGCCGCACTGGCCGCAGCGCACCCCGCCCAGCCACCGCCTACAACCACAACAGACATAAATAGCCCTCCTTCTTACCATTATATGAAGGAGGGCTGTTAGTAGCTTCCTATTGACAAAAAAAGGTTTCAGGTAATAGTTTTAAACGCCCCGGTAGTTCTAGCAATCCTGCTGCCAGAAACTGTCTGCTCTTCGTTTACGGGTTCGGATGGGAAAGTATTTCTATTTTGGCGGCTTTACAGTGGCTTTCCCGGTTAGAACTACAATGCCATCCTGATTGGTACAAGTGGTTTTGATTACAGCAATATTTTCTTCTTTGTTTAATTCAATTACTTCACCTTCAGCTTTAATAGTGTCCCCGATCCTTACCGGTGCCGTAAACTTCAGTTCCTGGGCCATGTATATCGTGCCTGGTCCCGGCAATTTCATGCCTATTACAGTCGATACTAAACCGGCCGTCAGTATGCCGTGGGCGATCCTGCCCTTAAAAAAAGTATTTTTCGCATATTCTTCATTAACGTGAATTGGGTTCAAGTCACCGGTAATACCGGCAAAAAGATAAATATCAGTTTCGCTAATTGTTTTTTCCACAAATTCTTTTTGTCCGATTTCTAATTCATTTATCCTTTTGCCACCCGCCATTAGAATCAACCCCTTATAAATTTATTTCATAACTATAAAATTTTAAATATATTCTAAATGTTCTTTATACTGCTTGGCGACTCCTGCTTAAACCACTTTTTTACAAAGGAATAATACTATCAGTATTTTTGGCCGGAGTTTTTAACTCAGTTTCTTAAATGGCTTAGCAAAAGTGTTTTCACGGACACTTGAAGATGATGGGTGTTTCCTGTGTTTGTCAACAAAAATGGGGACCATGTAGTCATGAAAAAGGGGACCACCCCTGATGCCATAAATTGAGCAATTTCAATCATCATCCCTGCGCTGTGACCGTTAAAATAAAATCAACAGATTTCAACAAATAAGAATGAACACAATATACCAGAAACCTCCAGATAAGCTATGATGGAATTGGAAATAATAAATATTTCATCAGAGCACGGAGGGGATCATGACTGTCAGTGAAAGGTGGAAGATGTATCACAAAATTCAATCTCTAAAGGAAATGGGTTTAAATGTGTCCCAGATAGCCAGGAAGTTAGATATCTGCCGTAATACGGTTTATGTTTACCTGAACGCCACACCGGAAGACTTCGAAAGATTGAATCAGTCTAGTCAAACCAGACGTAAAAAATTGGATAAATACAAGAAAGAAATAACTAACTGGCTCAAAGAATATCCTGATTTGTCGGCTGCCCAGGTGCTGGACTGGCTTCTGGAAAAACACTCTGTTAGTAACGTTTGTGAAGGCACAGTTAGAAATTATGTAAACTTCCTGAGAAAGGAGCATGATATCCCAAAATTAATATTTAAACGGCAGTATGAGGCTGTAGAAGACCCACCCATGGGACAACAGGCCCAGGTAGATTTTGGAGAAACAAAGCTTTTGGATCCAAGCGGGCAGTCCGTTAGACTCTATTTTCTTGCCTTTGTATTAGCCCATTCCCGCTACAAATATGTAGAATGGTTGGCTCGTCCCTTCACTACCAGGGACTTAATACAAGCCCATGAAAACGCTTTTGAATACTACGGGGGGATGCCTAAAGAAATAGTCTATGACCAGGACCACCTGGTTCTGGTTAGTGAAAACCATGGAGACCTTATTTTAACAAAGGAATTTGCCCAGTACAAGGACAAGCGCCGGTTCAAGATTTACATGTGTCGCAAGCAGGACCCACAAACAAAGGGTCGGATAGAAAATGTCATCGGCTTTGTCAAAAAGAATTTCGTCCGTAACCGTATTTTTAACCACATCGACAAGCTTAACGAAGAGTGCCGAGCCTGGCTTGAGCGCACCGGCAACGGGAAGATGCACAACACCACAAAGAAAATACCGGCCCAGGTGTTTAGCGAAGAACGCAGGCACCTTGTAGTGCACCCCGTTGTCAAGACACATTTCTGAAAAAATTAAGCTATGTTACCC
>ERZ773359.169-NODE-169-length-87137-cov-216.230909_pt1 | contig 87137 bp, 95 predicted proteins | sample MGYA00374955_ERZ773359 | MGnify/ENA primary metagenome ERZ773359 (study PRJEB29098, sample SAMN04486028) | biogas fermenter metagenome | study: EMG produced TPA metagenomics assembly of the Biogas fermentation microbial communities from Germany - Plant 4 DNA1... | reverse complement strand
TCCCGGGTAATATCCTTTGATTTCATTTTCAGCTTTTCCATTTGAAGACCTCCTTCATGAACTCTACTCAGCAGGGGCGGCGTGCAGGATGCACGCTGGCAGGCACTCGGCAGGAAGCCGAACTGCCTGCGATCCCCTGCGGAGTGCAGGGCCAAAGTTTACAATGACAGGTCTAACTTTAGGGAGCGGTGCCGTTATCTCGCCCGTGATTTTGACGTCATAGTTCCCTTAATTTCTTGCTATAGGAAATGTTTTGCTTAAAACTTATTATATCATGGCCATGTTGATAAGTACACCACAAAACCGCAGAATCTACAAAAGACCTGCGGTTTTTATTTGCGAAAAAACCTTATGATACATTTAAAACAGTTCAAAAAGCTTGTCGACGGCATTTTTAGAGACATGGACAGCCTTTTTGTTTTCCATACTAATATCCTCGTATAGTTCCAGTCTCAATACTTTGGTGGTCTTTGGAGCTTCGATGCCGATCTTAACTCGCTCGCCCTCGATTTCAAACACCTTTATAATCACATCATTGCCCACAATTATGCCTTCTCCAATCTTTCTTGTAAGTACTAGCAAGATTCACACCGCCCATCAGAACAAGCTTTTTTGAGTTTCAGCGGCTCCCGGACATTGTATTCCGGATTGTCAGCTATGAATTGGTCTGCCAAACGTGAATCTGAGTTTACAATGATTGGCGCTTTGAGGTTTACGGTAATGTCTTTTGTATTTGCACCGATTGTCAGCACACAAAGGACTATGGCTTCTTCCGGAGACTTGATATTTATTTGGAGAAGGTTTTCCCGGGAAATTTTTGGAGCATAGTCCGGAAAAAAAAGGAAGGGATTGACCACGGGCAGGGCTATTTCCGGTTGGTCCACAGCCTCAAGCCACTTAACAATATCGGTGCCCGGATGGTCCAGCAATACATAACTCTTGTACTGCTCAAGACCTAATATACCGTTAACAAATGTGATAATCTTTTTTGATTCCGTTGTCACCACAACACATCTCCTATGCAATCTTATCTATATTTTTGCCCGTTGGCACCGCTTTCACGTTTATATACGGGTTTTGTTCAAGAAATATATTGACATTTGCCCTTTCATAATCTATCGTAACGGCTTTATCAGATGAATTGACCTTTACGCTGCCTTGTATGAAATTCGTATTTACTTTGCCCATTTTAAAGGTTATTTTAGGCGGTGTTTTGGGGACTGCTTTCACATTTACTTCAGGCGCGTCGGAAAAGGATTCGCTTTCCACTATGTCGCCAATAGAAATGCCCTTTTCTATAGCTCCTAATGCATCACCGCCGGCAGCTTTGCTGCCTATGTATTCCAGGGCGTACTGTTTTGCTTCATTATACCACATGGGAATTGCTGAGAAAAGTTTGGGCTGGCCCATATCGGCCCAGCAGTGGGACGCATCTATATCTTCAATAACAGGAAGGCTTCTTGAAAGGGCAATTTCAGGCAATCGGGTGTTGATGTCAACACCTTCATGTATATTCATTTTTGGGTCCACAGAACCCTTGTATGTGTCAACTCCTATTCGGCCAAAAGCAAATTGAATATCCAGATTGTATATCAGCATATTTGGACCTCCTAAGGACTTCTCGGATGCTTTATCTCAGGAAGTCCACTAAGGTAGGTTGGATTATCCTAGCACCCACCGCGAGGGATGCCCTGTATATGCTCTCTTCCATCTTAAGTTCGGTTATCATTTTAGCCAAATCAATTCCCTCAACGCTGTTGAGAAGATCTAAACTATCAATTTCGTCGGCATCGAGCCTGGCCACAGTGGCTTCCAAGCGGTTGCTTCTAGCCCCTATCTGGGCCCTGTATTTTAAGATTGTATCCAAAGATTTTTTTATGTTTTCCAATATGTTACCTGATATTTCGTCAGCCAGATCTTTATCGAGAGCATTTTCAAGGTCTTCTACGGCATTAAATATATCCTCAAATACTTCACTGCCAATCATATTTACCGGAATTCGCTCCGAGTGGCCTAGGTTGTATTCTATGGTTCCTACAGGATTATTGTGTTCGATTTTTCCTGTATCCTCATCTACGTAAAATGGAGGTTTATCCGTGATGTACCCGCCAAATATATATCTGTTGACACTTGTAGAATTTGCTTCCTGTAGCAATTGATCTTTTAACTCTCTTACCTCGTATAGTATCTTCTGACGTTCCTCAGCAGTTAGAGTGCCATTGGCAGCTTGAACCGTAAGTTCGCTTAAGCGCTGAAGTATATTGCCGGCATTGGTCAGGGCGGTCTCGGTGTCCTTCAACCAGGTTAAAGCATCTTTGGCGTTGCTGTTGTACTGCCCTATTGCGCTGAGCTGCCTGCGAATCTTTAGGGCCATGGCTGCTCCCACCGGGTCATCCGATGGCCGCCGGATTCTTCTTTGGGCGGAAATGTTATCGTTTATATCTGCCAGGCGCTTTAAGTTTTGTGCCAGGTTCCTATTGAAGTTTTCAATTATCATGGATTGAGTTATTCTCATGCTTTATCCCTACCTTCCGGTAATACCCATGCGGTTGATTACAGTATTTAGCATCTCATCGACTGCGGTTATCATTCGGCTGGCCGCATTAAACGCATGGAGATATTGTATCATCTTTGTCATTTCTTCATCCAGGGAAACACTAGAGGTCATCTGCCGCCTTTCGTCAAGCTGGCTCACCATAAAAGCTTGGCTATCGGCTGCTCGAGTGGCCTCCTGGGAGTCCACGCCTAATTTGGATATTAGGGAACCGTAGTATTCGTCAATGGTGCTCTTTCTGCCACCTATATCAATAATCTTGTTTCTCAAATCCGCCAGTTCCAATGCTTTTCTATTATCACCGGGAACGCCGTTTTCATCTTCTGCAGCAGCTATTTTAGATGGATTTTTCACTATTTCAGGATTTACCGACCATCTTTCCTGGATCTCATCGTAAATAAAGAAATCTTCGCCCGGATTGCCTTCTAAGTCGAACGCAGTTTTATGGATATTGTTAAATTCTGTTGCAAAGGTTTGAATGAAGGTGCTCAATTGCTCTATGTAACTTTTAATCTTATCATCTCTTAAATCCAGCAGGCCTTTCAGTTCGCCTTTTAATATTCGTACTTCTGAATTGTATTCCTTCCATGTGATTTTACCATCTGCAACTGATGTGTCGAATTCAATAGTGGCAGTGTCGGTCCCTTTGACTAAAAGTGCACCGCCGACATTGATGGTAAACTGGCCGTTTTCATCTTCATAAGACTCAAACTGCACCAGGTTTGACAGCTCGTCAAGCAGAAGGTCTCTTTTGTCCATAAGGTCTGCCGCAGAAGCTCCGCCAATTTGGGTCTGCTGTATCTGCAGGTTCAGCTGTGCTATCTGATTTGCTATGCTGTTTATTTCGTTAACCTTGACTGATATCCTGTAATTGATGTCATTTATTATGTCATTTAGCTGGATAAAGGCGTGATTTATAGTGTTGGTTAAGGTGATACCCCTCTCTTTGACAGTTTCCCGGGCTTCCTGGGAAGACGGATCTTTGGAAAGGGTCTCAAGACTCTTCCAAAACTCATTTAAAACCGAGGAGATTCCAATATCAGAAGGCTCATTGAAGACAGCTTCCACCTGTTTTAAGATATCGCTTTGAATGTCCCACTGGCCTAGGGAAGAATTTTCGTTCCTATATTGCCTATCGGTGAAATCATCCCGAATTCGACTTATATCAGATAATTTTACGCCCGTGCCCAATTGGTAGGCGGCACCAAAACCATAGGAAGTATAGGTGGACTCGAGCATCACCCTCTGCCGCGAGTAGCCCGGCGTATTGGCATTGGATATGTTATGTGACACTGTCTGTTGGGCACGCTGGTTGGCAAAAAGTGCCTTTTTTGCAATCTCTATTCCAAAAAAACTGGACAATATACTTCACCGCCTCAAGCTTGTTTGTCAATAAAATGAACCGATTTCTGAGAACTGGCGCCATCGGCACCGTAGTTTGCTTTACTCGTTCCGGCATCGGTTATGAGCTTAATTGAAAAATTTATATAATCCAAGGCATTTTTAATCAGTCTTTCATTTCTGTCATTCTGTTCTTGAATATCATGTAAAAGTATTTTTAATTCGTCATAAATAGCAGTAAAAGTTTTGGCCTCTTTCTCATCTAATATGGATATAATAAAATCTCCTTTTAACTCGGAGGCATCTTTGTTGCACAGCTTGGCAATCTCTTTTACTAATTCAAATCTTTCGTCTTCAAGCTTGCCCAATTTAATAATGAGCTTTTGTTCTTGTTCGGTTATTTCGCTAAGGGTCTTGATATCACCGTTGACCAGCACATCAGTTTTTTTGTTGCCTATATCATATAATTCTTTATATGCATCAAGCTGTTCTTGCATGACCTCTATTAAAACTGATGCAATTTCCCTATACCCCACTTTTATAGCCCCCTAATTGCTTAAATAAGCTTATCGGTAAAAATCTCTTCGATAATTTTGTCTGCAACCAATTTGCCGTCAACATTATAGGTTCCGGCTTTTATCTTTGCTTTCAATTCTTCTACTTTTTCAGTCCTGACATCTTCGACTTTGGAAACCAACTTGATGGCATTGGCAAATTCGCGCACGTCATCAGAAATACTAACTTCATCAGCCTGTGCTTTCGGTGTTTTTTTGCCCAGTTTATCCTTAGACTCCATGTTTTTCTGATAGGCTCTCATGATTCCATCGAGTTGAGTTCTGGAGATATTCATACAAAGTGCCCCCTCGCAATTAGCTTCTATATACTATATCGGACTATCCCTTTATGTTTATAAATAGCTAATATGCTTTTGTACTTAATTCAAGTTGATTTATCTCTCAATTGCTCTACATTATAACGGTACTTACCTTCTTCTTTCATCCCTTGAATATTTTGACAGGTGAATTTTCCCCTTCATATCTTCATCTACGAACATAGATCTTTTATCACTGCCTAAAAAATTTCTTTTGAGCTTTTTGCCGCAGCTTTCGCAAATTCTGCCGGTCACTATGGATTCTCCGCAGATCTCGCACTTCAGAATGATGTTGACATTGTTGCTTTGCAAAATTAAACGGCCTTCTTTCAGGTATTCCAAGATTTTTTTAACGGGAACTTCCGTGCCTTCCGAAACTTCATCAATGGTTGCCTTGGGATTACTGTTGATAAATTCTCTAACCCGCTCAAAATCATTTTCGTCTTTTTTTAAACAGTCGGGGCATAGGTTCCGATGGACATAAACAAATAGTTTGCCGCATTCCGGACAATTTCTAAGGTCCATTTCACTCCACCTTTCCCTAAATATATATTAAGTTGTTCGCAACTATCCTCTAGCGCAGGTCAATACGTAGACCGCCCTGGCTCCAGCTTCAAGGAGACTTTTGGAGCACTCTCCCGATGTTGCGCCCGTAGTGTAAACGTCATCGATTAAAAGCAATGTTTTGTCGCGGATTTTGTCACCGTTGACTACTTTAAAAGCTCCTTTGAGGTTCTGCTTTCGCAAAGTTTTATCAAGTAGGGTCTGGTGCTCCGTTGCTTTAACCCTGATTAAAACAGGGTAAATGGGGATACCGCTCTGACTTGCTACGACTCTTGCCAACAGATACGCCTGGTTGTATCCCCTCTCCCTTTGTCGCCTTGGGTGAAGGGGCAGTGGCACGATATAGTCAAAGCTCGGCCAGGGAAGGGCTTTTAACAGGTCAAACATCATACCGCCCAAAACTTTTGCAAGCTCCTGCTTCCCATAGTATTTGAATTCGTGAATCAGCTGTTTAAGTACGCCTTCATAATGGCCGCATGAGCGAGCCTGCACAAAAGCATGGTAATCTTCCTGACAGTCACGGCACAGCGTGCCTTTGCTTTGGCCATGTCGCGGTTTGCCGCATTTCCCGCACATGGGTTCGCTCAATGGTATTATCTTGTCTCGGCAGCTTTCACATATAATCTGGGATGCAGGTGTAAGCTTGCCGCTGCATATAATGCAGTAAGGCTTTCGTGGAAATAGGAGATCTAAGAAGAAATCTGATATACGAATGCTTTTAATCATATTGACTCACGACATTTTATTACAACATTTAAAACCTATGTGTATATTTCTACAGGCTTTTCCAAATTCCTCCTTTTGAGGAGTTCTTTTATTCACTACTTATGAAGTATGTCTGAAAATATAGAACAAACCCTGTAATCCGGTGACTACAGGGTTTATAGCTTTTCTCACTTTACCTTTGATTTTATGACTTCGTAACCGAGCTTCTTAATTGAATCTTCGATTTCTTCAATCGACACTTTCTCTTCATCAAAGTCAAGCTTAACTTTGCTTGCGTTAAAGAGTATTTTTACCGTATCCTGCTCTACGCCCCCTAAGGCTTTAAGGGCAGATTCGATTTTTTGCATGCAGGAAGGACATGCCAAAGCTTCCAGTTGTATCGTTGCCGATTTCAAGATCATCATCTCCTCTCATAAATTTTCTCTTGGCGACTGTTGTATCCTAATTATACACTTTAATCGTGTTTATCTGAAGCGATAGTGCAAAAGCCTCATGCCGTTTAGAATCACTGCCAAGATGCTGCCTTCGTGTACTAACATGCCAATTGACATGTTTACCCAGTCTCCGAATACCAGGCCCGTTAGCAGTACTATTACTACTCCAAGAGCAATAACAATATTTTGTCTCATGTTCCCGGCAGTGGCCTTTGCGAGCCCCAGGGCGTGGGGGAGACGACTGAAATCCGAATTCATAAGTACCACATCGGATGTGTCGATGGCCACATCCGTGCCGCCACCCATGGCTATGCCGATATTTGCCAGGGCCAGCGAAGGGCTGTCATTGACTCCATCGCCAACAAATGCCACGATTCGACCCGCTTCTAAAAGTTTCTTAATGTAGTCTGCCTTGTCTTCGGGCAACATGTTCCCATGAGCTTCGCTTAGGCCCAACTCACGGCTCACCACATCTACCGTGCCCTGGTTGTCGCCCGAAAGCATAATCAGGTTTTTTACACCCAATCTCTTTAACTTTTGCAGGTCTTCCTTCACACCCGGTCGTATCCGGTCGCGGACGCCCATTAATATTTTTAATTCCCCATCCACGGCAGTTAAGACCAGGGAGTTTCCGTTTTTTTCAAGGCGATCCATATCAGCTTTGGCCTTCTCATCAAGCCTTACCTTTTCCTTCTCCATCAATGCCACATTGCCGACTACCACCCTATGTCCGTTGACATTTGCTACAATCCCTTCGCCCTTTACAACTTCCGTGTTTTCAACGGGGTAGAATGTGGTGTCACCGATTTCCTCCAAAACCGCCTTTGCCAAGGGGTGATCGGATTCCCGCTCAATGCTGGCGAGATATCCTAATGCTTCTTCGATACTGTCTCCGTAGAACTCCTTTTCTGCAACGGATGGGTTTCCGACTGTCAGGGTACCGGTCTTGTCGAATACCATCGTATCCACTCTGCTGAAATCGCTGATTACTTCACTGCCCTTTAGCAGCACTCCATGGCGCGCACCATTCCCTATGCCTGCCACATTGGATACCGGCACTCCTATAACCAAGGCGCCCGGGCAGCCCAGGACCAGGATGGTAATGGCCAGCTCCACATCTCTCGTAAATATCCAAACGACAAAAGACAGGACAAGCACAGCCGGCGTATAGTTTTTCGAAAAGCGGTCTATGAAGCGCTCCACTTCCGATTTTGAGTCCTGGGCTTCTTCCACCAGTTCGATGATCTTACCGAAGGTGGTATCTTCCCCCACCCGGTCAGCCACAATTTGAAGGGTCCCGTTATCTAAAATTGTGCCTGCAAATACCTTTGAGCCTTTTTCCTTGCTGACGGGAATGGACTCTCCCGTAATGCTGGCTTCATTGACACTGCCCTCACCGGATAAAACCGTGCCATCGACGGGAACTTTCGCACCCGTTTTAACCAGCAGTATATCTCCTACATCTACATCATCCACTTCAACTTCTTCAAATTCGCCATTTTCCATCTGTTTTAATGCGCTTTCCGGGGCCATTTCCGTCAATTCCTTTATGGCCGAACGGGTCTTGTTTAATGTGCGCTGCTCCAAGTAAGCGCCGAACAGAAATAAAAATGTGACTATGGCCGATTCTTCATAATTCCGAATAAAAAAGGCACCTATAACTGCTATTGTAACTAAAACATCTATACTAACAACTTTTACCCGCATGGCCTGGTATGCCTGAATGGCTATTGGCGCTGCACCAATGATAGAGGCAGCAATCAATGACCAGTGGAAGACAGTTTCCCTTCCAATGGCCAATTTGCTGATGAAAGCAGCGGCTATTAAAATACCGCTTATTAGAGTTATTGGATTTTTATTTCTTAAAATATAGTACTGCACTGTTTTCTACTCCTAAGATATTTTTATCCATGATATGCTTTATCAAGTTCAGCCAACATATTGTACACGGCTTCGTAGGTTTCGCACACGTCCTCCGGCACTGAATAGTTTCCAGTAACTTGGCGCAGTTCTTTGAACTCCTTGTCCAGATTCGGCTTTTCAGAACCTGCTTCTCTGATCTTTGCATCGATTTCAGCAAACAACTTGTGAACCTGATGGAATTCCGGATGGCTCCCGCCGTGGACCCTGGCCACGATAGGCACAAATTGCTGTAATTTTTCAAGATGTCTAGCTTTTACCTCGTTAAAAGCTGTCATGATAACTCCTCGCTTTCTTTTTATATTCCTTGATTCCCGCTTCCATAATATCATCCGTTTTTATAATACCCTAAAATCGCCAAAAAGAATATGACTTAAATCACAGTACAAAAAAAGAGCCGTCATACTCGTTTTTGACAGCTCTCGTTTTAATCAACTGCAATCTGCTCAGGCGGATGTCTTATTCGCAATGAGCTTTAAATATGCATTTATAAACTCATCCAGCTCCCCATCCATAACTGCCTGGACATTGCCAACTTCTACATTGGTCCTGTGGTCTTTAACCAAGCTGTAGGGATGGAAAATGTAAGACCTTATCTGGCTTCCCCAGGCTATTTCCTTCTGATCGCCCCGTATTTTTTCCAGCTCCTGCTGCTGCTTTTGCTGATAATGGTCAAATAGCCTGGCCTTTAAAATCTTCATGGCCGTATTTCGGTTGCTCTGCTGTGAGCGCTCATTTTGGCAGGATACCACGATTCCGGTAGGAATATGGGTTATGCGGACTGCCGATTCGGTTTTGTTCACGTGCTGGCCCCCTGCTCCTCCTGCACGGAAGGTGTCGATTTTAAGGTCCTCAGGCTTAATTTCCACTTCAATGTCATCGTCAATCTCGGGCATGACATCTGCAGAAGCAAAGGAGGTATGGCGCCTGCCGGCGGCATCAAAGGGGGAAATCCTAACCAGGCGGTGGACTCCTTTTTCTGCCTTCAGGTAACCGTATGCATTCAGGCCTTCCACCAGAATGGTGACGCTCTTTACGCCCGCCTCATCTCCGGGCAGTATATCGAGGGTGGTCACCTTATATCCCTTGTCTTCGGCCCAGCGGGTGTACATGCGCAGCAGCATGCTTACCCAGTCCTGGGCTTCGGTGCCACCTGCCCCAGCATGAAGGGAAAGTATGGCATTTTTGGCATCGTGCTTGCCCGAAAGCAGGGTCTCCAGCTTGGTCTTTTCAAGGAGCTTCATGAAGGCCTTGGTATCCTGGACCAGTTCCTGCTGAAGATCTGCATCTTCCGTTTCCATACAAAGCTCAAGCAGTGTTTCCAAGTCTTCGTATTTTCTGACGAGGAAATCATAGTTTTCCAATTTGCCTTTTAGCTGGTTCAGTTCCTGCAGGATTTTTTGGGCTGCTTCCTGGTCGTCCCAAAAGTCGGAGGCCATGGTCTTTTGCTCCAATGACTCTATTTCGGATTTTATTTTGTCGATTTCAAAGTGAATCCCTCAATTCGGTTAAAACAGACTTTGCCCCTTCTATCCGGGATCTATATTCATCTAGCATGTTCATCCCTCGCTCTATTTATAATCAGTTGTTAAACTGCCCTGCCGCAGCACTTTTTGTATTTCTTGCCGCTGCCACAGGGACATGGGTCGTTGCGGCCAATCTTCTTTTGCTTGCGTACCGGCTGAGCTTTCTCTGCGCCGTCGCTGTGAGAATAGGACAAGTTGTAGGTTGTCTGCCGTCTTTCAGGAGCTCTGGTAATCTGAACCCTGAAAAGATAGCGAAGGGTATCTTCCTGGATGCTCCTTATCATCTCCTGGAACATCTCGTAACCTTCAAATTTGTACTCAATTAAGGGATCCCGCTGACCGTATGCCCTTAGGCCTATTCCTTCACGCAGTTGGTCCATGGCATCGATGTGGTCCATCCACTTTTGGTCAACGGTCTTCAGCATAATGTACCGTTCCAGTTCTCGCATGGTCTCGCTGCCCAGCTCCTCTTCTTTCTTCTCATAGGCAGCTTGAGCCCTGCTTATTAGTTCGCGACGCAAATCATCCCTAGATATGTCCTCCAGCCTTTCGGCTTCAACTTCATATCGTATCTGGAAGATATCCATCAGGTAATCGGAAAGGCCTTTTAAATTCCATTCCTCGGGATGAATTTCCTTGGCCGCATATATGTCAAGCAAACTGTCAATGACTTCACCGATCATCTCCAGGATACTGTCTTTTAAGTTTTCATTTTCCAATACCCGGCGTCGCTGCGAATAAATGACCTCACGCTGGGTGTTCATAACATCATCGTATTCCAAAACGTGCTTCCTGATGTTAAAGTTGTGAGCTTCCACTTTCTTCTGAGCATTTTCAATGGATTTTGTTATCATGGAATGCTCGATGGGCTCATCCTCATTCACGCCCAACCTATCCATTAAGCCCTTTATGTTTTCACCGCCAAAGAGCCGCATCAGGTCATCTTCCAGTGAAATGTAAAACCTGGATGAGCCCGGATCTCCCTGACGACCGGCCCGGCCACGGAGCTGGTTGTCTATGCGGCGGGATTCGTGCCTTTCCGTACCTATGATATGCAGGCCGCCTAGCTTTGCCACACCTTCACCCAACACTATGTCGGTGCCTCGGCCTGCCATGTTCGTGGCAATCGTGACGGCGCCCCTTTGGCCCGCAAGGGCCACTATTTCCGCCTCTTTTTCATGGTACTTGGCATTCAGCACGTTGTGAGGTATGCCCTTACGCTTTAACATGCTGCTTAAATGCTCGGATTTTTCAATGGAAATGGTACCCACGAGTACCGGCTGACCTCTCCGGTAGCACTCTTCGATTTCCTTCACAACCGCATTGAATTTCCCTTTTTCGGTCTTGTATATTACATCGGGATGGTCAACCCTGATCATGGGCTTATTTGTAGGGATAACCACCACATCGAGGCCATAAATGCTGCGAAACTCTTCCTCCTCGGTGGCGGCGGTGCCCGTCATGCCCGCAAGTTTTTTGTACATGCGGAAGTAATTTTGGAAGGTAATCGTCGCAAGGGTCTTGCTCTCCTTTTCTACCTTGACCCCTTCCTTGGCTTCAATGGCTTGATGTAAACCGTCGCTGTACCTTCGGCCGAACATAAGCCTGCCGGTAAACTCGTCAACGATTATCACCTGGTCGTCTTTTACGACGTAATCCCTGTCCCGCTTCATCAGGGCATGGGCCTTTAAGGCTTGTTGGAAGTGATGTAAGAGCTCCATGTTTTCTTCGTCGTAGAGGTTTTCTATCCCTAAGAAGTTCTCGCATTTTTTGATGCCCTTCTCCGTGGGCATGACGCTGTGGGCCTTTTCATCCACAGTGTAATCTTCCTCGGGAACTAGGCGGGTGACGAATCTAGCGAATTTGTAATATATGTCGGTAGACTCTTCAGCCTGGCCTGAAATAATAAGGGGAGTCCTTGCCTCGTCAATGAGAATGCTGTCAACTTCGTCTACAATGGCAAAGTTTAAAGGCCGCTGGACCATGTGCTCCTTGTAGAGGACCATGTTATCCCTCAGATAGTCAAAGCCGAATTCATTGTTTGTACCGTAAGTGATATCGGCATTGTAGGCCTTTTTGCGCTCTTCAAAATCCAGGCCGTGGACGATAAGGCCAACTTCAAGGCCTAAGAATTTATATATTTCCCCCATCCACTCGCTGTCTCTTCTTGCCAGATAGTCGTTGACGGTGACCACGTGAACGCCTTCGCCGGTTAGGGCATTTAAGTATACGGGCATTGTGGCAACCAGGGTCTTGCCTTCACCAGTCTTCATCTCGGCTATCCGGCCCTGGTGCAGCACTATGCCGCCCATCACCTGGACATCAAAGGGCCTCATTTTTACCGTCCTTCTGGCAGCCTCCCTGACCACTGCAAAAGCTTCGGGTAATATATCATCGAGTGTCTCGCCCCCGGAAAGTCGCGCTTTAAATTCTTCGGTCTTGTTGCGAAGCTCGCTATCGCTTAACCTCTCCATTTCGGGCTCCAAGGAGTTTACTATGTCAACGGTCTTCTGAAGCTTTTTTACTTCCTTTTCATTGCTGTCCCCCAGGATCTTCTTTAATATGCCAAGCATGCTATCACCTCATTTATCTAAACGCACGTTCAGCCAAGCTTATAATAATAAGGAACCATGATGGTTCCTTATATCAAGCTAAGCCACTATTTAATTGTATCACCTCGTGCCGCTTTTTTCAATTGAGAATGTCTTCTTTTCACTGCTAGCCTTAATTCTAAGAAGAGAAAGCAAAGCGCAAAGGGCTATCAATACAAAAGCTAGCATGTGTACATCTTTTACCCCTTGTATCGTGGCTATGTCGATTAGCTCATTGACTGCGGAAATCAAAGACTGCCTGTGATACTCACTGCGCAGGCTTGATAGGGTACTGCTTATGGTAACGCCAAACACCATGCCCATGTTTTTAACCATTGCCCATATGCCTGAAGCAACACCCCGCATGTGTTCCGGCGCACTGCTTAGGAGCGTTACCGAAACAGATGTTTCGAACAGGCCTCCACCTATTCCGAAAATGAACATTCTCCAGATCAGGTCTACATTGGAAAAGGAAAGGGGTGGGAGGGTACCTATTAAGAAAATAGACAGGCCGGCGATGGCAGCGCCTATTGTACTTACTATGTCTGGATTTATCCTGTCAGAGAGATGGCCCCCTACAGAGGCAAATATCAACATCGAAACAGGGAATGCTATTACGGTAAAACCAGTTACTTTGGAAGAGTAATTGGCAGCATTGAGCAAAACCGGTGCGAGAAATACCATGACCATTTGGGAGGCAAAGTACAGAAAGGTGCTCAGAAGGCCGCTTACAAAGATTCTATTGCTGAAAAGCCTTAAATCAAGCATGGGTTCCGAGTTCCTTTTCTCAACATATATAAAGGTCACAAGGGATACAATGCTGGTTATTATCAAAGCCAGGCCTGTTTTCGACAGCCAGCCTATGTTGGAACCTTGGTTTAAGTAATAAAGTAGGCTGATTAGGAATGTTAATGTCAGAAAGGTTCCGGCATAGTCAAAACTATTGCTCGTTTTCTCCGTTTGCTTGGAAGTTAACCAATTTGATGTTATAAATGCGGTAATCCCTAAGGGGACATTTACTAGAAATATAAATCGCCATGAAAACTTTGACAAAATCAGGCCACCTAAGGATGGACCTGTGAGAAGGCCTATGGACACTGAGATTATGTAAAATCCCATGGCCTTTCCGCGCTCTTCCGGGGGGAAGGAAGTTGTGATTAAAGCAGGTATAGTTGACATGAGAAGACTTACACCCGAAGCTTGAATCACACGGGCAACAAGCAAAAATGCAAAACTCGGGGCCAAACTGCAAAGGCTTGTGCCGAGTGTAGTAATAAAAACACCTGCCTTAAAGGGTTTGACGAAACCGTATATATCGCCAATTCTGCCTGAGGTTAAAAGCAAACCTGCAAGTACCAATAAGTAAGTAGAAGAAATCCAACTTACCGTTTGCAAGGGCAAATTAAAATATTCTGCAAATGTAGGCATTGTTACATTCATAGCACTCGTATCTACGGTGTTCATTGCTCCTGCTATCATCAGCGGAATTAGGATCTTATACTTCTTATCCATTGTTGCATTACCTCCATAATCCTTACAGACATAATTGCATCGTCTGAAATATTTAAAAATTTATGTTTACAGCATTTAATACAGCTTGGGCCACAGCTTCATAAAGGTCGTGGGCGACTAATGCAGATCCCAACAGCTGCTCATCTCTTTCACCTTTTATAATAGATACGAGAACCGAAATGGCCTGATGATCGCCGATATTAAAAGCACATACATCCTCCAGGGAAATGAGAAAGCCATCTCCTGCAAAAAGTTGAACTGCATCTATTGCAGCTCGTGCAGCAGTGCTCATGCGGCTGTGAAGCGACGCGGTACCTTTTGCCCTTCCTTCAAAGGTGCCTCCGTCAGAATCTGCAATCATCACTTTGACTTCCAGGTAATTTTGAGTTTGGTGGGTGGAAATTCCCTGTATTCTCAGCCTGCCCTCCATAGAATGCATTTTTTTATCGTTTGCTTGAGCGACACTAATCTTCTTTCGTTCTAGTTCCGTACCAAGGAATGCAATCAATGTAGATTCTATATCCCTTATTATCTGCTTTGGATTTCTGTCGGATTTTGATACTACGTGGATCTCCGAAATTTTACCCTCATCATCAGTCTCGATTTTTGCCGACACGATATCCTCGATTTGCTCTATGAGGCTTTCGCAGTGTGATATGACCTGATCTCTCTCCAAAATGTCACTCACAAAACCACCTCTCGTTCTCGAAAGTTTAATCCTTCGTGCCGCATTTAAAAAGCCTGCTATTTAGCAGGCTTTGGCATAGCCTAAGATTCTATAGAAGGTCAGGCTCTATCAGTCCATAATTACCATCGCGCCGTTTATAAACCACATTAACTTGGTCGGTTTCAGCATTAGAGAAGACGAAGAAATCATGGCCTAAAAGTTCCATCTGCATCACTGCTTCTTCCACGTCCATTGGCTTTAATGCAAACCGCTTTACTTTTACAACTCTCGGCTCGTTAGCATCCATTTCCCTTCTCTCTTGGGCATTATATTTAGAAGGCGATTTTTTGAAGCTGCGGTATATTTTTGTCTTATATTTTTCTATCTGTTTTTCCAGTTTGTCGACAACTAAGTCTATTGAGGAATACATATCGTTGGTTTCAGTTTCGCCCCTTAAAAGCATTCCGTTGACGTTGAGGGGCATTGTGACTTCGACAATATGCCTCTCCTTTTCCACACTCAATGTTACCTGGGCTTCCACAGGAGTGTCGAACAAGCGCTCAAGCTTTCCTAATTTTTTTTCGGCATAATCTTTTAAGGCTTGTGTCACGTTGATATTCTTTCCGCTAACATTAACCTTCATCAAAACTCAACTCCCTTCCTGGGAATGTTTTTATAAAATGCATTGAATGACAATGCATTTTATCCGAAGCCAAATGCCATTATGTATTTTATATAACATAAAAGCCCGGTACAGAAATAACCCGGGCTTATTTTCACTATATGACTATTACATTGGCGGCTTGAGGGCCTTTCTGTCCTTCTACCACTTCAAATTCCACATTGTCTCCTTCTTTCAAGGTCTTGAAGCCTTCCTGTTGGATAGCGGAATAATGGACAAAAACGTCTTTCTCGCCTTCTACCTCAATGAAGCCATAGCCTTTTTCTTGGTTAAACCATTTTACTTTACCTTGCAATTATTCATTCCTCCTAAAAACTTAAATAGAATGGGCCCTTCTTTATTCAACTATATCACACCGAAAAAGCAAAGTCAAATCAAAGATTTATGTTCCATTTCATATAATGAAAGTAACTAAGGCGGCAAGAATCATGAGACAAGGAGAATTTTTATGTCAAAAAAAGGGGCTTTTGTAAAAATAAAAAACTTTGTTGGTAAATTAATGAAAAAAAGAAATAAGCAAGTGGATGTGGTGGAGCTTACCCTGCCCGGCCTTAATATAAAGATGTCCAGGAATATTCTTTTAGATACGCCCCATGAAATAACGGTTGTGGTCCCCAGGGCTGAAATTCGCAAAATTTGTCAAAATGAAGATTGCAGCAAATACCAGTGTGAGCTCATATACAGCAGTATAACCCTGGTTCACGCCCCAAGGCATCCGCTAGCGGGCCCAGCTGCTTGTCAATCGGAGGATATGCGAAAAAGCTATCAGCAGTAAAAGCTACAGCCTCCTATAAACTCGCGGATAATGGAAGTGCTGGGAATGTCCCTTTCGTCTTCAATGGGTTCAAAGTACTCGAGAAATTTCAGCAGATGCTTGGCCTTTATATATTCCGGATCCTGCGGGCTGATTTTTTTCAGCAGGGGTTCGGCATATTTTTTGAGCACAGCTATTTCATAAACAAGGGCTGAATTGAACATAACATCCGCTTCTTCCTGGTAAGGGAAAATATTCGCTTCAGCACCTTCTAGGACCTTGGGCCATCTGGATATGGTCTGTTTTGCATCTGTGGACCTGCTCCAACTGTCCCTAACCATGCGCCGTAGCAATCTCGTGTCGGTTGTGGAGATTCGGTTGTGGCTATCTATCCCTAGCTGGGTCAAAGCACTGACGTATATTTTAAATTTTTTCTCCTTGGGTATGGAAGCCGTTAAACGCTCATTCAAGCCGTGAATGCCTTCTATGATAATGGGTTGGTCTTTTTCTATTCTTGTAGGAGTATCGCCGTATTCCCGCTTGCCCGTGTGAAAATTGAACCTGGGCACTATTACTTCCTTGCCCTGAATCAGCATTGCCAAATGTTGGTTAAACAGTCGAAGGTCAATGGCCTCCAGGGCTTCAAAGTCGGGTTTTCCATCTTTTCCTAGCGGGGTCTTGTCCCTGTCCAAATAATAATCGTCCAAGGAAATGGATATGGGCCTTAGCCCGTTGACCCTAAGCTGAACTATGAGCCGCTGGGCAAAGGTGGTCTTACCCGATGAGGATGGGCCGGCGATTAGGATTATCCTCAGACGTTCCCTTTCATTGGCAATGGCGTCGGCAATCTGTGCTATCTTTTTTTCGTGAAGGGCTTCGGCCACCCTTATGACATCCCCGCTCTTGCCCGATATTATGTGCTCATTTAAGGCTCCGACATCGGGTATGCCCAAAATGTGGGCCCATCGGTCCGATTCTCTAAAAATACTGGCCAGCTTTGGCTGTTCATGGTACTCTGCTATTTGTGTGGGATTTGATCTATTGGGATGCTGAAGGATGATTCCCGGCAGATAAAACTTCAGGCCAAACCATTTCAAGTAGCCGGTTGATGGCAGCATATATCCGTAAAAGTAATCGTAAGTGCCATCCATCTCGTATACGTTTAAAAAGTCGCTCTTTCTGTGTCTTAAAACCCTGACCTTGTCTTCCATTCCGGCTTTTTGGAACAAAGCCATAGCCTCTTTGAGGGGTATCTTGTTCTTTTTAATGGGTATGTCCTTTTCCACCAGCTGCCGCATGCGATTCTCTATAGTTCCTACATCATCCTCGCTCAATGGCTCTTCGCGAACGATTTCGCAGTAAAGGCCGTCACCCAGTGAGTGCTCTACAAGGACCTTGCAATCGGGGAAGATATCGTAGCATGCTTTGGCGAACAGAAATACAAGGGAGCGGAGATAAATGCTCATGCCCACTTCCGAGGACATGTCCAAGAACTCTACCGTAGCATCATTATCAAGGACATATGTCAATTCTCTCAGATTGTTATCCACTACGGCAGCAGTAATAGGTGAGGAAAAATTGTCTTGATATTCCTTTGCCAGCTCCTGAAGGCTAATAGGGCCATCCAAGGTCTTTGCACCAATACCTTTTACGGTTATTTTCAATACGATCACCTCTTTACTTACTTTGTATATATGATACCCTAAATTTGCCCTGGCAAACTATCGACTCGCTCCTCCGCCACCACTGCGGCCGCCGCCAAATCCTCCAAAGCCACCGCCTCCAAATCCTCCTCCGCCGAACCCGCCGAAGCCTCCTCCGGAGAAGCCTCCACCGCCAAAGGGACCGAAAGGACCTCCCCGATAATACCTGCGTCCCCTTCCCCTTGTCTTGAGTGTAATTATTATGAAAATGATTATTATGATGGCGATGATTATATCTGTCAGTAAGTCATCATCTTCTTCAACGGCGTAGCTCTCAAGGCCGGAAAGTTCGCTATCTTCCAGGTCAAGGCCGTATTCTTTGGCAACTTCTGCAGAGACGGCCATGAAGGCATCTTTAATTCCCCGGGAATAATCCCCGGTTTCAAAGGCCGGAAGTGCAAAATTGTCCAGGATTGCACCTGCCTTGCCGTCGGTTATTGCACCTTCCAAGCCGTACCCGACTTCAATCCTTATGCGCCCCCTTTGATTTGCAATGAGGCTCTCCTTATTTACCAGGATCAAGACACCGTTGTTCTTTTCCCTGTCCCCTATGCCCCAATTTCTAAACAAATTAAGGGCATATTCCTCTATTTCCATCCGTGAAAGATCATTGACCGTCACCACGACTACCTGGGCTTTTGTCCTGTCATCTATGGCCTTGGCTATTTTTTGCATTGCCTGTTCATCCTGGCTTTCTATCAGGTCGGCATAATCGAATACATATACATTCGCCTGGGGTTTTGGAGGAATGGGCTCGGCTAAGGCGAATTGCGGGAAAAGGATTGCGATAATACAGAGTATTACAAGCAAAAGCAGCGGGATTTTATTGCCCGTTGCCTTAGGTGCTCTTCTTAAGTCTTGAGTCATTTAAGTTCACCGCTTTCAAATTCATTTGACAAACAAAAGGCACTACTTGTTTTCAGTACTAAAATCTACTACCGGAGCCTGGCTTGCCCCTTCCTCCGCCTGGAAGTACTCTTTTCTTTCAAAGCCAAACATGTTGGCAAATATAACGGTGGGAAATCTCCTTATCTTTGTGTTAAAGGTTTGCACCGCATTATTGTAATCCATGCGGGCAACTGCTATCCTGTTTTCGGTGCCGGCCAGTTCATCCGCAAGCTGCCTGAAATTGGCATCGGCTTTAAGCTGAGGATAGTTTTCTGCAATGGCCAGCAGCCTTGATAAAGCACCGGACAGCTCCTGGTTGGCCTCTGCCATATCTGCGACAGAACCTGCCCCGATGAGTTTTTCCCTGGCCCGTGTAACTTCTGTAAACACTGCTTCCTCATGGGCGGCGTAACCTTTTACCGTGTTGACCAAATTAGGTATTAAATCCAAACGCCGCTGCAGTTGATTTTCCACCTGGCTCCATGCGCTGGTCACCGCTTCTTCAGATGTGACCAAGCCGTTGTAAGTTGAAAAAGCAAACAAACCTAGAATTGCAATTATCACTATTAGAGCTATTACCACTTGTAGTCCACTTTTCAATGAAGACCCTCCTGACTTTTGTTTAATCTCTTTTATATTAATTATTATACACGAAATATTCAACTCGGGAGAAAAAATTTCTAAATCGCAATAAAATAAAGCAGCGCCTGCTGCTCAAATACTCAACAAAGTCATGTCTTCAACTCCATAGACTTGGCCTTCAACACTTCTTCCTGAAGCAGCTCCCAAATTTGTTTAAAGAGAGCTCCGAAATTCGGCGATGAACGCAAGGACAGTATATCCCTTGGTCTTGGTATATCTACTGGAACAATGGCTTTAACTTTGCCCGGATGGGCGGTCATCACCATTATCCTGTCGGCCAACACGAGGGCTTCGTCAATGCTGTGAGTTATGAAGAGGGAAGTCTTGCCGCTGCCCTCCCATATCTTCAAGAGCTCCTGCTGGAGGAGCAAGCGGTTTTGTTCGTCAAGGGCACCGAAGGGCTCATCCATTAACAGTATTTCCGGGTCGCTGACAAAAGCCCGGGCCACATTGATTCTCTGCTTCATCCCCCCGGACAGCTGGTGCGGAAAAGCATCGGCAAATCCCTCAAGGCCCATCAATTTTATATAGCGGCCGGCTATCCTGAGCCTTTCACTTTTGGGAAGGCCCTTGATTCTCAAGCCATAGGCAACATTTTCCTTCACCGTCATCCACGGAAATACAGAGTCACCTTGAAAGACCATGGATGTCAATGGTTTTTCCGGGTTTTTTGACCTGATTACTAGCTTCCCCCAAGTCTGTTTTTCCAAACCTGCCAAAATTCTAAGGAGGGTTGTCTTACCGCATCCGCTGGGTCCCACAATGCACAAAAATTCCCCTTCCTTTACCGATAAATCGATATTATCGAGGGCTACCACCTTTTTTTGATTAGTATAAAAGATTTTCGTCAGTTTCTCCATGTTTATAGCTACGGTGGGACTCAAATTTTTCACCTCCTGTTGTTTTGCCAGGGTATGACTATTTTTTCGGCTATTTCCAGTAAATTAGAGAAAATATATCCCAGAAAGGCCAAGGTTATAAGGGCTACGAACATCTTCTCGATGTCGAACATGTCATAGGCCCGCCAGATCATCCAGCCCACGCCGGCTTTAGCTGCCGAAAGTTCTGCCGCTACAATGAGCAGCAAAGCTGTCCCCATTCCCAACTTAAAACCTGCAAATATCATGGGCAGCGCTCCGGGGAAGGCTACCGTTGTGTAGAACTGAAAGGGCTTTGCCCCGAAGTTTTTGGCCACGTCCAGATATATGTCATCTATGTTTAGTACGCCGGCCATCGTATTTATGAGCACCAGGTAAAAAACACCGATGCCTATAGTGAATATCTTGGAGGCTTCCCCAAGGCCAAATATTATCAGAATCAAGGGCATGATGGCCAGCTTCGGAATAGGGAAGGTGGCTGATACCATGGGCATTAGGCTGGCTCTGACCGGTGCAAAAAGTCCCATGGAAAGGCCTAAAATGACACCCGGCACAGCCCCTGCCAGAAATCCCAGCACTATTCTTTGGGCACTGATAAAGGTATGATACAGTAGCTCACCGGAATAGAGCATGGGCATCATGGTTTTGAAAATCATGACAGGGCTTGAAAAAAGCCTTATGTCTATAAGCTCAAGTCGGGCAAAAATCTCCCATAAAACAAGGAGCAGTGATGGTGAAAGAAAAGCTAATACTTTTAAAAGCAAGCCTTTGTCAAATACTGCTTTTTTGGATTCGCCTTTGGCCTCTTTTATTATTATCCGAGACAATTGTTCCTGAAGGGTCTCTTCCATTAAACTCATGTTAATTCCCCTTTCTATTAAGGTGGCCGAAAACCGTATTCGATTTTCGGCCACAGCTGCCTATTTTTCATATTTCCCTAGCACTTTTACTGCATATTCGGCAAAGCTGTTGTCAACCACGTCTTCCGCATTCAAATCTCCTTTTAATAGTCCTCTTTCTTTATACCAGTCCAGGTCCATTTGAACCCCTTTCATTCGCACAAAGCCGTCGGGATTTAAACCTACCGGGAACATCTTTTCGTAAAGTTCCTTGTCCGTGACTACCGAATACTCGGCAAGGATAGAGATGATCTCATCTTTATTGATATCTTTAAAGAAAGCGTTATTGTAATCCCTTATTGCTTTGAGATAAGCGATCATAAAGCGATTGGCCACTTCGGGCCTTTCCAGCATGCTCTTACCATAAATCAGCAGGGCCGTTTGCGCATCTGGATCATACTCCGAGGGGTCCTTCCAGGGATCCGCGATGTCTGCATCCATCGCAGCGGTGACATAGGGCTCGATTATCATTCCTCCGTCAATGCTCTTGTTGCTCATGGCCGCCACTATATCGGGAAAGCTCCTGATTACCTGCAGGTCAACATCAGCCGTGGTCATTCCTGCCTGGTTTAAAACCCTGTCTAAGGCAATCTCATCCAGGGAAGCGGTGCCTACTACCGCAAGCTTGCGCCCCCTCAAATCCTCAAAGTCTTTGATTTCGTCCACCAGGTCCTTTCGAATCATCAGGCGGTAATAGCCCTGGCCAGCAACATTGATGCCCTTATCTGCTACAATCTTTATGGGTATGCCCCGAAGCATGGCATTAAAAAGACCAGATGCCGTTACGGTGCAGCCTACATCCAGCTGGCCTGCACCCAGGGCGTTTATCATATCCTGGCCGGTATTGAAAGCCACCGATTCGATTTCAATGCCCAGTTCCTCATAGTAACCCTTGGCCATGCCTATGAGCACACCTGAATCCGATACTACCTCCTTCATCCCCACGGTCACTTTCACTTTTGGAGAAAGCGGCTGTACTTCTACTTCCTCTTCGTCAGTTTGCTCTATCGCCTGCTTTTGTGATACTTCTTCCACCTTGTTTTCCACAGCCTGCCGACCACATCCTATGACGAAGGCGGAAAGCAGCATCACCAGTACTAAAAACATAGCTATAGGCCTCAATAGAACCACCCCTTTAAAAAAATTGCCTTCTTTATATTATTCAAAAAGCCTCAAAGGGGTTACGGCAAAATAAAAAAGGCTCAACCTTCGGATAATCCCGCTAGTTTGAGCCTTAAATGAATATTCCGGGACGGGTACAAAATATTCATTTCGAATGAATGTGAATATTTTGTACCCGTCCCGGAATATTCATTCATTTTCGGGCGCTAAGCTGCAGAGCGAAACTCACCACATCTTCAAAAACGGATGTATTTATCGAGTAGTAAATGTACTGGCCTTTTCTTTCGTCGATTACCATGCCTGCCTGTTTTAGTATGTTAAGATGATGGGAAATGCTGGGCTTTGATATGTCAAACTCTTCCGCAATCTCTCCTGCAGTCATATCCCGCTTTTTTAGCATCAAAAGGATTTTCCTTCGTATGGGGTCTGACAGGGCTTTAAACATTAAGTTTAGGCTCACAGTGTTCATCATCTCCTTCGGTTGCTGTGTAGCCATCTCATTGGTTTTTAAGTCTTTGAAATAAGATATAGGAATAGACACAGCCGTAAATGCTGACTATCATTAAGCTTCCCATGGAAATTGCAAAAGCTAGCTTTTCAGCAATGAGAACACTGATCATCCATATGAAGCCAACAACAACCCAGAGTGGCCCGGACATCCTGTGGGTCTTGTTCCACACTTCTTCACTGGCAAGGGTCCAGGGTGTTTTTATGCCAAAGGTATAGTTATGCCTTATCTTGCCAAAGTAGTTGCCTGTAAAAACAAGCAGTAGACCTATCGCAAATCTAACTATTTTGCCTATAGAAAAGGTATATCCCAATGCATATAGTGTCGTAGCCATATAAAGTAACATGAGAAATCCAATCATTAGATAGCGGAATCCTTCATATACACCTTGGAACTTTCTATAACTTTCCGGCCTGGGATCTAAAACTGGTGCAAATGACATTACTAGATATAAGAAAAGAATCAGGCTCGGGAAAAATAAAATGTGAAAAGTCCTTGAACTATAACCGTCTACTTCACCGGCCATATTCCAGTGTGACGGCACCTGTTCGGGTAGATGTGGATAGAGAAAATATCCCAAAACATACAGCGATAGAATCAGTGCTACCACAAACCAATTTATCGGCAATCTTGATTTCGTTTTATCTGCCATACGAGCACCTCCCATTATTTAGATAATTAGACAATTATCTAAATATATTTTAACATAAAAGTTGCTTAATAACAACACGCTATCAGGAAAAATATTATTACAAAATAATTACAGGCATTATAATAGGGGCTAGCCTTTGCTACCCGTTTCGGCATGGCATTATATTGCACGATATGAGAATATCCCGTCTTATTCTATGACGTTCTATGACGAGTCAACATTTGTTTTATTGATGTAAAACACTATTGACAAGATATTTTGCCTTTTCAACATCCTTTTTGTGAACATAAACAGTGTATTGTTTCTCATATTTCATATTCATTCCGAAACTGCCAAACCTGCCTCTTCTTGAACCAGGTCCCGACCACTGGCCCGAACGGTTTACCACTCTATAAGAATGCTTTATTCCCTCCCTATTAAGTACATATCTAACCTTTGCCAGTTCTTCTAAGGAATAACCTATGTATACGCTTTCTTTGTTAAAAGGAAACATATAAGGCAGCCTCCCATACGGAGAATAAATGTGTAAATGATGCTTTATGCTTACTCCTTGATTTCTAGCAATTCAATTATACCAGAATTTACATTATTGTGTATCAAATTAAACAATAATATATTAAAAAAGATATAGGATAGATGATCATATAAAACCATCTAACCTATATCTATTAGTGTGGCAATCTTCGCTTTTTACTTTATTTAGATTAAGGTTTAAATCTTTTAAGTCTTAGCGCATTAGTTACCACTGAAACTGAACTGAAGGCCATAGCTGCTCCGGCGATGGCCGGGCTTAAAAAGCCAAAGGCTGCAAAGGGGATTCCAATAGTGTTGTAGATAAATGCCCAAAACAGGTTTTGCCTAATATTTCGCATAGTTGCACGGCTCAGCTTTATTGCGGTAACTATTCCCCTTAAATCGCCGCTCATTAGAGTGATATCAGATGCTTCCATGGCCACGTCGGTGCCGGTGCCGATTGCGATACCTACATCCGCTGCAGCAAGAGCGGGCGCATCGTTTATGCCATCTCCCACCATGGCGGTAATATTGCCTTGGCTTTTCAGTTTTTCTACCTCTCTTGCCTTATGCTCGGGCAGCACTTCTGCCATAACGTTATCTATACCCACTTGCTTTGCTATGGCTTTAGCGGTTCTCTCGTTATCTCCGGTTATCATCCATACCTCAATGCCCATTTCCTTTAATTCGCTGATAGCTTTCTTGGAATGGTCTTTTAAGGTATCGGCTACGGCAATTATGCCCTGGATTTTATTATCCATGGCCATGATCATGGCCGTCTTGCCTTCATCTTCCAATTTCTCTAAGATGGCTTCCACATCATTTGTATCTATGTTTTTGGATTTCATCAATCGCCTGTTGCCAAGGTATACATCTTTGCCCTGGATTTTGGCATAAATACCATGGCCCGGTATTGCCATGAAATCTTCTGCATCGACAATATCCATGCCTTTTTGTCTGGCTCTATCCACAATAGCCTCACCTAAGGGATGTTCCGAGTTTTTCTCCGCACTTGCCGCAAACATCAATATCTCCTCTGGAGTCATGTCTCCCTGTGAGATTATGTCAGTTACTTCCGGCTGGCCTTTAGTAATGGTGCCTGTTTTGTCCAGGACCAATGCTTTTATTTTGTGGGCTCTTTCCAGGTGTTCTCCGCCCTTGATCAAAACCCCGTGTTCTGCACCTTTGCCGGTGCCTACCATTACCGAGGTAGGTGTGGCAAGGCCCAATGCACAGGGGCATGCTATGACGAGAACCGATACTGCATTAATCAAGCCTGCCGTAAAGTTGTCAAAGACAAGGTACCACACGGCAAAGGTAATGGCCGCAACAACTACTACAACGGGGACGAAGACGCCCGATATTTGGTCTGCCAGCTTTTGTATGGGGGCCTTGGAACCTTGGGCTTCTTCCACCATTTTAATGATTTGTGAAAGGACGGTGTCCTTGCCAACCTTGGTCGCCTTAAATTTAAAGGTCCCGGTCTTATTGATGGTAGCACCTACCACCTCATCCCCCACGTGTTTTTCAACAGGTATGCTTTCACCGGTCAGCATGGACTCATCTACGGAGGAATAACCCTCGGTGATAACTCCGTCTACGGGTATCTTTTCTCCCGGTCGCACAACAACTATGTCTCCCACTTCCACTTCTTCTATGGGGATGTCTATTTCCTCGCCGCCACGAATTACCCTTGCGGTTTTGGGGGCCAGGCCCATGAGCTTCTTTATGGCTTCGGAAGTCCTGCCTTTTGCGACAGCTTCCAAATATTTGCCAAAGGTAATCAGGGTTATGACAACTGCTGAAGCTTCAAAGTATAAATAATGGTGAATCTGTTCAGCGGGAACAGTAAAGGCATTGTATAAGCTGTAGAAAAAGGCTGCGGAGGTTCCCATGGCCACCAATACGTCCATGTTGGCGCCGCCGCCCTTTAAGGCATGATAGGCACCCTTGTAGTACCTAAAACCGATTATGAACTGCACGGGTGCAGATACTGCCAGCTGAAACCAGGGATTGAACAGTATTCCTCCTGACATTCCCATCATGTGTAAAAACATACCAAACAGCAGCGGAGCTGAAAGTATAGCAGAAATCACCGCAAGGCTGCCGAGATTTTTTATTTCCCTTTCACGCTCTTCCTTTTCCCTGTCTATATTTACATCGGTCTTTTCAAAGGCATCATAGCCTGCATCCCTTACGACTTTAATAAGGTTTTTCAAGCTGGTCTCGCTGCTGTTAAACTCAACCGTTGCTGTTTCCGTTGCAAAATTAACCATCGCTTTATAGACCCCGGGTGCTTTTGAAAGGGCTTTTTCAATTCGGGCTGCACAGGCCGCACAGCTCATGCCTTTTAAGCCGAGCTCAGCCTTGTCCATAACCACATCATAGCCCGCGTCTCTTACCTTTTTTATAAAATCCTCGACGGAAACCTTTTCAGGTTCAAATGTCACGTTCAATTTTTCCGTAGCAAAGTTTACACTGGCATCTTGAACACCGGGCATTTTCCCTACGACCTTTTGAATTCGTGCCGCACAGGCAGCACAGGTCATTCCCTTTATTTTAACACTGGCTTTTTCTATATTTTCCGCCATTGTTTCGCCTCCTCCGCACTTTATATACCCCATGGGGGTATCTCTGTTTTAATTGTATTACTACTACATAATTTTGTCAACTGCTTTTAGCATATTCGAGGTACGAGCTCACCTACAGGGCGGCTTAAAATCCTTGAAGTGCCCAGTGCCGTCCTGGCCGTTATCTGGCCGGAATCGTTGACTGTTCCGATTATGGCCGCTTCACGGCCATTTTTACATTTTTTTATGGCTTCCAGTATCTTTGCTGCCGCACTGCTTTCTACTACTGCCACGAGCTTCCCCTCATTGGCCAGCTGCAGAAAGTCTAGGCCCAGCATGTTGCAGGCAGATGCCACCTGGGGTTTTACGGGCAGCTTTTCTTCATAGATTTCTATACCCACACCGCTGGCCCGTGATATGTTGTAGAGGACTTCCGCCACTCCGGCCCGGGTAGGATCGCGGAGGACTCTTACTGATTCACCAAAACTTCGCAATGTATTTACTATGTCTACTAGGGGTGCACAGTCACTTTCCAAAGGGGGGTCAAAAGTAAAATCCTCTCTGCTTGATAAAACCGCCATTCCATGGTCTCCTATAGTGCCGGAAATGATGACCTTGTCACCAGGCTTGGCATTTTTTACGGATATATTGACGCCAAAAGGCACGTAGCCTGCCCCTGAAGTATTGATAAAAATCCCGTCGGCATCTCCCCTTGCCACAACCTTTGTGTCGCCCGCAACGATTTTCACCCCGGCCTCACGGCAGGTCCTGGCCATGGAACTTGCGATTCTCTTTAAATCATAGAGTCTAAAGCCTTCTTCAATAATAAAAGAGGCGCTTAAAAATAAAGGCACAGCACCCCTCGTCAAAAGGTCGTTGATCGTCCCGCATACGGCAAGCCTGCCAATGTCGCCTCCGGGGAAAAATAGAGGTTTTACGGTGTAGCTGTCAGTAGTAAAGGCAAGTTTATTAAAATCGATGTCTAAAACGGCAGAATCTTCCATTTCATTTAATATGTCACTGTCAAATTCATTTAAAAAAACTTCCTGTATCAGCTCTTCGGTGAGTTTACCACCCCCGCCGTGAGCGCTTAAAACTATGTCCATACATTACCCTCCGTACTTGTAGTAGATGGCACAGCTTCCCTCGGAAGACACCATACATGGCCCGATGGGGCTTTCCGGTCTGCAAAATGTCCTGAACAGGGGACACTCTAAAGGCGTCAGGATCCCTTTCATGATATCTTCACAGCTGCATTTTTTATTTAAAGCCTGCTTATGGTGAATTGGCTTTATGGGCCATCTCTTGCGGGCATCGAAAAAGCTCCAAGCTTCTTTTATTGCAAGACCGGAATCTTTAATAAGGCCAAAAGCCCTCCACAAGGCGTCACAGGGCTTAAAAACCTTTTTTATTGCTTCCTGGGCAACCATATTTCCGGAAGTTGAAACGGCCCTTTTGTACTGAATATATATTGAAGGCCGATGTAAATTCTCTCTAATTATCTCGATACTTTCCATTATATCTTCAGGAGCAAACCCGGAAATAACAGCAGTAATGCCAAAGTCCCGGGCTAAAAATTCAAAGGGCTTTGAGCCGGTAATGGTGCACACATGGCCAGGCAGTATCAAACCATCCAAATTTACACCGGTTTGAAAAAGAGTTCTAAGTATTTGCGGCATGGTCCTGTGAAGGCTTAGGACACTAAAGTTTTTTATGCCTTCCTTCTTAGCCTTCATGATTGTCAGTGCAACAAGGGGGGCGGTTGTTTCAAAGCCTACAGCTACAAAAATCACCTGATTTGAAGGATTGTCCTTTGCCATGGCAAGGGCATCTAAGGGCGAATAAACGACTTTAATGCTTTTACCACGGGCAAGCTCTACAGCTAAGCTGGACACGGTTCCTGGAATCCTTATCAAGTCCCCAAATGTAACAATGGTAAAACCGCATCTTGCGTATTCAATGATTAAATCGATGTCTTCGGAAGCTATTACGCAAACGGGACAGCCCGGTCCCGAAACGAGTTTAACCCTGCCTGTGTAAAACTGCCTTAGGGCATATTTTGAAACAACTTCCGAATGGGTCCCGCAGACTTCCATGATTTTGAGCTCGGTATTTACACTTCTCAAGACTTGATTTGTTCCCATAGCTCTAAATTCTCCTTTGCCCATTTACCGTCAATTACCTGTATCGCAAAGCCTGCATGAACCAGGACATAATCACCTATGTTAACTCTTGGGACAAGCTGTATATTGACTTCCCGGCGTAGACCTTCAGCTAAAACTTCTGCGTTCGGCCACCTAATATTTTTGACCTTCATGGGAACTGCAAGGCACATTGGACTTCACCTCTTTTTACGAAAAGTATGTCGAAGCGATGGCAGCCTGGCCCAGTGAAATACCTCCGTCATTAACGGGTATTTTACTGGGGATGTATACCGCAAATCCTTCCCCTTGAAGCTCCCTATTTAACCCTTCCAGGAGATACCGGTTTTGAAAACATCCTCCGGAGAGGACAACTTTTCCTACATTATTCATGTCTCTTATTCTTTTTGCCAGGTCTAGGGTAAAATTTATGACGGTGTTGTGAAATTTTGCAGAAATGATGCCTTGAGGAACGCCATTTATGTAGTCAGTGTACAGTTCCTCCAGGAGCACATCCACATCAATGAAAAACCCTGTGCCTTCTCTTTCAATACGGTAGCCGTAACAATCATTTGTGGGCAAGATGAGGGATTCAAGTTCCAGGGCGGCCTGGCCTTCATAATCTACTGTGTCCCTTAGGTTAATTATCGAAGCTACCGCATCAAAAAGCCGCCCCATGCTGGAAGCGAGTGGAGCGTTTACCTTCCTTTCTATCTGATTTATTATGATTTTTACCTGCTCGCCATCCAGCCTCTCAATGTATTTGGAAAACCGGTGCATATTCGGATAGATAAAGCCTAAGGCGGTTCGAAAGGGGTGTTTTACAGCCAGGTCACCACCTGGAAGGGGGACGTATTTTAGGTGGCCAAGCCTTTGGAAATCCTTAAGGTCAGCCAGCAAAAATTCCGCTCCCCAGATTTTTCCGTCACTGCCCAATCCTGTGCCATCATAAGCGATGCCCAAAACTTTTTCCCTTAAACCGTATTCAGCCATGACGGACGCTATATGGGCATGATGATGCTGGACTTTAAGGCAGGGCAGGCCGAGTTCATCGGCATAAAGACTTGAAAGATATGACGGGTGAAGGTCCCTTACTACTAAGCTCGGATTTATGTTATATTTCCTCTTGTATTTTTGAATTTCTTCCTTAAAATAGCAATAAGCCAGGCTGCCGTCCAGGTCGCCTATGTGATGGCTTACATAGGCTTTATTATCATCAAAAAGACAAAAGGTATTTTTATAAAAGGCTCCGCAAGCAAGGACGGGCTTTGATGGGGTATCCAACATAATGGGGGCATTTGCAAATCCTCGACTTCTTCTGACCATCCTAACTCCAGCTGCAGCAAAAAAGCATACGGAGTCATCTATCCTGTTTAAAATGGGTCTGTCATGATGCAAAAAACCATCTGCAACATTCTTTAATCTGCTATGGGCCTCCTCTTCACATATGCAAATGGGTTCATCGCTGATATTCCCGCTGGTTATAACCAGCGGGAAGCCGAGCTTTTCCATTAATGTTTTATGTACCGGCGTATAGGGCAGCATAACTCCTAAAGTGTCAAGGCCCTTTGTGAGACTATATGCTAAAGGGGCACCGCCTTTTCTTCGCTTTAAAAGGACTATCGGTGCAGCTTGACTTTCAAGGATTTGTCGTTCAGAAATGCTGATCTCACAGTACTTTTCCACTTCAGTTGTATTTAACATCATCACAGCCAGAGGCTTGCCATACCTGTGCTTTTTTTGCCTGAGTCTCGATACAGCTGCCTCATTTCGGGCATCTACAGCCAGATGATAACCCCCTATGCCTTTTACGGCAATGATTTTCCCCTGCTTTATCATATCAACTGCTTTGCATATAGCCTCATAATCATGCAAAACTTCATCTTGAGCTTGATAACAAATCAGCGATTGATTTTTTCCATGAACTGCGACTTGAGCCACTGGCCCCACTCCTCAATTCCATCTCCATTTATGGAAGAAACTTCGAAAACACTTACTTTTGGGTTTAAGGTCTTAACACCCTCGTAAAAGGTGTCCCTGTCAAAATCTACATGCTTTATCAAATCGACTTTATTCAATACAATGGCCCCGGCCTTTTCAAAAATGGCCGGATATTTAAAGGGCTTGTCATGGCCTTCCGGCACACTGCATATTGCAAGCTTAAAATCCTCTCCAATATCGTAGGAAGCAGGGCAGATTAAATTGCCCACATTTTCTACAAAGATCACGGCGTTTTCTACGGGGATTTTTTTAAGAGCCAAATCTATCATATTGGCGTTTAAGTGACATCCCCCGCCTGTGTTTACTTGTACTACCGGAATACCGAAACTGGCAACTTTTCTAGAGTCAATATCGGAAGTCACATCCCCTTCTATCACTACAGCTTTAACGTCAAGAACTTCGATGGTTTTTATGATAAAGCTGGTCTTTCCCGCTCCCGGAGACCCGATTATGTTAATCATCATAGCTTGTCTCTTTGCAAGTTCTTCCCTTATCTTGCGCGCTATGTAATTGTTAGCCTCAAGCACATCTTTTAAGACTTTGATTTTCACTATTCCACCTCTATGCTATTAATATAAATGGATGCACAGCTTTCAACCAAAGTTCCTCTGCTTTTACATACGGGACATAGGAATGAAAAATCACAACTTTCGTAGATGATCTTACAACTTTCACATCGAAATTTACTTTTTTTGTAGTTGATGGTCAAAGTTGCACCTGCAGCTGGAGTGGCCCGGCTTAAAAGTTCAAAATAGTATTTTATATGTTCCCTTACAATCCCCGATAAATCTCCTATGGTAATGTCTATTTTTATTACTTTGTTATAGCCTTTCTTTGCGAGTTCACATAAAACTAAATCTAGAATATCTGATGTAATCGAAAGTTCATGCAAAAGCTTCACCTGCTTTATCTGCTATTTAAAATACAATCGATATCCTTCTGCACTATCTCTACGAGCCTTTTTAGTGATTTTTTCACCCGGGGCGAGATAAAAAAACCGAATTCACAGGTATCCGGCTCGATACCGTATATGATAATCCTTGACGGCAAACCCGTTAGTTCTCTGGAAAGGGCAACCGCCTCCCGGAGACTGGCCCCGTGACTGTTTAAAAAAAATGGCCTTCGGTCTACCATATCAATGTCACTATCATATGCGCGGTATAGGGTCCCGGGATCATGACCTGCTGTTATCGCATCTATGGCTATCAAGGTCTCTGCTTTCCCTATATCAGTAACATAGTTTAATACAGATGTGCCCATCTCTAAATAACAAACCTCGGGGCGCGGCTCATAGCTTTTACGTAATTCATATAGAGCAACAAGGCCTAGACCGTCATCAGACATCAATAGATTGCCCATGCCGATAATTAAAACTTTGCACAAAAGCCTTGCCTACTTTCTTCTACATAATAAAAGTCATTATTAAATAATTCTTCCACATTTCTGCTAATTTTATCCATAAACGTCCTTAAACGACACGATTCATCAACTTGTTTACAAAATATTGAATAATTGGTATTATATTGTTAAAAGTGGGGCAAAAGACTAAGGGCGCACATTAAAACATAAAAAGGAGGTTTCTTTGTGACACAGCTAATTGGTATCGATGTGGGTTACGGTTTTGTCAAAGTAACTGATGGCCAGGTCGGTTACTCCTTTCCCAGTGTCGTAGGAGAAGGTCATACAAAACCAACTTTTAGCATGAAAATAGGCACTAGCCCCGCAATCGACCAACTTCGAATCGGCATAGGCGACAGGCTCTTTTTTGTTGGAAAATCTGCCATTAAACATTCTAGGTTCGCTTATCGTGACCTTTCCTACACCCGCTCCATAAGTGACGACTTGGAAATACTTTTTTTCAGCGCTTTAAGTCTTTTTATCAAAGATGCCGTAAATGCCTTTAATGTCGTTACCGGTCTCCCAGTTGAACGGATGCACCTGGCAGAAGACTTGATAAAACGAGTGAAGGGTGAACGAACTGTAACCCTTTATAATGGTGCATCTAGCCGCAACACCACCATAAATGTAAATGAGATAGAGGTGGTACCGCAACCTTTGGGGACCTATTGGTCTTCTCTCTCAACATCTGCCATCCCAGCAGACGGACGAATTGGAGTAGTAGATATCGGCTTCAAAACTACTGACTTTGCGACTATAGAGGATTCGGAGTACGTACCCGAAAAAAGTACATCTATACCGGTTGGTTTGGCAACCGCTTATGACGACATTGGTTCAAATCTGATCACCGAATTTGGCATTGAAAAGGAAAGCCATGCCTTGGATGGAATTGTCATCAATCGGAAAATCAATATTTCGGGAGAAACCATCGATATATCCAACATCATTGAAAGTGCATTTGAAAAGTTAGCTACAAACATCCTCGTCGAAATCCATTCCCTATGGAACACATCGGAATTTGATACCCTTTTATTAACCGGTGGTGGCGGACAAGCTTTGAGTTCATATTTGCTTCCTCAATTATCTCATGCAAAACTTGCTTCGGACCCGATAACCGCCAACTGCCGTGGCTATTTAACTTGGGCTAACAGATTGTGGAATCAGGTTTTACCTCAAACTAACGGCACTTTAAAGTTTGACTAGGGTAATGTGGAGTGACTAAATCATGACATTTGACGATGGACTGTTGGCAGAAAATCCACAAGCACCCGGTTTGATAGTGATAAGCGGTACTTTTAACGGCAATATTTACAATGGAAGCATTGTATATGTTACTTCCAACGGTAGTTTTAAAGGGAATATCATTACCAAAAACTTGATTATCGCCGGAAAAGTCACCGGCAGTGTTCAAGTAGAAAACCTGAAAATCTGTGATTCCGGCAAATTGTTTTTTGACAAAATACAATATGACAATTTGTGTATTGAAGAAGGTGGACTGTTAATAGAAGCTCCCGGAAATGTTGAGGTAAAATCTCCCTCGGCAAGATTTAATGTCAGTATTCCAATCTCAAAAGAGACTGGTAAAAAAGAAACAATCGGTTCTGATGAATTACTTCATTTTGATTGCAGTTATTAAATGCTTTTAAGTATAAAGCCGCTCAAGCGGCTTTTTATTTATTTGGCAACCCTCGTTTTTATAGTTTATGATTGCGGCTATACTACAGTATGTTATAATATGAGGTGTAAACAGATTTCCATCAAGTGGAGGTTTGAGCGTTGGAAAACAAATCCCGAGTCCTGGTAACAAATCGAAAAGCTAGACATGATTATCATGTATTGGAAACCTTCGAGGCTGGTATCGCTTTGGTGGGAACGGAGGTTAAATCGCTCCGTGAAGGCAAGGGTAATCTAAAAGACAGTTTTGCGAAAGTTGAAAACGGTGAATTGTTTTTATATAATATGCACATAAGTCCATATGAAAAGGGGAATATCTTCAATAGAGATCCCTTAAGAACGCGCAAATTATTGATGCATAAAAAGCAAATTAACAGACTTGCCGGACGGGTTCAGGAAAAAGGCCTTACTCTCATTCCCCTTAAGGTTTACTTGAATGAGCGAGGCCTTGTAAAGGTAGAACTGGCCCTTGCCAAAGGAAAGGCCATTTATGACAAGCGTGAAGATATTAAGCGACGGGATGCCAAGCGCGAAGTTGAAAAGGCATTTAAGGATTACAATAAGATGTAGTATCTTGCACATATATTAACAGTTAAAGGGGGAAACGTTATCATGCCTACCTTTGATTTCGAATGCAAAAAATGCGGCCATCGTTTTAGCGAATTCGTCAGTATAAAAAACAAAGATAAGGTTACCTGCCCCGAGTGCGGTGGTAGCGTACAGCAGTTATTTACCGGGTTTTTATATATAAGTAAGGGTAGTTCAAGTTCCGGCAGCTCTTCCTGTGGCTCCTGCAGCGGAGGTAGCTGCAGCACTTGCGGATTATGACAGAATTGATGCGCATCTTTAACTCGGGTATTGACATACCGAAAGTAATCCTTTATAATCTATAGTTGCAAACCATAATTTTTCGCTGCGGGATTGTGTAACGGTAGCACCCATGACTCTGGATCATGTTGTCCAGGTTCGAATCCTGGTCCCGCAGCCATATTTATGGCCATATCGTCTAGGGGTTCAGGACGCCGCCCTCTCACGGCGGTAACGGGGGTTCGAATCCCCCTATGGCTACCAAAATCAATGCTTACAAAGATTTTAGATAACTCAAAAAAGGCAATTAGGACGCCGCCCTCCTAAAAAATAGGAGGTTTTTTTATGCAGTTTTTAAGGGCTTGAAGCATTTAAATCAGCTCCCTTTTTATGGATAATTTCAGCAATAAGGGAGGAAAACCAATCGTGAAAACCAAAAAGTAACCCCCTTTTCTCGGGGGTTTTTTTGCATCTTAACATCTTTTTTTATTAAGTGCCTTTGAAAAAAACTAACACCTGGTCACTATGATATTTACACCTGTGTCTAGAATATCTTCAACTACTACCTGCCCCATTGTTATCGGAGCTTTAATCCTTGTCTTTTTTAAGACTTCCATGCAGTCAAAAATTTTGTTTTTTGGCAGGGGTTTGTCACTTCTTACGGAGACTACCGGAAATTGAGCACCATCTGCTTTAACAGTTGTTGTTAAAATTCTTTTAGGATTTAGAAATTCATCGGTAACATACGGTATTCCTCGCTTGCATTCATGCCCTTCTATTCTTTCAATGGTGTCACCTGTGGCAGTTACGGTGATTTCACATCCAACGGGGCATATTAAGCATGTGAAAGTTTTTTGCATCAGCTTTTCACCTCCGCGACGCTGACTATCAGCTCATCACCAAGTTTATCAATTGCATCAGCTTTAATTTTCATCTTTTCCATTTCGCCGGGGTTTATCTTTTGCCTTCTTGCCCGGGCAATTGTTTCTCCTTTTGACGAAATTTCAAGAGTAACGTTCCTAGCTGGTTCTTTCACTCTAAAATACAGGCTTATATCTTGCACTTCATCAGTTACTTCTATCTTTTGGGGCACTATATATCTTATGCCTTCACCAGGTATGCATTCAGTAATCTTTCTAGGCTTGTATTCCTTTCCAAGGGCGTTTAATCCTGCATACATGCCGGCTATTTGACTTTCAACGGTGACGTTGTCTGCCAAATCATTTACATGTAATACATTGCCGCATGCAAAGATATTTTTCACGTTAGTTTCCATTCTCTGACTTACTATTGGGCCTAATGTAATAGGACTTAACTTAACTTGAGCTTTTTTAGAAAGCTCATTTTCCGGAATTAGGCCCACAGACAGCAGCAAGGTATCGCAATCTATCTCCCATTCAGTACCCTTTATCGGATTAAAATTATCGTCCACCTGGGACACTGTTACTTTTTCTACACGATCCTTGCCTTTAATATCAGTAATTGTGTGTTTTAAGTAAAGGGGTATGTTAAAATCATCTAGACACTGAACTTTGTTTCGGGTAAGGCCAGTAAGATAGGGCATTATTTCTACTACTGCCTTCACTTTAGCACCTTCCAAGGTGAGGCGCCTTGCCATGATCATACCTATATCTCCGGAACCGAGAATGACGAATTCCCTGCCCACCATATAGCCCTGCATATTGATGTATCTTTGCGCGGTACCAGCTGTAAATATCCCTGCAGGCCTAGTTCCAGGGATTGCGATTGCCCCTCGGGTGCGTTCTCGACAGCCCATGGCCAAAACAAGGGACTTGTATCCTATATTACATACTCCCCTTTCCCGGTTTACCGCATATAATCTTTTATCGTCACTGTGTATATCCAGGACCATGGTGTTCAGCAATACATCTATGCCCAGCGGCTTGATTTGCTCAATGAATCTATAGGCGTACTCGGGACCCGTCAATTCTTCATCGAATATATGCAAACCAAAGCCCGGATGAATACATTGCTGAAGTATTCCTCCCAAAGCATGATCCCTTTCTACCAAAAGTACTTTTTTAGTGCCCACTTTTTTGGCCTCAATAGCCGCAGCAAGGCCTGCAGGACCAGCTCCAATTATTACTACATCATAATTTGTTTCAAACATGCTTAATCCCCCAATCTGTTAGGGCCGGTCAGGATTTCAGACCCTTTTCTGTGCTTTGTTATAGTCTCTGCAGGAACATTTAATTCTCTCGCCAGGATTTCAACAATCCTTGGGCTACAAAAACCTCCCTGGCATCTGCCGGTACCAGGCCTCAAGCGGCGCTTTATAGCATCCAAAGATCGTGCCCCAATAGGCCTTTGTATCGCTTCTATAATTTGCCCTTCCGTTACCGTCTCGCATCGGCAAACTACGTGGCCATAGAAGGGGTTTTGCCTTATCAGTTCATCCTTCTCTTTCCAGGAAAGTTCGTTAAACTTTGTAATTCCGATTCGGTACGGCTCGAAGCTTACTTTTGGCTTTAACTCCAAGCCCTCATCAGCCAGAATATCAACTACATATCCTGCTATAGAAGCAGAAGCGGTAACCCCGGTAGACCTAACCCCGGTAACCCCTATATAACCCTGAACTTCCTCAGAGGCCTCAATTTTGTATCCTTCCGGAGTCTTAGTAGGCCTGAGGCCGCAGTACTGCGTTATGCTGTCCTTTGGAGATGCTGCCGGCAACAAACGCCGCACACTTTCTATAATCTCTTCTAGCCCTTCAGCTGTTACTGCGTAATCCTCTTTATCCTCCAAGTCCTCAGCAGTAGGGCCAATCAGCATATTGCCGTGGACTGTGGGAGATGCAAGTTTCCCCTTTGAATGTTTCGTAGGTACCGGCAATAGTATTTTTTCAATATTGTAAGGGATATCCTTTTCCATGATGTAAAACTGACCTTTCCTTGGATGCACGGTAAAATCGCACTGATTTACCATTTTTGCTATTTCATCAGTGTACAGTCCTGCTGCATTGATGACAAACCGCGTCAATATCTCCCCTATATCAGTCACAACTCTACTTACTCTGCCATCTTCCAGATGAATATCTATGACCTTAGTAGAAAGCATAAATTTTACACCGTTCATCGCAGCATTTTCAGCATAGGCAACAACTAAGGTAAAGGGATCTATAATCCCTTCTCTTGGTATATATATGCCGCCTTTTACCTCCGGTGAAATCTGAGGTTCCAGGCTTTTTGCCTGCTCAGCTGTCAGCATTTCCACATCGTAAACGCCATTTTCATGGGATTTTCTGAAAAGTTCAGGAAGCAACTCGTACTCCTCCTGAGATACCGCTGTGAGTATAGCACCACACCTGGTAAAGGGCACATCCAATTCTCTGGCAAGCTTATCGTACATGGGATTTGCTGCGACTACCAATCTCGATTCCAATGTGCCGGGTGTTGCATCATAGCCCGTATGAATGATGCCGCTGTTAGATTTTGAGGCATCGCCGCCTACGTCTTCGTTTTTATCAACTACCAAGACATTTAATTCATACTTGGACAGCTCCCTGGCAATAGCCGTTCCCACTGCACCGGCGCCTATTATAACTACATCCATTATCTCCATGCTATAACTCCTTTCCTTGACTAAACATCAAAGCACAACGGGCGGGGACTAATATAATTTGTCGCCCCGCCAATATATAATCTTTTATTTTTCAGCCCAAGCCCTTGCCCGTTCCACAGCCTTTTCCCAACGCTCGCACAGATACTGACGCCTGCTCTCATCCATCTTGGGTTCGTATCGCTTGGCAAGTTTCCACTTGGCCTCGATTTCATCCAAGCTGCTAAATTCTCCGACACCCAATCCCGCCAAATATGCAGCTCCCAGAGCCGTAGTTTCGGCAATTACTGGAACGTCTACGGGTATACCTAAGATATCAGCCTGGAATTGCATCAAGAAAGCGTTTTGTACTGCTCCTCCGTCTACCCTCATCACTTTTATGTCAATGCCGGAATCCTGGCGCATTACTTTCAGGTTTTCATTAACCTGGAAGGCAATGCTCTCGAGGGTTGCACGAACTATATGGGCTTTTGTGGTTCCGCCTGTAATACCTATTATCATTCCGCGGGCATATTGATCCCAATATGGTGCAGCAAGACCCGTAAAAGCCGGCACGAAATAGACATCACCGGTGTCTTCAACAGACCAGGCAATGGCTTCCGTCTCTTTGGCGCTGCCTATAATACCCAGGCCGTCCCGGAGCCACTGAATTGCCGCGCCAGTAATATAAACGCCGCCGTCTAAGGCAAAACTCATCTTGTCTTCAAGACCCCAGGCAACAGTTGTTAAGAGACCATTTGGAGAGTCCACAATTTTATAGCCGGTATTCATGAGCATGAAACAACCCGTGCCATAAGTGGTCTTAACGGTACCTGGTTTGAAGCAGGCCTGACCGAAAAGGGCCGACTGCTGATCGACTATGTTACCTGCAATGGGGATTCTCCCTCCTAAAAAACACTCGGGTTCGGTGTAACCGTAGAGCATACTGGAGGAATATATTGTTGCCAGCATCTTTTCCGGTATTTCCAGTTTGTTTAAAATATCCTGATCCCATTTGCCTTCATGAATGTTTAAAAGCATCGTGCGGGAAGCGGTGGAATAATCGGTCATGTGTAATTTGCCCCTTGTCATATTCCATATTAGCCATGAATCTATTGTACCTGCTATTAGTTCACCTTTTTCAGCTCTTGCCTTGGCATTTTCTACGTTTTCCAAAATCCACTTTATTTTGAGGGCTGAAAAGTACGAGTCTACCACGAGGCCGGTTTTTGATTTTATTACGTCTCCCCACTCTTCCTTTAATTTGTCAGCCATTTCCGATGTGCGGCGGTCCTGCCAAACAATGGCATTATATACGGGAACTCCCGTATTTTTATCCCAAACCAAAACCGTCTCTCCCTGGTTGTCGATTCCAACAGCTTTTAAATCATGGATGCTGATTTTAGCTTCTTGCAAGGCTTTGCCAACTGCCTCTTTTGTCTTTTCCCATATTTCCATAGGATCATGCTCGACCCATCCGGGTTTTGGGTAATGCTGTTTATGTTCACAATTTACTTGAGATATTATATCCCAGTTTTCATCCAAGATTAAGGCGGTGGTACCTGTAGTACCCTGATCTAAACCTAAGAAATATTTTTTTGCCATCCATGGCACCTCCTATTTAATTGATTTATCTCTAAATTACTAATTTGCCGACATCTTCTCCGCCTTTAAGGCTTCACTTTGCCTAATTTCATTGCTTAGATCCCTGCAAGCCCAAGCTGCAAGAAATATTGCAAGGACCCCTGCTGCAAGTTTCCCTACAACTACCGGTGTTATCATGTCAGGCCTGACTCCCGCGGTAAAGCCCAAATGGTCACCTAATGCCGCCGTTGCCGGTACAAGCCATGCCGTATTTATGACCTTACCTCGATTGTCCATGTCTTTCATCATTTTGTAGACAGGAATGCTGTTTGCGAGGGTAAAAACAATGCCGGCCGCTCCCGTCGCATTCATGCCAAGTTTTTGTCCGATGGCGTTTAGGGGTTTTTCAAGGGCTTTAACAAGAAGGGTCAGTATGGGGAAGGTACCAAGCAAAACTACCCCTATTTGGCCGATGATAATTAAACCGTCCATAATGGGTGCCATCCCGGGTATAAGTACAACCCCCGTCAGTTCCTGGAAAGCCGCCGCTCCGAGGCCAACCGTAATGACAATAAGGATAAACTTGCCGAAGGCCAGAGCGCCTTTTATCATAGTAGTAGGAATATATATTAGTCCAAGGGCAAGCAGTACGGATAAGATCAGTACCGGTACCATGTTTATCAGCACCATTGAGAAATTAAAGCCCGCTACAATGCCTCCTATTATGCCTCCGAAAGGTATGGTGATAAGGCCCACCAGTAAGCCCTTTGCAAAAAAGGGTCTGTCTTCGTATTCTATAAGACCCAAGCCAACTGGAATTGAAAAAACGATGGTGCAACCCAGCATTGCTGCAACGATGAGACCTGCCAAAAGACCCGCCTCTTCATTTTGAGCCAGCTCCATTGCAAGGGGATATCCTCCCATGTCATTGGCAAGGATTGTAGCGAACATGGCCGGATCAGCTCCTATCATATTGAACACTGGTATAATTACCGGGCCCAAAACTCTTGCAATAACTGGAGCTAAAGTTACTATACCTACCATGCCCAGCGCCAAAGGCCCCATTGCGTTAAAGCCTTCCTCAAACTTTTCTCCGAGACCAAAGCGGTTTCCCAATATGCGGTCAATGCCACCTATCAGAATTCCAATAGCCATAACCCATAAAATCATCTGATCAAATGACATATGAACCCTCCTCAATTTCAAATGTATAATTACTTGTCTAGCTCAAGCTAAGTTTTTATAAGCACCCCCTTCTCTTGGTTTCAATTTGTACCTTTGTGGTTTTGTTTGATTTTTTCCGGTATAATATATGTATTCCGTTCATCCTAAATAATTCCAGAATGTGAAAATGTTCTTTATAACGTGATAAAAAAAGAACCCCGCGACTTTTGGTCAAAGTCGCATCGGGGTTCTGTAAACTTGTTTTTCGCAATAAAAAAACCTTTCTTGCTCGAAAGGTTTTTTATCTGGCTTTACACCAGCACAAAATCTATATGTCTTTCGGCTATATTGACGTTATATACCTTGACTTGCACAACATCTCCTATGCGGAAGGTCTTGCCGGTTCTTTCACCGATAAGGGCCATGGTTTTTTCATTGAAGTGATAGTAGTCATCTTCCATATGGCTCACATGGACAAGGCCTTCTATGGTGTTGTCCAGTTCTACGAATATACCAAATGATGTAACTCCCGAGACAATAGCTTCGTAAGTTTCTCCTATTCTTGAAGCCATGTACTCGGCAATCTTTAAATCCACACTTTCACGTTCTGCTTCTTCGGCAACTCGCTCCCGCTCTGAAGATAGCTTGGCTACTCTCTCTACAATTTTGACCAATTTTTTCTCTTGTTTTTGGTCTATATCGTTTTGGAGCTGCTTGCGCAAAATTCTGTGCACTATAAGGTCCGGATAGCGCCTGATGGGAGCGGTAAAGTGAGTGTAATAGAGGGATGCCAGGCCAAAATGGCCAAAATTTACTCCGCTATAGCGGGCTTGCCTTAAGGAGCGCAGCAACATTGTATTAATTAGTCGTTGTTCAGGCTTGCCTTTTACCTGTTCCAGAATCTGCTGCAGGGATTTGGGTTTTAAGTTTTGTGTGCCCTTTAAGGTGTATCCAAAGTTGTACAAAAACTCTTTTAGTGAATTGATTTTTTCCTCGTCAGGATTTTCATGAATCCTGTAAACTAAGGGGATTTTAAGCCAAAATATGTGCTCTGCCACCACTTCATTGGCAACAATCATAAATTCTTCTATAATACTGCTGGAAATCCTTCTTTCCTCTTTTACGACATCTACGGGATGGCCATTTTCATCTAATATGACTTTAGCCTCATCAAGTTCAAAATCCAGACTGCCCCTTGCAAACCGCTTGTGCGAAAGCTTTTCCGCCAGTTCCTTCATCCAATGTAAATCCTCTACAAGATAGTCAAAGCGCTCTATGGTTTCCTTATCTTCTTCTTCAAGGATTTTATTTACCTGAGTGTATGTCATCCTTTCGCAAGTTTTAATTACACCCGGTGTAATTTTGTAGCTCTTTATGTTGGCTTCACTGTCAAAGTCAATGATTACGCTCATGGTCAAACGGTCGGCTCTAGGGTTTAAACTGCAAATGCCGTTGGAGAGCTTTGGTGGCAGCATGGGAATTACCCTGTCCACTAAGTATACGCTGCAGCCTCTCTTCAAAGCCTCTACATCCAGGGGGCTTTTTTCCTCCACATAGTAGCTGACATCGGCGATGTGCACACCCAGGCGATAGCCATCACTTGTCTTTTCAATTGATACCGCATCATCCAGGTCCTTGGCATCTTCATTGTCTATGGTAATGGTCTTTAAATGCCTAAAGTCCTCCCTGCCTACTAGATCCTCCCTTAATACTTCATCAGGAATCTGCTGAACTTGTCTTTTGACTTTTTCGGGAAAGTCTAAGGGTAGTTCGTATTTTTTAATTATTGACAGCACATCAACGCCGGGTTCATCCGGGTAGCCCAGTATTTCTACTATTTCACCTGATGGATTCCGACGCTTTTCCGGCCATTCGGTAATCTTTGCTACAACCTTTTGGCCGTTTTTTGCACCGATAGTCTTGTCTTTTGGTACGTACAAATCGTAAAATATCCGCTTATCATCAGGGACGACAAAGGAAAAATGTTTTCCCCGTTCCACTGTACCGACAACGGTTTTGAGGGCACGTTGTAATATCCGGATTACTTCACCTTCCGCTTTTGAATTGGCCTTTGCAGCTATTTTTGGCCTGACCAACACCCTGTCGCCGTGCATGGCCCCGTTCATATCTTCCCTGCTGATGTATATATCGTCAATTTCAGGATCGTCAGGCAATAAAAAGGCGTACCCTCCGGGATGGCCTTCCAGTTTACCCACTATTAAGTTCATTTTTTCCGGGACACCATACTTGCCCCGACGGTTCTTTACAACCAAGCCCTGCTTTTCCAGGTAATTTAATGTTTTCAATAGCAGGTCCGTTTCCTTGGGATCAATATTTAAGGCCGAAATCAGTTCACCTTCAGTCATCGGCTTGTAGGCCTTTTCTCTCATAAAATCTAATAAATGTTCAGCAAATGCCATGTTTACCTCCGCAATTTAATTTTGTCTATATTTTACCCAATACTGGAAGATATAACAACCTTTCATGTCACAGATCAATACCTTTTATTAGGAAGAAGTAATTCGATATGCCGTTTTTTATGGCATTTGCCAACCGCTTTTTAAATACGGGACTTCTCAACCAACCTTCCTCTACCGGATTTGAAATCGTGCAAACCTCAATTGTTACAATGGGCATTTTGCTTATGTGTCTGCATTGAATTTTTTCAAACACTTTTTCAGCTTGATTTGCGCCGAGGTTTTTGATACCGGGTTTTTTCTCAAGTTCCCTTAGGATTGATTCGCAAAGGATTTTCCCCTGCCCTTCATAATATGTCCCTTTAGCTCCGTGAATTTTCTTATTCCTGTCCCAATTCGTATGAAGGCTTATATACATTTCAGCTTCAAGTAAAAGGGCAGTGTTTATGCGGTCCTTTGTGTTTAGACATATATCCTTTTCTCGGGTCATCACGGCACGGGCTCCGTATAGATTCAATTCTTCTTTTAGGTAATTTGCCACATCCATTACTACATTTTTTTCTAACAAGTTTATATGGCCCCGATGGCCAAAGTCCTTACCTCCATGGCCAGGGTCGATGACAATTACTTTGTCTTTTAGCAATTTTGTTAACACAGACCTGTCAAAGAATATGATTAATCTTTCGGGAAGATTTCTTTCTACTTTCAGCTGATAGGCACAGGGATATTCAAGGGAAACATTAATTATGGCTTTCTCGTTCTTTTCGGTCACTACTGCGGTATTTACCAATCCATCAAACACATTTATTGCATCCGGCGCCATAATGAGGGGACTGTCTAAGGAGATTTCATAGTTTTTTTCATGGATTTTGTTTATAGAACAGTTAGGGGTTTTTAAGGATTCAATTGTTAAAGCAGAGTATCGAGGCGTTGTTGCAATATAGACATTTGTGATGCCCTGCTTCATAAAGTTACTCCTTTCTTCAATTCTACATTATCTTATTCCAACTATTTTTATCTGTACCATGTTTTGTTACTTCTAAAAGTATGGCGGGAAAAATAAAGATTTAGTACGGGGGGTTTTTTATAATGGGCGAAAACTTGATATGGGTGCCAGTACCCATTCGTACCCATTTGATTACACAAGAAGATGATATCGTTGAGGTCGTGCTGAGGTACACATCTTCCGCTGCCGAACCTGGAGACATAATTGTGATTGCGGAAAGCCCCGTTGCCATTTCCCAGGGCCGAGCTTTTCTTTCCAGTTCGGTCAAAAGCGGTTTACTGGCCCGTTTTTTATGCAAGTTCCCGAATAAAGACGGTAGCCTCGCAACACCGCAGGCAATGCAGCTGGCCATTAATGAAGTGGGCATGCTAAGAGTTTTGATGGGAGCCGTAGCTGCAGCCTTTGGAAAGGCCTTAGGCCGCTCCGGAGACTTTTACAGAGTTGCAGGAAAGGAGCTGGCCAAAATCGATGACATAGCAGGGACCCTGCCGCCCTTTGATAGATATATTGTTTTAGGGCCGAAAAATCCCCAAAAAATCACCGATGAAATATACAAAAAGACAGGTATAGCTACCGTGATCGCGGACATAAATGACATTGGATGTGTGGATATATTAGCCGTTTCAGGCAAAGTCTCAGAGAAACAATTAACAGAAATACTCAAGCATAATCCCTTTGGGAACGACGACCAACAAACACCTATTGTGATCCTCAAAAAAACTAATAAAGGTGGGTGAACTGACTTGTATGAAAAACAAAAAATCAAAGTAGCCCTGCTGGTATTTGTCATAATTCTCATAGGGATTAGCTACAATGTCTTTATAACCCGGTCTATACAGGCACTGAGGTTTTTAAATCCTGGTAAAACGGTAGTAATTGATCCTGGCCATGGCACCATTGATAAGGGTGCAGTCCATGAAGCAACAGGTGTTGCAGAAAGCCCCATAAATCTGGAAGTAGCCTTAAAGCTCAAGGAATTGTTGGAAGCCGAAAAAATCAATGTGGTTTTGACTCGGGACAATGAAACTCTGGAGATGGACACCAATCGCAAGGAACTTGAAAGGAGAATCAACCTGGCTGCCAAATCAAAGGCTGATATCCTGGTTAGCATTCATGCAAACAAATTTCCTGACCCGCAGCATTTCGGAGCCCAGTGTTTTTACAACCCCCAAAGGCCCGAAAGCAAGTTGCTGGCTTTGCTGATCCAGGAAGAATTGAAAAATATTGATTCAGAAAACATAAGGGAAGCCCTCCCACAGGATTTATTCATTTTAAGGGAAAGTCCCATGCCCTCTGTCTTAATCGAAATGGGTTTTTTATCAAATCCTAAGGACAGGGAGAGGCTCCAAGACCCTGCTTTTCAGAAGATGATGGCGGAAAGTATCAAGAGTGGCATCCTTAGATATTTTTCCGGCGATTCCCCTACGAGGAATCCTGAATATTACTAATTGAAAATATTGCACATACATGGTATTCTTTTCATATGATACATCATGATATTAACTGAAAAGGGGTTTTGGTATGTTGCCGATGCCTACTAAATATAGCCTGGTAGCCGGAAGTTCAGAAGGGTCGACAGTATTGAATGCCTTTGATGGAGCATTGCTTGCCGCAGGAGCCGGTAATTTAAATCTCTTGCGGGTCAGCAGTGTTTTGCCGCCCGGTGCCGTTTATGACGAGAGTCTTGTTATTCCACCGGGAAACCTAGTCCCTACGGCATATGGGGCTATTGAATGTGATGTGCCGGAAACCGTTATTTCAGCCGCAGTAGGAGTGGGAATCCCGGATGATGATACTTTCGGCATGATCATGGAAGTTTCCGGCAAATTTCCTAAGGAAGTGGCTGAAGAAAAGGTAAGAGAAATGCTAGTTGAAGCTTTCAAAATGCGAAATAAGGCTCTGGCAGAGATAAAAGTAAAGTCAGCAGAGCACAAGGTAAGAAAAATCGGCTGCGCTTTTGCAGGAGTGCTACTGTGGTATTGATAAGGAAATAAAAGACAAGAACCCGCTTTTAGGGTTCTTATTTATTTTGAGAGTTTTAGCCGTTTGGATTTGTGAAAACAATGAACGTTAATTAGCAAAGCGGGAGCTAAATCGATACATGAGCCTATCACACGCTTGGCAACGAATGTCAAAGCAGGTAGGATAAATTAAGCTGTTTGTAGTTGTCAATTTTAATATGTTTTCTCAAGAATCTCTTCTAAGCCTTTCATGCTGCTTATGGGTGATTTGCAGGCAAAGTTTTGACATAGGTATATGGTGGCATTGTTGTCAACTCTTTTCATTGCTTTCACAAATGGGATAAGTTTTTCTAATTTTTCCCTTTCATGGCCAGCTTGAGTTACAATAGTCACAGTGCTCGGCATATAATATGATCTAATTTTTTCTACAAAAGCCTGTGTATCTTCATCAACCATATCCCCTGCAATCACTATCTCACTGGATGTGCCCGTGGCAAATAACAAGGCGGTGAGTAAAAAGGCATGGGCCGAAGGATGTAGTGATACTTTTTCGGCAAAAGCGGAAAAGAGCTGCCAGGCTTTGTCGATAAGTCTGGTCTCTCCGGTAATGCGGGAAAGTTTTATGAGATTTAGTGCCGCTATCGAGTTGCCCGATGGGATTGCCCCGTCAAATATTTCCTTAAAGCTTACGATGAGCTCCTCGCTGTCTTTTCCATTAAAAAACAGTCCGCCATTTTTTTCGTCCCAAAAGACATCTAACATCTGCTGGCTTAGCCCTAAAGCCTTCTTTAAATAATCAACTTTGAAGGTACTTTCATAAAGCTCAATCAATCCCCAACATAAAAAGGCATAATCATCTAAATACGCCAGGAAATCAGCATGGCCTTCCCTGTACCTTGCCAAGAGCCTGCCATCTTCATTTACGAGTTTGGAAAATACGAAGCCAACCGCCCTCTCGGCTGCTTCGCATAAGGTCTCATCTTTAAATACTCTGGCTCCTTTTGCCAGTGCAGCCACCATTAGGCCGTTCCAGGATGTGAGAATTTTATCATCCTTGTGGGGATGAATCCGCTCCTTTCTTGCCGAAAACAGCTTTTCTCGACATCGCTTCGTCCTCTCATTCTCCACAAATCCCTCATCTATCAGGTTGGGTATACTTTTGCCCTCGAAATTTCCTTTTGAGGTTATGTCAAATAAATTGCAAAACCATTGACCATCCTCTTTTCCCAGGACTTCGTTTACCTGCTCTGGAGTCCACACATAAAATTTGCCTTCTTCCCCTTCCGAATCCGCATCTTCTGCAGAATAGAAGGCGCCTTCCGGGGATGTCATGTCACGAAGGACATAGGAAAAGATTTTCTCAGCTATATCTTTATAAAAATCCTTTTTAGTGGCCTCATAGGCTTCGGTATAAACATAGGCAAGCAGAGCATTGTCATAAAGCATTTTTTCAAAATGGGGCACGAGCCATTTCCCGTCGGTAGAATACCTGTGAAATCCAAAACCTATGTGGTCAAAGATACCTCCCCTGGCCATGGCATCCAGGGTTTTTTCTGCCATTAGTAAAGCTTTGTTGTCTCTAGTTTTATGCCAGTACCTTAGCAAAAACAAAATATTGTGCGGTATGGGAAACTTTGGTGCGCTGCCAAAACCGCCATATTTTGCATCGAAGTTTATTGAAAACTCACTAAAAGTCTCTTCTAAAATCGACTCATCTAGTTTGCCAGGAGCACCTTGGCCTTGCCTTTGCAAAACTTGTGTCACTTTATCTCCTACCGCATCTATACGGTCCCTGTCCTTTTCCCACACTTCAATTAACTGTTTTAGAATATCCATTAAACCGGGGCGGCCCCATCTGTTTTCTTTTGGAAAGTAAGTTCCTGCAAAAAAGGGCTTTTTATCAGGGGTCATGACAACTGTGAGAGGCCATCCTCCTTGACCGGTCATAGCTTGACATGCATTCATATATATCATATCTATGTCCGGCCGCTCTTCCCTATCTACTTTTATTGAAACAAAGTGTTTGTTTAAAAGCTCAGCCACTTCATCATCTTCAAAAGATTCTCGAGCCATCACATGGCACCAGTGACAGGTCGAGTATCCGATGGACAGAAAGATAGGTTTCTCTTCACCCTTCGCTTTTTCAAATGCTTCATCTCCCCACGGAAACCAATCTACCGGATTGTGAGCATGCTGCAAAAGATAAGGGGATTTTTCAGAAATCAATTTGTTCGTATATCTTTGTTTTGTATTCAAATTATCACATCCTTCTGTAACATTATTGTTAGTATATGAAGGTTTGAAATCAGTATGCAAAGTTAAAATAACATCTCTTGACAAACAGGTCTACAAGAAGTAGACTATAAATATAGCTAGGTCTACAAAATGTAAACCTTTTGAAAAGGAGATAGATAGAATGAAAACGTATAAACTTACCGAGATGGAAGGGAAACTCTCAGACCTGATTTGGGCTAACGAACCAATTCCTTCGGGAGAATTGGTGAAGCTATGTAAAAAGAGGTTTGACTGGAAAAAATCAACCACTTATACTATGTTAAAACGATTGGAGAACAAAGGCATTTTTCAAAATAGAAACGGCCTAGTATCTTCACTCATAAAAAAAGATGATTTTTACGCTAAGCAATGCAAGCAGTTTGTAAAAGAAAACTTTGAGGGTTCCTTGCCGAAGTTTTTAGCTGCCTTTACTAGAAATACAAAGCTATCTGATGATGAGATTTCAGCACTGCTGAAATTAATACATGAACACAAGGAGGGCTAGTTGTGGATAAATTGTTTTTACAAGTGCTGAAGATGAGCATTACATCTTCCTACGTTATTCTGTTTGTTATTGTCGCTAGGATATTTCTTAAAAAAGCACCTAAGTTTTTCTCCTATGCACTGTGGTTCATTGTACTATTTAGGCTAATAGCCCCTTTTTCATTTGAAAGCATATTTAGCCTCATACCTTTCAATACTCAAACAGTACCTACTAACGTTGTATACTCCCAAATTTCCAGGGAAATTAGGTCAACAGGTCAAGTGACAAACAACTCTTTGTCTGGACCTGTCGCCCACACTAATGGAAAGCCTATACAACTTTGGATTGAGCTAGGTGAAATTGTATGGCTGCTTGGTATGTTAGCGATACTTACATATAGTTTCTACACAACTGTCGAGTTATATATCAAATTGCAAAATGCAGAACATGTTTCTAAGAATGTATATGAATTAACTGGATTAAAAACACCTTTCGTTTTTGGTATTACTAAACCTAAGATTTATCTTCCGGCAGGTCTTTCTAATCATGAGAAATCCTATATTATTAAGCATGAGCAAACTCATATTAAAAGACTCGACCATCTGGCAAAGCTCTTAGCATTCATAGTGTTTAGTATCCACTGGTTTAACCCTCTAGTTTGGCTTGCCTTTTTTCTTATGACCGAAGACATGGAGCTATCCTGTGATGAAAGTGTTATTAGAGAACTGGGAAGTGAGGTTAAAAAGGATTATTCCACTTCCCTTTTAATGATGTCCACAGGTAGAAGAATTATCGGTGCTAGTCCCCTTACTTTTGGAGAGAACAATGTTAGAAGACGAATCATAAACATCTTAAATTACAAAAAGCCGAGGTTTTGGGTTGTTGTTATAGCAACTATTGCAGTTTTAACTGTTGGGTTTGGGCTTATTACAAATCCTAGAACCGTTCCAAGTAATAGTAATGCAGAAAAAATTCAGAAGGCTGAAACCTGGGCAGAAGCTTTAAAAACCCGGGATGGAAAATCCCGTTACGCAATCATGTCTGAAAACATGAAAGAGCAGTTTGTTGCTGAGCAAAAAAAGCGTTCCGGTGAAGACTGGAATTATAATATTGGAGGTTCTAGCCCATGGGTTGTCGACTACGATATTGATATACATAGAGACACGGCAACTATCACTTACCATTTCGCTGACAGTGATGGGGTAAAATATGAGCGAACTGAGATAATTACTTTTGGCCGAGAAAACAACCGTCTAGTCATAATATCTGCTATAGAAAAAATTGCTGAATGGGACCGAGTAAATTATTTTGCGCCAAATGCTAAGAGGGCAATGGAAGTTTACGTCGAAGGCCTTCTCGAAAGTGATTATTTAAAACTACTTTCTCTCGCCCATGAAGCGCCCTTTGATCCGGCCGGCCAGGATATTTGGGATACGATAAAAATTATTGATGTAAAAGTAATCAGGGAAGATATTCGGGAAAATAAGGCTTGTTATGAGTTACAACTAGATATTGAAGATGGCGGAAATTCCGCTTTTGAAAAAGGCATCTCCACACGTTGGTTATGGCTTGTAAAGGGAGAACATGGTTGGTATGTGGAAGGCTTTATGACTGGCGGAGCTCCTGATGCCAGTTGGTGGAATTCCGAAAGCATCAAAAAATAATACTGATGTACACAAGATTAAACGCTAATCATGACCACTCGTAAACGGGTGGTCATGATTCTGCAAAGGATTCAGAAAAGGGCATATAAAATCCTTTTGGATGTTGACAAACATTACAAACTTCCGGAGGTTCTTTGCCTACATGGATATTACCGCAAACTGTGCATATCCATGGAATTTCTTCATCTTTCTTGAAAATGGTTCCACTTTCTATTTCATCAGCCAGCCTTGTAAATCTATCTGCATGGACCTTTTCAATATTTGCGATGCGCTCAAAAATCCCGGCAACTTCTGTAAAACCCTCTTCTTTTGCTACTATACCAAAGCTCCTATATACTTTTTCCCATTCTTCAAGCTCATTATGCTGTGCAGACCTAAGAGCCTGAGCGGTGCTATCATATAAATCAACGGGATAAGCTCCAGATATGCTTATATTATCTCCTGCAAACTCTTTGAGCAATTGATAAAAGACTTTTGCATGAGCTCTTTCCTGGTCTGCAGTATAATCAAATACTGACGCCACAACGTAAAAGCCCTCTTTTTTTGCAATGGCTGTAGAAATATTGTATCGGTTTCTTGCTTGGCTTTCTCCCGCAAAGGCCCTCATCAAATTTTCATATGTCTTACTTCCTCTTGTAACCATACATATCCCCCATTATGAGTATTTATATGTCCATCGACATCATTTATAATATAACTGTAAAACTGCTAAAATATGCAATTTCTCTCCAGTTTTCGAAAAACAACATCAGCTTGAAACAAATTTAAGATGCAATTTTAGAATTTTTGTAATAAAATAATCAATAATCTTTCTTGAATGGGGGTATAAAAAATTATCATCGGATTTTTGGGACCAAGGGGGACTTTCACCGAAGAGGCCCTCGATCTTTGGATAAAAAAACTAGGAGTTTCCCCAGAAGAATTTAAAAAAGTGCCTTATTATTCGATAGCTGACATGATGAATGTTGTCGGGAAAAGTCTTGATGCTGCAGTTGTCCCTATAGAAAACTCCCTGGAGGGTTCCGTGAACATCACCGTAGATTCATTTATCCGTGGTGTAGATGCCATGATAGCAGGCGAAGTTATTCTACCCATTGCACAGCATTTATTGGTAAAAAAGAGTATCCCCCTTGATGAAATAAAAGAGGTCTTATCACATCCCCAGGCCCTCTTTCAATGCCGGGAATTTATAAAACGGAAGCTGCCATTAGCCAGGTTAAAAGAGGTCTCGAGCACCGCAGAAGCGGCCAAGTTTGTGTCCGAAAGTGAAGGTAACATCGCTGCAATCGGAAGCAAGTCGCTATCAAAAATATATGGCCTGACAATTGCTGCAGAAAGAATACAAGACTCAGACAACAACATGACCCGCTTTTATGTGCTTTCAACAGAAGATGAGAAAGCTACTGGCCGTGACAAAACCACCATGATTTTTTCTACCGAGAATAAACCGGGAAGTCTTTTTCGCGCATTGAAAGTTTTTGCCGAAAGGGGTCTCAATTTAACCAAGATTGAATCAAGGCCTTCCAGGAGAATCCTTGGGGAATACGTTTTTTTAGTAGAAATTGAAGGCCATAGGCTGCAGGAACCTTTGAAAAGTGCCTTAATTGAACTGGAGCATTCTACAAGTTTGTTAAAAATCCTAGGATCCTACCCCATATTTGAATTCTGATCAATACAACTTGAGAAAAGTTTTGTCCATGTAAGAAGCTCGTTTATTATAGGCCGTGTAAAAGGGCTGATGAATTTTTAAAGACTATTTATCCTTATCTTACTAGAGGCCTTATAACGAGAAAGGGGGATCTGCTATGAAAGAGCTTCAAATATTCAAGGGGGATATTATATTTACCCCAACACCCCAAGAGTTTGTAAGTCTTGAGGGTGGCTATATTGTGGTTTCCAACGGTAAAGTTGAAGGCCTGTATGAAGAGCTGCCGGAAACTTTCAAGGGAGTCGAGATCACCGATTTTGGCCGACGGTTAATCATACCTGCCTTTGTAGACCTGCACGTGCATGCTCCCCAGTATTATCAGACCGGCGTTGGGATGGATAAAGAGTTAATCCCCTGGCTCAACAGCCACACTTTTCCCCTGGAAAGGCGTTTTGACGACCCGGAATTTGCCCGGGAAGCCTATTCCAGCTTTGTTGATGAACTAATCCGCCAGGGCACTCTTCGGGCGTGCATCTATGCTACGGTTCACAAGGAGAGCACGGAAATCCTGTTTGATATCTTGGCCTCTCGGGGAATCGGAGCCTTTGTAGGTAAGATTAATACGGATCGCAACTGTCCCCATTATCTTAAAGAAGATACGTCGCTTTCCTTGCATGAAACTGAAGAGCTCATAATTAGCTATAACGACCACCCCATGGTAAAACCCATTGTGACACCCCGCTTTGCCCCCACTTCTACGGAAAAACTGTTAAATGGCCTGGCCCAGCTTGCAAGGAAATACAATGTCCCGGTCCAGTCGCACCTTTCTGAAAACACCCAGGAAATCGAGTGGGTAAAGGAATTGTTCCCTTCCCAGGCCACTTATGCCGATGTCTATTATTATTTTGGCCTTCTTGGGCAGACACCCACTTTGATGGCCCATGCCATTCACCTGGAAGAGCGGGAACTTGAGCTGATCGAAAACAGCAACGTTTGGTTGGTGCATTGCCCGGAGTCAAACATCAATTTATCCAGCGGCATCATGCCCGTCCGGGAACTGCTGGACAGGGGAACCAAACTTGGCCTCGGCAGCGATATCGGAGCAGGTCATAATATTGCCCTCTATCGAGTAATGGTGCGGGCGATTCAGCTTTCAAAGATCAGATGTTTTTTTGAACCGAATGTAAAACCACTCAGCAGCCCAGAAGCCTTTTATTTGGGGACAAAAGGAGGAGGCAGCTTTTTCGGCAAAGTAGGAAGTTTCGAAAAGGGCTTTTCCTTTGATGCTATTGTTGTAGATGACAAACTGCCGGAAACTCTCGAGTTTTCACTGGAAGATAGGCTGCAAAAATTCCTCTACACCGGTGAATCCGATAGTATTATCGCCCGTTTTCTTGAAGGAAAAAGAATCAACTGCGGGGATTAAAGGCTTTTTTCGGCCTATATATCCCTTAGGCATAAAATTGGGATCAAAAAGAAAAAATTTTCCTTGACATAGAATACCCGATTAAATATAATGTTAAAAATACCAAAAACACAACTTGCCCGGAGGTCAAAGCACATGCAAAATCTCACAGGAAGGAACTTTGCAGGACAATACTTTAACTTTAGCCGCTACTATTTTTACTTTTATTTTAGCGGTTGTTTGTTCTGCAATAAAATAGGCCCTCCTTCCGGTGAGGTTTATAACAGATTCAATGATAGAGGTATTAAGAGGATTATTACCCTTAGTACCGCATAATTATCCAAAACTCATTAGTATAGGTATACCTAAAGGGAATCTCACTGGAGGAGATTCCCTTTTTTGTTATGCAAAATATTTTCATGGCGGAGGTGTTTAGAATGATAATTGTAATGCGAACAGATGGTGAAGCCCGGGATGCAGATGCTGTCAAAGACAAAATCCTGGACTTGGGCCTTGAAGTTTGTGAGGCTATAGGCGTAAACTATCACATTATTGGCATGATCGGTGACACAAGCAGCGTGGATGCCGAAAGCTTTAAGCTGATGGAAGGTGTTGAAAAGGTCATCCACGTCCAGGAACCGTACAAAAGGGTGAGCCGACTCTTTCATCCCGAAAACTCGGTGATATCGGTAAACGGCCTCTCTATCGGCGGAGAGAAGCTGGCCATCATTGCAGGTCCATGCTCGGTAGAAAGCAAGTCCCAGATAACCGAGGTGGCCATTGAAGTAAAAAAGGCGGGTGCAGGTTTTTTAAGAGGCGGTGCCTTTAAACCCAGGACTTCGCCATACAGCTTCCAGGGCTTGAAGGAAGAAGGCCTTGAGTATTTAAAGTATGCCAAGGAAGTGACCAAATTGCCCATTGTGGTTGAATTGATGTCAGTGGATAAGCTTGAACTGTATGAAGCTGATGTTGACATCATCCAAATTGGCGCTAGAAACATGCAGAATTTCGACCTTTTAAAAGCAGTCGGTCAAACGAGAAAGCCGGTGCTTTTAAAGCGGGGTCTTTCAGCCACAATCGAAGAGTTTTTAACTGCAGCCGAATATATACTGGCAGGTGGAAACGAAAATGTAATTCTGTGCGAGAGGGGCATCAGGACCTTTGAAACTTACACCAGAAACACCCTTGACATAAGTGCCGTGCCCGTAATCAAGAAATTAAGCCACCTTCCAGTGATCGTAGATCCCAGTCATGCTTCGGGAATCTGGTGGATGGTTGAACCCCTGGCCATGGCAGCAGTAGCGGTAGGAGCGGATGGGTTAATGATAGAGGTGCACAATGACCCTAAGAATGCCCTATGTGACGGCAATCAATCCGTTACACCTGAAAACTTCAAACGCTTAATGGACAGAGTCAGGGAAATAGCTCGAATACACAATCGCAAGCTTTAGGAGGCTTTTAAATGGATTGCTCGGACTTTAATATAACAGTAGTGGGCCTTGGACTCATAGGCGGCTCCCTGGCAATGGCGATTAGCAAAAAAATAAAAACCAAAAAGCTTTGGGGAGTTGATATTGACAGAGATGCGCTGGACTTGGCAATGGCGTCCGGGATCATAAATAAAGGCTTCACTGACCCTAAAGAGCCGCTGCAAGAATCCGATTTGGTCTTCGTCTGCATCTATCCGAAAGCGGCAGTGAAATTTATCAGGGAAAACATGAGACACTTCAAAACCGGCGCCATTGTCACCGATGTCACCGGGCTTAAAGGATTAATTTTCAGAGAGATATCTCCAATTTTAAGGGATGACATTGATTTTATCGGCGGCCACCCCATGGCCGGAAACGAATTTCAAGGAATTCAATTTGCTTCGGAAAAAATCTTCAAGGGTGCCGACTATATAATGACTCCTTCGGCAAAAAGCAAAAGGGCTAATGTCTCATTATTAAAAGACCTGCTTTTTAAAATCGGTTTTGCCAATGTAGTTGAGATGGGCCCTGAACAGCACGATGATATGGTGGCCTTCACCAGTCACCTGCCCCACATCATGGCTTTATCCCTTGTGCTAAATCCCATGATAGAAAATACATCGATCTACACGGGCGGCAGCTTTCGGGACGTCACAAGGGTAGCCAGGATAAACGGGGATTTATGGACGGAGCTGCTGCTTGAAAACGCCAGCTATGTAGTCAAACATCTTGACATATTCCTATCAAACCTGCAAGAATTCAAAAAAGCCATTCTCGGCAACGATTCAGTGTCTTTAAGGGAGCTTTTCTCCAAGGCCCAGAAATTGAAGGAGGAACTTGATTTAAATGCAGACTCTCCAGGTAAATTTAAAAAACAAGGATTATCCGGTGTATATCAAGCGAGGCATAATTAAGGAATTGGGCAAGTCTTTGAGAAGATTATCTTCTGCAAAAAGAGTAGCAATAATTACCGATAAAAACCTAAGTCGCATTTATGGAGCTCAGGTCTTAAATGTCCTAAATTCGGCGGGATTTGAAACTGATGTGATTGCCATCGAACCAGGCGAAAAAAGTAAAACCCTGGCGACCCTTGCCGATGTTTTCGAAGGATTGGTTAAGTCAAGAATTACCCGCAGGGACATCATCATAGCTTTAGGCGGCGGGGTGGTAGGTGATTTGGGAGGATTTGCTGCGTCATCCTTTTTGAGGGGTATGCCTTACGTACAGGTTCCCACTTCCCTGATTGCCCAGGTTGACAGCAGTATAGGCGGCAAGGTAGCAGTTGACCTGCCCCAAGGCAAAAATTTAGTGGGCAGTTTTTACCATCCCGAGGCAGTTTTCATTGACCCGGACTTTTTGGATACCCTTGACGCGAGAGAATTCAGTAATGGCATGGCTGAAGTGATTAAGTACGGTTGTATCAAGGATCGGCAGCTATTTGAAGAGCTTACGGGGTTTGACAAAAACGAGCTCCTTAACAATATAGAAACTATTATCTTCAAGTGTTTAAGTATCAAGAAAAAATTTGTTGAAGAGGACGAAACCGACCAAGGAGCAAGAATGATGCTAAACTTCGGCCACACCCTGGGCCATGCCATAGAAAAATATTATCATTATGCCAAATACTCCCATGGTGAAGCGGTAGCAGTAGGCATGTATCGGGTAACCAAAAACAGTGAAGACATGGGTTTAACCGAGCCCGGAACCAGTCAAAGGCTTAAAGAAGTACTATCAAAGTACGGCCTCCCCTATGAGATGCCTGCAGGAAATGCAGCCGAGATTGTTGAAGTCATTGCCATGGATAAAAAAAATAAAGGCGACAGCATTGATATTGTATTGTTGAATTCAATAGGTGACGGCTTTATAAAAAATATCAATAAAGATGAAATTCCAAGGTTTTTCCTATAAAAATTACGAGGTGTTTTTATGAAATGCGTAAAAATTACTCCATCTGGATTAAAGGGCCGGATAACAGTTCCCCCATCCAAAAGTATAAGCCATCGAATGTTGATCTGCGCATCCCTTGCCGCCGGAGATAGCATCATCAGCAACATTGATTTTTCCGATGATATTTTGGCTACTTTAAAAGGCATCAAAGCCCTCGGAGCAAAAGTAAGTTATGTCAAGGCCAATTCGAATCTTGAGACCTATGATGTAATCATTAAGGGCAAAGGCTATCCTGAAATTGTGCAGCAAACAGTAGACTGCTTCGAATCGGGCTCCACCCTTAGATTTTTGATACCGATTGCCTTGCTTGACGGAAAACAAATTACATTTACGGGAAGGGGCAGACTTTCTCAAAGGCCCCTCGATGAATATTGCAGGATTTTTGAAAGTCAAGGCATAATCTATTATACAAGGACGGGAGGACTTCCCATAACTTTTTCAGGCAAACTAAGGCCAGGCGTATTTAAGGTTAAGGGCAATGTAAGTTCACAATTCATCTCAGGACTACTATTTTCACTGCCCCTCCTTGACGGCGATTCGGAAATAATAATAACTACCCCTATTGAATCAAAGGGATACATAGACCTTACCATAGATACCATAAAGGATTTTTCAATAGAGGTCGAGAATCACAATTACGAATACTTTAAGGTAAAGGGAAAGCAATCATATAAGGCTGCGAGGTGTCGTGTTGAGGGTGATTACTCTCAGGCAGCTTTTGGGCTGGTAGCCGGCACTTTAAACGGAAATATAACATGCAATGACCTGGAATCGGGTTCACTTCAGGGTGACAAATGTATCATCGATATTTTGACCGAAATGGGCGCTGATTTAGTTGTAAAGGACAACTCAGTCACTGCTCGTTCATCTAAAACTTTCGGCATAACCATTGATGCGTCCCAGTGCCCGGATCTAGTTCCCCCCTTGGCGGTCCTCGGAGCTTTAAGCAAGGGCACCACGAGAATAATCAATGCCGGGAGACTTAGGATAAAGGAATCGGATCGCTTAAAGGCAATTTCTACGGAACTATCCAAACTTGGTGCTAAGATTGCAGAGACTCCCGATGGCCTTGAGATTTACGGCCGGGACATGCTGGAAGGCGGCGCTGTAGACAGTTGGAATGACCACAGAATAGCCATGGCCCTCGCTGTGGCGGCACTTAGGTGCAAAAAACCCGTTATTATCAATAACAGTGATTCCGTGGGTAAATCCTACCCCAATTTTTGGAATGACTTTAGAAAGCTCGGAGGTATAATCGATGAGTTCCATCTTCGGCAATAAGTTTAAAATCTCTATTTTTGGTGAGTCACACGGCAAGGCCATTGGTGTAGTCTTGGACGGCTTGCCGGCCGGCATAGAGCTTGATATGGATTTCATAAAAGGGGAACTTTCAAGAAGGCAGCCGGGAAAGAGCATATTTTCGACGCCTAGAAAGGAAAAAGATGACTTTGAAATACTGAGCGGGTATTTTTGTGGCAGGACTACCGGCAGCCCCCTCAGCGCCGTTATTTTTAATAGAGATACTAAGTCACGGGATTATGAAGAACTCAAACTGCTTCCAAGGCCCGGTCATGCTGACTACACGGGTTTTGTCAAATATGGAGGTTTTAATGACTACAGGGGTGGGGGTCATTTTTCCGGCAGGCTTACGGCTCCCCTAGTTTTTGCAGGGGCCGTGGCAAAACAGGTTTTAAAGATGCAAAATATAATAATAGCAAGTCACATAAAGAGCATTCATGATGTGTGTGATGAAAGCTTTGACAGCATAAATATCGATGAAGAAGCCTTGAAGGAACTAATAAATTCGGATTTTCCGGTGCTGGATGCGCTGGCAGGCCAAAAGATGAAAGAGCTGATACTTGATGCAAAAAAGGAAAAGGATTCCGTCGGTGGGATTATTGAGACCATCGTTATTAACCTTGAGCCTGGCCTGGGTTCCCCCTTTTTTGACGGTGTTGAAAGCCGAATGGCCCATGCCCTATTTTCCATTCCGGCGGTGAAAGGTATAGAGTTTGGATCAGGTTTTGACATTACAAGGCTTAGAGGCTCCCAGGCAAATGATGAGTTCGTGTTGGAAGGCGATAGAATTGTAACTTCCACCAACCACAATGGCGGCATCCTAGGAGGCATTACCACAGGAATGCCCCTGCTCTTCAGGGTTGCAATAAAGCCTACCCCATCGATTGGCATTAGCCAGGGAACCGTTGATATACAGAAGATGCAGGAGACTACAATAATGGTAAAGGGCAGGCACGATCCCTGCATTGTGCCGAGGGCTATTCCTGCTGTTGAAGCTGCAGCGGCAGTGGTAATTCTGGATTTACTCTTTGAAAGGGATGGTGAGCATGGACTGTTTAGAGGGTTTAAGAGTGCAGATAGATAATATTGACAGCTGCCTGGTGGACCTTTTTGAAATGCGAATGAGTATTGCTTTAAAGATTGCTTCCTACAAGATGAAAAACGGATTGCCGATACTCAACGAAAAGAGAGAAGCCGAGGTCATAGAGAAAAACCTTGCCAAATTGAAAAATAAGGGTTTTGAAGCAGAACTGATAGAGTTCTTTAAAACCCTGATGCACCTAAGCAAGCAGGTGCAAATCAGAGAGTTTGATAAATATAGGATTAAATCAAAGGAGGACTGATTATGTTCAAAAGTTTCGGTGTTATAGGCGAAAACTTGAGCCACAGCCTATCACCTATTATCCATGATAAGTTTTTCAAAAAAACCGGTATTTTAGGGACATATAATCTCTTTGAAGTTAAGCGAGAGGATTTGAAGGATGTGGTAAGGGCATTGAAAGTTTTGGGAATAAAAGGTGCAAACGTGACCATGCCCTATAAGATTGATATAATGGAATACCTTGACGAGTTGTCCCCGGAAGCCGAAAAAATTGGTGCCGTAAATACCATAACTATTGCTGACAACAAGGCAATCGGAAGCAATACGGATTATTTTGGATTCGGTATGGCCCTGGAATACAACGGTATAGAATTAAAGGGCAAGGTCGCCGCTGTCTTGGGAACGGGAGGCGCTTCCCGGGCAGTTTCACAGCACCTCCTCGATAAGGGCATAAGAGAATTGATCTTTGTGAGCAGGGATCCCCAAAGAGCCATTGAGAAATACAGGGACTTTCGGATAATTACATATAAAGAACTTGATTCAATTGATGGGGATATTTTAGTAAACTGCACTCCCGTTGGCATGTATCCCAATATTGACGAGAGTCCCGTAGAAGCTGCTCAGCTAAAGCAGTTTAAAGTGGTAGTTGATATTGTATATAATCCTAAGCAAACCCTTATATTAAAAAAGGCCCAAGAATTGGGTTTGGATACAGTAAACGGGATGGATATGCTGGTTTGCCAGGCTGCTAAGGCTGAGGAACTGTGGAATAAAATTACTATTGATAAAAATATAATAGACGAGGTTCTCCTCGAGGTTGAAAAGGAGTTGTGAGCTTGAGGCAAAAAGGCATTAACATTGTGCTGATCGGAATGCCCGGCTCCGGAAAGAGCTCTGTGGGAAAGATCTTGGCAGAAAGACTCGGTATGGATTTTTGCGATGTGGATGAATTTATTGAAAAAAATGCAGGCAAAAGCATAAAAGATATCTTTGACGAAAAAGGCGAAAGCCATTTTCGCGCCCTTGAAAGGACTGCCGTCGAAAAACTGAGCCAAAAAACAAACATGGTCATATCAACGGGCGGTGGAGTGGTTCTCTGTAGTCAGAACATGGTGAATTTAAAGCGTAAGGGTGTTGTGTTTTTTATAAATCGCCCCATAGAGGATATAGTTAAAGATATAGACATATCAACCAGGCCTCTCCTTGCCAATGACATTGACAGGATATACCAGCTCTTTCGAGAGAGATCATCCCTTTATAAAAAACACTCCGATTTTGAAATTCTAAACCTCAAAGGAATTGAGGATACGACAAAACAAATAATAAATGTGCTGGAGGACAGGGACTTGTTATGAAAATACTCATAATTAACGGCCCCAATATCAACCTGCTGGGCTTGAGGGAAACTCACATTTACGGCAAGATGGATTACGGGAAAATATGCGCTTTGCTGCATGAGAAGTCAAAGGAACTTGATGTTTCTTTAGACATCGTCCAGAGCAATATTGAAGGTGAAATTATCAATTTCATTCACGGCGCGATAGGTGAATATGACGGTATAATCATAAATCCAGGTGCATATACCCACTACAGCATAGCCATCTACGATGCATTAAAGGCAGTTCAAATCCCGGCGGTGGAAGTCCATCTTAGCAACGTACATGCAAGGGAAGACTTCAGAAAGAAATCCGTTACCGCCGGAGCGTGCATAGGTCAGATTTGCGGTTTCGGTTTTTACGGCTATATACTGGCAATGCATGCCTTGATTCATCATACCAAAAGATGAGCTGTTGACTTTGTTTATCTAGCTAGCACCGTAAAAATTTAGCCATTCATCACATACTTTATTTGTGATGAATGGCTTTTTTAAAGTTACTTTCCCTTCTTACAGCAATTTTTCAAACTCATCCAATAACTTTTCGAACACATCGAGGGCATCCTGGATGGGCTTGGGCGTTGTCAAATCCACACCTAATTTTTTCAAGAGCTCCAGCGAGTAATCCGAGCTTCCGCTCGACAAAAATTCCTTGTACGCATTTACGGCAGGCATTCCGTTTTCCATTATGTCCTTTGAAATGGCTATAGCTGATGAAAATCCCGTGGCATATTTATATACGTAAAAGCTGCTGTAAAAGTGGGGTATCCTGGCCCATTCGTAATCAATTAGGGAGTCTATGTAGATATCCGGGCCGTAGTAATCTTCGTTTAACTTGTGGTAAATCTCCTGTAGAACCTCAGCATTTAAGGGCTCACCTGCTTCTGCCTTTTCGTGGATGATTTTTTCAAATTCAGCAAACATGGTCTGGCGATAAAGGGTAGCTCTAAACTGCTCCATGAAGTGATTCAGGAGATACATCTTTTCTTCTCTTGAGCTAGCCTTCTCCAGTAAATAATTTATGAGAATGGCTTCATTGCAGGTTGAGGCAACTTCTGCTACGAAAATGGTATAGTTCGAGTAAATATATGGCTGGTTTTTAAAAGAATAATAGGTGTGTATGGCATGCCCCATCTCGTGGGCAATTGTAAAAACGTCATTTAGCTTGCCCTGGAAGTTAAGCAGAACATAGGGATGGGTGCCGTAAGTTCCCCAGGAGTACGCCCCTCCGGTCTTGCCCCTATTTTCGTAGACGTCGATCCAGCCGGAATTAAACCCTTCTTTTAATATGCTGATGTACTCATCTCCCATTGGCGCAAGGCCTTCTATGACCATTTGCTTTGCTTCATCATAGGTCACGGTTTTATCGTAGCCTTTGACAAGTGGTACGTATAAATCGTACATGTGTAGTTCATCGAGGCCCAAGGCCTTTTTTCTAATACTTACATATCTGTGCATGAGGTCCATTCGCTGATGGACCGTGTCTATAAGGTTTTCATAGACTTCAACGGGGACCTTGTCGGCAAAGAGGGAGGCTTCCAGGGATGATTTAAACTTCCTTTGATTTTTTATGAAAACATTTGCCTTCACATTAGCTGCGGTTGTCGAACTCAAGGTATTTATCATGGATTTGTACGTGTTGTAAAGGGCTTCAAAGGCTGCCTTTCTCACTTCTCTGTTTTCACTTTCCATAAACGTTATATAGCGCCCTTTAGTAAGCTCCACTTCATTGCCGTCTTCATCTTTGATCTTTGGGAATCGTATATCTGCATTATCCAGCATTTTGAAGATGTCGCCGGGGGATTGGAGTATTTCGCTGACTTCCGCCAGCATCCTTTCCTTTTCCGCATCGAGAATATGGGCTTTCATGCGGAATAGGTTCTCAAGATAATGTTCGTAAAGCTTTAGCTCTTTATTTTGCCCCAAAAATGTCCGCAATTTCTCTTCAGGAATTGCGAGGATTTCGGGTTCGATAAAGGAAGTCCTGCTTGAAAGCTCAACCACAAGGCTCATGGCCCTATCGGACAGTGCCTGGTACTTGGCCAGGGAATTGTCTTCATCCCTGCGCATCCTAGCATAGGTAAAGAGCCTATCCACCTTCATGGTCTCTTCATCTTTGAGCTTCAATAGTCCCAGGAGCTTTTCCGCCGTATCGATATTGCCCCTGTATTCATCAAATAAGCTTAACTTGCTTTTTACTTCACTGTAGTCCTGTTCCCAAAGCTCTTCATTTTCGTATATGTCTTCCAGCTTCCATTTATAAATCTCATCAATTTCTTCTCTCAAAGGCAAATTGCTCAAATGTCCCACCCTTTCACTGTATTTTTGCTAAGCTGCCCATTAGTAATATTTTACTTTGATGCCATTTATTATACTATATCAAGCTTTTAATTAAAAGAAAGCAGTGATGTTGTCTGCAGGAGGCTTTATTCAGTAGTTTTTCCATAAACCTACTAAAACAGCACAATGAATTTCGTCCCTACTCCTTGGGCACTTTCAACATCAATTGTTCCGCCGTGAAGCTCTATTATCTGCTTTGCTATGCTAAGGCCAAGGCCTGAACCTTTATGACTTTCCCCCGTATCGGTGCCCCTGTAATACCTTTCGAAAAGTTTATCTAAGTTTTCCTCGGGAATTCCCCTCCCGTCGTCTTCTATTTCAATATATATTTTATCTTTTTTGTCTATGTTAATGCTTATCCATGTATCCTCATCGTTATGAACTAAGGAATTTAAACAGGAGATTTGCAAAAGCTCTTTGCATAAGTTTTTTGTCAAAGGAGAAAATTATCGGCTCGGTTCCTATGTTGAATGCAATTTTTCGCTTTTCATATTTGGGATTGTTGAGGACATCAATTGTAATATTTCTTAAAAGTTCAACCATATCCTGCTCTTTGAGGTTCAGGGGGAACAGCCCTGCTTTCAGTACTTGGGCTAACTTCAAATCTTCTAATAGCTCTTCCATATAAGCGGCCTTATCTTTTATTATGCGGGAGTACTCCTTTATTTCATTTTCAGTCAATGAATAATCCCCATCTGCCATCAATTCGCTGTAGCCCTTAATGGAGGACAAGGGTGTTTTTAAATCATGGGAAAGGTTATTTATCCACTCTCCCCTCATCTTCTCCGTCTTTTCCCTTTCCCGCTCGTTGAGCTTTAGTTGATTTGATAGTTTGTTAAGATTGGTAAAAACCTCTTTATATATTCCCTTTTCTGCATAAAATACTTCATAATTTCCCTTGGACAGCTCCTGTATTCCCCGGATTATTTCGATAATGGGATTGGTAAGACTTCTTCCGAAAACATAGCCCATGACCAATATTACGATAGTCGGCGTAAGCAGCAGAAAAACCGTTACTTTTATGATGTTTGAATTCAATTTTTTCGGTTGATAATAGTAGCTGTATTTGGCCACCTCTTCCATGGGAAAGCCTATGATGTAGCTCCATTTATAACCGTCAATCTTTGCGGTACCGGCAAAAGTAGTATAATCCTCTATCGCACCTGCATAAATGTTGTAAAATACCATTTCGCTAGGAGTGTAATGTGACGGGGTTGCTTTTGGCTTATTCCAATGGTACCTTTCATATCCTTCTTCATCTAGAATCTGTATCCATGCACCGTAGTCTTTAAGCTTTTCTATTCCTTCAGAGGTGACTTTGACCCTGTCATCCTTTTTCTCGATATAGCGGTTAAAGGTCAAAGAAAAATCACGCACATGATCCCATTTATCATCATAATTTTCTTCCTGCACAAAAAGTTTGTAGGCGATAATGAAGTTAAGTATCAATGATATGATAATAGAAAAAACAATAATCAGCACAAACCTTGAAAACATTTTCCACTTCATTTTAGCTGCCCTCTGTCACCAATTTATAACCTAATCCCTTCACGGTAACAATATGCTTCGGATTTGCCGGATCGTCTTCCAGCTTTTGGCGAAGATGCCTTATGTGGACCATCAGTGTATTTTCGTATCCTTCAAAGTCACAACCCCAAACCCTATCTAAAATCTGGCTTTTGCTAAGTATCTTATTGGGGTTTTGGGCCAGGAATAAAAGAAGCTTGTACTCCTTGTTGGTCAAGGTTACTTTTTTTTGTTCTTTCTAACCTCAGCTCTGTCTTCATCAATCTCTATATCTCCAAAGCGGATTATCCTCTTTTGCTCTGTTTTGCTCTTTAAATTGAAATACTCACTTCTTCTAAAGTGTGCTTTAATCCGAAAGGCCACTTCCTTGGGGCTAAAGGGCTTTGTTATGTAATCATCGCCACCAATGCCCAAACCCAGCAACTTATCCACATCTTCATCTTTAGCAGATAAAAAGATTATAGGAACCAAGCAGAATTCTCTTAATCGCCCGCAGACCTCAAAGCCGTCGATATCCGGCAGCATGATATCAAGGACTATTAAATCAGGTGCCATTTGTTTACACATCTTAATTGCCTCATAACCTAAAGTCGTCTTATAGATATTATTAAAGCCTTCCTTTTTGAGCACTGCCTCCAGCAAATTCAGTATATCTACTTCATCATCCACCAATAATATTTTTTTATCCTTCATTTTAGACATATCTAGGTTTAGCAACATTGCCACCTCAGATATAAAATTTTTTGCACAAAATTCTACTATAGATATTCTATTCCTTATGCGATATCCCTTTTTATAAAATTTGCATATCCCCAAGCAAACACTACTAGTAGCAGAAATAAACTGAGAAAAAATATCAAACTTCCCTTGTCAAATACATCAAAATCTCCTCCCAATGCTGCCATTATGGGGTATGACCAGGGATATATTATCCAGTACCTGCTATTTGCCACTATCATTGCAGGCAATGCCAGGCCAATACCCGCTCCCAGAGGTAGGGCCATCTGAGAACATCTCAAGCTTATTACATAATTTATATGCCAGCATAGGGGAAATTATGGCCATGGGGCGGGTAAAGCTTCCTTTCTGCTTTAAGAATTCATTGTTTAGAAGTTGGTAAAAGTCCTGCATCACTTCCACCCCCTGTCAGCTCTAAAAAGATTTCTTCCAAGTTCTTTGTGCTCTCGGTTAAAAGAGATACGCGAAAGCCGTTAAAAACCAAAGCCCTGTTTAGTTCCTCCGGACTAATTTTCCCTTCTGGTACGCAAAGTTTTCCTTCCCTTTTTGTTACTTCAAGGCCCATTAGCCTGATAAAATCTTGTGCCTCATCAAGGGGGGTTGCCCTTATGACGATTTCACTGCCGGTCCTTGCTCTTAGTTCATCTAAGGTCCCCTGAAATAGCAATTCACCGCTTCGGATTATGCCCACATAGTCTGCAATTTGTTCCACTTCACTTAAAATGTGGCTGCTTATATATACCGTCACTCCTAATACCTTTGGCAGACTAGTTATTAGATTTCTGATTTCCCTTACACCGGCTGGGTCAAGGCCATTGGTCGGTTCATCGAGAATCAAAAGTTCCCGGGAACCTATCAAAGCTTGGGCAATCCCTAATCTTTGCTTCATTCCCATTGAAAAAGCTTTAACTTTAGTATTTTTCCATTTTGATAAGTTGACGATTTCCAAGGCCTTGTCAATTTCTTTTTTATCCACTTTGAGGATTCTCCTGCTTATCTCCAGGTTTTCATATGCTGTCAAATTTGCGTAGTATGAGGGCGATTCTACCAATGAGCCCACCTTTCCCAATATCTCCATCCGATGCTTGCTGATGTCTTTATCAAATATATATACCTCTCCCCCAGTCGGCTTTATTAAATCCAGGAGCATCCGTATTGTTGTGGATTTACCTGCGCCGTTAGGACCCAAAAATCCATATATGGCTCTCTTGGGAACTCTTAGGTTTATATCTTTTACTACCACAATTTTTCCAAAAGTCTTTGTCAAAGCTCTTGTTTCAATAATCAAACCGCTCATTTTAAGCCTCCTAAAAATCATCATCTGCAAAAAAATCATCATCCTGTGCAAATTATATAGAAGCCAGCTTAATTTCCAATTTAACAATCCTTAAATTTACATTAATTTGTTGCATATATTTAACTTTGTCGCTCAATTTGTTAAAATATGATATAAATTAACATCTACCGGTTCGATAGCTGCAAGTTAAAAAAATATGAATGGAAAGGGATACTTATGAAACACAATTTTAAAAGAATTGGCCTAGCACTAATTTTAAGTTTGTTGCTTTATGTATTTGCACCTCTTGCTACGGTTCATGCTGAAGAAATAACTAAAATCGTAATCATCCATACCAACGATACCCATGCCAGGGTTTTTGAGGATGAGTACGAGGGGATGGGCTTTGCCAAGATATCTGCTATAGTAAAACAGATGAGACAGGAAAATCCCAATACTCTTTTAGTAGATGCGGGTGATACTCTGCATGGATTGAACATCGCAATCTTATCTAGAGGAGAAAGCATCGTTGAGTTCATGAATGCCATGGGATATGATGCAATGGTCCCGGGCAATCATGATTTCAATTACGGTTACCAAAGACTCATAGAACTCTCTGAAATGATGGATTTCCCCCTTATTTCAGCCAATATCGCAAAAGATGGAGAACCTTTATTTGAGCCTTATATAGTAAAAGAAATCGATGGAATGAAAATAGCCTTCATTGGCCTAAGCACTCCGGAAACTCGCTATAAGACACATCCCGGCAATGTCAAAGATCTCCTTTTTTTTGATCCCATAACAGCAGCCAGCGACATGGTGCTGCAGCTTCAAAGTAAAGCAGATTTCATCGTTGTACTTTCTCACCTGGGTATTGATAAAGATAGCGAAGTTACGAGCGAAATGGTGGCAAATAATGTTGAAGGCATTGATATTATAATAGACGGGCACAGTCATAGCGTATTACCCGAAGGCAAAGTGGTGGGCGATACTTTAATCGTTCAGACAGGCGAACACACAAAAAACTTGGGCATTATAGAAATTGAGTTTCTAAATAAAAAAGCTGTTTCTATAAAGGCAGGTCTTATCTCCAAAGAAGAAGCTAGAAATATACAGCCTGATGAAGAGATAGCCAAGTTGATATCCAAGGTGGAAGAGGACTATGCTAAAATAACTTCTGTCAAGATAGCTGAAGCCGCAGTGAGGCTTGACGGCGAAAGGGAACATGTCAGAACCCGTGAAACCAACCTGGGTAATTTAGTGACCGATGCAATTATCAGTGGAACGGGTGCCGATATAGCCATAGTAAATGGCGGTGTAATCCGTGCATCCATTGAGCCGGGAGATATAACCGTAGGTGATGTAATAATGGCTCTTCCCTTCGCTGATTACGTAGTTGTAAAAGAGGTCAGCGGTAAAGATGTTATAGCAGCACTTGAACACGGCACTTCTTCCTATCCCGAACCCAAAGGAGCTTTCCCACAAGTCGGAGATATGACCTTTCAAATAGATATTACTAAACCCCTGGGTCAGAGGGTAACCGACGTCCGCATTGCCGGTGAGCCCATTGATCCTGAAAAAATGTACAGAATCGCCCTCACAGACTTTTTGGCCTCCGGTGGCGATGAATACTATATGTTTCCTCAGTATGAAACCCTTTTAGAATTGTCAAACATCAGTGAATTGGTTATTGATTATATCAAAGAATTGGGATATATAGATGTTTCAGAGGAAGGACGAATTGCAGTAATTGGTGTTCCTCAGGAAACAAGAGGAGAAGAGACCTCTCTTCAAGGAGAGCCTATGGAGATAGCAGAATCCGCCAATTTTGAAAAACCCGCAGCCGCTGTCCAAGAAAGGTCTTACGTGGTAAAACCGGGCGATGTACTTTGGAGGATAGCAGAAATGTTCGGGACCACATGGGAAAAACTTGCTGATTATAATGGGCTGGAAAATCCTCACCTTATTTTCCCGGGACAAACTATTTGTATTCCGGCAATATAAAATCGGTATTTAGCTTCATAAATCAAGCAAGCCTTCCTTATCCTTAATCGATATTAGGAGGCTTGCAATTATATTTTTGTCGTTTATTCAATTAAATTGCTGCTCCAGTGCACATTCCGGTTGAATTCAATATTTTACTCGCTATGCCAATTTGAGGTATAATAGTACTGAAAATTCATAAGAGATGAGGTAGGTAGTTCATCATGGAAAAGGTTCTTCAATTTTTAAGAGATAGCAAGGTCTTTTACTTGGCAACCGTGGACGGTGATAAGCCACAGGTGCGGCCTTTCGGTGTAGTTTCAGTTATCGACGGCAAATTATATATCCAGACTTCAAAAGCAAAAGAAGTTTACAAACAGATGATTCAAAATCCCAATATAGCCATTTGCACCATGGGCAAAGATGGCACGTGGCTTCGAATTTCTGCAAGGGCAGTAGAAGATTACGATATTGATAAAATACAACAATTCTTAGACGACAACCCTGAATTAAAAGACTTGTATTCCGCCGATGACGGAAAATGCACCATCTTTTATTTGAAAGATGCTACATGCAGCTTTTGTTCCTTTTTCTCCGAACCGGAAGTACACAGGTTCTAAGGTCAACTTCTACATAGTATTGAAAGAGGAAGGATATGTTTTTGATATATCCTTCCTTGCTTTTTATAACACATAATAGTAATCAAAAAGTTTTTTGAAACCATTAACTGTCTATATGAATTAGTCTAGAATGGCTAGGTACAAAGGAAAGGTGCCTACAGTCACCGTCTCTATCACCTGATTAATCGTGGTATCGATGATAGATATGGTGTTGCTGCCGGCATTTGATACCACCACAAATTTGCCGCTGCTGTTTACCTTTACCCCAATGGGGCCGTCACCTACGGGTATGGTTAATACTTGCGTATGGCGGGCTACATCTATAACCGATATATTATCTGATGCTTGGTTTGCGGCATAAGCCCTTCTGCCATTGGGAGAAAAAGAAATCCCTCCGGGGAAAGTGCCGATGGTAATTGTGTTGGGAGACGACTCTGCAATATTGGTATTTATAATAGAAACGTCACCGGATAACAAATTGGTCACCAATGCCAAAGGCCTGGTTGTTGCTATGTCAATATCTGCAGGGTTGTTTCCTACGTTGATGGTTTTAACGAGCAGATTAGCATTCAGGTCAATTACCCCCACCTGATTTGCAAGCGAAAGTGTAACATATGCAAGGCTTCCCCGGATGTCAATATTTTGAGGCCCGCTCCCGCCTGGAAGGGGAATCACGGTGAGCACGCTTCTTTGCAAGGCATCGACCACAGAAATGTTGTTGCTGTTAAAATTAGCCACGTAAACAAATCTTCCGTTTCTGGTCACTTTTACACCGGAAGAACCTACCGCTGTAAAGGGTGGGGTGTTTAAGTTAACGGTGTCTACCACCCTATTATCAAGGGTCCTTATTATTGAAAGAGTTGCGGAATTAAAGTTTGACACATATGCAAAGCTTTTATCCGGGCTTAAATCAACCGCAAATGGGCCATTGCCCACCGGTATGTTTGTTATTAATCTGGCAGTGGGAATGTGGACTACCGATACATTATTGCTTCTCAGATTGGGCACATAAGCAATTCCTCCGGAAAACAATTGTTGTGTGTCAGCTTCCTCATCTTGGCTTGTTTGTTTTTTGGCAAGCTTTGGACTTATGCCAGGAGGCAAATTTACACAGATTATCGGGGTGATACCATCAACTTCTATTTTTTTATCCTGTTCAGACATGTTTTATCCTCCTCTCAACAGCTAAAGAATTGCACAAACAAAGTAGTATATTACAACTAACCCACATTAGAGATTATGCAATTCCTTGTCTTAACGTTTTTTCTTAATACAGTATATGAATAGGAAGATATAATTGGAATTCGAAAAATTTCCATTGCAATACTGAGAGGACTTTAGGCAAAAAAAGACCCAGGCCGTACCGCAGAAAGTACAGCCTGGGTCAAAAGTTTTTAAAAGTCTATTAAAAGCAGCATGAATTAATCATCGGAGCTAGGCAAAAAAGGAATAAGCCTTGCTGCCAAGTTGTCAATAGGCATCGACTGCAGCCACACCTTTCCCGGGCCTTCCAGGGTAGTCAAGAACAAGCCTTCCCCTCCGAACAGAATATTTTTAAAACCTTTTACCATTTCAATATTAAAGTCTACACTGGGTTCAAATATTGCCACGTGACCGGTATCAACTTTTAATTTTTCGCCGGGCTCCAATTGATATTCTACTGCTTCCCCGTCTATTTCAAGGAAAGCCCAACCGGGTCCCGTTATTTTTTGTAGTATGAAACCTTCTCCTCCAAAAAGCCCTGCCCCCAACTTCTTCTTTAAGTGAGCGGATAGTTTTACACTGCGTTCAGCACAGAGGAAAGACTGCTTCTGACATATAATTGATTCGCCGGCTTCGAGATGTATTGGAACTATTTTTCCTGGAAAAGATGACGAGAAGGCTATGATTCCCGATGCCTTTTTCATGGTATATGTAGTCATAAAAACACTTTCTCCTGCCAGGGTCCTGGCAATTCCACCAAAGATTCCGCCTTCCATATTTGTTTTCATTTCAAATCCGTCACTCATCCAAGACATACCGCCGGTTTCTGTAAAGATGCTTTCTCCCTGCTCTAATGTTAAGATTACTACCGGAAGTGTATCTCCCCTAAGCTCGTATTTCACAAAACCACCCCTTGCTAGATTATAATTCAATAATATCACAGGGCAAGGGACAAATAAACACTTTTTTTTGTGAATTTCGATAAATTTTTTACACTTTTAGATTCTAACAATGTGTGCATTTGACAATGCATCATAATGAATGTAGCCGCCTATATGGAGTATGGTATCTCCTACTTCCGGGTCGATTGTCATGCCGCCAAGACAAGGATAACTATGCCAAAACTTGGCTACCGCAGCTTTTGCTTCATCTCCCAGTTTTTTACCTACCAGATGTTTGCATACATTGTAGCCGTTGCCGCATGGGGCAGAAATTATGACTTCAGCTCTTTTGATAGTATCATTATTATCCACATACAGTTTAAACTTCGGCTTGCCTATTTTAAACTTGTCAATAAACTCATTTATTATCGGAAATTTTCCGTAGCTAAGGTTGCAAAATGGTTTTGGAAAGGCGTATTCAAGACCGAACCTCTTGCATCTTTCTATCACTTCATCTCTTGTCCATCTGGAAACCCACTCACCGCTTTCACAGGGCACGATCAAGGCTTTCCCACCGCTTTCTTTTATTAGTTTGGGCAATTCAACTAATATGTCTTGGTGAATACCTATAGCTATGGCAACATCGTGCTTTTGAAAGCTTTCCGGTAAGTAATCATCGGTATTGTCCACGAATATCTCGTATATGTCGGGCAATTTTATGATTCGGACTATATCCTCTTTAAAATCTAGGTCGTATCTTCCCCTGCACCAAAAACAGTCTTTCCCACATACGGTACACACTTCCTTTTTATTTAGCAGATGAGGAATGAATTTCGTATTGGCAAATCTGGTATCAGTTTTTATTTCAAATGAGTTCTTGGGCTGCGTATTTGATTTTTCCGAGCAGATTATTAATAATTTCATGATAATGCCCCCCTTAAATGCCTCGATTTAATTATACATGTTATTAAAGTTAGAGTATGTGATATTCGTCACAATGTATTTAACAGATTTATCTGTTCTGTTGTCAAGAGAGTTTTAAAGCGTTAAGGAAACTTGAAAAAGAATTTGAATATAATGAGATAAACTGATCGCTTGAAGGAGATGGGAACATGAGTATTGCCGTAGCTGTTTCGGCACAAGGCTATGGAGACGAAGGAGCTTTTGACTACAGGGCTGAAATGACAGGCCATATAATTATTAAACCCAGCACGGGGCAAGAATTTTTAGACATGTTGGCAGATTTATCGAAGAGCCGTGGCCCTATATTTTTAATGAAAGTGTTTAGTCATTCGTATACTCGAGGAATTATTATGACAAATTGGAGCGGTTTTTATGACGAGCCGGGACCTGAAGACACAAAAAAAGCCGCTTATTTAAGGGACTTGGCTGACAGGATTCAAGAAGGAAATATCAGGTTTGCACCGGATTCACAGATTTTATTATTCGGCTGTGACTTGGGTGCTTTTTCTCAAAAACTTTCAGCCGTCACCGGAGGTACCGTAGTTGGATCTGATGGCGGAACTTATCCTGAAATTTGGGGCAACCGGGAAACGGGCGTGTTTCTAACCACCGATGACTGGCTAGTCTATAAAAATGGCAGTTTCGCCTACAGTGCAGGTAAACGATACCGGGCTTGGTGAGCTTTACTTGTTTTTGCTGGTGCCTAGTAGCACTGTTCTCAGTGGCGTCTTATCCACGATATAACAAAATATATAAGAACAGATAACGGTAAGTTTTGAATAGTATATGTAAATGGAAAATCCGGGTGGTATATGTGCCATATCTTAGACCCACGAGCTTTTTTACTACCGTTAGTATTTGTGGATGTACAAAGAATACTCCATAGGAGTACCTTGAAGCGGCTGTAAAAAACTTTGCAGCTATACTAGACTTCTTTACGATTTGCGCTACGATGAATAATAAGGGAATGGCGGCCATTGAATTAATCAAGACCGTGGGTCTAGTTGAAGTATACACGCCTAAATAAGTTTGACCGTATGTTAAAAATCCTAGGTAAGCCTCAAGTATGACCAGTAAAGTGGAGATAATGTATAATAATGCTATAGGGAATTTGTTTTGTGTGATTTCTTTAAACATGAAGTTGGCTGTTATTGCTTTAATTGGTTTTTTTATCCCTTTTGTGTGTATTTCACCGCCAAAAGTAAGCCTTGCTTTATCGTAACCCTGGCAGTATTTCCCAAGAAAACATTGCTAATTCCTAGGGTAGGACCCATATAAAGGGTCTCCCCCTTCAAAGTGTAGTATAAACCTTCGGTATTTACACCTGCGACTTCGGGGCTCAACGGAATAAGGGACAGAATATCACCTTTTTTCCCAGTTACTTCTGCCATCTTGTCTATTAAAAACATCTCCCAGTTTTCACCCACAAGTTTAAGCTTCAGCCCTCGGTTAAAGAAGTTGACCATTAAAAAAATATTGGCAAGGCCGTGGTCGGGCCTGTCTCCGAGCCCGCCCAAGAGTATGGCTTCACTGGCACCTTTTGCAAGGGCTATATCAAGGGCTAATTCAGTATCAGTGGAGTCTTTTTCTGCAGGAAAGTTGTGTCTTGCTATACCCAATTTGTTGGCCTTTTCTAAAGTATCGTGGTTAATGGAATCCATATCTCCCACAAGCAAATCCGGCATAATTCCCATGTTAAAGGCGTGCTCTATGCCGCTATCGGCACATATGACTAAATCGGACCCTTCTATATATTTTTTCAGTTTGTCATAGTTTTTAATTTGACCACCTGCAAATATAACAGCTTTCATCGTATGCCTCCATAATAAATGAATTAGCTTCTCGGCTATCGATATAATTAATTATTTCAGTCAACACGGCAATTTGGTTAAAATAAGAAATGTTTGCTAGTGCTGCAATGATATAATCCTTGTCAGCATTATACATCAATAATCCTCCATAGCCGGGAATCGTTCCTGTATGACCAATCAATACATGGCCCCCTATTTCAAACCTTCGCAGTCCCAGGCCGTACCCTGTTTGAACATACAGATCTTCATCGGTACAATCTATAAAAGTCATCATTTCGTCTAAGTACTTGTCGGAAATAATCTCTCCCGATAATAAAGAGCTATAAAACTCTATCAAATCATTGCAGTTTGAAACAATTGCCCCTGCTGAATAAGCTAAACTTGACAAAGAATCATTGAATGTCTCTATTCTTTTTATCCCAAGGGGAATTACATCCCTGTCATAACCCTTAACTAATTTTTCCGGTGTCTCATCATAGGGTAATATGCATGTATTTTGTAAATTCAGCTTATCAATGATTTTATCATATAATAACTCTTCATATTCCATCCCTGTAGCTTTTTCACATATTATGCCTAGTAATACATAATTCGAATTTGAATACCTGTACTCTTCTCTAGGTTCAAAAGCAGGTTTCCCCTTGAGAATATATTCATAAATCTCCTTTTCTGTCCACAATTTTCTGGGATTAAGCAAAGCCTTGCATTGCAATGCAAAATTTTCAGTGTAACTATATACCCCGCTGGTATGATTTAACAAAGTGCGAATTGTAATAGTCTCTGAATTGATAAGTTCGGGAAACCATTTGTCTATTGTATCATCTAAATTAAAATAACCCTCTTCAGCCAGCTTTAAAACAAGGGTGGACGTAAAGATTTTCGTCACACTAGCTATTTTAAAGACATTATCTTCCCCTACCCTTTCAGTTCTTTCATAATCTACAGTGCCAATATTATAATTGTGCACATCCCCATATATTTTTATAGCTACCTGCATACCGGGAATTTCTAATTGGTTTAATGTATCTATCAATATACTTGTAAGTTCTGCATCAAATGTGCTGTTATTTTCGTCCTGATTTATTTCATAAAATACGCTCAGCCTTGGATGTGATTTAATATGCAAAAACACAAAAATAATCACTAATAATACAACAATAGTTATTGATTTTTTAAATCGACTGATCACTTTATTTCACTCCGCTTTTGTTTTGCCAAAACCCTTGCCGTTTCAAAACATAAATATTTAGTCCCTCTGTATTCAATACGGTATTAAATCCATAATTCCTGCAAATTCAACAATTATATTTGATGTTGAAAATGTGAAAGCTTTTTTGAGTTTGGATTTTTCCCTTGCAAATGGTAGAATCAAGATAAAGTGTTTTAACAAGGAGATGCCTATGAAAACTATAAATGTTCTGTATGAAGATAATCATTTGCTGGTAGTAACAAAACCGCCTAATCTGCTATCCCAAGGTGACAAAACAGGAGATCCTGATTTGCTTAGCATTTTGAAAGATGACTTAAAAGAACGCCATAATAAGCCCGGCAATGTATATCTCGGCCTGGTTCACCGCTTGGACAGGCCGGTAGGTGGAGTCATGGTTTTCGCCAAAACATCAAAGGCAGCTGCCAGGCTTTCAGACCAGGTAAGGAGAAATCTGTTTAAAAAAACTTATATAGCTGTGATTCGGGGCTTGCCTCCAAGGGAAAAGGATACACTGATTCACTATTTATTAAAAAATACAAAGACCAACAGGGTTGAAGCTGTGAAAAAAGGAGTTAAGGGAGCAAAAGAGGCCATTCTGGATTACGAAGTAATAAGTTATGCCCACCCTTATTGCCTGGTAAAAATTGATCTTCATACCGGAAGGCCGCACCAGATACGAGTCCAGTTTTCAAAAATCGGTTGCCCTATCATAGGCGACCAACGTTATGGATATAAAGACAAATACAACCATATAGCCCTGTGGGCTTATAAAATTTCCTTTGAACATCCGACATTGAGAAAAAAAGTAGAGTTTTCTGCCTTGCCGGAAAATCGGCCGCCCTGGTCCCGTTTTTCACTGGCCAAATTAAAATAACTATCTTTATATGACAATGTATTAACTTGAAATCTTGAAACAGATAAAAGTTTTCATTTTCCTCATTGAATACCAAAATATTATCTGATATAATGGGGATGATTTAAATAGAAAGAATTGAAGGGAGTTGTGTTTTTTGAAAGAAAAGGTTCAAGCTGCTTTAGATAAAATTCGCCCGGCCTTGCAAGCCGACGGTGGCGATGTCGAATTAGTAGATGTTGATGAAGCCAGCGGGATCGTTAAAGTAAGGCTTACCGGTGCCTGCGGCGGATGCCCGTTTGCAACAATGACTCTAAAAAATGGCATAGAAGAAACATTAAAGCAAGTAATACCCGAAGTTCAAGAAGTTCAGCAAGTGTTCTAGTTTACACTATGGGGGCCAGCAAAGCTGGCCCCTTGTTGCATGTCGTATTATTATAGTCAAAAGCAAGCAACTACAACCAGCCCATACAATGTTGTAACATAAATAGTGGTAGGGGCGACCTGTGGTCGCCCGCTAAGTAAAACCTTATAAGTGATAAGTATTGTTCACAGTGACTATAAAGGCATCGCTTTCTGGCAGTTCTTTTTGACCATCATATTCGATGATGGTAACTGATGTGTTGCTAATTTTAAACTTCCAGAAAAAATCCTGTCTTAGATTCAATAGCACCGATAGTATCGCCCTGATGGGGCCAGCATGACTTACCACAAGTATCCGGCCGTCAGGATGCTTATTTGCTGCTTCTTTCAAAAACTCTGAAACTCTCTCGCAAAGGTCCGATAGGCTTTCCCCCTCTGGAGGAGTTTTATTGTAAGGATCAGCTTGCCAGTCTCTATATTCTTGAGCCCATTTTTGCATGATCTCATCATAGGTCATACCTTCCCAAAGTCCGAAGTTCAATTCCCGCATCAAGGGAGCCCTCAAAACTTTCAGTCCATGCGGTTCAGCTATGATTTCGGCTGTTTCTACTGTTCGTTCAAGGTCGCTGGCATAAATCGCATCGATTCTCTCATGCTTAAGTCTTTCGGAAAGAATCCTGGCCTGGGCCCTTCCTTCATCTGTTAAAGGTATGTCTGACTGGCCCTGGTATTTGAGCTGTCTATTCCACATGGTTTCACCATGTCTTACCAAAAAAAATCTTGCCAAAGTATCACCCAATTCTAAAAGATAGTATGGAAAACATGAGTAACGCCATTACTTCACAAAACTCATTTAAAGCTCCATAAGTATCCCCGGTCATACCTCCAAACTGTCCGAACATGTAATGATTAAAGAGAAGGCCTGATAGAAAGACTCCCAAAACTATAATTATGCCTTCCATTTTTAATGTTACGTAATTGATGAGCAGTGCAAATATCGCGGCAATTACAAAGGCTGCGAGTCCTTGACCAGCAAATGCTTTCCCTAATCCCTTTTCTCGAGCATAGGGATAAAAAACGATGGCAAAAGTCATCATCCATCTGCTTAAGACAGGAAAACCAATTAATGCAGGAATAAGGTAAGCTTTAGATAACGAAGAAATGAGCAGGTATTTTAGCAGCAGAACGGAAATAAGGCCTATTACACCGTAAGCCCCGATGCGACTGTCCTTCATGACAATGAGTTTTTTCTCTCTGTCTCCAAAACAAAAAAGGCCGTCGAGAGTATCGGCAAAACCATCCAAATGCATGCCACCTGTGATTATTATGTTCATTATTACAACAATTCCAGCCAGGACTTGTTTGGGAAGTATTGCTTCACCCAATACATGTATAAGTGTTAAAAACCCGCCAATTACCGCTCCGGCAACGGGAAAGAAGGGCAATGCTGAGGCGATTTTATTTTCATCAAGTTTCATTTGAGGCAGCGGTATGCGGGTGAGAAACAACAGTGCTGCATAAAATCCCATGGAAAAAACGCTTCCTTTCAAGGTTTATCCTAATTCAGGTGTTCTAGTTATTATTATGACAAAATATGTGTTCGACAATAAGGTTTAAAAATCCTTCCTTTAAAGTATAAGTCTTCCCTTTCCCATAGAAAAACTCCCCTTTGCGTAGTCCTGTATTTTTGTTGTTTCAGGTATCTACTCAAAAGGGAGCATATCAATAAAGGCCTGTCTTCCTATTTTTCTTTTTAGTGCAATGGTAATTTCTTGATTGATGTAGGTAGCTCGTTTAGATATTCATAGCGTATTCATATGCAGACCATATTGCATCCATGACATTCCCGGGTTTTATTGCATCCCCAATAAGGTGAACATTGTCAGCTTTAATTTTTTCATAGAGTTCTTTATTGCTTGTATACCCGACAGATATTACGATATGGTCTGCGGGAATCTTGTGTTGATTTGGTACACCAAAACCAACTCCAAAAGGATAAGCAGCACGCCCTGCAACATTTGGATAGTTTTTGATTGTTTCGGTTACATATGCAATTCCGTCTTCGTATTTATCAAGGACGGCATTCTTAATTATTTTGACTTTATAATATTCCATTAATTCTACTAGCATGTTATAGTTCGCAGCACTCAAGCCGAATGTATTCAGGATAGTATCGGTTTTTTCAACAACCGTTACCGTGCATCCTTTCTTTGCTAATTCATATGCAATCTCACAGCCAGTCAATCCACCACCAATTATTACTACATTTTTGTTCTCAATCTTTCTGTTTAGCAAGGTATCTATTGCATTCGACACGTTCGGACTGTCTAAACCGGGTGCATCTAATTTGTTTTCGGTGGCCCCAGTTGCTACAAATATTTCATCATAGCCATCTTTATCAGCGTCGGTGAACTCAGTGTTCAGTTTAACATTGACCTTTAAATCAGCTAACTGTTTTTTATACCAATTCAGCAAACGTCGATCTTCCTCTTTAAAATCGAAGGCTGCAGCTGCAATAAATACACCACCTAGCTCACCCGTCTTTTCATACAAATCAACTTCATGCCCACGTATTGCTGAGACTCGTGCTGCTTCCATGCCGGCAAGGCCTCCACCAACGACAGCAATTTTTTTCTTTCTTTCAGACGGTTTTAGAGCGTATGCTTTTTCACGTCCAACGGCAGGATTTACAGCACAACAGATATCTTTCTGTTGGAAAATACGACTCAGGCACGCTTGATGACAACCAATACAGGGCCGAATGTCATCCAACCTGCCTTCCATTATCTTCTTGGGTATGTACGGATCAGCAAGCAGCGGGCGCCCCATACCCATAATGTCAATATCGCCATTTGCAATAGCTTCTTCCGCTATATCCGGATCGTAGAACTTGCCAGCACAGACGACAGGAACATCAACAACCTTCTTGATTTCCTTAACATCTTCAAGATTGCAAGCTTTTGGCATGTATGTGGGTGGATGGGGCCAATACCAAGCATCATATGTACCATTATCGCAGTTGAGCATATCGTAACCTGCATCTACGAGCATCTTTGCAACTACACGGCTTTCTTCCAAATCACGACCAAATTCTACAAAATCTTCTCCGGGAAGTGCTCCGCGATTGAAGCCTTTTGTATAACTCCGTACACTATAACGCAAAGAAACGGGATAATCTTGGCCACAGGTTTCTTTAATTGCTTTAACGATTTCAATGGGGAAGCGCAAGCGGTTTTCCAAACTGCCGCCATATTCATCTGTACGGTGATTGAAATTTGCAATTGTAAACTGGTCTAACAGGTAGCCCTCATGTACAGCATGTATTTCAACGCCGTCAATACCTGCTTTCTTTGCATAGAGAGCACCTTTTGCAAAGTTTTCGATGTATTGCTTAATCTCGTCTTTTGTCATTTCGCGAGTATATTTAGTGGGATCCCAGACCATAGGCATGACACTCGGGGCTGGGTCACCTAGAAAAACAGAGGATCGTCCAGAGAGAGCCGTCATCTGGATAAATACCTTTGCGCCATACTTATGTATACCCTCAACTAGATACTTTTGATTTTCGATATAGGTCTCTGGAGAGGCACAAATGTGAAGTCCTCCTAACAAACCAATCACCGGTACAAGGCCAGTAATAATTAGGCCGGTGCCCCCTTTGGCACGTTCGATATAATAATCTGCGCCATCTTTTGAATAGCTGCCATCGGGATTCATTAATCTCGGAGAAAAAACACCCATGGGCATCATGGCAAATCTGTTTTTGACCTCTACATTACCAATCTTGATAGGAGAAAATAGATGTTGATACTTTTTAGTCAAATAAATCAAATCCCCTTTCATTTTTTTTAAATTTTTGCCGATTCGTTATGCTAATATATTATCAAATCTGTCTTGTTTAAAATTTATCATAGTTTGAACTTTGAATCAATGTCTTTAATCTCGTGTTTATTTTCAGTATTATCGTAATAATGGAAGTAATAGCCTTTATTTACCAAGGCTTATAGGTTTTCATTGTTTATCGATATAATACAATCACGTTCCCCCATTAAAAAAACAAAGGCAGATTTATCCACCTTTGTTTTTGTTTAGCTATTATCTATTTCAACTTCATCGGCAGGCCTGAAACCATAAAAATAACCTCGTCGGCAGAAGCTGCTACTATTTGATTTACTTCGCCAAGCAAATCCCTGTACAGCCTCGCTAGCGGATACTCAGGCACTATGCCAAGGCCGACTTCATTTGAAACGATAATAAAATCTTTTTGTATTTTTTCCATTTCAGAAATCATAGCCTTGATTTCATCTAACAGTTCGGTTCTCAAATTGTCCCACTGTGATGTATCTGAAGCCTTTTCCAGGGGAAGCCAGTTTGAAACTAAAAGGGCCAGGCAGTCTATCAAAATTATGTCGTAACTTTCATAACTTCTGTCTGTCCTAATATCTTTAAGCACCCTCGATAAGAAACGTGGTTCTTCTATAGTTGTCCAGTTATCAGGCCTTCGCTGCTGATGAATTTTGATCCGGTTTGCCATCTCTTCATCCAAGGCTTGGGCAGTTGCTAAATATATTACTTTTTGGCCTGTTTTTAAAGCCGTGTTCTCAGCTAATTTGCTTTTGCCGCTTCTAGCCCCTCCGGTTATAAAAGTTATTTTCATAGTATCGCCCCATCTCATAGTCTATAATCCTTGTTTTTCTTTTGAAAGAGCAAGTAAATAAAGAAAGGACCGCCGAAAAGTGCTGTAAGCACTCCTACGGGTAGTTCTGTCGGAGCAATTATTACCCTAGAAACGGTATCTGCCATCATTAAATACAATCCACCGATCAATGTGGATAGAGGAAACAACTGCCTGTGATCAGGCCCAATAATCATTCGAGTAATATGCGGAATGATTAGGCCGACAAAGCCGATTACTCCGCTGACTGCCACAGCAGAAGCTGTAAGCAGTGCTGCTGCTGACAGGGTGACTTTTTTAAGTCTCTCAGTATCAACTCCCGTAAAAAATGCGGTCTCCTCTCCCAACTGAAGTATATTAAGATACCTTAAGTTCCAGTATGCCATAAGAAATCCTATAATGGCATAAGGAAAATTGATATAGATTTCATTCCATCCCTGTGACGCAAAGCTACCAACAAGCCAAAAATATATATGGTGGAGTTTTCCATCACTAAAATACATAAAAAAGGAAACAATAGCTGACAAGAAACTGCTAACAGCAACGCCTGAAAGAAGTAACGTGGAAGAATAGGTTCGCCCACCTATACTTGCAAGGCTGTATACTAAAAATACGGTTCCTGCAGAACCTATAAAAGCAAAGACCGGCGTTGAACCTATTCCGAATATTTTAGTGGTGGGAAAAAACAAGATTCCTAGGGCCGCTCCTAAAGAAGCTCCGGCGGAAGCACCTATTATATATGGATCGGCCATGGGATTTCGAAAAACTCCTTGATATATGACTCCTGCTGCTGAAAGCTGGGCCCCTACTAAAAAGGCTAGAATAACTCTGGGAAGCCGGAGTTGAAGAACAATTGCCTCATTGGTACTTGACCAATCATTGGTGATTTTGCTGCCCAAAAGGGGAATTTTGCTTAACAACATTTTTGCAATTTCCTTCGGCGGAACATATACAGACCCTATTCCAAGAGATATAATTAAACCCATGACTATACCAATTGTTACTAATGAATATACTTTGTGATCTTTACTTTTTCGAAAATTATCAGCCATAATGTTTCTCCTCAAGAAAGATTCCCCATCCGACCAGGAGTAGGAGTTCCCGTCGGATCCGGGAAGCTTGGGTAACACTAAAACCTTGACTTTAGTCTTTAAAAAGATCCGGGTGTATGATTTTTACAAATTCTTCAAGCCCGTCTATAAGTCTTGGAGTTGCCCTTTGAACCAAATTCTCATCGATATAATAAACTCTTTTGTTCTTTACTGCATTTATGCTATCCCAGCCCGGCCGCTTCATTATACTCTCTACTGTTTCTCCCCCGTCTGTTCCATGGTAAGAAAAAACTATGATATCAGGGTTTTTAGCTACTATCATTTCCTGGCTGTACTCAGGATACTCTTTGCCGCTATCTTTTGCTATGTTTTCTCCGCCAGCTCTCTGGATTATATCATCCACGTACGTTCCAGGACCTGCGACAAAAATAGGTGTGTGCCACAATTCATACAAAACTTTGGGACGATTGTCCGACGGAATATCGGCTACCATATCCTCTATCTTTTTTATTCTTTCTCTTAAATCGCCAACCATAGCCCTTGCTTCTTCATACCGTCCGGTTGCTTTTCCTATAAGTTCTATACTATCTAGCATTTCATCAATATCTCCAGGTTCAATGGCAACTGATGGAACTCCCAATTTTTCCAGTTCTTCCACAGGTTTTAGATATATACCGGTAGAAAATATTAAATCCGGCTTTAGGGATATGATTTTTTCGATATTTGGATCTTCGTATCCTCCTATTTTCTCTTTTGTTGTCACGGCTTCTGGATAATCGCAGTAGTCTGTAACGCCTACGATTTTGTCTTCAAGACCTAAAGCGTACAAGATTTCTGTGTTGGCCGGTGACAGTGAAATAATTCTCTCCGGCTGTGTTTCAATTGTCACCTCTCTACCTATTTGGTCGGTAAGTGTCAATGGAAAGTAACTCTCGGAAACATTGTTTTTCTCTTTTGATTCCGTTATTTCAGGCGCTTTGTTACATCCAATTGTAAATACAACAGTAAGAAAAATTATTAAAATCAGACATATGGCTTTTGTCTTACTATACATTTGAGTTTCTTCCTTTCTCAATATGGGTCATAAATTAAAACAACCCGCTTCCTTACAGGAAAATCGGGTTCTCAGCCAATACAGTACCCTCCTTTCTTCCGAAGGCTAGCAGTACTTCTCTAACAGGCAGGTTTCCTGGCTCTCGGTTCATATTCCCTGCCCCTTCCCGGTTTCCCAGTGGTACAGCAGTTCATCCCCGATTACAGTGGCGGGACCGCTCAGGATTTTCACCTGATTCCCTTTTAACCTTTCGGCACCTGTTAAAATATTGTTTATTTTATATTATTATACACTCCTTAGCTGGCTTGTGCAAGGCAAGTCTTGTCCTGTTGGCACAGGGTTTGCTCGGCGATAGCCTAAATGGCCATTATTTGAGGCAAATTTTTGAAGTGAGATTATGGTGTGGTTTTTTCCTTGCGTTTTAACATTTTCTTTACCATGGCACCAATTTTTCCAGTCTCTTGAGCCGTTAATTTATCCCAACCGTAAAGCTGAGCCTTTTCCAAAAGTCCCAGCTCCATGGCAGCTTCTATCTTTAGTTTCTCATTTGGGTCAGTGGATGGCTGTTTTTTCCTCATTTAAAGTCACCTCAGGTTTATGTTGGCCTTAGAAAAGCGGTTTTATTCTTATTGGTAGCCAGTAGAATTATATATCTGAATGCATCGAAAAACGGATTTTGCTGTAAAGGAAGAAAGATGGCCCATAGATAAAAAAATTGGCGGTCTAATACCGCCTACTTGTTTAAATCAATTTATTATCTTATCCATTTCTTCCTTCACCATGTTGCGTATATCTTCCGGATCGTCCATGGAGAGAGCTTTTTCTGCTATTTGTTTAGCCTTTTCAAAGCTTAGAGAGCGTATTATGTTTTTGACCTGGGGTATGGAACCTGCGCTCATGGAGAATTCATCCAGGCCCATTCCTAGAAGGATAGCTGTGGCCCAAGTGTCACCCGCCATCTCACCGCACATCCCGGTCCATTTACCTGCCTTATGGGAAGCATCAATGACATTTTTGATGAGCCGCAAGACCGCAGGATGTAAAGGTTCATACAAATGAGAGATATGTTCATTCATTCGGTCTACTGCCAATGTGTACTGAATAAGGTCATTTGTTCCGATGCTAAAGAAATCCACCTCTTTAGCCAGAATATCCGCTATAACAGCTGCGGAGGGTATTTCTACCATAATTCCCACTTCAAGGTCCTCATCAAATGGAATGCCTTCTGCTTTGAGCTCTTCTTTGGCCTCATTTAATATGGCATTGGCTCTTCTTATCTCATCCAATCCAGATACCATCGGATACATGATTTTGGCATTTCCGTAAGCACTAGCACGCAATATGGCCCTAAGCTGGGTTTTTAGTATATGGGGTCTGTCAAGACACATGCGAATAGCGCGCCATCCTAAAAAAGGATTTAGTTCTTCCGGCATATCGAGGTAATTAAGTTTCTTATCACCGCCAATGTCAAGTGTCCTAATAATAATGGGTCTGGGGGCCATTTTTTCTATTACTTCTTTATAAGCTTCGAACTGCTCCTCCTCGCTAGGTAGTGCATCCCTGTCCATATATAAAAACTCTGTGCGGTAGAGGCCAACACCTTCGGCACCATTTTCAAGGGCGCCTTTTACGTCACGAGGAGTCCCAATATTGGCAGCAAGTTCTACTCTGCGCAATTTGTCGCTGGTCTCAGCCGGTAAATCCTTTAACTCTTTTAATTTTTTGCGATACTCTATGTATTCTCTTTTTAATCCTTCGTATTCTTTCAAAGTAGACTCATCTGGATTTATGTAGACAATTCCCTTGTTGCCATCTACAATTACAGTATCGCCATCCTTCACTTTATCGCTTATATCGACAAGTCCAACTACTGCTGGTATTTCCAGGGACCTGGCCATAATCGCAGTGTGAGAAGTTCGGCCACCCATGTCTGTAGCAAAGGCAAGAACTTTATCCTTGTCCATCTGGGCGGTATCTGAAGGTGTCAAATCTTTGGCTATAATTATGACTTCTTCCGAAAAAGTTAAGCTGTCAGCAGCAATCCCCAGTATATTTTTTACAATTCTTTCTCCAACATCTTTGATATCGGCTGCCCTTTCCTTCATGTATTCATCTTCCATATTTGAAAATATTTCTATATAATTGTTTACAACCTGTGATACCGCATTGTCTGCAGTAATCAATTCTTCCGTAATTTTAGTTTTAACTTCATCCAAAAACACCGGATCTTCAAGGACCATTAAATGGGCGCCAAAAATAGCAGCCTTATCGGCACCCAGTTCTTTTTCAGCTTTTGCTTTAATTTGCTCAAGCTGCTCCTTAGAAGCAGCAACAGCTACATCAAGCTTTTTTATTTCGCCATCTATGTCGTCTTTAGAGATGTTCTCGGTGCTTATATTGATTTCCTGGATTTTTAATACATGGGCTTTCCCGATTTCTATTCCTGGCGATGCTGCAATCCCATTTATCATTTTAACCACCTCTTTTAGTCGTGTTCTTTTTTTATCACTTCACCTACTTCTTTTGCAATCCGATATGGTTTTGTGATAATCCTTATGGGCAGTGACAATATGAACTTGGTTAAGTCTCTTTCAAGTTCTGCAGTCATTCTATAGGGCTTTGTTAGGATGCGTTCGATAAAATCTAGCGCATAGTTTCCTATTAACTTTTCGCGTCTTATTTCAATTTCGCTGCCGCATTGGATGCACTTTACACTCTTTAAAGTAGTCCCGGCGTACGAAACTACATGGGGGGTATCTTTGTTGCAGTGAAGACAAAACAACTCTGCCTTCATTTTTGAGGTCATAATAGACCACCTCACTTCACCATAAAGGTTCTATCCTGTAGCTATCTCAGTTGCAAATTGTAGAGTCCTCATCCAGCTTGACCATGTTATAGCTTATGATTTCCCCTTTTTTAAATCAGTTTTGACAAGGGGCCTATCGTTAATTAAATCCATGGGACAGCATTGTCATTGCAAGTGTTCTCTGCACTGTTAATTATGCCATACATCGTATAGCTTCCGATGCCGTCTAGGTATTCTCCAGATTTTTATTATTGCGGACTTTGAATGATTATTTTTTCACCCAGCTCGATAGTCAAAGGCTCGTCGCCCCTTAGGTGAATGTCCCCAGGCATTTCAGGAGTCGGTTTTCCATCGAATTTTAGGCAGACATGGCCCATAAGCCTGAGATTGCCGTTAGCCTTTTCGCCAACTGCGCAAACCATATATTCCCTGTTACCAAGATATAGTTTGTCGCCAACTTTTATGTCTTCTGCGAGTTCTCCCCCACTGTGCATTACTGAAATATCTTTCATCTCCAAGGGCATTTCTCTCTTGTTGAAAAGCACCATAATCTTTTGACCGAAGAATTTTTTTGCCATTTCACCAATTTCTACAACTGTCGTCTCATATTTTGTCATAAATTACCTCCTCGTAATATTGTTTTTCGGAACAGTCTCCCAGTCCTTTAA
>ERZ773359.167-NODE-167-length-87343-cov-19.356910_pt1 | contig 87343 bp, 84 predicted proteins | sample MGYA00374955_ERZ773359 | MGnify/ENA primary metagenome ERZ773359 (study PRJEB29098, sample SAMN04486028) | biogas fermenter metagenome | study: EMG produced TPA metagenomics assembly of the Biogas fermentation microbial communities from Germany - Plant 4 DNA1... | reverse complement strand
GCGAGAATGAAGTCCTCACGTATGTTGGCGGCAACTATCGAGAAGTTCTTCACCCCTCGGCCCAGGTGAATCAGTATCGAATGTATCTACAAGATACCCATACGGCATTTTATGACGGAGTAGACCCCATCAGACTGGCATCGTGTGCATACCTTCATAACTATCCTTATTCACCTGAAGATGTTCCCTTCAATAAGAAGTTCACAAAACTTCTTCGAGAGAGTCCTCTCTCCACCAAAGACGATGTCGCTAAATTAAGGAATTTTCTGATCCCCCGGCTCGGAGGGGGAGAGGGAATGGTGGTCCTACAGAAGGTGGAGCATAGCGACTGCCGCCCTAGTAAAAAGTTGATGCAACATGTTGCGAACATCATCGAGGGCAAGAAGGAGTATACGTTGCTCGACGACCAACTGATTGTTTATGATAAGCTTCTGGCCTGGGCAAAACAAGGATTCCACGATCGCAAAAAATCCGTCATAATAGTCAAGGGAGGCCCTGGCACCGGGAAATCGGTGATCGCAATGAATCTCATGGCCGCCCTATCCAGGCAGAACATCGCGACATATTATGCAGCTGGATCGAAAGCATTCACAGAAACCTTGAGGAAGATAGTCGGTGCAAGGGGCAGCGTTCAGTTCAGATATTTCAATACTTTCGGGAACGCTGAACCGAATTCCATAGATGTGCTGATCGCCGACGAGGCGCATCGCATCAGGGAGACCAGTAATAATATGTACACTCCAAGGAAGATGCGTAGCGGATTGCCCCAGATAGATGAGCTGTTGAGGGCAGCAAAGGTCTCCGTATTCTTCATCGATGATCTGCAGGTCGTGAGGCCTAATGAAATAGGTTCGGTCGAGTACATTAGGCAACACGCTCGCGAAATGGGGGCAGATGTTCTAGAATATGAGCTCTAGGCTCAGTTTAGATGCGCAGGCTCCGATGCGTTCGTCAACTGGGTGGACAATACGCTTGGCATAAGACGTACGGCAAACGTGATCTGGGACCAGGGCGAGAACTTCGATTTTAAAATATTCAGCTCGCCAGAAGAGCTTGAAGGGGCCATTCGAGAGAAGGCCGAACAAGGATATACGGCGAGGATGACAGCTGGCTTCTGCTGGCCTTGGTCCGATCAGAATCCAGACGGGTCGTTGAAGGACGACGTGGTCATAGGCGACTATAGGCGTCCCTGGAACGCCAAACATGATGCAACGCGCTTACCGAAAGGTGTGCCTAAGGCCCAGACCTGGGCATATGATGAAGGCGGAATGGAACAAATCGGCTGCATATACACGGCACAGGGTTTCGAGTTCGATTATGTCGGGGTCATCTTCGGCAAGGATCTGACATATAACTTCGACAAGGCCCAGTGGGAAGGCCATAAGGAAGCTTCAGAGGATGGTCTGGTCAAGAAACGTTCAGGGAATAGATTCACCGACCTTGTGAAAAACACATATCGGGTTCTTCTAACAAGGGGTATGAAAGGGTGTTACGTGTATTTCATGGACAAGAACACGGAGAACTTCTTCCGTTCTAGGATCGAACGAGCAGATAACTGACGCTTCTGTTTGAAACGAACATATGCGATATCGCGCGATGCGCGCCATCCAGCAAGTTACTGGTTCCATCACACCTTTCCTTGGCTGTGTCTTTAAATCAATTAATACACATCGCCGTTCTCCAAGGGGACGCAGATGAACGAAACTTCGGTAAACGAGGAAAGGCCCGCTGAAGAATACAGGCGCCTGAACAAGAAGTGCATGCTTTCGATGTACATCAACAACGCCATCACATATGCCATCCTTCTGACGGCGTTCCTTCTGCTATTGACCTTCGTGCCTCAACTACAGGAACCGGCATTTGGGCCTGTGATAATGCTGGCCTCGGCAGGCATGGTCCTACTTCTCATATATCTCATCGCTGGCCCCAAGATCTACTACGACCGCTATCGATACATCATCACCGCCGACAAGGTGGACGTGCGCTACGGCATCGTGATCCTTCGGCATATCCTAGTTCCCATTGAAAGAGTCCATCAGGTGGAGGTCTCCCGCGGCCCGGTCAACAACATGCTCGGACTGGCGAACGTCAACATCACCACTGCCGGCGGGGTGGCGACCATCAGCTACCTTGAGTTGGATGAAGCGGAGAAGATCGCGGAGCGTCTAAACGACCTCATAAACAGAATGTTAAGGGATAGGGAGTGACGTGTCGGAAGAACTCCTGAGGTGCCACCCATCCATCATAGTGGAGAACACCCTCCGCACCGCCATAGCTCTATTGATAATCCTGTTCTTCTGGGTCAGGTCGCTCGACATGCCGTACATCGTTGGCCTGGCCGTCCCCCTGGTCGTGCTGATAGCCTTCCATTACAGGCAGTGGAAGCTCACCTTCATACGGTTCGGGGAGACGGACATCGTCGTCGAACGAAAGACGCTCTTCAAGCTCAAGAAGACGATACCATATTCCAGGATCGCATCGGTGAACATCAACCGAGGCGTCATAAACCGCCTGTTCGGCACGTCGAAGCTAATCATCAACATAAATTCAGGTTACAACGCGGTCAAGCCTGAAGCGTCCCTTACCTTCGAGCAGCGCTTCGCCGACCGTATGTGCGAGGAAATCTCCCGACGCATCAACTGCGCCGAGATGCCATCGTTCGGGGAGGAGGTGGAACCGCTCGTCCAGTTCACCACCGCGGACGTCATCCTTCACGGCCTGTTCAGCGTCCCCACATACCAGAGCATCCTGGGCGCCTTCTTCCTTGCCAACTCCGTGATCGAGCAGTATCGTTCAACCATCACGCAGGCAGGGGCGGACCTGGGCGGGTCGCTGATCTCCCTGTTCATGTTCTTCCTCCTCACGGTGCTCCCGGCCGTCAGGCACATGATCTACTATTACGGGTTCAAGGTGTACAGGAAGGGGGACACGATCTTCCTGCAGCACGGGCTCATCCGGTTGTACAACATATCGTTCAACATCTCGCGCATCAATGCCATCAAGGTCAAGAACACCCTTGTATCGAGGCTTCTTGGCCGGTCCTGCATCGAGGCGGAGGTCGTGGGCATAGGCTCCGATGACGGCCGCGGGACCACCCGGCCGCTCATCAGCATCCTCAAGGACGATGCGATCACCCAGCGCCTCTTCGTGGAGCTGGTGCCCGAGTTCATCTATGAGGGGGAGGCCGAGAAGCAGCCGGATGGTGCGAGGAGCGTGCTGATCGGGCGGACGATAATCGCCTCAGCCGTTCTCATCGCGGTGATGGCATACCCGTCGATGCTCGCCTACGAGAGGTTCGCCTCGGGAGGCAACGGCATCGTCGATGCCATGCTGCCATACGCCTTCCCGCTGCTGACGGCGTTGGCCATCATCGCCATCGTCTATTCCGTATCCGTCTCATTGAGGGTCCGGGAGATGGACACGGGGGAGAGGCTGTTCACCTTCGTCAATGGCATACTCGACCGCGAGACCGTGGTGATGAGCTATGACAAGGTGCAGATGGTGCACGTCATCCGCGGTCCGCTCGCCAGGCGCTTCGGCGTTGCGAGCGCGAAGGTGTTCCTGCTGTCCTCGACGGGCACCAGCAGCATATCCTCCGGCCTGTTCCGGGAGGACGGTCTCGAAAGGATATGCGAGATCGTCATGGAACGCGCGACTCGGGGAAGGCGCTGAAGCGGCGCGCGGGTCTAGAACTCTGCAAGGGTGCGCTGTCCTTTAACCAGCGGCCTCGCGTCGATCCCGAGTCGGGCCTTGATCTCGTAGGCGAGCGAATCGGCGAAACCATGATGCGTGATGACCAGCTCGGGCTCGCATCCCTTGACGAACTCGATGAGGTCGTTGAAATCGGCATGGTCGGAGAATGGGAAGGCCTCATGCACGCCCATCCTGCGCTTGTACCCCGCATCGATGGCCCAGCCGGAGACGGCCAGCCGCTTTACGTCCCGGTTGCACATCAGCTTTTCCTGTCTGGTGCGCTTCAGCCAGGGGGAGCATACCACAACGAACGGTTCGTCTATGGCCTCCCCATCCCACAGTTGGCATTCCAACGGGTCCTCCTCGCTACGCAGCAGGGAGGTGGCGTTGAACACGGACAGATCGGCATATGGGCCGAGGTCGCGCAGTATGCGTATCATGTCCTGCGACTTTCCGAAGGGATAGGCGAAGAGAGATACAGGCCGCCCCTGGGAGAAATTGTCCTCCACCTCATCACGGATGAGCGAGGCGATCACATCGCTCGGCGGGAAGACATAGCGAGGCTTCCCGTAGGTCGATTCTATTATCAGTATGTCGGTCTTGACCGGCCTAGCTCCCTTGTTCCCGCAGCGATTTCGGGTACACAGGTCGCCAGTGTATAGAACGCTGCGGCCGTTGACCTCCACCTGGAACATTCGAGAGCCGGCCATGTGCCCGGCGTCCAGCATGGTCACGCCGTCCGGCTCCGCCATGGAGAGCTGTTTCTTGCTCCTGTCGTTCAGGCAGCGAAGCGTGATGTCGGAGGCGATGACCTCCGTTCCCTTGATGCGCTTCGGTAGATGATCGGAATGAGCGTGGGAGATGCAGAACGTGCCGCTTTCCTCGATGACCTCGGCATCAAAATGGTATTCCTCATCACCAAGGACCTCTACGCCGTTCCCCAGGCGTATGGTCAGCGATCTCCCCGACATGTTGGGCTTCGATACGGGGCGACGTTGATAAAGATATCTGCCAGAGGGCCCCAGGGAGCGAACGGTCGCGTATATTAATAATTATGTAATAATATATGTCATGGTCCCTGCCTCTTGCAGGGAGGTTCGGTCGGCAGACCTCCCTGTCGAGAGTCCGTTGAAGGGGGCAAGCGAACCATTCTTGAAAAAAAGTGAATAGCACATCCTCCATGAGGCGATCATGGCCATTCTGTATTTCCTCGGGGGGCACGACCCCTTTTTGGAGGGCGGCGTTCACATAACCTATCGCGCGCTCAGGGAGGCCGGTGGCGACCCCAGCGTCCTCATCCTGCCCTGGGGGCTCGAGCGCCGGGAGGCCGAAAGGAGGATGGCGGAGCTCAGAAGCGCCTTCCGCGACCTAGGGGCCACCGCCGAGCCCGCGTGGCCAGAGGAGTCCAAGGAGGCGTTCGCCGCCAAGCTCCGCGCCTCCGACATGGTGTTCCTTGCAGATGGGGACCCCCGGACGATCCTCAGGGCGCTCCGCTCCTCCCAGATGGGGCAGTTACTCCAGGGATACCATGGCGTGGTGGTGGGAGATGCCGCCGGGGCCAACGTGATGACGATGATGGCGCTGCTGCCTCCCGACCGGTACAGCAGCACATACAACATGGTGCCCGGCCTGAACCTGGTGGACTTCTGCGTGGTGCCCCGTTACACCCGCGACAAGGACCAGTATGTCATAGAGGCCTCCTCGGGCCGCACAGTGTTCGGCATCCCGGAGGGGAGCGCGGTCATGTACGGCGCCGGGCTGCTCAGCCACAGCGGCATCGTACACATGTTCAAGAACGGCAAGCGTACCATATTAGAGGATGGGGCGCTCCTCTGACCTCAACGCCTCTGCCGGGGACACTCCGACGGTCCCGCCAGGTCCTCCAGGACACACATCCGCGTCCCTTGGACATTGAAGCAACGGTCCTTCCCGCAAGGCTCCAGATGTATGGTCACATCCGTTCCCGGAAGGACGGACTCTATCTCCTTCTCAATGTCCCTGGCGATCTGATGTCCCTTGTCGATGGTGATGTCGTACCGCAGGACCAGGCGGAAGTCGACGTACCTCAACGAACCGGCCTTTCGCGTTCGCAGGGAATGATAGCCGATGAAGGTGTCCGACTTCTTGTCCAGCGCATCCTTGATGAGCTTCTCCTCATCCTTCGACAGGCATGTGTCGAGCAGGTCCATGCCCGAACGCTTGGTCATGTCCCATGCTGCCCTTATGATGAGCATCGCCACCCCCAGGGCGATGATGGGGTCAAGTTCGTTGATTCCCGTTATGCGGATCACCACGAGGCCGACCATTATCCCGGCGGATGTCCATACGTCGGTCCGGAGGTGCAGGGCATCGGCCTCCAGGGCAAGGGAGTCCTCCTCCTTGGCGACCTTGTAGAGGTAGCGGGAGACGAAGAAGTTGACGACGGCCGAGATGCCCATGACGATTATGCCCAGCTCGACGAACTCGACCACCGCTCCTTCGATAATCCGGCTGGCCGCCTCGTAGATGATGATGGCGGCCGCGGCGAAGATGAGCACGGACTCCACCACGCCGGAGATGTTCTCGAACTTCCCGTGGCCATAGGGATGTTCACGATCGGCCGGCTGGGACGCCTTGCGGACGGAGTAGTTGGCGATGATGGCCGCGATGAGGTCCATCATGGAGTGGACGGCCTCCGATATCACCGACACCGAGGCCATGGCTATGCCCACGATGAGCTTCATCAACACCAGGGAGGTGTTGGAAACGACGGATACACGCGCCGCCCGGACCTTGCGCTCCAAGATATCGGTGCGCATTAAAATGTGTCAATATAAGGGGTTTTGGTGTCCATGTAGCGCGGTTCAGAGCTTGCCTTCCTTGGCCTTCTTCTGCAACCGCTTCGAACGCTCCTTGGCGGTGAAGCCAGTGGCAGCTTCCATGAACGCGTTGTATCTCTTGTTCGACTCCACCATGGCCTCGGGGGACGCGTTGCGGTCCGACTGCGTCACTATGTCCAGGGTGGTCTTGTTGATCAGCTTAGCCTCGAAGCGGGTGGTGGCCCCGAACGAGGTGACCAGCTTATCCCCTTCTTCCGTCACCGGCCCCAGCTTCTCTTCCATCAGCTTCTTCAGGCCGTCGCCTTCAAGCGCCGACCCGCGTCCTCTCTTGATGTCAAAGTGCATGATATTACCTCTAATTGAACTCCAGTTCATTGCTCAGGTGGCGCGCCACATCAACCGTGGTCCCCATGGCCCCCTGAACGTCCATGAGGGCGGCCCACTCCTCGCGGCACCCGCATTCGAGGCCATCCAGTTCTCCGATGTCCTGTTCAAAGGAAAATCTCTGGACCGCCTCAAGAATCTTTCTGTCGCACGCATCGCAGTTATGGACTCCGCGGACGGTCCCTCCGCCTGATGGGGAGGACATGATGCGACATTCCGAGAGCTCGCTGCCACGCCTAAGCACCTCGATCAGGCTCCACAGCCATGGTGGGCGATAGTCCCCGCGGCGGAACAACGATTCCACCACGGTCCCCTTCTGAACGTTCACTGGATTTATCGAGACGCTCTCGGAGTACTTCGAAGCGTATGCGATCGACGCCACCGCGTCTTCCACGGCCGCCCTTTCAGTGAGGAAGGGAGGCTTCAACAGCAGGTAGGTGCGGAGCGGTATGTTCGCGTCGTCGAGCGCCTCGGCTGCTCTACGGTAGTCTTCCACCGTGAACCCCTTCCGCACGCACTTGCGCAACACCTCCTCGTTGGCGCTCTCGAGCCCGATGGCGACCTGGGACCTGGGATCGAGGCCATCCAATGCATCAGGGGTGATGAACTCGGCCCTGCTCTCGAACAGGATGCGCTCAGCGTCGCCGAAGGCCTTGAAGACATCCTCCCTGAAAGTCAGAGGTATCTCCTTCTCATCTAGGAAAGAGCCGGAGGTGTAGATCTTCACCATTGGCTCCCCGTCGTATCGCTCCAAGGCGTTGGCCAGCTGTGCCCTGAGGTGTTCCTCGGTCACTTTCGGGGTGGAGTCGATGTTGTAACCGCACATCAGGCATCCCTTCCTGGCCGACCACCAGCATCCAGTGGTGCGGAGGATCGTCACCATGGTGTCGACCCTTCGGCCATCAATGACATCCTGCTCCTTCCAGACGGAGGCGGGTCTCCTCAGGTCGATGACGCGGGGCATGTATCTCTCCCTGATGATGGCTTGGATAATTAGGTTTGCCTTCCTCCGCTCATGGGTCCCCGCATCGCCGCCTAGCCTGCGCGCCGCGAGGTACGTGGGGACGGAAGCATATGGCCAGTGCTGTAACTACGTAAATATTAATATCAACTGGAGCATGCCTCAAAATTGGTAGAACATGGGCAAGAAGATCGTGGTTGTGGGCTCGGGCGCGGCGGGCATGACCGCCGCATCGGCAGCCAGGGAAACGGACCCCAAGGCCGAGGTGACGGTATTCACCGAAGAGGAGCACATCGCATACTCGCCGTGTGCCATACCTTTCGTGCTGGAGGGAAAGATAACGGACTTCGCCTCCATCGTGATGCACGATCCAGAGTTCTACCAGAGGGAGCGGAACATCACCGTTCGGACGAAGACCTCCGTGACATCGCTCAACGATCAGGACAAGACGCTGACGCTGTCCACCGGCGAGACGGTGGCGTACGATTCCCTGATCCTCGCGACCGGCGGAAAGGTGTTCGTACCTCCCGTGGAGGGAGCCGATCTGCCTGGAGTGTACAAGGTTCGCACCATCGCCGACGGCATGGAGATACAGAAGGCGATGAAGGACGCCAGGAGCGTGGTGGTGGCAGGCGCGGGCGTCATCGGGCTGGAGATGGCCGTCGCCCTCAGGCATGTCGGGCTGGACGTCACCGTCGTTGAGATGTTCCCACAGGTGATCCCCCGCATATGCGACCAAGACATCGCGCAGATGGTCCAGTCATACTGCGAGAGCCTGGGCATCAAGTTCGTGCTGGGCACTCCGATCGGCTCCATAAAGGGGGAGGGCAAGGTCTCGTCGGTCATGGCCGGTCTTACGGAGATCCCCTGCGACATGGTCATAATGGCCACGGGGGTCCGGGCGAACCTGGACCTGCCAAGGATGATCGGGCTTGAGATCAGCCCCCTGGGCGCGGTCCGCGTATCGGCGACCTTGCAGCCGTACAAGCGCGGGCGCCTGGTCCCGTCGATATATCTCGCCGGTGACGTGATAACCTGCGAGAGCGCCGTTGCCCCCGGGCCGACGATGAGCCAGCTGGGCTCCACCGCCGTAAGGCAAGGCCGGGTCGCGGGCATCAACGCCGCCGGCGGCTATGCCACGTTCCCTGCCGTCGTCAGCCCATGGATCTCCAAGGTCGGCGACATGCAGATCGCCGGTGTTGGCATGTCCTCCGGCCTCGCAGCCTACTACGGGCTAGACGTGGTGGTCGGCCGAGCCTCCGGCCTGACCAGGGCCAGATACTATCCCGGAGGGACGCGCCTGGAGGTCAAGTTGATCGCCGACCGGGAGAGCCATCGCATCATCGGGGCCCAGATGGCGGGCGGCGAGGAGCTCAATGGAAGGATCAACTGGATGTCGGCCGCCATCCTCAGGAACGTCACCGCAGAGGAGTTCGTGACCGCGTTCGAGAACGCCTATTGCCCCCCGACCTCGATGGTCAAGGACGTGGTGAACATGGCGGCCGAGGACCTGGTCAAGAGGTGGATGGCTTGACGAGGGTGCTGTTCCGCACCTTCGGACCCCCTGCAGCCGTCATCGGCATCAATCAGATGGAGATGGCCTTCGAGGGGAGCACGGCAAGGGACCTCCTGAGGGAGCTGGAGGCAAGGTATGAAGGATTAGGCAAGTTGCTCCATCCACGGGGCGAGGAGTTCTCCGACCTTCTGTACCTTTTGATAAACGGCAAGAACATGCTAAGCCTCGACGGGCTCGACACCGCCGTGAGCGATGGCGATGTGGTCTCCCTCCTGCCGGTCACGGCGGGCGGATGAGGCGACATCTAGAACGAGCGGTCTTGCATGATGAGGAGAGGACGCAATCCCTTGAGCGGGCCCGCCCACCATCCTCTTCGGCATGATCGCGTGAATTCTCGATAAGGATCACCAGCCCCGCCGGCAGGGGCCCCAGAAGGTGAAGTTCTTTATAAGTCCGGCAGTATGTTGGAGCGGTTCACATGGACGTCGAAGAGAGGTACCGCCTAGTATCCAGGAACGCCGAGGAGATCGTGACAGAGGAAGGGCTGAAGAAGCTTCTGGCCGAGAAGGAGTCTCCCCGTGCATATATCGGATTCGAACCATCCGGACTGGTGCATCTCGGCTGGGCCCTGGTGGCCTCAAAGATCAAGGACCTGATCGACGCCGATTTTGACGTCATCATCTTCATGGCCGACTGGCATGCGTACATCAACGATAAGCTGGGTGGCGACATAGAACGCATTCAGCTATGCGCAAGGTACATGCAGGACGCCTTCGAAAGCCTTGGAGTTCCAAGGGACAAGGTCACCTATGTCCTTGCCTCCGAGATAATGGACTCCACCGAATACTGGAGCAAGCTCATGAAGGTGGGCAAGGTCACATCACTGTCGCGGGTCAAGAGGGCCATGACCATCATGGGGCGGAAGGAGGACGATGCCGAGCTGGACTCCTCCAAGTTCCTGTACCCCCTCATGCAGGCCACCGATATCTTCCACATGGACATCGATCTTGCCTACGCCGGTCTGGACCAGCGCAGGGCGCACATGCTCGCCAGGGAGGCGGCTGAGAAGCTGCATTGGAAGGTACCGGTCGCACTCCACACACCCCTGCTTCCTGGCCTCCAGGGCGGCAACCGCATGGACCCCATCGCCAACAAGATGTCGAAGAGCCACCCTGACAGTGGCATCCTCATCCATGATTCCCCTGCGGACATCGAGCGGAAGATCAAGAAGGCGTTCTGCCCTCCAGAGGTCGAGGGCAACCCTGTCCTGGCCCTTGCCAACCTCATCCTCTTCCCGAGGCTTCAGCAGTTGATCATCGACCGCCCGGAGAAGTTCGGAGGCAGGCTGGTGTTCAATAGCTACGAGGAACTGGAGTCGACCTACCTTGCGGGAGGCTTGCACCCGATGGACCTGAAGAACGGAGTGGCCAGGGCGCTGAGCGACGTATTGGCACCATCTCGCAAGTACTTCGAGGATCACCCTGAGAACTTCGAGGCCCTCAAAGCCTCCTTCGGGAAGAGCTAAGCGGGTTCATTCCCCGCTTCAGCGCGTGACGCGTCCCTGAGCTCCCGGAGGAAGTCCAGGGCACGGGACATGCACATGTTGAGCACCGCTTCGACGTCGCCTACGCCTGTCAGGCCAGCGGCTCCGGCGTGCCCTCCCCCGCTGTTGTCCGTCTCACCGCCGACCTCATCGAGCAACCTTCCGAGGTGCAGGCCTTTTCGGACGATGTCCTGCTTGGCCCTGGCGCTTATCCGGAATCTTTCATCGCGCTGGGAGCCGACGAAGGCTACATCGGCGCCGGCCATGATTATCGCCCGGCATACCGCGCTCTCGTGGGCGCTCCCTTGCGATATCGCGGCTATGCGTTCCCCTATCCTTTCGAACCTGAGCCGCTGGGCGCCCTTCAGCTGGGAGACCCTTTCAGACACGTCCGATTCCATCTCGGTGAGGTCCATGACCTCGTCCATGCTGATGCCTGCCTCCCGCAGCACCATTGACATGCTGTCCAGCAAGGCGGGGTTGGCGAAGCGGAAGTGGCCGCTGTCGGTCAACATGCCGGCGGCCAAGGCCAGCCCGGTGTTGCGACCCACGACATGACCCGCGGCGTGCAGAATATCGAGAACGATCTCGGCGCAGCTTCGTCTGCTCTCGTCGATATATTGAAGTGGAACCTTCCACTGGCCCGTAGGTGCGTGATGATCTATGACCACGGACACGCTGGCGCCATCCACACCCACCTGTTCTGGCGAGGAGGAGTCCACGGCGATCACGAGGTCGAATCCCTCCAGGTCCACCGATTCCTCGATGACGATGGATAATTTTGTCGCCACCATCTTGGAGACCCGGTCCATCCCCCCGGGCGCTGCGATGGTGACCTCTCCGAACGCCTGCTGTATGGCGAACGCGCTCCCCAGGGCGTCCGGGTCGGCATTACTGTGCAGTAGGACGACCTTATGTCCTGGGGCCTGTAATGCCTGAACTATCTTTAGAATCATCCCTGGAGCGTATGGGTATAGCATATTTGGCAGTTTCTAGAAAATCGTTGGTTGGGGTTTGGAAGGGAAATGGTTTCAGAAGGCCTGTCCGCCCTGCATGGCTGGACCGAACGCCTTGCTGATCTGTTCCTGGAGTTGCTGGTAGCGCTCCCGGAGACCTTTTTCCTGGCGATCCAGAGCCTTCACCCTTATGTCCATGGTCTCCTTGCCTTCCTCCATCTCCTTGAGCAGTTCATCCTTGCTCTTGGCCTTGATGAGGAGGGAACCGACGCTCTTGTACACCGTGACATCGGCAGGAGCCTTGTTCAGCTCTTCGATGGTTCGCTGCATCTCCTTGAGCCGGATGTCCATCTGGTACTTTTGACTGACGAGCGCCTGAAGTTGCTGCTGCAACTGCTGGAACTGGGCGATCTGATTCTGGACCTTGGGGCTCAATTCATTCATCCTGTTCACCTACCATGTTGGAGATCTGCTCGGAGATCTCAATCCATCTTAGATATGAGTTGAGGGCGGCCCGAAGCGCTCCGAGGTCTGATGCCTCCACGTTCAGGGCAATGTCTCCGTCATCGCGGGACAGTTCGACCCGCGTTCGGGGGATCTCCCTCCCCACCTCGGGGGAGAGCGCGCCCATTAAGGCTGTTGCGTGCGGGGTGGCCAGCCTAAGGGTTGCTCGTGGCATCCCTCACCTTGGCTTCACGATCTTCTTGATGTTGGGCCTTTCCTTGTAGAAGATCTTTGAGCCACACTTCTCGCATTGTTTGCCGACAGTGTTGATGTTCGACCTTATGCGTTCATCGCACTTCCCGCACTTGTACATGTTCACTCACCTTGTTCGGTCTCTTCAACGCCAGTCCCGGCGGATATGGATGCCGGGGCCTTCTTGGACACCGGGCTGTAGGCACCTGCTGCGAACTTGGCGTCACAGGTCCTGCACTGCCAGATGCCGCTGCTGACTCTCTTGACCCCTTCGCGGTGGCAACGGGGGCACTCGTGGTTGGCGGTCCGCATGCTGTCGATGTGGCGGACCCTGTTGCGTACCACGACGCCGTAGCGGGTACCGAAACGGCCGGAGCTTCCTACTTTCTCGGTTGACTTGGACATGTTTATCACCCAATGATCTCTCTTAGGCCCTTGCTCAGACGCAGTGAAGTGTCTATTATGCTCTTGACCTCATCCAGCGTCAGAGCGCCGGCGAGCCCCTTCTGCATTGCCCTCAGGTCACCGTTCTCATCGGTGGTGACGCTCAGGCGAGCATCTGCGACCTTTTCTTCGTCCAGAGTCGGGTCGAATAATATAGAGTTTTCTATCTTCACGGCGGTGGTCTGAATGGGGAAGTGGCTCAATGGCATGGGATAGTTCTCCCCCTTGCCGTGCTCCTCTGCCGGAACGATGGTGTTCTTCAGAGCGGCGACCGCACCGTAGAAGCAGGCGTCGAACAGGTTGCCATCGTAGTCGAGGACATAGATGTCCACGAAGTTGATCCATACCTCTTCGCCCTCCACGATGCACAGCTTCTGAAGGTCTATCATCTCCGACTCCCGAATGCCGCGGTCGATGACTCGAGCGAGTTCGATGGCGGAGGGGTCTGGAGGTCCCGACTCGAACGTGGGGGATGCAAGCGGTATGAGCTCGGCATTGGTGGTAAGAACGCCACGGTCAGGGGTGTCGGCGAACGGTGAGCCGATGTCCATCTTGACGCCGACGACCACGTCGGTCCCTCCGACCTTCACCCTGGCAGAGCCCTGGGCGCTCTCGATGATCCCTGTTTCAACAATGATGGGCCTGTATTCGTCCGCAGCCCGGCCATCCATCCTCCTGCCCATGCTGAGCAGCTTGTGGATATGTCCTTTCTTGATCTGAGATATCACATCTTCTGACATTTTCAGGCCTCCTCGTCGGACGAATCATCCTCGCCGGCGTCCCCGCCGCTCATGGCATAGCGCCGGCGAAGGGCATCCTTCTGCACCTCATAGATCTCCTGGCAGGCCTTCTTCGCATATCCCAGTGCCTTGTCGACCTCTTCCATGGTCATGTGGCCGTCCATCTGCATGAGCAGGACCTCTCCAGTCCTTGGTATCATGGCGATGGGAAGGTCCGCACTGCCATAGTTGTCCTCCTCCTTGTTCAGGTCCAGGACGATCTGCCCATCGGCCTTCCCGACCGCTACGGCGGGAACCAGGTCCTTCATCGGGATGCCGGCATCGGCCAGCGCGACCGATGCGGCAGTCAGGCCGGCTACCCTGGTGCCTGCGTTCGCCTGCAGCACCTCGATGTAGACGTCTATCGAGGTTCTGGGGAAGTTTTCGGTGAATACGACATACTCGAGGGCCTCGGAGATGATCTTGGATATCTCTATGGACCTGCGGTCCGGACCAGGCCTCTTCCTGTCGCTGACCGAGAATGACATCATGTTGTACTTGCACTGGACGATGGCCTTTGCAGGGTTCTGCATGTGGCGGGGGTGGCACTCCCTCGGTCCGTACACCGCGGCAATGATCTTGTTCTTTCCCCATTCCAGGTAGGCGGAGCCATCCGCCCTCTTCAACACTCCCGCCTCGATCTTGAGAGGTCGCATCTCGTCCGCTTTGCGACCGTCGATCCTTATTCCGTTCTCGTAGATAAGTTTGATATCACTAGGTGTTCCTGACATATGATCAACCTCATTCTGAACCGGGGGATGTCTGCTGCGTCACGCCCTCCAGGTATTCCTTCACCCTCTCGGTGAGCCCGAACGAGTGAGCATCCTCTTCGATCATCTGTATGGCCTTTATGGCATGCATTATGTTGTCGACCTCGCCATCCAGCCATATCCTTCCGTTCTGGCCCACGAATATGCGGCAGTTCGTATACCCCTTTATCATCTGGATCATGGAGCCGCTCTTTCCGATCACCCTCGGGACCTTGGATGGCGATATCTCCACGATCTGCCCATCCTGGAGCTTCCTCAGCCCCTGGTCCTTCATGGTGACCTGAAACCTCATCGTCTCGTCGACCATGAGGATCTTGGCGAGGATGACATCACCCACGTTCATGTACCGCGCCGTGTCCCCGAACTCCACCCTCCAGGGGACCTCATTGACATGCAAGGGGGCGGGGTGGGGAGCGTTGATATCGATAAGCCAGTTCGATGGACCGATGTCCTCCACCTTTCCGATCACACTGTCCCCGACACAAGGGATGTACCTCCCCCCCATGGGGATGATGTTGACGTAGTTCGACTTGATCGTCTTGATGCCGAGGATCGCCGCGTATATCTTCCCATCCTCTACATAAGTCCCGGCGCCCGGTCTTAACTTATCACCATCCAGGAGATCCCCTGGCATAACGATCTCCCGTTCTTGTCTTGAATTGTCATTGTTCATATGTTATCTCCATCTACAAATGTCTGGATCGGACTACTGTGGTTTTTATATTTCAATGGGTCTTGTCGCGGAAACATGTTTTAAGACTTAATATTATCTAGATTGCCCCCTTCAGGATCTTGGTCTCCACTTCGCCTTTTGTGAGCTCGTTGAGCCTGCCAAGAAAATCATCGCGAAGGCCCGCAGGCAGCTCTATGACACCGATCCACGAACCACTTGAATGCCATTCCTCCTTGGTGACCTTTCCCGACTTGTTGATGAAATCATAGCATCTGCCGTACTGGTCACCGCTGAGGCGCACCGCGATGCGCACTTTGTCGAACCTTATTGGCATCAGGGGGCGGAGGACCTTGAGAACGCCCTCCACCTGTGATTCCGCCGATTTGAATGGGTCGATATGCACCCTCGCTTCCTCCATGGCGGCTTCGATGCGAGATGGAGGGTGAGGGGCACCCGTCTGGGGATTGATGGCGTTTCGAGCTATGATGTTCACCACCCTGAGCCTCTTGCTCTCCTGCATCTCCTTGCGCTGTTGGGTGGTGAGCTGTACCTCGCCCTTGAGGATGATCTGCCGGGCGACCGACAGGGGATCGATCGTCCCGAAGACCTCCTCTATCTTCTTATCTTCAGGCCTGGTACCTTTCTTGGCATCCCGGAAGATCTCTTCGATCACCATATGATCGGACAGGTCGACCTCCTTGCCATCTCGGACGAGGTTGACGACCCGAGGATCGATCAAGATCTCGAAAGTCTCGCCGTGCGACTCCAGCCTTGCGATTATGGCGTCGTCGACGTCGACCATCTCTGCTCAGGCCCCGCTCATTCTTTGTTGGCCTTCGTGACCAGGTCCTCGACCTCCGAATCGTCGAGGCGGCGGAAGTTTGATCCCATCCTTACCACGCCTATCTCGACGGATTTGGGGTTGAGGTTCTCTTCCTCGGTGGCCTTCTTCAAGGCCTGGAGCCCTAGGACGATGGCATCTTCCATCTCCATGCCTTCCTGGTAATGCTCCTCGAAGACTTCCATGACCACGTTGCGGCCGGCTCCGATGCTGCCCGCCTTGTAAGAGACGAGGGCTCCGGAGGGGTCGGTCTCGAAAAGATGCACACCCTGGTCGTCCACGCCGGCCACGAGGAGGGCGGTCCCGAACGGTCTGACGCCGCCATACTGTGTGTAGTTCTGCTTGTAATCGCAGATCCTCTTGACCAGCATCTCAACGCTGATCCTCTCATCATAAGTGATCTTGCTTATCTGGGCGGTCACCCGGGCGTTGTCCACCAGGACCCTGGCGTCAGCGACCAAGCCAGAGGTGGCACAACCTATGTGTTCGTCGATCTGGAATATCTTCTCGATGGATTTGGGCTCCATGAGCCTGCTGGCTATCCTCTTGTCCACTATGAGGACCGCTCCATCCTTGAACTTCAGCCCGACGGTGGTCGTGCCCCTTTTGACCGCTTCCCTTGCATATTCTACCTGGAAGAGTCTTCCGTCTGGCGAGAACACGGTGATGGCCCGATCATATGCCATTTGTCCTGGTTGCATTACATCACTCCTAGCACGCGAATTTCTCTTAAAGCTCTACTCCGATATATAGCTTATATCTTCTGGAGGCAAAAAAACCATTGGTCGCGGGCCTAATATTATATCATGATTATGGCCGTCGCGTGCGTACATGAGGGGCGGGACCGACCGCTCTGCCCGCAAAGGCCTCGCATGCGTCGATGCCTATGGCGGCCGACGGATCATCGCCGTCGACCCGTCCCTCGAGAGCACGGACCCTGATCCTGCTTGAAGAACCGCTCGCGCAGGGTGCGCAAGGTCCCCGATGCAGCCAAGGTATTGACCTGCAACCCTTCCCTTGGGGCCCTCAAGGCCTCCACGGCCGCCTTCTGATGCTCCCCTCTGACCCGAAATATCCCCTTCGTCCCATCGTACTGTATCAACTTGAACGATGTGATGCCTGCCCCCCTCAAGGCGGAGCTGAGGGAATGCAGCAGCTCCTCATCGGTGGACGGCTCGGTGATGAAGGCGATATACCTCCTGCGCCCCCTCTTGGCCTTCACGACCATGGCTAACGCACCTTCTGTGGGGGATACGGGGATGTCACGCCGGTGATGACGACCATGACGTTCATCTTCCCCTCCAGTTCCGGTTCGACGGAGCAGCCCCATATCATCCTTGCGCGAGGGTTGATGCGATCGCTCACCATCTTCGCGGCGCTCTCCGCCTCGGAGATGGACATATCGGGGCCTCCTTGCACCCTCACCAGCGCGCCGCGGGCGCTGCTCAGGTCGGTATCTCCCAACAGGGGTGAGGCAAGAGCGTCCTCGACCGCCTTGTAGGCGCGGTCCTTGCGCTCCTCGCTCTCCCCCATCCCGATGGTGGCCATCCCTCCGTTGCGCATTATGCTCGATATGTCATTGAAGTCCACATTGACCAGGCCGGGTCGGGATACGATGTCGTTGATGCCCTTGATGCTCTGCATCAGCACCTCATCGGCAACCTTGAACGCGACCTCCAGGGGAAGCCTGGGCACCAGCTTGAGAAGTTGGTCGTTATAGATGGTGATAGTGGTGTCGCAGTGTCTCTTCAGCTCCTCCAGCCCTCTCATCGCATTGTCCATGCGGACCTTGCCTTCCGACCTGAACGGAAGTGTGACCACTCCGATCACGAGTGAGCCGTTCCTACGCGCCATCTCCGCCACGTAAGGTGCTGCGCCTGTCCCGGTTCCCCCGCCCATGCCTGCGGTTACGAAGACTATCTTGCAGCCTTCGATATATCGCCTGATCTCATCGCGCGCCTCCTCCGCGGCACGCCTTCCCACCTGGGGGATGGAGCCCGCCCCCAGCCCTCTCGTGGTCTCCTTTCCCAGGATCAAGCGGATCGGTGCGCGTATGCTGAGAAGATGCCGGGCATCGCTGTTCGCAGCCACTAGGGTGGCCTCCCCGACACCCACCTGGGAGAGCCTGCTGACGGTGTTCGAACCGCCGCCACCGCAGCCTATGATGGCCGTACGTATCTCCATCTCCTCGATCAGTCGGCGAAGCTCATCATCGACAACGGAAGACTGCGGGAGCGTCTCCCCCCTCCCGCCGTCCACTTCCAACGGTTCTCTCATCTGTGCATCCCTTCGATCGTCGAATCACGATGAGATTATTTTAACCTATTTAAGTGCCAGTTCGCCTCTGTGAGCCGATGGTTCCTCGGCGGGCGGCTGCCTGAGGCGGCGTCCCATCGGCCTTCATATCGGGCATTGACCCTATGGAACGAGCAGTAGCGGAACGTTACACGTTTCAAGGGGACGTCATCGCGCCACTACGGCGCTCTGATCCGCCCAGGATCTGCAACCGGCATGTTCGACCATGGTCGGGCATCCTACGGCCGTGTCGGAACGATCGACGCATCGCATGAAAAAAGGCGATCGGGAGGCGTATGTCAAGGTTTGAACCATCGACCACTTCGAAGAGTTAAAACAACAATGACGTTCTTTTACGAACGTTCGTCTTTTAGGGGCTCAGAAGCCGAAAACTTTAATTACTATGATGCTAAAATTGGCACAAAAATACCCAAGAACAGGAGCAATGTACGATATGTTAATATATGAACATCCCTTTCTCCCGGAAAAGCACCCATGCCAGAGCCATCATTCTTCATTGGATGATGCTTTGGTAGATGTCAGCTGCTGGTCCAGGCTGCGGGTCTTTGAATCGGACGATCGGTGCCCTCATGCGCCCCGATCGCAAACTGGAGGAAGAATGTTCGTGTACGAAACAGTGGAGATTCCGATGAACGGAGTCAGACTGAACAAAGAACATTCGAATGAGAGCTATTGTACTTGTGGAGTGAGAACCATATTGCACGGAGGAGCCTGAAATGTCGGATAATATGGGTGCAGTGATGGTCGTCGGTGGAGGTATCTCCGGCGTCCAGGCCGCTCTTGATCTCGCAGAGTCGGGATTCAAGGTTTATGTTGTAGAAAAGAAGCCAAGCATCGGCGGGGTCATGTCCCAATTGGATAAGACGTTCCCTACGAACGATTGTTCGATGTGCATTCTCTCCCCGAAGCTCGTGGAGATGGCGAGGCACCCTCTTGTCGATCTCATGACCCTCACCGAGGTCGTGGAGGTCGCTGGTGAGGCCCCCAACTTCAAGGTGAAGGTCCGCCGCAACCCTCGGTATGTGGACTGGGACAAGTGTGTCGGGTGCGGCATCTGCGCCGAGAAGTGCCCTGTAAAGGTGCCGAACGAGTACGACTCTGGTCTGATCAACCGCAAGGCGATCTACATTCCCTTTGCCCAGGCCGTTCCTCTGAAGTACTCCATCGACGAGACCAAGTGTCTGAAGCTGACCAAGGGACGCTGCGGGCTGTGCGAGAAGAACTGCCCGGCCGGTGCGGTCAACTACGAGGACAAGCCGGTCGAGGAGGTTCTCGATGTCGGTGCAATCATCCTCGCTCCTGGCTTCGACGTGTTCGACGCCAGGCTGAAGAAGGAGTACGGCTACGGCGAGTACAAGAACGTGGTCACCTCCCTGGAGTTCGAGAGGTTCCTGTCCGCCACTGGCCCCTATGGAGGCCATGTGCTCAGGCCTAGCGATCAGCAGACGCCCAAGAAGGTAGCGTTCCTGCAGTGTGTCGGATCAAGGGACACCAGGACCAATGAGTACTGCTCTTCCGTTTGCTGCATGTACGCCATGAAGCAGGCCATCATCGCCGGGGAACACACCGCTGGACTCAAGCCCACCATCTTCTTCATGGACATCAGGGCGTTCGGTAAGGAGTTCGAGGACTATCGGGCCCGTGCGGAGAAGGAGTATGGCATCGAGATGCACCGTGCGACCCGCGTGGCAAGCATCCAGGAAGATCCGGTCACCAAGAACCTGCTGCTCCGCTACACCAGCAACGGCGAGGTGAAGGAGGAGGAGTTCGACCTGGTGGTCCTGTCTGTCGGCCTCGAGCCGCCAAAGGGCGCTAGCGCGCTGTCCGAGATATTCAACGTCGACCTGAACAGGTTCGGCTTCGCCGGCACCAACGTGTTCAGCCCGCTGAGCACCTCCAAGCCTGGCATATTCGTGACCGGTGCCTTCGCTTCCCCCAAGGACATTCCGACCTCTGTCGCCGAAGCCTCCGGTGCTGCAGCCAAGGCCGGAGCGTTCATCGCCGAGAAGAGAGGGACCGTCAAGGAACTCGACATCGAGGAGATCGATGTCGCTGGACAGGAGCCCCGCATCGGCGTGTTCGTCTGCGACTGCGGTATCAACATCAAGGGAACGGTCGACTGCGCTGCCGTCACCGAATACGCGAAGACTCTCCCCAACGTCGTATACACCGAGGAGAGCAAGTACACCTGCTCTGCTGACACCCAGCAGAAGATGAAGGAGATCATCAAGAGCGAGAACCTCAACCGTGTGGTCGTCGCGTCCTGCACGCCCCGTACTCACGAGGCTCTCTTCCAGAGCACCCTCAAGGAGGCTGGCCTGAACCCGTACCTGTTCGAGATGGCCAACATCCGTGACCAGTGCTCCTGGATCCACATGAACGAGCCGGAGAAGGCCACCAAGAAGGCCATGGACCTCGTGAGGATGGCCGTCGCCAAGGCTAGGCTGCTGGAGCCTCTTACCGAGAGCAAGCTTCCGGTCACCCATGCTGGCGTGGTCATCGGCGGAGGCATATCCGGAATGACCGCCGCTCTGGACATGGCCGCCCAGGGATTCAAGGTCGACCTCATCGAGAAGACCAGCGAGCTGGGAGGTAACGCCGTCAAGATCTTCCACGAGGAGGACAACCGCAAGCTGCGCGACTTCGCAAAGGAGCTCATCGAGAGGGTGAACAGTACCAGCAACATCACCGTGCACCTGAACACCAAGGTCGAGGACGTTGCCGGCTTCGTTGGTAACTTCAAGGTGAAGACCAACCAGGGCGAGATCGAGACCGGCGCCATCGTGGTGGCCGTCGGTGCCAAGGAGTACGTCCCGAAGGAGTTCCTCTACGGAGACGACAAGAGGGTGGTCACCCAGCTCGAGCTCGAGAGCAAGATGGAGCAGGGCGCCGTGGACGCCAAGACCGTCGCCATGATACAGTGCGTCGGTTCCAGGAACTCCGAGGCCCCCTACTGCAGCAGGGTGTGCTGTGCCAACGCCCTGAAGAACGCCATCTCTCTCAAGAAGGCGAACCCGCAGTCCAATGTGTACGTGTTCCACAAGGACATCAGGACATACGGCTTCAGGGAGGACCTCTACAAGGAGGCCGGCGAGCTAGGTATCAATTTCGTCCGTGTGCCTGAGGACCAGCCTCCGGTGGTAAGCAAGGAAGGCGACGCCCTCAAGCTCGTGGCCAAGGACACCATCCTGGGCGACGAGATCATGATAAAGCCTGATATGGTCGTGCTGAGCACTGGTATCAGGCCGAACGAGGACAATGAAGAGCTCGCCAAGATGCTCAAGGTGCCTCTCAGCAAGGACAAGTACTTCCTGGAGGCCCACATGAAGCTCCGCCCGGTCGACTTCGCCACCAACGGCGTATATCTGGCCGGACTGGCCCACTGGCCCAAGTTCACCGATGAGGCGATCGCTCAGGCTTCCGGTGCTGCATCCAGGGCCATGACCGTCATCTCCAAGCCGGAGCTGAAGAGCGAAGGTGTGATCGCCGCTGTCAACGAGGACCTCTGCGACGGTTGCGGCATCTGCGAGCCAGTGTGCGAATACAAGGCCATCACCATCGTTGAAGACTCCAAGAATCCCGAGAAGAAGAGAGCCATCGTCAACGAGGGCCTTTGCAAGGGCTGTGGAGGTTGCGTGGCAGCTTGCCCGTCAGGTGCCATGGAACAGAGGGGCTTCAAGAACGATCAGATCATCGCTGCTATCGACGCGGCCCTTGAGGAGAGTGAGTGAACAATGTCTTCGACCCAACAAGAGACCCAGGCCGCTGTGTCGGCCACTGAGGGGCAGTTCGAACCGAGGATCCTCGCGTTCTGCTGCAACTGGTGCTCCTATGCCGGGGCTGACCTGGCAGGGGTCTCCAGACTACAAATGCCCACCAACTTCCTGGTGCTCAGAACCATGTGCTCCGCCAGGGTGGACCCTGAGCACGTGCTCAGGGCTTTCGCCAAGGGCGCCGACGGCGTCCTGGTCCTTGGGTGCCACCCCGCGGACTGCCACTACATCGGTGGGAACTACCGCACTCGCAGGAGGATCGCCCTCCTGAAGATATTGCTGGAGCAGTATGGGCTAGATCCGGAACGCCTCAAGCTGGAATGGGTCTCTGCCTCTGAGGGTGTGAAGTTCCAGTCCACCATAACTGAGTTCGTGGATAAGATAAGGGAACTGGGCCCCAACCCGCTCATCGAGGCGGAGAAGGAGGAGGAGGCCGCGAGGGCCGAGAACGCACACTGAGGTGTAACCAATGGCAAAAGGAGTATCAATTGCACAATATTGGGGCGCCGGATGCGGTGGCTGCGACGTAGCTCTCCTTGACATCGACGAGAGGATCCTCGGTGTGGCCGAGATGGCGGACATCGCTTTTTGGCCTATCGCCGTGGACACCAAGCTCAAGGATGTCGAGGCGATGCCGGACAAGAGCATCACCGTAACCCTTTACAATGGCGCCATAAGGAACAGCGAGAACGAACACGTCGCCAAGCTGCTCAGGCAGAAGTCCCAGATCCTGGTATCCTTCGGTTCCTGCGCCTGCTACGGCGGCATACCCGGGCTGGCCAACGTGTCCAACAAGAAGGAGATCATGGATTACGTCTACAACAAGACGTTCTCCAGCATCAACCCCGAGGGAACACTCCCTCAGCCCAGGTATGAGGCCCCCGAGGGCGAGCTGGAGCTCCCCGTCATGTACGACACCGTCCTCACCCTGGACGATGTGGTGGACGTGGACTACTACATGCCCGGCTGCCCGCCCACGACCGACCTGATCAACGCGTTCCTGGACGTCGTGGAGAAGCATGTCAAGGAGGGCGCCGAGCTGCCTCCGAAGGGAACCTTCTTCGCTTCCCAGAAGACCCTCTGCGACGAGTGCGGCAGGACCAAGACCGTGAAGAGCGTCGACCGCGTCTATCTGCCTCACGAGATCGACATCGACCCGGAGAAGTGCATGCTCGAGCAGGGCGTCATATGCCTTGGACCGGCGACCCGCGCCGGCTGCGGGGCCCAGTGCCTGAACGCCAACCAACCCTGCCGCGGATGCATGGGACCCACTGCCGCGGTCGAGGACCAGGGAGGCTCCATGCTGAGCGCTCTGGCATCCATCTTCAGGACCGCGGACAACGAGACCCAGCTCTCCGAGGACGACATCCTCAAGCTGATGACGGAGATCAAGGACCCCCTGGGAACCTTCTATGCGTTCACCATGCCTAAGTCCATCATCAAGAGGAAGGTCACCGAGAAGAAGGCGGAGGTATCAGAATGAGCCCGGAGATAACCGATCAGACACACAAGTCGGAGTCAAAGAGGATAACCATTGACCCCGTCACCCGTCTGGAAGGCCACGGCAAGGTCGAGATCTTCCTGAACGACGAGGGCAATGTCGAACAGACCTACTGGCAGATCCCCGAACTTCGCGGTTTCGAGAAGTTCTGCATCGGCCGGTCGGTCGACGAACTGAACAAGATCACGCCCCGTCTGTGCGGAGTGTGCCCTGGCGCTCACCACCTGTGCTCCACCAAGGCGCTGGACAAGGTCTACAAGGTCGAGCCCCCGCCGGCTGCCGTGAGGCTCCGTGAGCTGTTCTACGCCGCTCACTACGTCCACAGCCACATAGCGCACTTCTACGCCCTGGCGTCCGCGGACTTCGTCATGGGCCCTGCCGCCCCCGCTGCCAAGAGGAACATCCTCGGCGTGGTGGACACCGTCGGTCTGGAGATCGGCGGACAGGTCCTGAAGAACAGGTCCATGGCCCAGAAGATCCAGGAGATCATCGGCGGGAAGGCCACTCACCCCGTGTGCGGCATCCCCGGCGGCATGTCCAAGCCCCTGGCCGAAGAGGACCGCGCCAAGATCGAGGGCTGGGCCAAGGAGATCGTCGAGTTCGCCAAGTTCACCGTCGGCCTTCTTGACGACGTCGTCCTGAAGAACGAGGCCTACCTGAACCTGATCAAGGACCCTGGCATCTACTACCATGAGACCTATTACATGGGCATGGTCGACAAGAACAACAAGGTCAACCTCTACGACGGTGACATCAGGGTCGTCGACCCATCGGGCAAGGAGTTCATCAAGTTCAAGCCCGACGACTACCTGGAGCACCTCGGCGAGCACACCGAGCCCTGGTCCTATGAGAAGTTCCCCTTCCTGAAGAAGATCGGCTGGAAGGGATTCGTCGACGGGCCCGAGAGCGGCTTATACCGCGCTGCACCCCTCGCCCGCCTCAACGCGTCCAGCGGCTTCACCACCCCGCTCGCACAGGCGGAGTACGAGAGGCTCAAGGGCTTCTTCAAGGACCTGGGAGTGGACGGACCCATACACCACACCCTGGTGTACCACTGGGCAAGGGTCATCGAGCTCGTGCACGCCGCCGAGCTGCTGCTGGAATGCGCTCAGGACCCCATCATCACCAGCAAGGACATCAAGAACAAGCCGGGAATTCCTGGAGAAGGTGTCGGTGTCCTGGAAGCGCCTCGCGGAACTCTCTACCACCACTATGTGGCGGATGAGAACGGCATCGTGCAGGACGTCAACATGATCGTGGGTACCACCAACAACAACGGGCCTATCAACATGTCCATCAACAAGGCTGCCAAGGCCCTCATCAAGAACTGGCAGATCTCCCCTGGTATCCTCAACCAGGTCGAGATGGCGTTCCGTGCCTACGACCCCTGCAACTCCTGCGCCACCCACACCCTGCCTGGCAAGATGCCCATCAGGGCTGTGGTCAGGAACGCAGACGGATCCATCTACCAGACGTTCCAGAACTTCTAAACCCTTTTCACAAACCTTTCCCTTTTTCACATTTTTCCCTCATCAGGTTCGTCGCTGACATCATGCTATAATATTCCTCAGAGCTATGTACGGGCATGGCAAGGTCAGACCCGGACAAGCGAATGAAGGACCTGTATGATGCTAAAAGGGAACCGACGCTCGTCGATGTACCGGCGATGAACTTCCTCATGATCGACGGCATGGGGGATCCCAACACCTCCCGCGACTATCGTGAGGCTGTAGAAGCGCTTTATTCGCTCTCATACAAACTGAAGTTCGCGGTGAAGAAGGCCGGGGGGCCAGACTATCGTGTGTCACCCCTGGAGGCCCTGTGGTGGGCCGATGATCCCTCCACCTTCCTTCATGGCAAGAAGGATGAATGGAGATGGACCGTGATGATCATGCAGCCTGAGCCGGTGACCGAAGAGATGGTCGCACACATCAAGGAGGAACTGGGGAAGAAGAAGGACCTTCCAGCTCTCTCCAGGATCAGGTTCGAGCGCTTCGAGGAAGGCCTTTCGGTCCAGGTCCTGCACATCGGCCCCTATTCGGAAGAAGGGCCGACGATCCAGAAGATGCATGCCTATGCGGCCGACAACGGATATGTGCTTCGCGACAAGCACCATGAGATCTACATCGGCGATCCTCGCCGGGCCGCGCCCGAAAAGCTCAAGACGATACTCCGGCAGCCAGTGACGTCTGCTCAATGATCTTGCCGATCTCGTCGGGGAAGCGTCCTCACCCTAGTGGTGCTGCGCACCATAAGGTCCTCTATGGTGCCGAGGTATATCCCGTCGGTAAGATACACCTTCCCTTTTCCTACATCGAGCATACCGTCCGAGAACATGGGCCCCAGCAGCTTCCCTCCCTTGATGTTCACTGGCGATCCCCCCAGGCTTCGGTTGAATGCGGGCAGGAGTATCACTTCTTCCGGCACCTCGACATAGCGTTTCACCATGTTCTTGTTGATCGGGAACCGTACCCAGCACGGCTCCTTGCTGATGTTGCCGAGGGAATCCTCCAATGCCACCGTGGGGTGGTTGTGTGCCATGACCAGATATCGGCATGACATGACCTCTGGCGAGGGCCATGTATGTCCGTGGGTGAATCCCACGTCTCCCAACGCGAAGCCGCTGGCAGGATGTACGTGCACGCCCTCGGGCATGAACTCCTCGATATTGGTGTCGTGATTCCCCCTCACAACATCCACCTGGCCATAGTGGCGCTGCAACGCCTTTATGAAACGAGGTATCTCCGCGTATTCTTGCCTGGAACTGCCAGGCACCTTGTTCTTGATATCGCCGAGAAGGATGACGCGCTCTCGCCCATGGCTGAGACGGATCAGCTCCCGCTCCATCTGATAGGTCTGTGATGGGACATGCACCCCCTTGGATCGCAGCTCCGACTCAAGCCCGATATGCAGGTCCCCGATGCACACAGCCTTGGCGTCCTCTATCTCCAAGGCCAACTTGTCCGGGATGGGGCAAGGAACGCTCATGCTCGTCAATGAACAAGGGTCGAGGAATAATCTTTTCCCTCAGATGCCATTATTGAGGCGATCCAATAGCCAGCGGGGGAGGCTCGTACCCTCGAAACGGCGGGCCATCGCATCCAGGTCATACTCCACCCGGTGGTTCTCCACCACCCCCTCCTCGGTGTCCACGATGGAATAGCTTGCCCTGGGGTCGCCGTCCCTTGGTTGGCCGACCGATCCTGGGTTCACTATCAGGCCGCTGGGAAACCTTCTCACATATGGTATATGGGTGTGTCCCATGACCAGCATCGAACATCGAGCCATGAGCAGCAGCCCTTCCGTGACATCGTCCTCGTAGACATATTCGATGGGGTCTCGCGGGGAACCGTGGAACACTCTTATGAACTCCTTGCCAGAGCGCACGGCTGTGTTGGGAGGCAAGGATGCCAGATATCGCCTGCTTCTATCGCTTATCTGGCTGGCCGTCCACATCACGGCATCCGATGCCTCCGGGTTCATCATGGATGGGTCGACGTTCAGCACGGCCCGGTCATGATTGCCCTGTATGCTTATCGCGCGCCTCTTCACCATGATGTCTATGGTCTCGTTCGGGAAGGGATAGTAGCCGACCACGTCCCCCGCGCAAAGCACACGATCGACATTATGCCTATCGAGATCCTCCAGTACAGCTCGCAACGCTGGAGCATTGGCATGTATATCGGATATGAGCCCCCATCTCATCACAGCATGGATGAACGAAACGATATAAGCCAATTCTTAGCTCAATTTCCTCAGGGTTCGACGCAATACTTCCGGTATCTGTTCGATGACATCGGTGGCCATGATCGAATATCCGAGACGCTGGAATGCTAGATCGCCAGCCGTTCCGTTGAGGAAGGCGGCCATTCGAGCGGCATTGAACGGCGTGACGCGCTTGGACAAGAGCGCCGCCACCTCTCCTGCCAGAACATCTCCGGTGCCGGCCACGGACATGCCTGCATTGCCTGTGCGGTTGAGCTTCGTATTGATGCCGTCCGAGATGATGTCGATGCGCCTCTTCGCCAGTATGGTGAATCCCAATCGGGCGGCCGCTTCTTTCACCGCGATCTCACGCTCCTCATGGTCCTTGGGCAGGGGCTCGCCCGTCAGCGCCTCGAACTCCGCTGCATGGGGGGTGATGACGCCGGTCTTTCCCTTGAGCACCGACACATCCTCCCCCACGGCAGGGATGGCGTCGGCATCGATGACCATGGGGAGGTCGCATCTGCTCACGAAGCTGCGAACCGCCTGCAAGGTGCTTGGATCGTTTCCCAGCCCCGGGCCGATGAGCACAGCGTCCACCTTGCTTACCAGGCGCATGCAGTGATCGACATCCTCATCCGTCAGGAACTCGCCGTGAAGCTTGTGCGTCACTATGTTTGGCGAATATCCCGCCACGACGGAGAACGCACTATCCGGGACGGCCACGCTGACCATGTCCACGCCTGTTCGATAGGCCGCAAGGGCGGATAGGACGGGCGCACCGGTGAAGGGTCCACCTCCGATTATCAACACCTTGCCGTTCTCCCCTTTGTGAGATTCCTGTCCCCGGATGGGGTAATAGGTGAACTCGCCCGGGCCCACATAGCGACTGGCCTCGAACGGGATCCCGATGTCCTTGACGATGATCTTCCCCGAGTTCTCTGGCGTCATGCCCTGCTTGACGTCGGTGAACGTGACGGTCATGTCAGGGCGGACCGATATGTCGGTATGTAGTCCGGACGGAACGTCTATCGACACGATGTAGGCGCCGGAGCTGTTGAGCCGACCGATGATCGTGCGGTACGGCTCGCGCACCTCTTTCAAAGTGCCAGTGCCTAGAAGGGCGTCGACCACGATGTCATACTTGCCGTATTCGACCCCTACTGAGGAAGAGGCGATGTGCTTGACGCGTTCATACGCCCGTCGGGCCGGTTCTGTGCGGATCTCCGCAGGTGGGCTGGCGAGCACTACGGTCACCCGATTGCTGCGCATCAGGTTGCGGGCGGCCACGAAGCCGTCCCCTGCATTGTTACCCACGCCGCAGACCACCGCGATGCTCTTCCCGGTGCCCATCTCTTCAACAATGGCGTCGGCCGCTGCCTCGCCGGCGTTCTCCATCAGCGCATCGATCGGTACCCCTAGGTACTCGGAGTTGATATCGAGAACCTTCACCTCTTGGAAGGGGAGCATGGGATGGAGTATGGAGAGTAAGAGATTAACCTTTTGGCCAAATGCATGCCCTCGGCGATGCTGGCCAAACGGCATCCTGGCCTAAAAACGCTCATTATTTTATACGTGCAAGTTATTGGAAGCGTAAGGATAAGTGAATGTCTGTGTCAGACATAAAGAGAATAGTCCTTGACGTCCTGAAGCCCCATCACCCGGGTATCGTGGAGTTGTCACAGCACCTAAGCGTGCTTGAAGGCGTATCTGGCGTGAACATAACCATCATAGAAGTGGATCAGGACACCGAGACTGTGAAAATAACCGTGGAGGGGAACGCCATAGTCTTCGAAGATGTGGAGAACAGCATCACCGAGGCTGGAGCGGTCATCCACTCCGTCGACAGCGTGTCCGCAGGCAAGCGCCTTGTGGAAGAGGTGGAGACATCTCAGGACCGCTGAGCCCACAGATCGCGGCCGGATTCTTTACCACGATCGCCGCCTTTCATCCATGAACAGGCGGCCATTTTTCTTTATCCATCGAACCGCTTGTCCCATGGATCCCTGGACTCACTGGCCCTGGATGCGCTGCAGTTCCTGTGCGACCTTGACGAGAAGGGCTGACTTTGGCATGTTGTTCTCGACCAGAAGAAGGCCTTGCTTGTTCCACCATGCACCAGGATAGCTCTTCCCCTCTTCCAGCTTCCATCCGAGGCCCAGCTTCTCCACCGCCTTGATGATGTTCACCATCTGGGGCTCTGGCACTGCCAGGCTCTTCTTGACGCGTCGGCCCTGATCCCGGGTGCGCCTCGCGTCAAAATATTCCGGCCATAGCACCCATGCCTTGTCCGCGTCGAACTCCTTAGCCATGTGAGGAAGAACATGCTGGTGATATTAAATTGTTCCATCATGCCCTGGTATCGATACCATCCGCAGACCAGGAACGAATGGATGATGAAGAAAAGGTAAAACGGTAGGGAAATGATTGGTCGAGTGGGCGTTTCGCTCACTCGGGGATCAGGACGGCATTCACGGTGCCATCCTGTCCAGGGCGGGAGGTGATACGGGCCATCCCGGCATCGGTCTGGATGGTGGCACCCTTGGTGATGATGTTCCTCTGAACATAGTTGGGGTCGGCAGGGTTCTGCACCACCTTGACGATCCTGACCCTGGTGATCTTGTTGGTAGAGGGATCGACGACATTGGCATAGGCAGCGCTGAGCATTCTGTTCTTCGAGTTACCACCCATGGTGCGGTATTTCCTCAGGCTTTCAGGCCCCAGATTGGTGAACAGGGGCTCTCTCCCAACCTCGAAACGCCGCTTCTTTCTGCTCTGTACCAGGCGTCCACCGCTAGGTTTCCGCTTGGACTTTCCATGCCATAGTGCCATACTAATCCTCAGCCACTAATTTGACAGTGATATAAAAGGTTTACTTCGTTTCGCCGCGGACGGAGAGCCGTCCGGGCGTCCCGAACGCTTCCCAGGGGGAGTTTCATTCAACGACCCTTTCCAGCAGGGTCCCTTTTATGACCTCTCCGATGTCCAGCAAGGCCGAGTATCCGTCCTTGGCGGCTCCGGGGTTCATGAACAGCGTACCATCCTTCTCGATGACCCCGCGGTCTTCGTGGACATGGCCCGAGAGGACGACCTTCGGACGGTATCTCTTTACCAGGTCCAGGATGGCCGTGCTCCCTACGCTCTTGTCCCCCATGACCTTGTCTAGGAAGCCATATGGCGGACAGTGCAGCACCATGACGGCACCCTCTTCCATGAGGGGCCCCAGCTTCTCCTTGATCTCTTCCTCCTCCAGCTCGAACGGCGTATCGAATATCGTCGGGTTGGACCCTCCCAATCCGATGAACGTCATGCCCCCGACCTCCGCCTTCCTCATATGGAGCGAGGTGGCGGCCCGATCGATGTAGGTGACCACCGATGGCGGATCGCAATTGCCCGGGACGGCGTATGCTGGCAGTTCCAGGGACCTGAGGAATTCCTCAGCCCAGTCAGGGGGGCTGAAGTTGACGATGTCCCCAAGGACGATGAACGCATCCGCGCCGTGCTCTTTGGCCAGTCGGTTCGCCCATGCCGAAGTGCGGCCGCTGCTATGCACATCCGATAGGACCAGGAATCTCATGGTCAGGACTATGTCGTCACGGGATATTACTCTTTATCATAGTCCGATGGCGCTCAGCCCTATGCTCTGATACACGATCACGTAGGCGATGAGATATCCAAGGATGGCACCGCCATTGAGGAAGGGCAGGCCGGCCTGAGGCTTGCCCCTCATTACGTACCTCAGCAGCAGGAGATAGCCGAGGAGGCCGCCGATGATGGTCCCCACGGCCACCCACAGATTGGCGGTGAGGAGGAAGGAGGCGGTATCTGGCAGATATATCGACGCCGAGACGGCAAGGATGCCGGGGATGACGGTGTCTCCAACGCCCATGAAGAAAGCCTCCCGCTCCTGCCCTTCCCGCTGGGTCAGGCCCTTGTCCTTCAGGTCGTCCATGGAAAAATCCCGGCGATTGGGGATGACGAACATCACCGGCAGGCGCATGGGCACGACTCCCTCTGCCAGGGCCACCATGTGTTTCGTCTTATATACGGCGATGGCATCGTACACGGCCATGATGATCAGCAAGATCATCACGGGCAATATGCCCAAGGACATGCCAAGTATCGCCGTGATGCCCACCGCGAGTATCAGCCCTATCATGTTTATGACGTACCATTCCCCGCTCTTGACAAGGGCGAACAGGAGGACGGCCGATATCGCGATGGCAAAGATGAGGGATGCCCATCCGAAGGAATCAGGCGCGATGCTGAGCTCCACCTCAAGCAGTAGAGGGGTGAAGACATACAGCAGCGTGACGAAGACGGCTACGTAGAACAATGTACGCAGTACCTTCTGCCGGCCGATCTTGATCAGGACCAGCAAGAGCCCTGTCATCAACAGGATCATCACGATGTAGATCAAGGGGTTGACAGGGTCATTGGGATCCGGAAACGGCCCCATCTGGGGCAGGAATATCGGTGCCAGAAGAATGGCTCCCACCTGCACGACCGCATAGAATATGGCCATCGTCAGGACGGGGTGAGGCCTCATTGGGCGAATTATGCAGTTACGAGTTATTAATCATGCCGAACGATCTGGGCATAACATTATTAATCATCCTGATGTAGAAAAGAACGTGAAAAGCGTCAATGAACGGCCCATCTACAGGGAACGGCTGGAGAAGGCCAAGGATCTTGTGGATATCTTCGAGATAGTGAAGGATGCGGTGAGCGCGAGATTGGGCATCTCACGCGGTGGTTTGATGCTCGGGCTTGCTGAACTAGGTGGTAGTCCGAACGGGTGGATCGGTGGCCTCTACCCTGTCGCGACCAATGTCATAGTGATGAACAAGGGGCCGATGGACAGGATCCTGGAGAACTCTCCCGAACTGTATAAGCCATACTGCTTCCACATATTGCTGCATGAATACATCCACGCCCTCGGCTACATGGATGAGGCTCTTACTCGGCGGAAGACATTGGAGATAACCGAGGCATTGTTTGGCAAAGACCATCTCGCAACGATGATGGCAGCCGACATCATGCAGTTCTTCCCCGCGCTAACGTATCCGGTGCCGATGCCGGCCCCGGAGGGGATGAATGTTGAGCTGGTGAAGGGATTCGATCGCTCGAGCGCTAGCTACATATGCTGATCGCCGGCGGAGGGATGACCTTGGCGGATGTCAAGCGGTCGTCCTTCATCTGCCATGACCTCCCAATCCTTTCCGCCCCGTCCGGGGCCGGTCGATCCCTTCGATATATTTATTTCTCATACATGCGGTGTGTAGGGCGCCGCCGCTCCAAGGGTCAAAAACTTCTCGCGGAAGAAAAAACGGGAAGAGAGATACCAACAACAAATCTTATATACTAGTTGAGGTTTCGTGGATATTGCAAGGATGTGGCAGAACATCAAGAACACATCCTTCTGGAACGCGGCTTTCGCTGGTTCGAAAGCCTTATATACCTGGCTTGCATAGCTGGGAAAGCTCACCGGGAGACCGAGAAACATGATCTCCCGGGTTGAATGCGCAACCCCTGATGCGAGGTATTAAATACTACCTCTGTATTTGTGGGAAAGCTGCAAAACACAGCAACCGATGCTGCGAAACGGTCCTGAGCGACGGTCGAAAGGCCGGCTATGATGTGATCGTATCCAAAGCTTCGGACAAAGACAATGGAGAACTAAGATCTCCGCCTGATCATCAAGGCGTGCCCTCTTGGTTCTGACGCTCGATGCAATGATACCATCCCAATAATATCAGCGTGGTATCGCTGGTGAAACTTATAGATCCTGCCGATTCAATAAAGTGTGTAGTCCTTAGGCAACTTCGGTTGCTAACGGAATTGATTCCGGTTGATCCTGCCGGCGGCCACCGCTATTGGAATACGATTAAGACATGCGAGTCGAGAGACATCTGGTCTCGGCGAACCGCTCAGTAACACGTGGATAACATGCCCTAAGGTGGGGGATAATCTCGGGAAACTGAGGATAATACCCCATAGGTCTTCTCTGCTGGAATGCTTGAAGGCCGAAAACTCCGGTGCCTTAGGATTGGTCTGCGGCCTATCAGGTTGTAGTGGGTGTAATGGACCCACTAGCCCGTGACGGGTATGGGCCTTGAGAGAGGGAGCCCAGAGATGGACTCTGAGACATGAGTCCAGGCCCTACGGGGCGCAGCAGTCGCGAAAACTTCGCAATGGGGGCAACCCCGACGAGGGAATTCCAAGTGCCAGCACTTTGTGTTGGCTGTTCTCCTGTCTAAAAAACAGGAGGAGTAAGGGGCGGGTAAGACGGGTGCCAGCCGCCGCGGTAATACCCGCGCCCCTAGTGGTGGTCGATATTATTGAGCCTAAAACGTCCGTAGCCGGTCTTTTAAATCTTTGGGCAAATCGGGCAGCTTAACTGTCCGACTTCCGAGGAGACTGGAAGACTTGGGACCGGGAGAGGTCAGAGGTACTTCTGGGGTAGGGGTAAAATCCTGTAATCCTGGAAGGACCACCGGTGGCGAAGGCGTCTGACTAGAACGGATCCGACGGTGAGGGACGAAGCCCTGGGGCGCAAACGGGATTAGATACCCCGGTAGTCCAGGGTGTAAACGCTGCGGGCTTGGTGTTGGGGGTCCTTCGTGGGCGCCCAGTGCCGGAGAGAAGTTGTTAAGCCTGCTGCTTGGGGAGTATGTCCGCAAGGATGAAACTTAAAGGAATTGGCGGGGGAGCACCGCAACGGGAGGAGCGTGCGGTTCAATTGGATTCAACGCCGAAAAACTCACCAGGAGCGACGGATATATGAAGGTCAAGCTGATGACTTTACCTGATTTTCCGAGAGGTGGTGCATGGCCGTCGTCAGTTCGTACCGTAAGGCGTTCTCTTAAGTGAGATAACGAACGAGACCCTCACCTTTAATTGCTAGTCTCTTCTCCGGAGGAGGCGCACATTAAAGGGACCGCTGGCGCTAAGCCAGAGGAAGGTGAGGTCAACGGTAGGTCCGTATGCCCCGAATCTCCTGGGCAACACGCGCGCTACAAAGGACGGGACAATGGGCTTCCACACCGAAAGGTGGAGACAATCCCGAAACCCGCCCATAGTTCGGATTGTGGGCTGTAACTCGCCCACATGAAGCTGGATTCCGTAGTAATCGCCTGTCAACATCAGGCGGTGAATATGCCCCTGCTCCTTGCACACACCGCCCGTCAAACCACCCGAGTTGGGTTTCAGTAAGGATATCTCTCATTGGGGTCTTCGAACTGAGATTCAGCAAGGAGGGTTAAGTCGTAACAAGGTATCTGTAGGGGAACCTGCAGATGGATCACCTCCTACGTAATATACGTAAATTGCAAGGAATGGCATCGTTGCCTTCCTGCCCAATTCCCGGTAGGACTATAAGCACCAAAAATGCATCGAGCGTCATTGTCAGTCTTCTTTTGATCATTGATTCATCAGATAGCGTAAGTGTTCTCTATCAAGGATCAAGGACCTTCTATTCAGGATCTCTAACCAACATTGCATTTTCTCGTCACATATGACCCTCCGTTCAATCCCATCTACATCAATGGGTCGCAATGAGCGATCGAGATGACGATCGTTCCTCGATAGAACATGACCGAACGTTCATTGTGGCCATTAGTATTCCGCCAAGTAGATGCATCTGACACGAACGCGAAGGGGTCATGGAGTTTCTTATTGAGAAAGGATAAATATTGACCCGGATTATGGGATGCTCCCATGGAGACGATGAAATACATTTTCGTCACCGGTGGAGTTATTTCTGGCCTAGGAAAAGGTATCACCGCATCATCCATTGGACGTTTGCTGAAATCCCGCGGCTTTGAAGTTACCGCCGTGAAGATCGATCCCTATCTCAACATCGACGCTGGGACCATGAATCCCTTCGAACATGGGGAGGTCTACGTGCTGGACGATGGCGCAGAGGCCGACCTCGACCTCGGCAATTACGAGAGGTATCTAGACATCAGTCTGTCCGCAGATCACAACATCACCACTGGCAAGGTCTATCGCGCGGTCATCGAGAAGGAGAGGGCGGGGGAGTATCTGGGAAAGACGGTCCAGATAATCCCTCATATAACCAACGAGATCAAGCGTAGGATAAAGACGGTCGCCGAGGCCTCCGGGGCCGACGTATGCGTAGTTGAGCTCGGCGGGACGGTAGGTGACATCGAGTCGATGCCCTTCCTTGAAGCGGTCCGTCAGATGAACACCGAGATGGGCAAGGGCCAGAACTGCCTTTTCGTTCATACGACCCTGGTGCCGGTCATGGGCACGGTGGGAGAGCCGAAGACGAAGCCCACCCAGCATTCGGTGAAGGAACTTCGTGCCATCGGTATTCAGCCGGACATAATCGTGGCAAGGTCCAACAAGCCGCTGGATTACCCGATAAGGCGAAAGATCGCCCTGTTCTGCGACGTTGCATTGGAGGCCGTCGTCTCCACTCCAGATGCCAAGTCGATCTACGAGGTGCCGATAATCCTAGAGGAGCAAGGCCTCACGGACTACATCCTTCGACGGTTGGGGATGGACGCTTCCGAGAAGGATCTGAAGGAATGGCGCGAGTTCCTCGACCGCATCCTCTATTCCCATGAGACCGTCCGCATCGCCCTGGTCGGCAAGTATACGGACCTGGCCGATGCCTACCTGTCCCACCTCGAGGCCTTCCACCATGCCGGGGCCGAGCTCAAGACTAAGGTCGACATCCAGTACTTCGATTCCGAACTGGTAGAGAAAAATGGCATCCCTCAGGAAATGGCATGCTGCAATGGCATCCTGATCCCAGGCGGTTTCGGTTCACGCGGCATCGAGGGAAAGATAATGACGGCCAAGTTCGCCCGGGAGAAGGGCATTCCATTCCTTGGAGTTTGCCTTGGCTTCCAGATCGCGACGATCGAGATCGCCCGCAACCTCCTTGGACTGTCCGGGGCCAATAGCACGGAGATCGAGCCTGATTGCACCAGCCCGGTGATCGACATCCTGCCTGAGCAGATCGGCGTTCTAAAGAAGGGAGGCACTATGCGGCTGGGGGCCCAAAAGGTCCTGGTGAAGGAAGGCTCGATAGCCCACCAATTGTATGGGGCAACGGAGGTCATGGAGCGCCACCGCCACCGCTACGAGGTCAATCCTGAATACATCGCGACCTTGGAGGAGGTCGGGTGGAAGTTCACCGGCAGGTCCGATGACGGCATCAAGATGGAGATTGGCGAACTGGAGGGGCATCCCTTCTTCGTAGCATCTCAGTTCCATCCCGAGTTCAAGTCCCGACCTAGAAAACCATCGCCGTTGCACCTGGGGCTGGTGAAGGCGGCTCTCGATCATAAGAAGGCTCAAGAGAACCGCCTCTCCGAACTATGATGGCATGGGGCTCTATCCTGCCGGTTAATGGACTGGGCAGCAACCCCTGCGACAAGATGTCCAGGGGCAAGGGTCGACGTTCAACGCATCAGGGCAAGCCCTGAAAGGGCATTACGGCTCCGAGGGGTCGATCCAGCGTAGATGTGGGAAACTGTCTTGGAACGGCCGGCAGAAGATGTGAGGATGCCTGCCCTGAAAACCTCTTCTCATACGAACGCCCGTCTTGAGCGATGCATGGCGACGCCATCTGCGCTCTCAAGGCCCTAGAGTTGAGTCAGGGATCAGAGGGCACCATCTCTGTCGCCATGCATCGCCGGTCGGCGCCCGCCACGGCGGTGGTGGCCATAGCTATATTTATATGAAATGATTAGCTTGAGAGGTCGATAACCATGGCAGATGACGATTACCTATCACTACTGGGAAGGGCGAAGGAGAAACTTCCCGAGACCATCGAGAAGCATGAGAGGTTCACCGTCCCTGAGCCCGATGTGCTCCAGGAGGGAAAGATCACCGTCGTCCGCAACTTCGGGGCCATCATAGATGCTCTGCGCAGGGACCCGGAACACCTCCTTCACTACCTGTTGAGGGAACTGGGAACGCCTGGGCAGATCGAAGGGCAGAGACTCGTCCTGAAGGCCAAGATCTCCCCGGCGCAGATCAACGATCGCATCACCACCTACACCGAGACCTTCGTTCTGTGCTCGGAGTGTGGAAGGCCTGACACCCACATAGTCAAGGAAGGCCGCACCCTGGTCCTAGAATGCGAGGCTTGCGGCGCCCACCGTCCAGTGAGGGTCCGCCGCACAGTGCGCTCCGATGAGAAGGAAGGGATCAAGGAGGGCGGCGTCTACGAGGTGACGGTGGAGGACGTAGGCCGCAAGGGCGATGGCGTGGCCAAGCTGGACAAGTACATCATCTACGTGCCCGGCGCCGCAAAGGGGGCTCAGGTGAAGGTACGGATCCAGAAGATCTCGGGCAACGTGGCCTTCTCCGTGCTGGACAACTCCTGAGACCGCTCAAACCCCTTTCCTCAATATTCGGCTGAAGTGCGCTCGATCGCACTCATCCGGCCGCTCGTCACTTCTCATGCCAGCACGTTCAGGCGGGCAAGAAAAGATTTAAGAATGTTCTCACCATCTTGTGGCCCAAGCGGAGGTGGCCCAGCCTGGCAAGGCGCAGGATTGCTAATCCTGTGTCCGCAAGGACTCGGGGGTTCAAATCCCCCCCTCCGCGCCACTTTCCAATCCATCGACCTGCTTTTTCATCGTTCGGTGCAGCCTCCTATCGTCACGAATTGCTCAAGGTCCAAGGGGTGATGAAGAGTTCCGCGGGAAGGGAAAGAAGAATATGCCATGGGGTGAAAGGGCAACCCCCTCGCAATGATATATGTTGCTAACGCGGCCCCCTCATCCGAGACATCATCGAACATCCGCGAGGCAAGGGGGGATGAACACCTCACCTCCCCCGGCGGAGCATGAAGGTGACCACGATGGCCGCCGTCAATACAATGCCCGCACTGGCTACCAGCAATGCGGCGTCATCGGGAATATCTCCATCGATCGACATCACCGGGATGGGCCCGAGGTCGAGCTGCATGCCGTCGACGGTGACGTTCTCCTCCGCATACTCGATGTCGCCGGCACTGAACGTCAGCGTATGGCTGCCCTGTCCCGCCATGATGACGAAACCACCGCCTTCGCCGGTCATCACCGACGTGCCGTCCTCCAACGACACCTTGATGCCAGCTATGCCATTCCCTGCGGCATCCACCATGTTGCCGCGTATGGGCACCATGGCAGGCAAGGGAATGACCGAGACCGATTCGCTCTTGTCCCCGATCCCTGCAACGTTCCTTGCCGCCACTTGGAACCTGTACTCCTTACCATTGGTCAGGCCGGTGACTAGGTAAGTGGTCTCGGACGTACGAGCGAGTTCAGCACCATCAAGATAGATCACATACTCCATCACGGCGCTGCCGCTACCGGATGGAACGTTCCAAGAGAGTTCGACCTGGCCATCGCCGGCCGTGGCAGAGACCGTTGGTGCTTCAGAGGCCGAAGGGGACATGAGGTACGTCGTCGAGAGACTGGACGTCCCGGCGATGTTCACAGCCTTCACGCCAAAGCGATATGTGGTTCCCTCGTCTAGGCCAGTGATGGTCGATGTGAGGCCGTCCACGGTCTCGAACAGCATCCATACGCTGTCTCCCTCGCCGGCAGCGTACCAGACCTCGTATTCCATCGGCTCGCCAAGATTTGGCGGCGCATTCCATCTAAGGGTCACCTCTCCCACCCCAGCGATCTCCTCGAGACCGATCGGCGCTTCCGGCCTTGTCAGGGCGATCGTCTCAACCCCGCTCCATGATGGTGAATCGAAACCATAAGCACCGTCTACATAGTACACCTTGGTACGTTGATCGAGGTAGCTCCACCCCATGAAGTGATCTGGCGAATTCCCCTTGAATTGCAATGTCTTCATTTTGAAGCAGTAGTCGAACGCACCGCGTCCGATGCTGGTGACGCTGGCAGGTATGGTGACCGAGGTCAGGGAGTTGCAAGCGAAGAATGCAAAGGTGCCTATCCTGGTGACGCCCTCAGGGATGGTGATGTGGGTCAGAGAGGCGCAGCCCATGAACGCGTATTCACCAATGTAGGTGACGCCTTCAGGGATATCGATGCTTTTGAGGAAGCTGCAGTAATAGAACGCGTAATCTCCAATGCGTGTGACGCTGTCGGGGATGATGACGCTCGTCAGGAAGGAATACTCGAACGCATTTTCACCGATGAACCTGACAGGAATACCACCGATCTCCGATGGGATGATGACATCCCTCTGGGAGCCGATGTACTTCGTGATAATGATGTACTTCCCCCCAATGGCTGTGTACTCGAAACCTCCCTGTACCGCACCCAGCATGAACTCTGATGACCGAGATATCATGGAGGTTGGATCGGATCCAGCATCTGTCCGTTCCAGTTCATTGATGGTGGCCAGGGGTGCAAGAACAGATAGCGATATCAGCGTTATCAATGCGATGCAGAGGAGCCTATACATGTTGCCTTCGAGGGCGAACACATTTTATGATTATAATACGATTTATTCAATCCCATAATGTTATGGGCTATCGCTGGCCGGGCAAACAACGCTCAGGATGCACCTTGCCCTCTCACCTTTCAAGCCTTCGCCCACTGGACCCGGTCTCGCCAATGTGGTCGTGAAGCACCTTTCCAGCTTCAAGGAAGGGCCTGGTGTGCATGCTCCGACAATCCTCTATCTTGACGAGTCCGGACGAAGCATTCTTGTCCCTCTCGCTAATGATACATCACGGACCGATCTCTTCGATCACAGGTGCATCGGTCCCAACATGGCATCGGACAAGGATGTCCAGCGGCATTAGATGGGGAGTTGGATCAAAAGGGAAACATCATCGGCGGTCAGCCCTATGTTCTTCCTGTCATCCTCCTTCCTACGAGTGGCATGCTGATCGCGAAGGCCGCAACGATGACGACCGCGACGATGACGGCCGCCGCGACCATCGTGGGATTGGAGCCCTGGTTGACCGCGATGCCTGCCAGCGCCCATATTATCACTGCACCATATGCCACGTCCTTCCGCCTGAAGGCCATGACCACGGTGATGGCCAATATCAGGAGGAGCACCACGATCGCCCATATCTCCGGCCCTATGCCGAACCCGTCCCAGTCGACGGATACAAGCGTAGCCGAGATGTTGGCCACCGTGGCGACGGTTATCCACCCTAGATATACGCTGAACGGCAGATGGACGGCCAGCCTTTCCACCGCATCGACCCTTTCCGTCCCGATCCCCAGGCGGAGATATATCGCTATCAGGGTGCCGAGGAGAAAGAGCATTATGACGACAGAGATGACCAGCGCTTCATACTGCCAGGCGAACAGCCAGAGGATGTTGAGGGCGCTGCTCAGAACGAAGAGCCATCCGATCCGGCCGTGAGGTGCCGATAGCCCCGGACGAACGATCAGCTGATATGCGATGAAGATGGCGAGCAAGAGGTATATGATGCCCCAGATGGCAAACGTGAACCCTGCTGGCGTCACCAGCGTGGGGTTCATGTCCGAGATCTCCGACGTTACCTTTCCGCCGATCAGGGACGTACTCCCCGCCAGACCGTTGACGATCAACATCATGACGTATGCGATCGCGTTGGATACTGTCAACAAGGTGATGTTGCCTGGCCTCATGGACGCACATGATGACATTCTGAGCAAATGGGATATAAATGGACCCGCCGGGGGTCGGCCGAACGAGCGTGTCTCGTCACATGGCCCGATGACTGTTCAAAACGAGCGGGATGGCGGCATTTCCTATCCAATTTTCCACACCGCAGGGGTAATGTTAAAAATATAGCATCATTTACGGCTGCCAATGAGCCAAGAAGCGTCGTCCAGCCTTAACCCTCTGGTCTCCTTTCTGAAGAAGTCTCCCAGGGAGTTCACCAAGGCAGACATCATCAACTTCATAGAAGCAAATGGGATCGAGATGGTTAACTTCCGCTACCCGGCCAGCGACGGGCGGCTCAAGACATTGAACTTCGTCATCACCGACAGGGACTATCTCGAGCAGATACTCTCCTCCGGAGAGCGGGTGGACGGTTCCAACATATTCCCCCAGTTCATCAACACGGGATCCAGCGACCTTTACGTCGTCCCTCGATTCAGGACCGCTTTCGTAGATCCCTTCAGCGAGATCCCCGCCATCTGTTTCCTCTGTTCCTTCTACGATAAGGATGGCAAGCCGGCGTCCATCTCGCCGGAACACGTCCTCAAGAAGGCCCACGCAGCCTTCACCGAGGTGACGGGCATGACCTTCGAGGCCATGGGAGAGCTGGAATTCTACGTCATCGGCGACAAGGACGATCTGTTCCTGGCCGAGGACCAGCGCGGCTACCATGAATCTGGCCCCTTCACCAAGTTCGAGAGGTTCCGCACCGACTGCATGCTCGCCATAGCCCGTGCGGGAGGACACATCAAATATGGCCATTCCGAGGTGGGCAACTTCACCCTTGGCGACAAGATCTATGAGCAGAACGAGATCGAGTTCATGGTGACCGACGTGGAGCAGGCGGCGGATGAACTGGTCATCGCCAAATGGATCATCCGGAACATGGCCTACCTCTACGGTCTGGACGTCACCTTCGCACCCAAGATCACCAATGGAAAGGCCGGTAGCGGTCTGCACATCCATACCCGCATCATGAAAGATGGGTTGAACCAGTACGTGAAGGACGGCCGCCTCAGCGATACCGCGAAGACCGCCATCGCAGGCTTCATGACCTGCGCATCGTCCTTGACCGCGTTCGGCAACACCAATCCGACGTCCTACCTGCGTCTGGTCCCGCATCAGGAGGCTCCCACCTCGATCTGCTGGGGAGACCGCAACCGCTCCGTTCTGGTAAGGGTACCGCTCGGATGGACCCATGGCACGGACATGGTGGCCGACGCCAATCCGCTCGAACGGCCAGTGGAGATGGACCTGTCCCAGAAGCAGACCGTGGAATTCCGCTGCCCCGACGGATCGGCCGATGTATATCTCCTCCTCGCTGGCCTGGTGACGGCCGCACGCCACGGCTTCGAGATGAAGGACGCCCTGGATGTCGCGAACAGGACATATGTCGACGTGAACATACATCACAAGGAGCACCGCGATAAGCTGATGTCCCTTGACCAGCTCCCCGCTTCCTGCTACGAGTCAGCTGCTGAGCTGGAGGCTCACCGGGAGATCTTCGAACGATACGCCGTGTTCGAGCCGTCGATGATCGACGCCGTGGCGAATCGTCTCAGGTCCTTCGATGACCGGAACATCCGTGAAGAGATCAACAACGATCCAGAGAAGGCCGCTCAGCTGGTAAGGAGATTCCTGCACTGCGGATGAGCGTGCCGTCACGGGCCGTCCTCTCGCGCCGCCCGCTGCCGCCTCCGTGAGGTGTGAGGGTCGGCGCGGAGGGGCATCAAACGTCTTTCCGCAAAGGGCTCCGAGCGGACCGAAACCGCCGTTCGCGCCCTGATCCTTCATATAAAAACAAAAATCGAACATGTTTGGCTTATATTAGTATGCGGTTCATTGGTTCGGGTATTACCATTAGCAACAGATACACTATTCAGAACATAGTCGCGTCGGCTGCCTTGGGCCGTGAGCTAGACCTAACTTACCTCGCCACATCCATGGAAGGGGCGGAGTACGATCCCGCGGTCTTCCCGGGCCTCGTATACCGGGTGAAGAATCCGAAGGCCGCGGCCCTCCTGTTCCGAAGCGGGAAGCTGGTCTGCACCGGTGCCAAGGACCGGGATCAGGTGAACAAGGCAGTGGAGCTGGTCGTGGACGCCATCCGGAAGGCTGGTGTGGAGGTGAAGGAATATCCGCAGATCACCGTTCAGAACATCGTGGCCTCCGCCGACCTCGGCAGTCCGGTGAACCTCTCGTCGACCGTCATATCCCTTGGCCTGGAGCGGGTGGAGTATGAGCCGGAGGTGTTCCCCGGCCTGGTTTACAGGCTCGATGAGCCAAAGGTGGTCATGCTCCTCTTCGGCTCTGGACGTCTGGTATGCACGGGGGCGAAGCAGCCCAGCGATGTGGAGAGGGCGATCGATCACATCGAGGCGGAGCTACGCGCGTCCGACCTGTTGCGTTGAACTCTCTCGCCAACCGTTCCCTGATGGCAGTCTGGACGCAAAGGACCCTGCTGGATAAGAAAAAGGAAAGGCGGGGTCCTAGGAACCCCTTTTATTTCTTCCGCCTGATCAACAGCACCGCCGACACGATGGCTATCAGGACAACGGCTCCGATCACGGCAGGCAGGAACATCGAGCCAAGGTCTATGGCCTGTCCCCCTCCGGCACCCGAACCGCCGCCGGTGGATTCTTCACCACCCAGGGTGGCGGGTACGAAGAGATAGATGTCGGTCCGTTGATTGGTCTGCTCCACGTAGTACACGGGCGACTGTCCGTTGCCGTCCGCTGCCTGGAGGACCTCATCCAGGGAACCTACCTCGCTTGCCGCTTCACCGAGCGACAGCATGTTCTCCACCCCGCCTGCGATCGTCACGGACATCCGGTCGGTATGCACGCCGATCACGTTACCAGGCGCCTGCACGGGCAATGGTATCTCCCACTCCCCCATCTTCAACGATAGGGAGGAGGATTCCAGATCCACGTCCCGGTAGGCCGCGATGTCGAAGATGGCGCCGTCATCCCTGGCAAGCACCCAATATTCCGCCAGGACGTCGGAGATGATGGCGTCCAGCAGCATGTCCTGCGTAGGGGTGTTGTCGGACGACGCTCGCACCACTATCTCACCGCCGCGGGCAAGGTTGACGATGAGGGAACGATTCCCGGCCTGCTCAAGGCTGCCGCCGGTGACCATGACCGTAGCGGACACGGCGTCGTTGCCTATCCGCGCACCCTCGATGGATGGATCACCGATCTCCTCAGCGCTCATGATGCTGGAGTTGATCCCTCCCGCCATCGTGAACTTGATGTTGACGCTGCGTTCGGTATCGATCTCCATCACCACGCCCGGGTGGTTATGGATGTGCACGTTCGTGCTGTCGAAGGTCGCGTTGAACACCGCTCCGTCGATGGACGACGTCAGCGATATGGCGTCATTGAACGTGATGCCATCGAAGAGCTGATAGATCCCTCCGCCGTTCCATACGCCAAAGCCATCGATGCTCATGTTCTCTTCGTTCAAGCGGAACATCGTGAACCTGCCGGTCACGGTGTCGTTCTCCTGCCTCATCCCACCGAGCACTCCAACATTGGAGCCGTCCGCTAGAAGCTCTCTGGCGACGTTGTCGGCATCACCACATGATGATGTGACGATGCCATAATGGCTGCCTGGTGGGAACTCGTTGCATTGAAGACCTGCTGCTGGCTGAACACAGGCGATGCCTATGATGGACGAGCACAGCAAGAAGCAGATCATCAATGGTATAAGCAATCCCATCTTGCTTCTCACTAGAGTTCACCATTGCGGTTGTTTTGTCTCTCTGGGTTAATAATAATACCTATCTTGATAATGACAAGATCATCACTCCCCGCGTCGGACCGCGATGCCCTGTCCGCCTTCGCGAAGGTGCCATGAAAAAAATTATCTATGCGAGTAAGATGGGATGGCATGAAGGCGTGGGTCGAATCGTACGGATGCACCATGAATCAGGGTGAAGGGGCGAAGTTGGAGGCCTGGCTGGCATCCATGGGCCATGCCCTGGTGGACGACCCGGCCGATGCCGATCTGGTGGTCGTCAACACATGCACCGTCATCAAGGAGACGGAACGGCGCATGCTAAAAAGGTTGGAGGAGCTCTCCCGTCAGCGTCGAAACATCATCGTGACCGGCTGCCTGGCGGCGATACAATCGGATGAAGCGGTGAAGTGCGCCCCCGACGCGTTGATCATCCCGCCGCGCAGTTACGACTCCTTCATCGAACTGGTCGAGGAGCGCTTCGGCCCCGCCGAGCAGCCGCCTACCATTATGGTTCCCGCATCATCGACCAGCGCCATCCTCCCCATAGCCCAGGGATGTCTTGGCGACTGCTCCTACTGCATCACCAAACTTGCCCGCGGCCGCCTGGTAAGCTACCCTCTCGATCGGCTCGTGGAAGATGCGAGGAGGCACCTGTCATCGGGCGCGTCGGAACTGCTCATCACGGCGCAGGACACCGCCGCATATGGAATGGACCGCAATACCGACCTGGGGGAACTGCTATCCGCCATCGCCGCCCTCCCTGGGGACTTCAGGGTCCGGGTGGGGATGATGAACCCCCAGAGCCTCGAGCCCATCCTGCCCTCCTTCCTTGGCGCATGGAGGTCCGCGAAGCTGTATCAGTTCGTTCACCTGCCCGTCCAGAGCGGTAGCGGGCGGATGCTGGAGGCCATGAACCGTCACCATGCCCCGAAGGACTTCGAGCTATTGGTCGAGAAGCTCCGGGCCGAGAGTCCGGACATGTGCCTTGCCACAGACGTCATCGTCGGCTTCCCGGGCGAGACGGACGACGACCACCGCGCCACCATGGAACTCGTACAGCGTGTCCGACCAGAGATAATCAACGTGACACGCTACTCCCCACGCCCCGGGACGGAGGCCGCCCGGGCTCGCAATCAGGTCCCTGGCTGGAGGAGCAAGGAGCGTTCCAGGGAACTGACGGCCCTGCGCATGGACATCGGGCTGGACCTGTACCGCTCCCGGATAGGGAACGAGGAGAGCGTCCTCATCACTGAAAGGGGCAAGAAGGGCACCATGATCGGCCGCACCGATGCGTATCGGCCAGTGGTGGTGAAGGGAGAGCATGCCATCGGGTCCAGACACCTTGTCGTGGTGACCGATGCCACTCCCACGTACCTTATCGGAGAGGTTCGAGGTACCTAGAGCAGGCCACCGACGGCATGGCCGGCAGGCCGAGGTCCAGACCTATCGCCTCACTCCCGCCTTGCGTTCATCGTATCCAACGAACATGGAGGGCGAACGTCCATAATGCATGGATCCTGACGGTCCTCGCCCTGATCCCCATCATGCTCTCGATTCTTTCGCCAATGAATCCTTCGCGGCTTCGCATCGGTACATGCACGGCTCGTGTCGACCTAGATCCATCCCCATCCCGACCATAGGGGTTCAGGATGTGGCCTTCCCGAGAGATATGGTTAAAATACCAGGATCATAATCGTGAACCGACAGCCCCGTAGTGTAGTGGTCAATCATGCCGGCCTTTGGAGCCGGCGACGCCAGTTCGAATCTGGCCGGGGCTACTCCCTTCTCTCCATGATCTCCACCACGATGCCGTCGGGCCCCTTCACCAAGATCCTCCGGAACCCCCTCTCAAGGCAATATCCTGGCATGGGGCGCTCCTCTACGTACAGCCGCTCGTCGACGTGCATCTCCGGACCAAGGAACACGGCCCCTCGTCCCGCCATCTGGATCATATCGGTGTCCAGGTCATCGCTGCGCAGGCATATGTGATTGAAGCCTGGAAGGACCAGATCGGAGGTGTCGACCTTGTCCATGTCCCTTCTTTCGACGAGCTCCACCACCGAGGCTCCCAGCGTGACGAACCTTATTTCCGCCGCACCTTCCTGTTCGGACCTCCACCTGCCCGCCTCGGTGAAGCCGAGCACCCTGGTGAAGAAATCCACTGCCCGTTGCATATCGGACACGTTGAATGCAACGTGGTCTACCCTCTGAAGCACTTCCCCGCCTCCCAGGACTCTACCACTCCTCGTAGTGGACCAACTCTCCGATCTCGATCCGGGGAGGTGACCTCCCTTCTGCGGCGGGCCGGCCTATGGGGAGCATGACGACGGGCCTCACATGCATGGGAAGCCGGAGCAGGTCGGATACCTTCCTCTCATTGAACGCCCCGACCCAGCAAGCTCCGTAGTCTGCATCGGAAAGATACAGCAACATGTTCTCCGCCGCTGCCGCCACGTCCTGGAGGCAGTACAGCTCCCTTCCTCGTGGGCCGTATCTCCCTATACGCTCCAGATTCGCGCAGCATACCACTACCACCGGGGCATCGGCCACGAACATCTGGGACATCGCCGCCTCGGCGAGCTCCCGCTTCTTCCCGCCATCCCTCACCACCACGAAGTCCCGAGCCTGAAGATTTCCCGCCGATGGCGCTAGGTTGGCAGCCTCCAGCGCTTCATCGATGACCCCGGCTGGCACATCCTCCTTGGTAAAACCTCTCACGCTCCGCCTCTGGCGGAAATGATCGATCGACCTCATTACTCTCCTCCAATGGAAGAAATGTCCTCCTGACTACTAATCCGTTCTTATCGTTCGGACCATGTCATCTCGTGGATACCTTTTTCTCGCCATCATCGTTCTCCCGACCATGGCGGTCGAGACGACGATCGAACTGGACTACGACAGCGAGGCGGAGGCGATAGCGGTCATGGAGGCGATAGAGCCAGACAACGCCCCGTACGCCGAGGCGGAGCGTTCCGGGACCAAGCTGACCATCCGGGCCCGCTCCTCCACCGCCGGCCAGATGCTCCATACCCTGGAGGACCTTCTGGCATGCGTCAAGGTGGCCGAGGACGCCTTCCGGGAAACGCGCTGATCACTTCTTGACGCCGTCCCTCACCTTCACCGCTATTCCGGTGCTGAAGGCGAACATCTCATCCCTTGTCAGCAAGGCCCTTCCCACCGCGACCAGTTCGTCGGAGGGATCCACCACGAGGACCTCGTCCATGGGCCTGATGTCAGGGTCGCATTCTTCCACGAAGCTGCAGAAGACGTTCTTCCCCTCCCGGTTGAACGGCACCGAATCCTCCTTGACCTGGACACGGAGCCTCGGGGCCGGGAAGGCCTTTCGCAGCCTCTCCGCACCGGCGACCTTCAGCGTGAAGAATCCATCGTTGGCCCGCATGGAAAGGACATGCTCCCCGTCAACCAGGACGTTGCGTATCTTGCCGGTGTTCTCCGACTTCTTCAGCTCCACGTCCCCATCGAGCAGCGCACGGCCCGCGCCCCGGCCGAACTGCATGTCGGCGACCGCCTTGACCCTTGCCATGTCCAGGTCGAACTTTGGGGTCTCGCTGCACATCATCGAGAGCGTCTCCAGCGTCCTACGTCCGTCCCATCCCACCGCTATGGCATACGGGTGCTCATGGGACATGCGCTCCATCATCTCCCTCAGGCCTTCCACGGCCTCACGGTCGCGACGGACCGGAAGCACCGACTGGGCTATCGGGTACATCTCGTCCAGCTCGATGGGGACCGGACCAAGGACGGATTCGACGAAGAAGTGGGAATCGCATTCCGCCAGCACATCCCGCATCTCCTGCTGCCTGTAACGTCCATATGGCTTGGAGGACTCGTCGAAGACGATCATGACCTCCGTGTCAGGGTATTCGTAGCGCTCGAAGAAGCGACGCGCGTAGCGGCGTATGGCCGGCCTCTTGAGCGTCTCAGGACCGGTGTAGAACAGGGAATTGTCCCTGCTGAGCGGCTCCGTCAGCTCGAGGAACTCCTCATGGTCGCCCAGGCGGCGCAGGGCGTCGAGAAGCGCGGGGTGGCCGCGGCACCTCCGCTCCACCAGCTCCCAGAGGTCACCTTCCATTATGGCCCTCTTGATCCTCCCTATCTCCTCCTGGGAGACCCATAGGTTATGCCGGGCGATGAGAGCGGTCCGCTCGGCCGGCTTCATCTTGACGATCTCCTCGTAGGTATGCCTGGAGCAGGCGGGGCAGTGGCAGGATATCCCCTTCATGTCTGAAAGCGAGGCGGTGCCTTCAGGGAACATGAAACGGCCGTCCCGGGCGAACTTGGCGTAGGATGCGGAGTCGAACATGTCGCAGCCCAGCAGGGCGGCCAATGCGAACACCATGGGGTGGCCCGCACCGAACAGGTGAACTGGCCTGGCCGGGGTAAGGCCTTTCTTGGAGGCGACGATCACGTCGACGAGATCGGCGAAGCGATACTGCTCCATCAGGGGGACGACGCCGCCGATCGGATGAACATCGGCATCGATGGATGCAAGGGAGCGGGCGCATCTCTCCCTGAGGTCCGGGAAGACGGAGCCCTGCACCACCCCGGCGAGCAGCATGTCCCCCTTGAGCCTGGCCGCTTCCTCGGTGCGGGCAAGGGTCACATCGACCGCCTCGGAGGTCCTCTCCTCGCTCCAGTCCGGCTCGGTGAAGATGTCGAGGACCGTCCCGATGTCCGAACCTATGTCCCTCTGGAACGCCACGATGTCCTCGTTCCGCACGTCCACCTCACCATACATGTACGATTGGAACGTGCCAGAGTCGGTCATTATCACTCCGTCGTACCCAAGAAGCTCATGCAGCCCTTCGCGCAGCGCCCTCTCCCTAAGCTCCTCGTTGTTCCGTATGATGTAGGAGTTGGTGATGATCGCCTTGAAGCCGAGATCGTCATGGAGCTCGTCCAGTGGGACGGTGATGTTGCGTGGATTGATGACTGGGAGAAGGGCAGGGGTTTCCAGGGCGCCATGCGGCGTGTCTAGCTTGCATATCCTGGCGAGGCCGTCCCTTCTGAGAAGCTCGAACATGCTCCATGGATGGCACCTCTGCTTTTAAGATTTCACTGGCCTCGGCGGTCGACCGTGCGTCGCCCTTTCAGGGCCCAGGCGGTCTTCCCGATCGTCGGGGGTTCGAGAACGACACGCGCGGGAGATGCGCTCCGGTCAGGGCCGCCACGTATGGGCAGGCGTCCGATCAAGGGCAGCGCTCTCGCTTCGACGCCTCGGCCCTGACCGGCACGCTCAGGATTATATGCGACCACTCGCTAACCTCGGAGCGACAGTGATTCGATGGATTACAAGATGGTGATAGTCGTCAGGCGGGACCTGAAGCTGTCGTCGGGCAAGATGGCGGCCCAGGTGGCCCATGCTGCCGTCAACTGTGCGTTCGCCGCCAAGAGGCGCACGCCTGAATGGTTCGATCGTTGGTACTCGGAGGGGCAGCGCAAGGTCGTCGTCAAGGCACCTAGCCTCCAGGAGCTGTACGAGGTGAAGGTGGCCGCAGAGGATCAGGGACTGGTCACCTCCCTCATCACCGATGCCGGCATGACCGAGGTCCCTCCCGGCACCGTCACCTGCCTAGGCATAGGCCCGGGGCCGGAGGCCACCGTGGACCGGGTCACCGGCCATCTCAAGCTGGTCTGACGATGAAGAAACAGGTGCGCGTCCTTGGCATAGACGATTCGCCCTTCACGTTCGAGAGCAAGCGGGCGCTGCTCGTGGGCGTCGTGGCACGCCTTCCGATGTACATCGAAGGCATAATGCGAACCGACTGCGAGGTGGACGGTACCGATGCCAACGATGCCATCGCCGACATGGTGCTTCGTTCGCGATACAGGGAGCAACTGAAGGTGATCATGATCGACGGTGTGGCCGTAGGAGGCTTCAACGTCGTGGACATCGATCGACTACACCGGGAGACAGGCATACCGTGCGCCACCGTCACCCGCAGCCTTCCAGACCTTGACAGCATGAAGAACGCCCTTCGAACCCATTTTCCCGATTGGAAACGACGCCTTGAGATCATCGAGCGGCACCCCCTCTATCGAGTGGGAGGGCGCCGCTCGATATATGCCGCTGCCAAGGGCATAAGCATAGACGACCTCGAGGTCATCATACGTGAAAGCACGGTGATCGGCTCCCTGCCGGAACCGCTGCGCATCGCTCATCTCATCTCGAGCGCGATGGTGAGGGGAGAGTCGCATGGCAGGGCCTAGATCTCGTCCAGTCTTTTCTTGACATGCTCACAGATGTCCGTGCCCGATAGCTCCGCACACTCGATGACGACCTCGGTGCTCCCGAGGGGCTGGGAGGCGATGACTATCGCCACCTTGCGATCCCCCACCCACAGCCTGGTCTTGTTGCCCTTGCTGGTCTCCTCCGCCTCCTCCCCCTTCTCGGCCAGTGCGGAGGTGACGGTCGAACTGATGTCCGAGGCAGGCCTATTGAAGAACCGCACGTCCATCCGCTCGAAGCGGCCCTTGTTCTTCGATCTGTATGCAAGGGTGCATGCCAGGCCTAGCAGCAAGCCTGCTATGACCGCGAACGTCATAGGCTGTAACGGGTTCAGGCCTTTGTGGGCGGAGAAGAGCGATACGCTGAGCACCCCGACAAGGGAGATGTATATCGTCCCCATGAGCGCGGCGATCATGCGCTTGGGCATCGTGTTCTTTGCCCAGCAGAGATGGTGCAGCCTCTGCGCCTTGAACGCCGGTATGATGGTGAGGGCCGAGGCGCCGATGGCGACCAGCATGATCTTTCCGAGCAACGATGGGGCGACGACGAAGGAGAACATCATCAATGCCAGGACGGTGGGGACGACCACAGCCTGGGAATACTCTATGACCTTCTGCCATCTGACCAGCCGGCGCGCCGCATCCCCGCTGTCGCCCATCATCCCATCCCGTGGGAGAATCATGTAAAGTGCCTAAATTGGTTTCTGCACGTTTATTGGACCACATATCATCGTGTCCTCTTGAGATAAATTCGAGATGCATTATTCGTATCTCTCGCGTTACAACGCCTCCCCGCCGAGTGCCGGGACAGTTTCCTCACGGTTAGAGACGCTCGTGAGAGCCAGTGCAGCTACCGCTTTACCGAATTGTTTTAATATCAAAGGGTATTAGCACTTTGTCTGAACGGACTCTGAAAAACCCTTAACCATTAAATAAGATAACCATAATACGGAGCCGCTCCTAATAAAGAAGGTGAAACATTGGCTAGAGGTCTAAACACGGCTAGGAAGCTAAAGAGCGACCGTCAGAAGTTCCGATGGTCCGACAGTAAGTACAAGCGGAGGGTATTGCGCCTGCGTGAGAAGTCCGACCCGCTGGAAGGCTCGGCCCAAGCCCGTGGCATCGTCCTTGAGAAGGTCGGGATCGAGGCAAAGCAACCCAACTCCGCCATCAGAAAGTGTGTCAAAGTTCAGCTCATTAAGAACGGCCGCCAGATCACCGCCTTCGCGGTGGGAGATGGCGCCATCAATTTCATCGACGAGCACGACGAGGTCCTCGTGGAAGGTATCGGAGGCCGTCTAGGCCGTTCTTACGGCGACATCCCTGGCGTCCGTTTCAAGGTCGTCCAGGTCAACAACGTTTCTCTGAACATGCTCGTCAGGGGGCGTGTGGAGAAGCCGGTTAGGTGAATATCATGGATGGAGAGAACCAGGTTCTGAGCAACGGTGTTCTGCTCTTCGGCAAGTACGAGATGACCGGCATCGGCATCAGGGACGGTGGCCTAGCCAAGTACATAGACCTCACCCCCGTCTCCGTGCCCCACACCGGTGGCAAGCATGCCAACCGTGCTTTCGCCAAGTCGAAGATGAGCATCGTTGAGAGGCTCGTAAATAACATGATGCGCACCGAGGTATACACGGGGAAGAAGGCCAAGTCCATCAAGGTCGTCAGCGATGCGTTCGACATCGTTGCGGCCAAGACCGGCAAGAATCCCGTGCAGGTCCTTGTAGAGGCGCTGGAGAACGCTGCTCCCCGCGAGGAGATTACCCGCCTCCAGTTCGGTGGCATCTCGGTCCCCAAGGCCGTAGACATATCGCCGGCTCGCCGGCTCGACATCGCCCTTCGCAACATCGCAAGGGGAACCGTTGATGCTTCTTTCAAAAACAAGAAATCGGCTGAGGAATGCCTTGCCGATGAGCTTATCCTCGCTTCCAAGGGAGACATGAACTCGTTCTCGGTAGCCAAGAAGGAAGAGCTCGAGCGCGTGGCCCAGTCGGCCCGCTAAACCCCTTATCTATGTTTATTGGTGATTTTTATGGGACGCAAGGAAGATAACATTGCGAAGGCTACCGAGTTGTCAAAGAACCCGGAGCTGATCCGCAACATCGGTACCGCGGCGCATATCGACCACGGTAAGACCACTTTGAGCGACAATCTTATCGCCGGCGCCGGCATGATGTCCAGTGACCTCGCTGGAAAGCAGCTCATGCTCGACTTCGATGAGCAGGAGCAGGCTCGTGGTATCACGATCAATGCCGCCAACGCCTCCATGGTGCACTCCTTCGAGGGCAAGGAGTACCTCATCAACCTGATCGACACTCCCGGTCACGTCGACTTCGGCGGGGACGTCACCAGGGCCATGAGGGCTCTCGATGGCGTCATCATCCTGGTGTGCGCGGTCGAAGGCATCATGCCTCAGACGGAGACCGTCATCAGGCAGGCCCTGAAGGAGCGCGTGCGCCCTGTCCTGTTCATCAACAAGGTCGACAGGCTGATCAACGAGCTGAAGGTCTCCAAGGAGGAGATGCAGAAGCGCTTCGTTAACATCATCACCGAGGTCAACAAGCGCATCGCAACCCAGCTGCCTGAGCCTCTGAACAAGGAGTGGCAGGTCCGCCCAGAGGACGGTTCCGTGGCGTTCGGCTCCGCGTACAACAACTGGGCGGTCAACGTGCCCAGCATGAAGAGGACCGGCATCGCCTTCAAGGATGTCTACGACTACTGCCGCAACAACGACCAGAGGACGCTTGCCAAGAAGTCCCCTGTGCACGAGGTACTTCTCAACATGGTCATCAAGCACGTCCCCAACCCCGTTGAAGCGCAGAAGCTGCGTATCCCTATCATCTGGAAGGGTGACAAGGAGAGCCCCGTGGGCAAGTCGATGCTGTCCTGCGATGCTTCCGGCCCCGTTGCCATGATGGTGACCAAGATCATCGTGGACCCCCATGCCGGAGAGGTCGCCATGGGCAGGCTGTTCTCCGGAACGGTCACTAGGGGAATGGAGCTCTGGGTAGCTGGCATGCCCAACGTACAGCGCACCCAGACCGTCTCCCTGTCCGTGGGCGCGGACCGCATCGCCGTCGACCAAATGGAGGCCGGCAACATCGTCGCCATCGCCGGCCTGAAGGATGCCATCGCCGGTTCGACCATCTCCTCGGACCCTGACATGGAGCCCTTCGAGAAGATCGCTCACTACACGGAACCCGTCGTCACCGTGGCCATCGAGGCCAAGCATATGAAGGACCTGCCCAAGCTGGTCGAGGTCCTGCGCTCTGTGGCGAAGGCCGACCCCTCCATCCAGGTGGAGATCAACAACGAGACCGGCGAACACCTTCTCTCTGGTATGGGTGAGCTACACCTTGAGATCACCATCTACCGGATAGTGAACGACCACAAGATCGACATCAAGTCCTCCCCGCCGATCGTTGTGTACAGGGAGAACATCAAGAAGAAGGGCGGTCCCTTCGAGGGCAAGTCGCCCAACAAGCACAACCGCTTCTTCGTCGAGGTGGAGAGCCTGCCTGAGAACATAATCGAGGCCATGAAGACCGGTGAGATCCAGACCGAAGGAAAGATCAAGGACGCCAAGGAATTGGCGAACAAGCTCCAGGAACTCGGAATGGACCGCGAGGAAGCTCGTGGCGTGGTCGGCTTCTCCGGCCAAAACATCTTTATCGATGCCACTAAGGGTATACAGTACCTGAACGAGGTCATCGAGCTGTGCAAGCAGGGCTTCGAGGAAGCCATGAACCTCGGTCCCCTGGCCCAGGAAAAGGTCAGCGGCATCAAGGTCAGGCTGGTCGACGCCAAGCTCCACGAGGACTCCATCCACCGTGGCCCTGCACAGGTCATACCGGCGTTCCGCTCTGCGGTGTACGGTGCAATGGCCACCGCTGGCAGGATCCTGCTGGAACCAATGACCAAGATACATATCAACTGCCCCGAGTCCGTCATGGGCGACACCCTCCGCGAGATACAGCAGAGAAGGGGCGTCATCGAGGAGATCAACCAGGAAGGCGATGTCAGCATCATCGTCGCCCAGGCACCGGTCGCCGAGATGTTCGGGTTCGCGTCGGCCATTCGTGGAGCCACGCAGGGCCGCGCGCTGTGGTCCACCGAGAACGCAGGCTTCGTCCCCGTTCCGTCTGAACTGCAGCCAAAGATCGTAGAGCAGATCAGGACCAGGAAGGGCCTGAAGCCAGAGCCGTATGATGCGTCTTACTACTCTGGTTAAAGGAGTGAAGCGTTAAATACGACAAATGGCATGGAGTAAAAAACCGGATTTAAACTATATAAATGTAGGAGGCAGAAAAAATGGCTGAGAAACCACACTTGAATCTAGTGTTCATCGGTCACGTCGACCACGGCAAGTCCACCTCTGTAGGCAGGATGCTTGCCGACACCGGAAACGTCGAGCAGTACCTGATCGACAAGTACAAGAAGATGGCCGAAGAGAAGGGTAAGGGCACCTTCGAGTTCGCATGGGTCATGGACTCTCTGAAGGAAGAGAGGGAGAGAGGTGTCACCATCGACGTCGCCCACAAGCGCTTCGACACCGACAAGTACTACTTCACCATCATCGACGCCCCGGGTCACCGTGACTTCGTGAAGAACATGATCACCGGTACCTCCCAGGCCGACGCCGCCGTGCTGGTCGTCTCCGCCGTCGAGGGACCGCAGGCCCAGACCAAGGAACACATCTTCCTGGCCAGGACCCTTGGTGTCAAGCAGCTCATCATCGGTATCAACAAGATGGACGCTGTCAAGTACGAGGAGGCCCAGTACAACAAGGTGAAGGAGGAGGTCAGCAAGGTCCTCAAGACCGTTGGCTACAAGCCCGACCAGATCCCCTTCATCCCCTACTCCGCCTTCAAGGGAGACAACGCCACCAAGCCGTCCCCCAACATGCCCTGGTACAAGGGACCCACCCTGCTGGACGCTCTCAACAACCTCACCGAGCCCCAGAAGCTGACCAACCTGCCGCTCCGCCTGCCGGTTCAGGACGTCTACACCATCACTGGTATCGGTACCGTCCCCGTCGGCCGTGTCGAGACCGGTATCCTCAAGCCCGACATGAAGGTCATGTTCGAGCCTTCCCACGTCGTCGGCGAGGTCAAGAGCATCGAGATGCACCACGAGCAGCTGCCCCAGGCCGTCCCTGGCGACAACGTCGGCTTCAACGTCCGCGGCATCGCCAAGAACGACGTCAAGAGGGGCGACGTGGCTGGACCTGTGGACAACCCCCCCTCGGTGGCCAAGACCTTCACCGCTCAGATCATGGTCCTGAACCACCCGTCCGTCATCACCGTCGGATACACCCCGGTGTTCCACATCCACACCGCTCAGGTCGCCTGCACCTTCATCGAGCTGCAGAAGAAGATGGACCCCGCCACCGGCGCCGTCAAGGAGGAGAATCCCCAGTTCCTCAAGACCGGTGACGCTGCCATCGTCAAGATCCAGCCCAGCAGGCCCATGGTCATCGAGAAGGCCAAGGAGTTCCCCCAGCTGGGAAGGTTCGCCATCCGCGACATGGGTCAGACCGTTGCGGCTGGTGTCTGCTTGGACATCGAAAAGAGGGTGATGTAAACTCCTTCCCTTTCCCTAATTTTTTGAGGGATCCATATGGCACAGAGAGCAAGAATATCCTTGAGCGGCACTGACCCCAAGAAGGTGGACAGTGTCTGCGGACAGATCAAGTCCATTTCGCAGAGGACCGGCGTGGCCATCCGCGGACCGATCCCGCTCCCCACCAAGAGACTGGTCGTCCCCGTCCGCAAGAGCCCCGACGGAGAGGGTTCTGAGACATGGGACCGCTGGGAGATGAGGATCCACAAGCGTCTGATAGACCTCGACGCCGACGAGCGGGCGCTTCGCCAGCTTATGAGAATTCAGGTCCCAGACGGCGTGAACATTGAGATCGTTCTGCGATCCTAAACCTCTTCTCCATGTATCAAACACCTTCCCAGCAAAATCTTTTTTGTTTCACATGGCCGTTCGCTTCCTGACACTGTATTTATGAACATACATGTACTAGGGGACAGGGAATGAGCTGGCTCGAAACCCCCATCATCAATGGCATCACCCCATTGGCCATCTTATCGTTCCTCCTGCTGGTCATCGTCGCGGTCATCGTGGCCCGTGTGGGCAACACCCTCATCAGAAGGTGGCTGGACGAACCTGTCGGAAAGCGGCTGTCCAAGGGCGTGGCCCGCTCCTTCCAATACGTCGTGATGATCACCGCGCTGACGGTGGGCTTCGGCTCGGTCCTCAAGCTGGACCTGTCGGCCATCCTTCTATCGCTAGGTATCGCAGGCATCGCAGTTGCTTTCGCCTCCCAGCAGATAATCCAGAATGCCATTGCCGGCATCCTGATCTCGATAGTCCGCCCCATACAGCTGGAGGATTGGGTGGAGGTCGGGCCCCTGCCCCTCAATGGATTGGGCAGGGTCAAGGACATAACCCTCATGAACACCGTGATGAGGGACCTCGACGGCCGGATCGTGACAGTGCCGAACGCCCAGATCATGAACGGCAAGGTGATAAACCACTCTAGAGGCGGTTTCACCGCCGTCACGATCCCTCTATGGATCGCAAACGTCTCCGACCTCGACCGCATCACCCGCATCGTTCGCGATGAGGCCGACAAGAACCCGAACATCCTCCCACGAATATCCGATGAGGGCAGGACCACCGTGCGTAAGCTCTTCGAGAGGCAATACATCCGCAGCTTGTTCGGCAATGAGACGAACCTCCACGCCCTGGCGCCGGAGATCAATCTCGCCGAGGTCCAAGGAACCCGCGCAAAGCTGAACATAAGACTCTGGATCCTGGAACCATACAAGAGGGATGCGATCGTGTCCGATTTCCTCAAGCGTATCACCGCCAAGTTCGAGGACGAAGGCATCGAGCTGAGGGACCCGTGAGCCGGAAGGGAACGATGATCGCGATCGGGACCCGGAGATCACTGCTCCAGTGATGCCGTGGGATGACCGACCGTCAGGTTAATTTCACCCCTTGAACTACCGGTCTGCGCATGACGACATGGCTAGAACAGCCGATCATCGGAGGCACCAGCCTCCTGGACATAGTATTGTTCTTGCTTGTCATGGGCGTAGCGGTGATCCTCGCTCGAAAGGTCTCATCGTTCGTCCGCAAGCATCTGGACGACACCGTGGGAAAACGCTCCTCCAAGGGCGTGGCCCGCCTCCTTCAATATGCCATACTGGCCGTCGCCCTCCTTCTTAGCAGCAACATCTTGCTGCACGTCGACCTCAACACCGTGATATTGTCCCTGGGAGTGGTGGGTGTGGCGGTAGCGTTCGCCACGCAACAGGTGATACAGAACGCCGTCGCCGGCATACTGATCTCGATCACGAAGCCCATAAAGCTGGAGGATTGGGTGGAGGTCGGTTCGACCCCCAGCACGGGCATCTGCAGGGTCAGGGACATACGGCTGATGAGCACGGAGCTTCGTGAGAGGGGCGGGCGCATAACGATCATCCCCAACTCCCAGATCATCAACGGCAAGGTGATCAATTACACCCGCTCGGGCTTCACCTCGCTGACCCGCAACATATGGGTGGCGCCGAACACCGACCTCTGCACCGTCCGCCGCATCGTCCTGGAGGAGGCCGACAGGGACCCATACATACTGCCCGAGGTCTCGGAGGGCGATAAGGCGGAGATGCTCTCGATCTTCGACCGCTACCCCCTGAAGGACAGGTGCGAACCGGACCAACAGGTCCTGGGATCCTTGTGCCCGACCGTGAACGTCGTCGACATCCAGGCCTCCCGGGTCAAGCTGCAGATCAACGTCTGGGTGAAAGACGTCCAGCATGGGGACGAGATCATGTCCGGGCTTCTCGAGGCCCTTAAGGCGAGGTTCGAGGACGAAGGCATCGAGCTGAAGGACCCGTGAGGTCGGCGATAACCCTTTTCTACCTATTTTTTCATGTTGTGGCGATAACATGCGGAGCGATACTGTAAAGAAAGGGCTGGCCAAGGCGCCCAGCCGAAGCTTGCTGCGAGCCTGCGGATTGACCGACGAGGACATGGACAAGCCCTTCATCGGTATCGCCAACTCGTTCAACGACATCGTGCCGGGGCACATACACCTCGATCGACTGGTCGAGGAGGTCCGGAAGGGCATAGAGGAGGCCGGAGGCGTGCCGTTCTCCTTCGGCGTCCCAGCGGTTTGCGACGGCATCGCCATGGGGCACATGGGGATGCGCTTCTCCCTCCCATCGAGGGAGGTCATCGCCGACTGTGTCGAGGTCATGAACAATGCCCATGCCTTCGACGGGTGGGTGGGAGTGACCAACTGTGACAAGGTCACGCCCGGCATGCTGATGGCCGCCGGGAGGATGAACCTCCCTGCCATCATGCTCACCGGCGGCCCCATGGAGCCTGGAATCCTGAACGGCGAGAAGAAGGACCTCCAGAGCGTGTTCGAGGTGCTGGGCGCCCACAACGCCGGCAAGGCAACCGATGAGGAGGTCATCGCCGTCGAATGCGCGGCCTGCCCGGGCGAGGGTTCCTGCTCTGGACTGTTCACGGCAAACACCATGGCCTGCCTCACCGAGGCGATGGGACTGAGCCTCACCGGCTGCGGCACCTCGCTGGCGACCAGCGAGCGCAAGCTGGAGATCGCGCGCGAGACCGGACGCCGCATCGTCGAACTGGCGAAGGAGGGCGTCACGCCCAGATCGATAGTCACGAGGGAATCGTTCCTCAACGCCATCATGGTGGACATGGCGATAGGCGGTTCGACCAACACAGCGCTCCACCTACCCGCCATTGCCTCGGACTTCGGCATCGAGATGGATCTCAAGGCGTTCGATGAGATCTCAAGGAAGGTCCCTCACCTGACATCCCTTCGACCAGGCGGCCCGTACCACATCGCCGACCTCGATCGTGCCGGCGGCGTTCCAGCCGTGCTCAAGAGGCTGAAGGGCATGCTGTACGATCAGGGGACCGTCACAGGTGACAGCATCTTCGCCATCGCCGATCAGGCGGAGGTGCACGACGACGAGGTCCTGAGGCCCCTGGACCGCCCGTTCCATGCAGAGGGCGGCATCGCGGTGCTGTATGGCAACCTCGCTCCTGAAGGGTCGGTGGTCAAGCAATCCGCGGTCAGCGAGAAGATGATGCGCTTCCGCGGCCGCGCCAGGGTGTTCGATTCAGAGGACGATGCCGCGGCGGCCATATCCTCCAGGAAGATCGTCAAGGGAGACGTCGTGATCATCCGCTATGAGGGGCCCAAGGGAGGGCCGGGAATGCCGGAGATGCTGTACCCCACCAGCATGATAGCGGGCATGGGCCTTTCCGACGACGTCGCGCTCATAACCGATGGCCGGTTCTCCGGCGCGACCAGGGGGCCCTGCATCGGCCACGTATCGCCCGAAGCATCGGCGGGAGGACCTATCGCCGCTGTCCGCGACGGCGATGAGATAACGATCGACATACCTGCCCGCAAGCTCGAGGTCAACATCTCCGAGGAGGAGTTGAAGCGCCGCCTGGCGGAGGTGAGGCCGGCGGAGCGGGAGCTCAGCGGCTTCCTTTCCAAATACCGCAAGCTGGTGACCAGCGCCTCGCGCGGTGCCGTGCTGCGGTGAAAAACCCTGCCGTCGTGGGACGGCCAGGGAATAACCTTTTTATTCAGGTCATGATTACGAGTGCCAAAAGGGCGGATAGATCAGCTCGGAAGATCGCGTGATTTGCAATCACGAGGCCGCGGGTTCAAATCCCGCTCCGTCCACTCCCTTCACCGACTTCTTCCGTTCTTGCCTTGCTCAAGGCAGCCCGATATCTCACCGGTCGCGTCAACGCTCCGGACCTGTCATCCAAGTCGATCTAGATACGGTATCATGGTCTCAGCGTCCCCATGACCTGCGAGATCGCGGACATCTCCATCGGCATGCCCGCCGGCCCAGCCGTCCAATGGTCGAGACATGCCTCCGACGACCTCCATCGCATCTCGGCCCCCGGTCGGCGATCGCACCCGGCCGGACGCATGTGCACCGGCCCGTTAGCACTTTTCCACGCCCCATCATGCCAACTATGATTAGCCCGCTGCTACAATAATATCCGTTCAGAGTCCTATGCAACAGAACGTCACCGCTCATCTTTTCGATATATTGATGCAGGAGTATGCCAGCCGGACCGGGCTGGAACCCCTGTCGGAAAAACCTCATCGCTACCTCTGGACGGATGCGTTCGCGGTATGCAACTATCTCGGCAGGTACCGGAAGGAGAGGGATGAGGCCGACCTCGAGATGGCCTTGCGACTGATCGACCAGGTGCATTCCGTACTTGGCCAGTTCCATCCCGACGATCCAAGATCGGGCTGGATAAGCGGCCTCGACAAGGAGGAGGGGTCGAAGCGGCCCACCGCCGGAGGCCTCCGCATAGGGAAGCCCTTGCTGGAGAGGGGGGCCGATGAGCCGTACGATCCCGAGCTGGAGTGGGAGCGGGACGGGCAATACTACCATTACTTGACCAAGTGGATGCATGCGCTCGCCCAGGCGGGCCGCGTCACCGGGGAGATGCACTTCATCGAGATGGGGGTGGACCTCGCCCGCGCCGCACATTCCGCCTTCGTGCATGCCCCATACCGCGGCCAGCGCAAGAGGCTGTATTGGAAGATGAGCGTAGACCTCTCCCGCCCGCTGGTCCCGTCGATGGGGCAGCATGACGCCCTCGACGGCTACCTGACCTTCGTGGAGCTTCAGGCCGCCGGGGAGGCGATACGGCCCGGGGCCCGGAAGCAACTGGTGGCCGAGATATCGGAACTGGCCCTCATGTACCGCGGCGGCAACTGGGAGACGGACGACCCGCTGGGCATCGGCGGCCTCCTCATGGACGCCTCCCGCATGGCCCAGCTGATGCGGGAGGGCGCCGTGACGGACTCATCGATGCTCGGCAACATCCTGCGCGCGGCGCTGCCAGGGCTGGAGATGACATCGTCCAGTGGCCTTCTCGACCGTCCTGCGGAACGTCGTCTGGCCTTCCGCGAGCTCGGCATGGCGATCGGCCTGAAGGGGGTCAGCCTGATACGTGAGTCGTTGATCAACCAGGCGGAGCTATACGGCAACACCGCGAACATGCGGCTGGTGCAGGAGCTGATGCGCTATCTGCCGATGTCGGAGAGGATCGAGACGTTCTGGTCCCTCCAGGAGAGCCGCAGGTCCGCCACATGGGAAGCGCATCAGGACATCAGCGATGTCATGCTGGCGACGTGCATCGAGCCGCAAGGCTTCCTCCGGTTCTGACCGCCTCACCACGTCCCATATGTGCCGAAGTCCTTCGAGGCCTGCACCAGGGCGTTGATGTTCGCCGGTGGGCTGTACGGGGGCACCTCGCATGCGGTGCCCAGGATGAACCCGTGGGGCGAGTCCCTTCCGCCGATGATCTGCTCCTTCGCCTGCTGGTACACCCTCCCGGCGTCGGGCATGATCATGATCTTGGTGTCCACCGACGGCATGATGGTCGCCACATTGCCGAACTCCTTCGCCATGAGGTCGGCCGGGAACACCTCCTGGCCCTTGTAGCCGATGTTTACGATGGTGAAGGGGGACCACACGACACGCTCCCTGAACACCTTGTAGTCCGTCTCGTGATTTCCGCACAGATGGTAGAAGATCTGCGGCCCCGCGCCCTTGCGGAACGAACCGTCCACAAGCTTCCTCAGATACTTGGCGGAGAAGTCGGCCACCATCTGGTCGCTGAAGACGTCGTTGTTGGCCAGGACGGATCCCGTGGATATCATCGCCATGCCGTACTTCTTCGACATGGCCTCCGCCCCGTTGATGGCGGTCTGCGTGTACCTGTCCACCAGGACGTGGGCGGCGTCCGGGTCCGACAACGTCCACATGATGAAATTGTCGATCCCGCAGAGCTGCGCGGCGGAGCCGGTGAGGTCGGACACGTTGACCATGGGGACGAACATCTCGGGGAGATGCTTCTGGATGTAGTCGTTCGCCTTGCTGTACTGCTGCATGGTCCAGCCCTTCATCAGGTCCTCGGTCGAGACCACCTCCACCTTATCGACCTCCGTGGGCGAGGAGATCAACGGCGCCTCGGGAACGGGAGGCATGGTCTCCATGTACTTGATCGTCAGCCCCATCTCGGCCACCCACGAGAGGGAGAAGTACCAGTGCGTGACGGGCAACAGGTCGTACATCTGCGACGCATAGGCCACGCAGTGCGCTCCCAGCTCCGGCTGCCGGTAGAAGTCGCCTATGGTGTTCCCGCACGCCACCGAGGCGTGGGAAAGCATCATCGGATCGACCGAGATGCGATCGAACTGCGTGCCCATGAAAGGACTTGCGAAACGTTTCTTGGCCTTCTCCAACCACTTGGGGTCGATCGGGGGGAATCTGTCCACTATCGTCATTCGGACCACGCTATGGTCACAACAATGACCTGGCAAGATTTATAGAAGGTGCCTGTCCCGTTCGCCGCCTCAGGACCATGCCCACAGGCGCCCCTCGGTCGACATGAGCCTCACCGGGACGCCGTACAGCTCGGAAAGGCTCTCCTCGGTGATGGTCTCCCTGCCCCCGTCGCTATGAACGGTCCCATCGCGCATCATTATCACCCGCTCGATCTCGGGGATGATCTCCGATGGGTCATGGGTCACCAGTATCAGGCTCCTGCCGTTCGCCGCCAGGGACCTCATGGCCCCCCTGACCAGATGCTTCCCCGTGAGGTCCAGGGAGTTCATCGGCTCATCGAGGATCAGGGCCTCCGGGCGATTGACGAGCGCCCGCGCCATCAGCACCCTCCGCGCCTCTCCCATGGACAGCGTGTCGACCGTTCGATCGGCGAGATGTTCCGACCCGACCGAGCGGAGCGCCTCCCTGGCCCTTGACACCATGTCCTCATCGATCCTCTGCGACCGGTTGGTCCCTATCGAGCCGAACAGTCCTGAAAGGACGGCGTCCTCGGCGGTCATGCGGCGCCTCATCTCGCTCTGCAGGTCCCCTGACACCAGGCCGAAGGCCTGCCTGATATCGAACAGCGAGAAATGCTCCTCCCCTCGGATCCTGACATACGCCCCCTCCACCGAGGTGTCGTAGCGGAGGTCACCCATCATGACCCGCACCAGCGAGGACTTGCCAGACCCGTTCGGGCCCAGGATGGCGATCCGCTCCCCTTGCCCTATTCGCAGGCTCACATCGCGGATGAGGGTGTTGCCGTTCCTCTTGACGCGTACGCGATGCATCTCCACCAGGGGTGCGTTCATGCGGCACCGATGCCCATGGCCATATTTCCCTTTTGGCCTATCCGGGACCGTTAAGCGGTCGAAACCGGTAATAACATGGCCGGCGTATCATTTCAAACGGTTTTCAAATGAACGAGATGCAATGGGACCTCAGTCATCTGGTGGAGAGCACCGATCCCGACCACATCGTGAAGCGACTGGAGGAGATGGTCGCCGAGGCCAGCGCCATGAACGAACGGTACAGGGGAAGGATCAAGGACCTGGACGCGAAGGGCCTCTTCGACCTGCTGGAGGCCCGCGACGACCTCTCGCTCGAGTACGAGGGGGCGGCCATGTACTGCAAACTTCTCTATTCCGCCGATTCAACCGATCCGGTGGCCCAGCAGCTGAACGATGCGATGCGCCGGGCGAGCGTCCGCGCAGGGCAGCAGCTGGCCTTCATGGAACTGGAGCTGGGCGAACTGCTCGCCGCCCGGCCGGAACTGGTCAACGCCCCCGAACTGGAGGAGTTCCGCCACCTGCTGGAGCGCATCCTCAGGAGGGTGCCGCACCAGCTGTCCGAGGTCGAGGAACGATTGGCGATGAGCAAGGACCAGAACGGCATCGATGCGTGGTCCCAGCTGCAGGGGGACTGGCTGAGCACACGCACCTTCCGCATCACCATCGACGGCGAGGAGAAGGAGCTGCCCTACGGACAGATCATCGGACTGTACGAGGATCCGCGCAGGGATGTCCGCAAGGAGGCCAACCGCGTGGTGTACGACACCCTCGGGAAGGACGAGATCCTGTGGTCCAGCGCGCTGCGGTCCATATGCGCCGACCATGTCCAGATGTGCGATTGGAGGAAATATCCCTCGGTGCTCACCCAGAGCCTCATCGCCAATGACATCGAGGAGGACGCCGTGCACGCCCTCATGCGGACCATCGAGAGGAACGTCGGGGTCTACCAGCGGTACCTCAGGCTCAAGGCCACACTGATGGACCTGCCCAGGCTGGGCAACTGGGACATCATCGCCCCCCTGCCCGACGATCCTGGCAAGAGATATTCCTGGGAAGAGGCAAGGGAGATGGTCGTGGAGGCGTACCGCCGTTTCGACCCCCAGTTCGGGGAGTATGCCAATGACATGCATGAGAGGAGGCACATAGACGCCGAGGTGCGCAAGGGCAAGGTCAGCGGCGCGTTCTGCGCCACCTGGTTCAAGGGCAGGTCCGCATACGTACTGCAGAGCTTCAACGGCCTGGTCGGCGACGTGTACACGCAGGCGCATGAGCTGGGGCACGCCATCCACGCCTACCTTGGCTCAAGGGCGCAGCGGCCCAGCAATTACGAGATCGGTTCGTGCATCGCCGAATGCGGTTCGACCTTCGGGGAACTTCTCCTGACCGAGCACCTTCTCTCCAACAGCTCATCCGCGGAGGAGAAGATGGGGGTGCTGTGCAAGGTACTCGACGAGTTCGGCATGGCCGCCTTCCAGGTGTCGGCAAGGTACTTCTTCGAGCACAGCCTCTACGACGCCATCAAGGCGGGAAGGTTCCTGGACGGCGAGACCATATCCGGGCTGTGGACCGCCGCAAGGGACAAGATCTACGGCGACGCGGTGGAATGGCTGCCGGAGATGAAGTGGGAGTGGACGATGAAGCTGCACTACTACATCCCGAACTACCGCTTCTACAACTACCCCTATGTGTTCGCGCAGCTCTTCGTGTTCGCCATGTACCGCCTGTACCTGGAGCAGGGCGAGGCCTTCGTCCCCAAGATCAAGGCGCTGCTGTCCGCCGGGTCCAGCCGCTCGCCGGGAGAGCTGGCGGCCGAACTGGGCTTCGACATCGCCAAGGAGGACTTCTGGCAGAAGGGCATCGACCAGGCGGAGGAGTTCATCAGGCAACTGGAGTCGCTGCGGTGACCCGGCGCGGGGCCGCCTAACCGCCTTCAAGCATGCGCCATGCGGCGCATGCGAAACCCTTCATCCCCGCTCATGCGCGAAGAACCTCCTCACCTCGGCCACCGGGTCCCTCGTCCTGGTCGCCCCCAGCTGCTGCTCGTACCTTGATGCGCGGGAATCGAGTATGACCGCCGCGCCCCTGTCCGTCTCCATCCGGATCAACCGTCCGATGGCCTGCTGCGTCTTCCTCAGCGCCGGGGCGAGGGAGGTATAGTCCCATCCCTTCCCGAACCCATACTTCTTGTCGAAGCGGGCCTTCAGCTCCTCCGACACCAGGGAAGGCGGGGGGTACGGCAGGCCGACGATGATGGCCAGGCTAAGCTCCTCTCCAGGGAAGTCCAGGCCCTCGGCTACCTTCCCTCCCATCACCGTGAAGAACACCCCGTTGCGGCCGGTCTTGAACCTCTGCACGGCCTCCGCGAGGTCGCGGGACCGGGACTCCTCCCAGAACAGGTTGCGGGGGATCTCCCTCTCCAGCACCGGTCGCATGGACTTGAGCATCTCGTACGACCGGAAGAACACCATGGTGTTCCTCGTCGTGCTGTTGCACAGCCCCACGATGCGGTCGCAGATGCGCTTCTTCATCGTCGGGTCGGCCCGCATCTCCCTCATGCCGGGGTTGACGTCGTCGGCGTACAGCACCAGGCGGTTCTCCGGGGGGAACGGGGAGGGAAAGATCCTCTGGACAGTGTCCCGGGGCAGGTCCAGGACGTCCACGTACTGCTGCAGCGGCTGAAGCGTTCCGGACATGTGCACCACTCCGCTGCACTGCCGGAGGAACTCCAGCGTGGTCTTGGGCTCCAGGCAGCTGGCGATCAGCCCTCCCCCTCCGGAGGCCGAGACGGTCTTCAGGAATCGGGCGTCCGAGGCCCTGAACCAGTCCTCCAGCGTCGTTGCCAGCTTGAGCGTCGCCGACATGGGGTTGTCACCGTCCTTCACACGCTTCTCCAGTATCGTCTCGCCCAGGTTGCGCAGGTTGGAGGTCAGCATGTCCAGTTCCTCGTCGCTCAGCCCCAGCTCCTCCCTGATCCTCCCCTCCAGGAACCTGCGCCCCAGCCTCGCCTCCAGCACCCCCTCGCACTGGGAGTTGGCCGCGTCCTGTATTATATCGCGCAGGGTGGAGGTGAGGCGGTTCACGTCGACGCCCTTGGCCAGCCACGCCCTCCCGTACTGCTTCGCCTCCGCCTCCACGCCGTCCAGCTCGCTGACCCACAGGGAGAAGGACTCCTCGTCCCGGGCCGCGTCGATCAGGTTGTGGGCCTCATCCACCACGACGACGAAATCGTCGGCGCTCAGCTGAAGCCGCTCGAACAGGCTTTTCCTGATGTCGGAGGACAGCATATGGATGTACGGGAGGACGAGCACGTCCGCCTCGGACATGATCAGCTTCCTCGCCTCGTACGGGCATGACCCGGTTCCCTGGCAGAAGACATCGAACTCCTCGGCGGTGGGGTTGTCGCGCCTGGCATATCCAAGGAACATGGAGTCGTCGGACGCCAGGAGGTTGGCGTAGTATGGACAGCCGCCCTTCTCCCTCTTGCCGGCCCTCCTCTTCATGTCCTCGCACATCCGGGACATGGCGCCCGGGGATATGGCGTCGCCCTCCCCGAAGGAGCGCATCAACAGGCATGACTTGCCTCGACCGAGAACGGGAAGGCCGAACACCGGCCTCTTCCTCGATATGTTGCGCAGCTCCTTCATCACCTGATCGCTCTGCGAGATCGTCCGGGTGAGGTAGAGCACCTTCTTCTTCCTCTCGAACGCATGCTCGAGCGCCCCCGACAGGGCGCAGATGGTCTTCCCCGTGCCGGTGCCGCTCTCCATGACCAGATGGCGGCCCGATGCCAACGCCTCCCGTATGGTGTTCACGATGGTGATCTGCCCATCCCGCGGCGTGTAGGGGAAAAGGCCGGGGGCGGAGGGGTCGAGCACCGGCCCCCTCTCCCGCACGGCCGTCTGGCCGCTAGGCTCCTTGCAATGCGGGCAGCGCGACCTATCGGGGGGCAGCAGCGTCTTGCATCGGGGACAGAAGTGGCCAGCCATGTCCCGAGCCATGCCCGGGCGCGATATAAACGTGCCTGCTGGCATTCTCCCCGGCTCCGAAAGTACCTCCATCGTCAAGACACGACGCCGGGCGAGGCGGCGACGTTCCCGGTCCGCATCGATGCCGCTCAGGGCCCTGATGCCATAGGCCAAGTTTTTATCATGTACACCGGCGTTTCAGGCAGAAGTTCGGAAGGTTCCAGGATGAGAGCGACGATCGATCTGGCATCGGTGGACGGCACGATGTTGGCCCAAGTCGGAGGAAAGGCCGCCAACCTGGGGCGGCTCATCCAGGCGGGCTTCCCCGTCCCCTGTGGCGTGGTGGTGACCGTAGATGCGTACGATGGGTTCCTGGCCGAGCATGGCCTTACCGCGCGGATCGAGGAGGTGCTGCGGACCGTGGACTTCGACCGGGAGGACAGCATCGAGGAGGCCGCCCGTGACATCAAGGAGATGTTCCTCGAACCCGGCGACAAGCTTTCCGCCGACATTCTCGCCGCCCTCGCAGGGGTGGACGAGGAGGGCCTCTGGGCGGTCCGCTCCTCGGCGGTCGCGGAGGACCTGGAATCGGCCTCCTTCGCCGGCCAGCAGGACACGTTCCTCAATGTTCCGACGAAGGACGTCCCGATGCACGTCTGCCGGTGCTGGGCGTCCTACTGGAACGCAAGGGCCATCGCCTACCGGGAGCGTGCAGGGGTCCCCCAGCTGCAGGCCGGGATCGCCGTGGTGGTGCAGCGGATGGTCGACGCCAGGACCTCGGGCATACTGTTCACCTCCGATCCGGTGGGAGGGAGGAAGGACCGCCTCATCATCGAATCCTCATGGGGGCTCGGAGAGTCGATAGCCTCCGGTCTCGTATCCCCGGACCGCTTCGTGTGCGACAAGGTCCGCCGCCGCGTGGTGGAGTCCACCATCAACCGCAAGGCCACCGCGATATACCTCTCCCGGGACGGCTCGCGCTCCGTTCCGGTGGCGGAACGGGACCAGACCCGCCCCTCCCTCACCAACGACGAGGTCAAGGAACTGATGAGGTGGGGCCGCCGCCTCGAGGAGCACTTCGGCTCCCCCCAGGACGTCGAGTTCGCCCTGGAGGGCGATGACATCCTCATCCTGCAGTCACGCCCCGTTACCACCCTGTCGGAGGACGGCGGAACGCTGTGGACCAGGGGATACGGGGACGAGTACTGGGCCGACGTGACCTCCCCCCCTCTTCTTCTCCGTCCTCGGCGAGCTGCTGACGGAGTACGTCAATCATGAAGGGTCCCGGATCATGGGCTACCGGGGCCTCACCGACAAGGTCCTGCTGAAGGTCCACAAGGGCCATGTCTACTTCAACGCCGCGGTGCTGGAGGAGGTCTTCGTATACAACCCCAAGTTCTCCCGCACCAAGGAGCTGCTGAACTACTTCCCCCAGAAGGACCAGGCCCGCATCGCCCAGGCAGACACGAGGATCGCCCGGAGACTATGGGCGGAGGTTCGCATCGCCCTGCTGGACCCGGACGGCATGATCTTCCGGACCGACAAGGCCTACCGCCGATGGGCGGCCGAGTTCACGAAGAAGATGGAACGCTTCGACGCGATCGACCTGACCTCGCTCTCGGACGAGGCGCTGGGCGAGGAGTACGAGGAGCTCATCCAGGCGGGCCTGAAGCACTACCGCCTCATCCGCTACGGCATGGTCACCCACAGCATCGGCACCAACCTCATGGTCAAGACATGGCTGCAGAACTGGCTGGACGACCGCTCCGGGACCTACTACTCCAAGCTCATCTCCGGCCTCGATGACAACAAGACCATACGGACCAACATCGAGCTGGCCAAGCTGGCCCAGGCGGCGCGAAGGGATGAAGCGGCCAGGGCGACGTTGGCGTCCCGCACCTCCCGCGAGGTGCTCGCGATGCTGGACTCCGACCCGTCCCTGGCAGGCTTCAAGGCCGACCTGGGCGCCTTCCTCGAGAAGTATGGCCACCGCTCCCACACCCGTGAGTTCTACTTCCCCCGATGGGCGGATGACCCCGCCCTGGTGATAGACGTGGTCAAGGCACTGCTCGACTCCGAACTAGGAGACCTCGAGAAGCAGGAGAGGAAGAAGGTCCGCGAGAGGAAGGAGACGGAGAAGGAGGTCCTGGAGAAGATCGGCCGGCTGCGCCTGGGGATCCTCAAGAAGGTCCTGTTCCGTACCGTGCTCCACTATGCCCAGACCTACCTGGGATTCCGGGAGAACCAGCGCTTCTACCTGGACCACATGATACTGCGGTGGCGGCGGGTGTTCCTCGAGTACGGGCGGCGGCTGGCCGCCAGGGGAGTGCTGGCATCGCCGGAGGACGTGTTCTTCCTGGGCAAGGAGGAGGTCTTCGAGCTCATCGCCGCCCCTCGCGATGTGAGGGCCCAGGTGGGCGAGAGGAGGGCGGAGTTCGACCGATACCGCGACGTCCTGCCGCCCAAGTTCCTCCGTGGCGGCGTGGAGTTCGACGATACGGCGGTCCATGGAAAGGACGTCGCTCGCATCACCGGCACCTCGGCCAGCCCGGGAGTTGTCACCGGGACCGTAAGGGTCGTCGACCGCATCGAGGACCTCCCCCGGATAAAGGAGGGCGAGATCATGGTGACCTCCAACACCGACCCGGGCTGGACGGCCATATTCCCCAAGCTTGGCGGACTTATCACCGAGACCGGCGGGATACTCTCCCATGGCGCGGTGGTGTCCCGGGAGTACGGCATACCTGCGGTGACGGCCGTGAAGGACGCCACCGCCATCTTCCGCACGGGACAATCGGTCATCCTTGACGGGAACGACGGGACCATCTACATCGTGGAGGCTTGACATTGAACTACGACACTCTTCATCGGCCGGGCACGGAAAGGGAATGGAACGAGAGCTTCTACTTCAACTTCTACGACGCCCGGAGCGACATCTGCGGCTTCATGAGGATAGGCATCAAGCCGAACGTGGACGAACGCTCCATGTTCTTCTTCCTCATGCTGCCCGACGGCAGCGCCGTGGGAACGCGGGGCGTCGAGCCAGTGGGAGATAGCTCCCTCTCCGTCAAGGGGCTCGAGTTCACCATGGTCGAACCGGAGAGCCGGTGGCGGCTGAGCTACCGGGGGCCGATGGCCCGCATGGGGGCGGTGGAGGTCAGCATGGTGGCCATGGACCTGACCTTCGATTGTCTCATCCCGACCTATGACTATCGCCGCAGCGTCGGCGCGGAGGGCGAACGGATCGCACGGCAGGTCGCCTCCGAGCACCTCGAGCAGTTCGGACAGGTCTCCGGTGCGATCGAGATCGATGGCCGGAGGATCGCGGTCGACGGCATGGGGGAGAGGGACCATTCATGGGGCGTCCGGGACTGGAACGCCCCCAGGATGTGGTACTGGATCACCGCCCAGTTCGATGGGGAGAACGCCCTCAACGTCACCAAGCTCTTCACCGAGGAGGGGGAGGTGTCGGCCGGCTTCATCCACCTTGACGGACGAACGGTGCCCCTCGTCCACGCCGACATGGCCACGTCCCTGGACTCCCGGGGCTGGCCCGCCTCCCTGGAGATGGAACTGGTCGACAGCGAGGGCGGCAGGCACAAGGTCGCCGCCGAGGTCATGAGGTCGGTCCAGCTGCCGTTCGTCGGCCGCGACGGCAGGTCCACCTCGCTCATGCACGAGAACCTTGCCCGATACACATGGAGGGGCCGGACCGGATACGGCATAGCCGAGGTGCTGCTCCGGCAATGAAATAAGGGGAAAGGGGTTTCGTCTACCTGATCTGCTGGATCACGCGCTGGTCGACCTCCTCGAACCGCTGCGACAGCTGTTCGATCCTCCCCTGGTCGAACATGTCACGGGCCCTGGAGAACATCTCCCCCTCTTCCTTCTGGACATGTCCCTCTATGGCCTGGGTGAGCTGGGACAGGACGGACTGGGCGCCTCCCTCCTGCTTCAACCGCTGCAGCAGCTGCCTTACCTCATCGTGCTCCCGGCGGGCCTGCTGGATCATCTCGCTCTCCTGGCCCTCCATCGCCGGGTAGAGCGACTCCTCCTCGGCCTTCATGTGGGCCTGCAGGGATTGGTTCAATCGGTCATACGTCGATCGGTCGTAGGAGGAGGACAGTTGCTCCAGGAGGCCCTCCACCTCTCGATGCTCCTTCTCGATGTGCTCGAATATGTTCATCGCCATCTACCGCACCTCTCTGCCAGTTGGCATGCTGGCCACGTGGGTTGGGCGCGGTCGATATAAAATCGTTGTCCGACGGAAGCTCAATGGCACCGGCATTGCCCATGGCCATGGCCGCCGTCCGCCTTCGGCAGGTCCCACACCTTCTTGAGCAGGGCCCTGACCTCCTCCTCGCCCTTGCAGACCAGGTAGTCGTCCGTCAGCGGCGTGTCCCTGGCGATCTCGTAGGAATGCTCCGGCGCCGGGGTCTCATACCGGAGGATGTACACGCGGAACGTCCCGCGGGCCGCCTTGTCGGCCTTCGGCGCGGAGACGACCGATGCCCCGTAGTCGTTGGGAAACCGGTAGATGTCATGGATGCGGTCCCCCTCCATGCATCCGCACACGCACCTGGCGTTGAGGTCCACCTTGTACTCGTCGTATTCCATGTCGATGACCATACCCGATATGGGAGCCATGGAATATAATCAGCGGGCCCGCGTCACTCGAGGGGCAGCCATCCGGCCACCCGCAGCTTGCCGCCGTCAAGGTACATCAGCACCGCCCGGGAGCCCGGGGGATGGACGAGCGGCCTGTCCAGCGACAACGTCACGCTGGGCCTGCTCGCGTCCTCGCCGTCCACCGAGGTCACCCGGGCGGGGACGAACTGCATCCAATGGCCCACGTGCAGCACCATGCCCTCCTTCAGCGGGTGCTTCCAGAACTTCACCAGCTCTGCGGTGCCGGACAGCTCGGTCGCCTTCCTCAGGTCGGGATCGGCGCTCAGCACCATGCCGCGGTCCAGCTCGTCGACGGTGATGTTCTTCAGCGCCAGGCCCACGCGGTCGCCTGCCGCGGCCATATCGAAATCATCGTCATGCTTCTGTATCGAACGCACCTGGGCGGTGTGCTCGCCGGGCAGGGCGGTCAGGGTGTCGTGCCTCCTTATCACGCCCCTGGCGACCATGCCCAGTATGACCGTCCCGACCCCTTTCACGTTGAAGAAGTGGTCGATCGGCACCGCTCCGGGAACATCCTCCGCCGTCCGGCCCCACCTCCTCGCATCCTCCAGCAGCCTTTCCCTTATCGCGATCGCATCGTCCTCGATGTGCTCGTAGCCCTCCAGCACCGTCCCCTTCACCAGCGGCGCCAGCTGCTCCGGCACGATGTAGTTCCGCAGGACGATGTATCCCTTGTCCACTCCCGCGCTGTGCAGCATCACCATGCTCTCCCCCAGCGTCGCATCGATGGCGTCCACCACGACCAGGGCGAGGTCGGACATGGACGCGGAGTAGAACAGCGGGGCGAGGCGATCGGGATATCCGGTCGGTTCCAGCAGGGTCACGGTGTCCGACCCTTGCTTGATATCGTACAGCGTGATGTCCGATGCCGTCCCCTTCTTCCCGATGTCCTTGGAATAACCGTTGGGAGCGATGACAGCGACGTTGAGATTGGCCATGCCCGGTAGAGACGGGGCGGCGGATAAGAGGATTGCGGTGGCCATCAGCACCTGTCGGGGCGGCCCGCCCTCCCCCTGGCGAGGGAGATGACGCCGCCCGCCACGGCGATCAGGGCCGACGCGCGGAAGGCGAGCGCCATGCCGTTCACGAAATCGGCGTTGGCGGTGCCGGGCGGCAGGGGCGCACCCATGAACAACGCTGACACCAGCTCGGTCGAGGTGGCCGTGGCGATGAGCGCCCCCATGATGGCCAGGCTCATGCTCTGCCCCACCGTGCGCATCGTGGACAGCGTGCCGGACGCCACGCCCAGGCGGTCCCGCTCCACGCATCCCATGATGGCGCTGGTGTTGGGGGATGCGAACAGCCCCATCCCCACGCCCATCAGGACGAACCACGCGACCACCTCGGCGGCGGACGAGCTGACGGAGAGGGTGCTCATGAGCAGCAGGCCGGCGGCCATGAGGAACATACCCGTGGAGGCCAGGACCCTCGACCCCACCTTGTCGGAGATCCACCCGCTGATCGGCGACAGGACGCTCATCACCACGGGCATGGACAGCAGCACCAGGCCCGTGGCGTACAGGCTCATCTCCAGGACGCGTTGGAGATAGAACGACAGTATGAACGACGTTCCGAAGTAGGAGGTGTAGTTCAGCAGCGCCGACAGGTTGCTGGCGGCGAACAGGCGATTCCTCGTCACGAGGTCAAGTTGGAACATCGCGCATCTGCCGAGGTGGTGCTCCGTCACGATGAACACGACGAACAGGGCCGCCGACAGGAGGAAAAGGCCGAGCGTGAAGGCCGATAGCCATCCCCGGGACTCCCCGAAGGTCAGGGCGAGGAGGAAGGCGGTCAGGGCGATTGCGAACGAGGACGCCCCGGCAAGGTCGAACCGCCCCTCGTCCTCCACCCTGGACGGCCTCGCTATCTTCCAATATGCCAGCGCGATCACCGCGGCGGCTATCGGGATGTTGACCCAGAATATGGACCGCCAACCCAGCTCGCCGGTGAGGAACGCCCCCAGCGGCGGCCCGAGGGACAGGCCGATGTACACCGACATGGCGTTGATGCCCAGCGCCTTCCCCCTCTCCTGCGGCGGAAAGGCGTCGGTGATGAGGGCGGGGGCGGTGGCCATCAGGGCTGCCGCTCCCACGCCCTGCAGCCCACGGAACAGGATCAGCTGCGGACCATCCAGGGCAAGGGAGCAGAGGAGCGAGCCGAGCGCGAACACCCCGAAGCCCGCCATATAGATGGACCTGCGCCCCCTCATGTCGGAAAGGCGGCCCATGGTCAGGAGCAGCGCGGCGGTCACGACGAGATATGCGGTGGGCACCCAGACCGAGACCGTATAGTCCATCCCCAGCTCGTGAGATATGGTCGGCAGCGTTACGCTGACGATGGTGGAGTCCAGGGGACCCATCACGGAACCGATGCTGGCGATGAGAAGGACCGTCCACCTGTACCTCTTCCCGCTCCCATCCATGCGCTCCCACCGTCGAACGAGCGTACGGCCTGCCAGGGTAAATAGGTTATCTGGCCGCCGCAGGCGCGTTACGATGTTCGAACGACGTCCAGCGTCCGCCGGGCATGCCTTCCGGGGAAACGATTAAGGGATTTGACATGCTTTATTCAAATCCATAGGAGGAACGAAATGGCAACAGAGACAGTCGTAAGGACCGGAATGCCGCTTCTCGGGGACCCGTTCCCGGAGATGGAAGTGATGACGACCCACGGACCCATGAAGCTGCCCGGTGACAAGAAGGGGAAATGGTGGGTACTGTTCAGCCACCCTGGCGATTTCACCCCCGTATGCACTACCGAGTTCTACGCGTTCACCAAGCGCTGGGACCAGTTCCAGGAGATGGGCGTCGACCTCGTCGGCCACTCGGTGGACCAGGTGTTCTCCCACCTGAAATGGGTGGAGTGGATCAACGAGAAGTTGAACGTCGAGGTCCCCTTCCCCGTGATCGCCGACGGCATGGGGGACGTGGCCGTCAGGCTGGGGATGATCCATCCTGGCAAGGGAAGCAACTCCGTGCGGTCAGTGTACGTGATCGACCCCCAGGGCATCCTTCGCCTGATGATATACTACCCCCAGGAGATCGGGCGGAGCGTGGACGAGATCATCCGCGCGGTGAAGGCGCTCCAGACCAGCGATGCCAACAAGGTCTCGATGCCCGAGGGCTGGCCGCGGAACGACCTCTTCCAGGACAAGGTCATCCTCCCGCCGCCCAAGAACGAGAAGGACGCCAAGGAGCGCAAGAAGGCCCTGGGCGACGGCTGCCTGGACTGGTGGCTCTGCACCAAGCAGCTCTGAGCAACGCGCTGCTCCAGGCCGCATAAACCGCTGAAACCCCTTCCCTTTTCTCCATCCCACCTTGCTCCAGCGCGAGAAATAACATATATCGGCAGAACAGAGGAGACGACGAGGTGTAACATGGCGGAGAAGGGATTCTACTCGTTGCCCGAGCTGAAGTATGGATACGGCGATCTCGCCCCGTTCATATCGGAGCAGCTGCTGAAGGTGCATCACGACGGGCACCACCGGAAGTACGTCAACCAGGCCAACGCCCTCCTCGAGAAGATGGACAAGGCGAGGGAGGAGGGAAGCATGGGTCCGATGAAGTGCGACGTCCAGGCATTGACGTTCAACGTGGGCGGCCACTACCTGCACTCCCGGTTCTGGTCCAACATGGCCCCTGCCGGCAGCGGGGGAGGCGGCACGCCCGGCGGACTGATCGCCGACCTGCTGGAGAAGGAGTTCGGATCGTTCGAACGCTTCAAGAAGGAGTTCACCGAGGTCGCCAACTCGGTGGAGTCGTCCGGATGGGCGGTCCTCGTCATGTGCCTCCAGACCGGCCGGCCACTGCTGATGCAGGTGAAGGACCACCATCTCTACTCCATCCCGGGATTTCGCATACTAATGGTCCTGGACGTCTGGGAGCACGCGTACTATCTCGACTATCGCAACCAGAAGGCGAAGTACAACGAGGCGTTCTGGAACGTGGTCAACTGGGATGAGGTGGACAGAAGGGCGGAGGAGATCACGGCCGGCAAGGAACAGTCACGAAAGGTCGTGAATCCAGCCACCGCGCATGTCATCCCGAATCGATGACCGGATGCTAACCTATGTAATCCTCTAGACCCATACGGACATGGCGAGCGGTTGAAGCGGTGGACCGACGATCTGAGGAAGAGCGACCAGATCGCCAACATATATCGTTCCGACGTAGAGCAAGCGAAAGTGCTGCTGGATCTCCTGCGCTGGATGGGGGAGCGTGACCAGATGGTGTTCCTCACCGACCGGTGGGAAAGGCAGGTGTTCCGCCATGCCATCTTGGACGCGGCCATTGAGGAAAATAGGCTGATCGTGCTCCCCTCTCGATCCACCATGTGCGCGTCGGGGCGCTTCGACCCGAAGGCCTTCCTCCATTTCCTCGCCGGCGAGATCTCCCGCTCAATCGATGAGGGATACCGCCACCTCGTTCTCATGTGGGAGGCGGACTGGGCGGCGGCCTCCAGGGAATGGTCGACGCAGGTCGCCAAGTTCGGGTCATTGCTTGCCCTCGCCCGGATCCCCGGCGGTCCGACCATCATTGCGCAGTACGGCGCCGGGTACTGGGGTGAGGAGTGGCTCGCATCTCTTCGCCGCTCCAACCAGCTGGTGCTCGAGGGCGGAGCGCTCACAAGGAACTTCTGGGTGGTATCGACCTCGTCGCTGCGCGCCATGACCGCGACGCCGGCGGAACCGCAGGCCGATAAGGTTCAGATCGACGAGACCGATCACAGGCCTGGATAACGTATCACTGGCTCCAGCACCATTATTATCTCTATGTTTTCGAAACCGAGCGGCCGGATCTTCCTATCGATCAGGTCGACAAGCTCCTGGTTCGTCGAGGCCCGCGCCCGGAACATGATGCGCCTCTCCCCGGTCACGCGAAGGATCTCGGATATGTTCTCCAGTGAATACAGGGCGGCCACAGCCTCCTGTATCCTGTCTGGCTCGATATCCGCCGCGATGTACGCGTCGGCCCCGATGCCCACCTTCTCCTGATCGATTATCGCCGTGTAGCCAAGTATCGTCCGGTTCTCCTCAAGCTTCTTTATCCTATCTCTTATCGTGGACGGCGACCGGTCGACCATCTCCCCGATCTCTTCGTATGTCAGCTTACCATTGCGCTGAAGCAGACGAAGTATCTTGTGGTCGAGGTCGTCCTGAAGCATCATATTGAATGAACATCTTCGATAAGTGAAATAGATTGCGTCCTCCCAGGCAGGGGAAGGCGGTACATGCGCATCGCATCCTCCAGTATGCGGCGATGATCGAAGGCGAGGTCCGGTAGCGATCGGAGAGGGAAGAAGGCAGCGCCCGCGGCGTCATCCCCTGCCCTCAGCGACCCCCCTCTCACCACGAGGCGATAGGCGAGCGTGCAGATGTGACCTCTCGGGTCCCTCCCCGGCATGGTATACGCTCCGACGAGATCGAGGACCTCGGTTACGAGCCCCGTCTCCTCCTCAACCTCGCGCACCACCGCCTCCTCCGCCGTCTCGTCGACGTTCATGAACCCTCCGGGCAGCGCGTGCTTCCCTAGGAACGGCTCCTTCCCCCTTCTCACCAGGAGGACCTTACCCTCCTGGATCACGATCCCGTCGACGCCGAACACGGGGTTGCGGTACATATGCCTAAGCTGATCGTCCATCCTTCTCCTCCGGCTCTCGAACTCCATCAGCAGGCGCTCGCCCTCGGCCGTCAGCCTCGTCGTGTCACCTTCGAACACGACCAGATCGGCGCCGCAGGCCCTCCCGACGGACTCGATCATCTCTCTCGCATCGGGAACGCTCATCCCCGCGGCCTTCGCCGCTACCGACAGCGATCCCCCCATCATTAAGCGCAGGAGGCCCGCCTCCTCCTCCCCCAGCACCCGCCGGCCCCCCTTGCTGAGCCAGGTGCGGTACTCCAGACGGTATGGCATCCCCCGTCCATCGTCAAGGAATAGATTAATAGTTGTTTCCGTTCATGGCCCCGGCATGACCGACTGGAAGCGGAGGATACCAACCATCATGACCTCCCAGGAATTGATCGACAGGGCGTTCGCGCGAGCGTCCCGGACGGAGGTGCCAGGCGCGGCTCCCTTCGACTCGGTCAAGAAGACCAACATAGCCAAGATAAACAGCATCGGCGACATGACCGTCACCACCCTCCTGAAGTACGTACGCGCGTTCCCCAGGATGGAGAAGGAGGACGAGTTCTTCTCCCAGCTGGTCGACGTGATCATCGGCATGGACGACCTCAAGAGGTCGCTCGCATCCATCAAGTGGTGCGCCGAGAGGATCTCCCATCTCCAGCGGATATACACCCACAAGGTCAAGAGGGCGCCGACTATCGATGCCGTGGCCAAGATCACCAGGGAGTTCTACGGACGCTTCTCGTCGGTGGTCAAGCAGGTCGACAAGGACCTGCTCTTCGCGCAGAAGGCCAGGGACGCCCTCAAGCAGCTGCCTTCCGTGGATCCAGATGTCCCGACCATCGTCATCGCCGGCTACCCCAACGTGGGCAAGTCGCAGCTGACCGAGGGGATATCCACCGCCAAGCCCGCCATAGCGCCCTATCCCTTCACCACGAAGGGGATCCAGGTAGGGCACCTCACCAGGGGATGGCGCACGTACCAGGTGGTCGACACCCCCGGCCTGCTGGACCGCGAGCTCGAGGAGAGGAACGCCATCGAGCTGCAGGCGGTCCTGGCGCTGAAGTATCTCGCCACCGTCATCGTGTTCGTCTTCGACCCCTCCGAGACGTGCGGCTACACCATGGAGCGGCAGGAGGCGCTGCTGGAGTCGATCCGCGCAAGCTTCCCCGACATACCCTTCATCGAGGTGGAGAACAAGGTCGACCTGGGATGGGGAGGCACGGGCAACAGGCCCCGCATATCCGCCTCCACCGGGGAAGGGGTGGAAGAGCTCGTCGAGATGATCGAGGCGATGTTGAAGGAGAAGCGCATGCAGAGGATGGACGAGCTTCCCCGATGACGTGCGCCGAGATTTCGCTCCATCAACCATGGAGCGGTCACATTTATCACCACCTTTGACCTGACCTATCAAGAGGATCGAGCAGGGGACGAAATATGGTCAACGTAGTGTGCAGCAAGGCCATGGAGGACTACTTCAACATGCTGGCCGAGGAGACGGACAGATGTTACTCCATCGCCCGGAAGGCCAGGGCCAGGGGTCTGGACCCCGAGACCTACGTGGAGATCCCTCGCGCCGACGACCTTGCCTCCCGCGTCGAGAAGCTGCTCGAGCCCTGGCACGTCGAGGGGGTGGCGGAGAGGATAAGGGAACTGTCCAAGGACCACAACCGTGAGGAGGTCTCCCTTCTCGTCGCCAAGGAGATGGCCAGCCGGCCGTCCAAGTCCCGCGAGGAGGCCATCGACCGGGCCATCCGCGTCGGCCTTGCCGTTCTCACCGAGGGCATCCTCGTCGCCCCGCTGGAAGGCATCGCCGGCGTCAAGGTCGGCCAGAACGGCGACGGGTCCGAATACCTGGCCATCAGCTTCGCCGGCCCCATCAGGGCGGCGGGCGGCACCGGCCAGGCGCTCAGCGTCCTGATAGCCGACGTGGTCCGCAGGGAGCTGGGCATCGGGAGGTACATCCCGACCGACGGCGAGGTCCAGCGGTTGAAGGAAGAGATACCCCTGTACAAGCAGTGCCAGCACCTCCAGTATTCGCCGACCAACGATGAGATAGAGATCATCGTCCGCAACTGCCCGGTATGCATCGACGGGGAAGGGACCGAGGACCAGGAGATCTCCGGCTTCCGCGACCTGCCCCGCATCGAGACCAACAAGGTAAGGGGGGGCGCGTGTCTCGTCATATCGGAGGGCATGACCCTCAAGGCCCCCAAGATCCAGAAGCACACCAAGAAGCTGGGCATCGACGGCTGGGAGTTCATCGACGAATATCTGGAATGGAAGAAGAGGCATGAGGCCAAGGGCGGGGAGAAGGAGGAGGGCGGCAAGGTCGGCCCGGACTCCAAGTACCTCAAGGACATGGTGGCCGGCAGGCCCGTCATAGGGCACCCGTCCACCCCCGGAGGCCTACGTCTACGCTACGGGAGGGGCCGGACGGCAGGGCTGGCCGCCCTGGCCATCAACCCTGCCACCATGGTCGCGCTGGACGACTTCCTGGCGATAGGGACGCAGATCAAGATCGAGCGTCCCGGCAAGGCCGGTGCGGTCACCCCGTGCGACACGATCGAGGGCCCGATACTCCTGCTGAAGAACGGCGACCTGGTGCAGGCCAACACCGTCCGCGAGGCGAAGGCGGTGAAGGACTCGATAGCCGAGATCATAGACCTGGGGGAGGTCCTCCTCCCCTATGGAGAGTTCATGGAGAACAACCACGTCCTCGTCCCCGGCGCGTTCAGCCCGGAATGGTATCGCGTCGAGCTGGAGTCGAAGGGCCCTCTCCCCGATGACTGGGAGAGGCCGTCATGGGAGCGCGCCAAGGAGATATCGCGGCAGTTCGGCGTTCCTCTCCATCCCCTGTACAACCTCTTCTGGTACGACATACCCCTCGAGGACCTGCAAGCGCTGCGTACGCACGTCCTCAACACCGGCAAGTATGAAGGGGACCACCTGACCCTGGCCAAGGAGAAGGGGGCGAAGCGCACCCTCGAGCTGCTGGGCGCCCTCCACCGCATGGAGAAGGGCCGCGTCCGCATCGATCATTACGCCCTGCCGCTCATCGAGGGCCTCGGCCTCCGCATCGACGACGGTTCCATAACGGAGGCGGCCCCGCTGCAGGACCCCGGCGCCCAGGCCATGGAGGGCCGCGACCGGTACAACTCCCCTTCCCTTCGAGCGGTGTCGGCGGCCATGGGCATCGAGGTGCGCGCCCGCGCGGCGGCGCGGATCGGGGCCAGGATGGGGCGGCCGGAGAAGGCCAAGGAGAGGAAGATGAAGCCCCCGCCCCATGCCCTCTTCCCGCTGGGAACGGCGGGCGGGATGCAGCGTCTGGTCTCCACCGCCATGGGGTCCGGCCCGTTGTTGGCCGAGATGGGCGTCCGTCAGTGCACGGCATGCGGGAGGAACACCTTCATGTGCTCCTGCCCCGAGTGCGGCGGGCACACGCGCCCGTCCAACCGCCCGGTCGAGCAGAAGGTGGACCTCGCCCGCATGATGGAGGCCGCCATGTCAAGGCTCGGACTGAAGGGGTCCCCGCCGGAGATCAAGGGCGTCCAGGGCATGATGTCGAAGAACAAGACGCCCGAGGCCCTGGAGAAGGGGATCCTCCGCGCCCTCCACGAGATCTTCGTGTTCAAGGACGGCACGATCCGATATGACATGACCGACGTGCCGACCACCCACTTCCGGCCAAGGGAGATAGGGCTGAGCGTGGAGAAGGCCCGCGAGATAGGCTATCTCAAGGACGTCCACGGCGCAGACCTCACGGACCCGGAGCAGGTGTGCGAGCTGCGCGTTCAGGACCTGATAATCTCGAAGGATTGCGGCGACTATCTCGTCAAGGTCGCCAATTTCACCGACGACCTCCTCGAGAGGTTCTACGGCCTCCCCCGGTTCTACAACGCGCGGACCAGGGAGGACCTCATAGGGCATCTCACCATCGGGCTAGCCCCTCACACGTCAGGCGGCATCCTGTGCCGCATCATAGGGTTCACGCGCGCCTCGGCATGCTATGGCCATCACTTCTTCCATGCAGCCAAGAGGAGGAACTGCGACGGCGACGAGGACTCGGTGATCCTCCTGCTCGACGGCCTCCTGAACTTCAGCCGCGCCTTCCTGCCCGAGCGCCGCGGCGGCCTCATGGACGCGCCCCTCGTCCTCACCACCAGGTTGGACCCGAACGAGATCGACAAGGAGGCTCACAACGTCGACGTCGCCTGGTCGTACCCCCTGGAGTTCTACGACGCCACGCTAGAGTATCGCCACCCCAGGGAGGTGGAGGGCGTGATGGACCAGGTCGCCAGGCGCATCGGCTCGGCGCTGCAGTACGAGGGCTTCGGATACACGCATGAGACCTCGGACATATCGGAGGGGCCGGCGGAATCGGCGTACAAGACGCTCGAGACCATGATGGACAAGATGAACGCCCAGCTTGAACTGGCGCGCAAGATCCGCGCCGTCGACACTCGCGACGTCGCCTCTCGCGTCATCACCAAGCACTTCCTGCCCGACATGATCGGCAATCTGAAATCGTTCTCGTCCCAATCGCTGCGATGCACGAAATGCGGCGCCAAGTATCGACGCATACCGCTGATCGGCCGGTGCTACTGCGGCAACAACCTGACGCTCACCGTGCACGAGAAGAGCGTGAAGAAGTATCTCGAGATCAGCAAGGAGATCGGGGAGAAGTACGATATCGATCCGTACACCCAGCAGCGCATCGCCATAGTCGAGGAGTCGATAAACTCGCTGTTCGAATCGGACAAGATCAAGCGCTGCAAGCTCTCCGACTTCATGTGAGATCGCGCCTGGAACAATAGCGCGATGCATCCGTCGTTCTCGTGAACCTCACGCTCAGCGCTTCAAGAACGATGCAAGAATGAAAGATGAAATTGAAAAATGAAGGTGTCGGAAAGGGTTTATGCCTAATCCATCTCCATGGCCGAGACCTGCTCGCGGAAGTTGTCGAAATCCTTCTCCAGGATCTCCAACGCCTTCTCCAGCGTCTGCCTGGCGGTGAGCGAACCGTCGGTCTCGAACTCGAAGAGGAACTTGCTGTCGTCCCCGCTGACCTTGATGGCGCCGATCTCGCATGCCTCCTCGCACGAGCGGCACAGGATGCACGCCTCCAGGTCGTCGACCGCCGGCTTGCCGTCGACGGCCTTTAGCACGTCGCGGGGGCAGGCCTCCACGCATGCAAGGTCCCCCTCGCACTTGGCAAGGTCGATGTCGACCGTGGGATAGTAGCGGTAGTTGGTGCCGGACGTCACCTGCCACTTGATGTGCTTCTTGGCGGTGCCCAGCTCGGCGAACGCGTGGGCCAGTATGGCCTGTCCGGGCCCGAGCCTGACTATGGGGATGAGGTCGTCCTTGACCCTCAGCTCCTGGCCCCCGAGCGGCTCAAGGTCTCCGGAATACACGTCCCCGGGCCCCCTCTTGTTGAGGAGGTACGCGATGGTGCAGGACGGGCATCCCTCTCCCTCGCATGCGCACTCGTCCTTGTAATTGTACAGGTCGAGGTCGGTCGGGATCGGGACCAGGCCCAGGCGGTGGGCGACGATCTCGTCGAACAGCGGGCTGACGCTCTCGTACTCCTTCCCATCCTCGTCCATGATCGGACCGAGGTGGAACTCCACCGTCTCGATGGCCATCTTGGGAACGCTCGTCATGAGGCATCTCCGCAGGGCGTTGGCCACGTCCGGGCGGACGCCGGAGAGGATGAACTTCCCATGACGTTCAGACAGATCGATGATCTTGAGGTCCATAGATGCACCTTATACCCTGCGACCCCTTCTTCCGCCCTTCTTCTTGGTACCGTCGTGCGGTATGGGGGTCACGTCCTCGATGCGCCCGATCTTCATTCCGGCCCTGGCCAATGCCCTGATGGCGGCCTGGGCTCCGGGACCTGGCGACGAGGCCTTGTTTCCACCGGGAGCGCGCACCTTCACGTGCAGGCCCTCGATGCCCTTCTCGCGGGCGATGTCGGCGACCCTCTCGGCCGCCCTCATGGCGGCGTACGGGGAGGACTCGTCCTTGGCCTGCTTGACCACCATTCCGCCGGTGGACTTGGTGATGGTCTCCGCGCCGGTGATGTCCGTCAAGGTGATGATGATGTTGTTATAGCTGGCATATATGTGTGCGATTCCCCATTTTCCCATGTTCACTCCTCCTGCGGAAGATCAGGCAGGTCGGCGTCCTCCTCGACGTCGCCATCCACCTTCTTGATGACCTTGCCCACCTTGTCGACCTTGGGGGACTTCTCCTCGCGGGCCGGGGGAGCCGCCGGGGCCTCTGCGGGCTTGGGCGCGCTCCTCAAGGGGTGCAGTTCGTTAGCAATGGGGCTGCGAGGGTTGAACGTGATCTTGTCCTCCTCGCTCCTCTTGACCAGATAACCAGGTATGGTGACCTTTCGCCCGTCGATCGACACATGCCCATGAACGATGAACTGGCGGGCCTGCTTGAGAGTGGTGGCCAGCCCCTTCCTTTGCACGAGCGTCTGCAGCCGGCGGTTCAGGATCGCCTCCTGGGAAAGACCAAGGACATCGTCCAGGGTGCTCCCCTCCATCGGCAGGAGCCCCATGCGTCCCAGCTTTGCCAGCAGCAGCTTCGCTTCCAGCTCAGCCTGCGCATCGTTCAGCCTGACGCGCGCCTGGAGGTTCTTGGACTGCGTCCTGTAGTTCCTCAGGATGGCCTGGGCCTTCCAGAGCTCGCGCTTGTTCTTCAGGCCGTACAGCCTGCAGGTCTCGGTCTCAGCCTTGATACGCTCCCCTCTCCAGGGGTGAGAGGGTGTATCGTAGCTCCTTCTCGGAAATTTCGGATCTCCCATGTTCTACACCATACCGGTTCTTTCTTGTCGGGCGCCTTATTTCTTTCCAGGCTGGTTCTTCGTCCTGCTGACGCCCACGGTAAGGCCAGTCCTTCCGTTGGACCGGGTTCTCTGACCACGAACCTTCTGTCCCTGCTCGTGCCTTACCCCTCTGTAGCATCTGATCATCTTGAGCCTGTTGATATCGTCCTTCCTCACGACGTCAAGGTCGACGCCGAAGATGTGCATGTCCTCGCCAGTCTCGAAATCGTGCTGGCGGTTGATCGCCCAGGTGGGCGCATACTCTGAATAACTCAACAGGATCTTCTCGATCTCCTCGGTCTGGGCCTCGGATAGCTCGCCGATCTTGACGCGCGGGTCAAGTCCCGTCTTGCGGGCGACGATGGCGGCCACGCGCGGGCCGACGCCCTTGACGCTCTGCAGACCCAGCTCCAGGGTCCTGTTGCCATCGATGTCGGTGTTGGCGATGCGAACGATGTATCGGAAGTTCTCATCCTTCTTCTCGGCCTTGGGAGATGGCTTCTGCTCTCCCTTGTCCTTCTTCTGCTTCTTCTCTTTCTTTTCGGGCATGTCCTGGTTTTCGGGCTGAGCCAAAATGCTACCTCCGATGGCGTGGCGGATCCTCGCTGGCGGGACCGCCATCGCATATTTCCATGTGAATCAAATACTCTATGGAGTACCTCCCCTACATGATAATTATTATTTAACCATTTGCTTCTCTGAAGACGAATGGACAGCCATGCTGGATGGTCATCGTGCGGCCATTACGGCACGCACGATCCCGGGCGCCTCGGAGAGCGCCTGGGACACCTTGGACGGGTCTCCCCCGCCGCCTTGGGCGAGGTCCGGTTTCCCGCCCCCTCCCCCGCCGATAAGCTTCATGATCTCCTTCAGCACGGGGCGGGCGTCCATGTCGACGTCCTGGGAGCGACCGACGATCAGCTTGACGCCGGGGACGGAGCTGGCGACGACCGCGATGACGCCAGGGCGGGACATGAGGGTGATGGCCAGGGACATGGCGTCCTCGCCTTCCCTGGCGTGATGGACCACCAACTTCGCTCCCCCGACCTCCTCGGCCGTGGCCAGTAGCATGTCCGTCGTCGACTCGTTGAGGCGGGCGACCATGGCCTCCAGCTTCTTCCTCTCCTCCTTGAGCTCGGCCACCATCTTGACCGCCGCCGGCACCACCGACTCGCGGGAGACCATCATGCATTCCGCCAGCTGGTCGATGCATGCGCGGTCCGATTGCATGCCGGCCACGGCGGCCAGCCCGGCGGAGTACTCTATCCTCACGACTCCATCCTGGATCCTCTTGGTCCTCAGTATGCGGATCGGGCCGACCCGTGACGTCCTATCGCAGTGCAGCCCACCGCAAGCCTCCACGTCCACCCCGACGGTGTTAACCACCCGGATGATCCTTCCAGGCACGACGCCTCCCTGGTACAGCCGGAAGCCGAACTTCGCCTCCGCCTCGTCCCTGGGCATGAAGGCTATCTCCACAGGGTGGTCCTCGAGCACCACCTCGTTGCACCGCCGCTCCAGCTCCTCGCGCTGCTCATCGGTCAGGTTCTCGTAGTGCGTGATGTCCAGGCGGGCCTCGTCCACGCTCTTGTGCGCGCCGGACTGCCACACGTGGTTGCCGAACATGCGGCGGGCGGTGCCGTTGATGATGTGTGCGGCAGTATGATGGCGCATCAGCTGCCGCCGGCGGGCCTCATTGATCGAGCAGGTGACCGTTTGACCCACCTCGATTCCCGTTATGTCATCGAGGAAGTGCAGCACGGTGTTGCGGACCTTCTGAACGTCCGTTACCTCGCGGCCCTCAATGGTGCCGTAGTCGGCCTCCTGGCCGCCCCCCTCGGGATAGAAGTATGTCCTGTCCAGGACGATCCCGTCATTGACGATCGCCACGACCTTGGCCTGGAACGACATGACCTCCGGGTCCTCGTAATATCCGAGCACCGTCTCGGGCATGTCCTCCGGGAACTCCTCGCAGCGCGGGCACTCGTCCTCCTCCCCCCGCGCGGCCGTCTCCTCCTC